>Ga0209475_10000352_pt1 | contig 110176 bp, 89 predicted proteins | sample tdDd471_FD_187128 | JGI IMG/M metagenome (GOLD analysis project Ga0209475, IMG submission 187128) | Marine sediment microbial communities from the Atlantic coast under amendment with organic carbon and nitrate - tdDd47.1 (SPAdes)... | ecosystem: Environmental > Aquatic > Marine > Coastal >... | reverse complement strand
ATATGCGGCTGTATCACGGCCCATTCTTCATCTGATAAATCAAAACGCATGATGTAAGTCCTCCTGAGGAGGATCGAATCACGCTTTGCTTTAAGAATTCAATAACTTGAATTGGGTTCACACCCTAGTGTACTGAGTCTTTGGTAAACAAAATGATTTTTGTTTATTTCATATTTTCCGCCCGTTAAGACTGGTACCAATATTTTTAATTTATTAGGCAGAGACGAAGACATCAGTGCACTCGATAGCGCTTCCCCAAATTGTTTTTCTACATCTTGAAGCGAATCGTTTAGCTTTGCTTCAAGATACGCTGAGCACGTCAAAATATAGGGGATTACCAAATAATCTGGCTCCTCTTCCTTTACGTAAAGGCACTTGAGTTTATCCAGTGCCCGACTTAGCTGCGTACTTTTCATTGCACGATAGGCGTATTTGAATTGTTTTGTCTCATCTGCCACGGAACTTGGCCTTTTGTAACTAACAGTTGCTTATGTTATCGACACAAACCATACGGTAAGAAGCCATCTCTGTTAATGTAATATACATTTATTTATTCAGCATTCGATCGCGAGCAGACAAAACAACCTCCTCATTAGTTTCACCCGCCTCACACCCCCGAGCAGACACAACCACCCCACACTTGACCACACGTAAATAATTGCGCACCCTCTCGCTCATACAGAGAGGGGCTAGGCATGACACCACCGAAGACCGAAACGCTCGACTGGTTGCGTTTGATCCGCAGTCAGAACGTTGGGCCGATCACGTTTTACAAGCTTTTGGAACGGTTCGGCACGGCGCGCGCGGCGTTGGAGGCGCTGCCGGGCATGGCCAAGCGCGGTGGGGCGAAGGCTTTTAAGGCGTATCCCAAGGCCGAGGCGGAACGCGAGATTGAGGGGCTGGAGAAAGTCGGCGGGCAGATAATTTTGCGCACCGACGCCGATTTCCCGCCGCTGCTGTCGCAAGTCGAAGACGCGCCGCCGGTGCTCAGTGTTTTGGGCCACAGCCATCTTTTGAAAAAGCGCACCATCGCCATCGTCGGCGCACGCAACGCGTCTTTGAACGGCAAAAACTTCGCCCGCCAGATCGCTTCTGACCTGGGCGCGGCGGGTTTGTTGATCGCGTCGGGCATGGCGCGCGGGTTGGACGCCGCCGCGCATCAAGGGGCGATGGACAGCGGTACGGTGGCGGTTTTGGGCGGCGGCGTGGACGTGATTTATCCGCGCGAAAACGAAGCCCTTTACCATGAGCTTTGCGAGCGCGGCGCGATCATTTCCGAAGTCCCCTTGGCCACCAAGCCGCAAGCGCGCCATTTCCCGCGCCGCAACCGCATCATTTCGGGCATGGCGCGCGGCACGGTGGTGGTCGAGGCGTCGCTCAAATCGGGATCGTTGATCACCGCGCGCATGGCCTTGGAACAGGGCCGCGAAGTGTTCGCCGTTCCCGGCGCGCCGAGCGATCCTCGCGCATCGGGATGCAACAAATTGCTCAAAGACGGCGCAAACCTCACACAAAATGCCGAAGATGTTTTAGACGTCCTCAGACCCATATTATCGAGCCCACTTTCCGAGCCCAAGCCATTGGATTTTCAGCAAAAAGAAGCCCCCATGCCGGACGACGCCGAGATCGACCAAGCCCGCACCGAAGTGCAAGAAATGCTCTCGCCCGCTCCGGTTACGGTTGACGAATTGGTCCGTAACTGCCAATTCTCCCTTGCGGCGGTTTCGCTGGTGCTTTTGGAAATGGAGCTCGCGGGACGGTTGGAGCGTCACCCTGGAAATCGGGTGTCACTTATATAATAGGCAATTTTTTTGGTTCGAGGCTGCATGCACGTCGTCGTCGTAGAATCGCCCGCAAAGGCGAAAACCATCAACAAATATCTGGGTTCCGATTACAAGGTGCTCGCCAGCTATGGCCACATCCGCGACCTGCCGTCGAAAGACGGATCGGTGCGTCCGGATGAAGACTTCGCCATGGACTGGGAAGTCGATGCGCGCTCCGCCAAACAAGTTAAGGAAATCGCCGACGCCATGAAGGGCGCGGACGGTTTGTACCTCGCGACTGACCCGGATCGTGAAGGGGAAGCCATCGCCTGGCACGTGCGCGAAGTTCTGGAAAAGAAAAAACTGCTCAAGGACAAAGAGGTCAAGCGCGTGGTCTTTAACGAGATCACCAAAAGCGCCATTGTCGAGGCCTTCGACAAGCCGCGTGAGCTGGACGACGAGCTGGTCGATGCCTACATGGCGCGCCGCGCGTTGGATTATTTGGTCGGCTTCACGCTGAGCCCGGTGTTGTGGCGCAAGCTGCCCGGTTCGCGGTCCGCAGGCCGCGTGCAATCGGTTGCGTTGCGTCTGCTGTGCGAACGCGAAACGGAGATCGAAGCCTTCAAACCCCAGGAATACTGGTCCGTGCAAGGCGCGTTCGACACCGGTTCGGGCGTGATGGTCAACGCCAACTTGACCTATCTGAACGGTGACAAGCTCGACAAGATGAGCCTCAAGACCGAGGCCGACGCAAAGCGCGCCCAAGCCGCCATCGAAAGCGGCCCGTTTTCGGTCGCCAGCATCGAAAAGAAAAAGACCCGGCGCAACCCACCGCCGCCGTTCACCACCTCGACCCTGCAACAGGATGCATCGCGTAAACTTCATTTTTCGGCGAAAAAAACCATGCAGGTGGCGCAACGCTTGTACGAAGGCGTGAACATTGGCGGCGAAACCGTCGGCCTGATCACCTACATGCGTACCGACGGCGTGACCATGGCCGGCGAAGCGGTCGGCGCATGCCGTTCGCTGATCGGCAAGAATTATGGCGAGGCGTATCTGCCCGACCAACCGCGTGTATATAAAAGCAAAGCCAAAAACGCCCAAGAAGCGCACGAAGCCATCCGCCCCACCGACGTGTTCCGCAAGCCCAAAGACATGGCCGGACGCTTAGATGCGGATCAGATGAAGCTGTACGACTTGATCTGGAAACGCACCGTGGCATGTCAGATGGAACCGGTTGTGCTCGACCAAGTGGCCGTCGACATCGCCCAGGCGGAACGCACCGTGGTGTTGCGCGCCACCGGATCGATGATCGCATTTGACGGTTTTTATCGCCTCTATACCGAAGGCCGCGACGAAGACAGCGCCAAATCCGACGACGACGACCGCATCTTGCCGGACATGACCGAAGGTCAGGCCGTGAGCCTCAAAGACGTCCTGCCCGAACAGCACTTCACCCAACCGCCGCCGCGCTTTTCCGAAGCCAGCTTGGTCAAGAAGCTCGAAGAGCTGGGCATCGGGCGTCCATCGACCTATGCGTCGATCATTTCGGTGCTGCAAGACCGCAACTATGTGACGCTTGAAAAACGCCGGTTCTTCCCCGAAGACCGTGGCCGCTTGGTGACCACGTTCTTGGAAAGCTTTTTTGAACGCTATGTGCAATACGGCTTCACCGCCGACTTGGAAGAAAAACTCGACGATATTTCCGGCGGACGCATCAAGTGGAAAACCGTGCTGGATGAGTTCTGGCGCAATTTTTCCGCCGATGTCGACGGCATCAAAGAGCTGCGCGTGCGCGAAGTGCTCGACACCTTGGATGAAGTCTTGGCCCCGCACTTTTTCCCCGAACCGGAAAACGAAGGCGACGCCGATCCGCGCAAATGCCCGACCTGCGACGACGGCAAACTGTCGTTGAAGCTGGGTAAGTTCGGCGCGTTCATCGGCTGTTCCAACTATCCCGAATGCCGCTTCACCCGCCCGCTGGTGACACCCGGCAACGGCGACGACGACCCGTTCGCCGCCGAGCTGGAAAAAGGCCCGAAGGTTTTGGGCATCGATCCCGAAACCAAGTTGGAAGTCACCTTGCGCAAAGGCCCTTACGGCGTCTACGTGCAGCGCGGTGAAATCGATCCCGAAGACAAGAAATTCAAGCCCAAGCGCTCATCCCTGCCCAAGGGCGAAAGCCCTGCCGAGCTGACGTTCGAGCGCGCTTTGGGGCTGTTGAGCCTGCCGCGCAAAATCGGTCCGCACCCCGAAGATCAGCAAATGATCCAAGCCGGCATCGGGCGCTTCGGTCCGTACCTGCAATATGCGGGCATGTATGTGTCGCTCAAAGAAGACGACCCGGTGGAGATCGGGCTCAACCGCGCGGTGACGCTGATCGCCGACAGCGGCAAGAAGCCGCCGGTCGAAGTCGGCAAGCACCCCGACGACAACAAACCGATCTTGCTCAAGACCGGACGTTGGGGGCCGTTCATCACCCACAACCGCGACCGCGCCAACCTGCCCAAGGATTTGGACAAGGACGACCTGACGCTGGAAAAAGCCATCGAGCTGATCAACGCCAAAGCCAAGCCGAAAAAGGCGACGAAAAAGAAAGCCGCCGCCAAAAAACCGGCTGCGAAGAAAAAACCAGCTGCGAAGAAGAAGCCTGCGGCGAAGAAAAAGGCACCGGCGAAGAAAAAAGCCGCGCCCAAAGCAAAGCCAAAGGCAGACACAGATCAAGCCGCCAGCTAAACTGGTCTTATGTCAAAACACACCCCCCATGTTGCGCCGTTCCCGTCCAAGGAACAAATCCTTGAGTTCATCAAGGACAGTCCCGGTCGCGTCGGCAAGCGCGAGATCGCGCGTGCCTTCCATCTCGATTCTGAGCAGAAGATGCAGCTCAAGAAGGTTTTGAAGGAACTCAAAGACGACGGCCAGCTGCAATCGAGCCGCAAGCGCTTCGCCGACCCCACCGCGCTGCCGCCGGTGACGGTGTTGGAAGTCACCGCCACCGACATCGATGGCGAGCTGTTGGCGCGCCCGGTGGTGTGGGACTCGCCGCTTGAAGCGCCGGTGATCTACATGGCCCCGGTGCGCCGTGGTCAAGGTGCGTTGGGCATCGGTGATCGGGTGTTGGCGCGGATGACGCGCATCGAGGATACCGAAGACGGTAAACCGGCCTACGAAGGCAACACCATCCGCCGCTTGGAACATGCGCCTGCGGACGTGTTGGGTGTCTACAAGCTGGACCGCGCGGGCAACGGGCGCTTACGCTCCACCGATCGCCGCCAAAAAGACGAATTCGTGGTTGTTGACCTCAACGACATCAAGATCGAAGAAGGCGACTTGGTCCGCGCCGAGGTGCTGCCGGGTAAAAAACTCGGCCTGCGCCAAGTCAAACTGCGTGAAAAGATCAACCGCGCCGGGGCCCAGGCGATCACTCAGATCGCCATCTACGATCGCTCCATTCCGGTTGAGTTCCCCGAAGATGCGCTCAAGCAAGCCAAAGCCGCTGGCCCCGCGACCATGGACGACCGCGTTGATCTGCGCGACACGCCGCTGATCACCATCGACGGTGAAGACGCCCGCGATTTCGATGACGCGGTGTTCGCAGAACCTGATGACGATCCGAAAAACCCCGGCGGCTGGCACCTGATCGTCGCCATCGCCGATGTCAGCTGGTACGTGCGCCCCGGCGACGCGCTGGATCAATCGGCCTTTGTGCGCGGCAATTCGGTGTATTTCCCCGACCGGGTGGTGCCGATGCTGCCCGAAGAACTCAGCAACGGCTGGTGTTCACTGCGCCCGGATGAAGATCACCCGTGCCTCGCCGCGCACATGTGGATCGACGCCGATGGTCATTTGAAACGCCACAAATTTGTGCGCGCGATGATGAGGTCCGCCGCGCGCACGACGTATACGCAAATCCAGCACGCCCACGACGGCAAGCCCGACGATTTGACCGCGCCGCTGCTGGACGGTGTCATCGCGCCGCTGTACGGCGCGTACAAGACCCTTTTAAAGGCCCGTGAGAGCCGCGGCGTGCTGGAACTGGACTTGGCCGAACGCCAGATTGTCTTGGCCGACGACGGCACCGTGGACAAAGTGGTCGAGCGCGAACGTTTCGACAGCCACAAACTGATCGAAGAATTCATGGTGCTGGCCAACGTGGCGGCGGCCGAAACGCTGGAACGCGTCAAACAGCCGTGCATGTACCGCGTGCACGACGAGCCCTCGCGCGAAAAAATCGAAAGCCTGCGCGAATTTTTGGACGGCGTGAACATCCCCTTCGCCAAGGGCCAAGTGATCCGCGCCAGCCACTTCAACCAGATCTTGGCGAAAGTCAAAAACACCGTCAACAGCCACATGGTCAGCGAAGTGGTGCTGCGTTCCCAAGCCCAAGCCGTCTACAGCCCCGACAACCTCGGCCATTTTGGCTTGGCGCTGCGCCGTTATTGCCACTTCACCTCGCCAATTCGCCGTTATGCGGATTTGCTGGTGCACCGCGCGCTGGTGCGCGGAGTGAAACTGGGCGAAGGCGGCCTGGAAGACGAGCACAAGGATTTCGTCGAACAAGGCGAACATCTGTCCGTGACCGAGCGCAACGCCGCCGCCGCTGAACGTGACGCCGTGGACCGTTTCACCGCGTTGTATCTGTCCGACAAGGTCGGCAACATCTTCAAGGGTCGCATCAATGGCGTGACGCGCTTTGGCGTGTTCGTCACCTTGGATGACACCGGCGCGGATGGCTTGGTGCCGATCCGATCCTTGGGCGAGGATTTCTTCGTCCATGATGAGCACAACCACACCCTGTGGGGGCGCGAAACCGGTTATGAGTATCACCTGGGCGACAAGGTCGAAGTGTTGATCATCGAATCCGATCCGATCACCGGATCGACCGTGTTTCAAATCACCAAGGGTGGCTCACAAGGCAAGGTTCGTCCAGACGGTCGCGGCAAGGGTAAGTTCAGCAAAGGTGCGCCCTCGAGCAAATCAAAAGGTCGCCCGACCAAGGCGAAAAAGCCCAAAGGCAATTCGCGCGCGGCGCGGCGCAAAGCCCGTCGGCCCTAAGCCAAACCGTACATTTCCGCCATGTCTTTCCCGGGCATGAGTTGACGTTGTGAAACAAATTGGTGACGCAACGCAAAAAATGTACGACTATTTAATTCATGGGGAACGAAGCAACTAAACAAATACGGGCGTGTTTTCGCGTCGCGTTGGGCTTTTCAGTCGCAACGCTGTTGAGCGCCTGTGTGCCCAGCGAAACGACCAGCACATCCCAACAGCGCCCGGTCGTGGCCGCCGAAATGCCCGCACCGATCTTAGCGTCGGCATTGGCGTCAGCTTCGCCCACCGTCCAACACGCACGTTTGAAAAAAGACAGGTTTCAATACCGTGCCGCCCGCTCAACGGTGCGCGCGGGGCTGAAAGGCATTGCGCTGCGCTATATCAATTTTGTCGAAATGGATGAGTTGGCTTTGGATGGTCTGCGCGGCCTCGCCACCATCGATCCGGCGTTTCAGCTGGTCTTGGAAGACGGCATGATCCGTGTGAACTTGGATGAAGATAACATCGCCGACTTTGCCCGCCCCTTAAGCCGCGACCCTGCGGACTGGGCGCGCCTGACCACCGAAATCGTGCGCGCCGGACGCAACCGTTCGCCCGAATTTCAAGAGGCCGATAATGAACGCATTTACGAGGCCCTGTTCGATGGCATGCTGGCGGGCCTGGATATTTTTTCGCGCTACTCAGGCGCGGATGAAGCCCGTGCCAACCGCGCGCGCCGTGACGGCTTTGGCGGCATCGGCATCCGCTTCACCAAAGCCGAAAACGCCATCCTGGTCACCCACGTTCAAGACGGCGGCCCCGCCCACGGCGCCGGATTGCGCCCCGGCGATCTGATTCTCAAAATCAACAAAGACGCCACCGGCGGGCTGTCGCTGCGCAAAACGGCACAACGCCTGCGCGGTCCGGTGGGCAGCCCCCTGACGCTGAGCATCGCGCGGCTGAACAGTGATGTCGAACAACCTGATCGCCACATCAGCTTTAATCTCAAACGCGCGCACATCGTGCCTGAAACCGTGCGCGCCAGCGTCAAAGGCGATGTCTTGAAGCTGACCGTGACGGGCTTCAACAAAAACACCGCGCCCAGCATGCACGCCATTTTGAGCGAAAACGACGCCGCCTTTCACAACGGCAAGCTCAGCGGCGTGGTGATGGATTTGCGCGGCAATCCCGGCGGGCTTTTGTCCCAGTCGGTCGATGTGGCCGATTTGTTCCTCAACCGCGGGCGCATCATCGCCACCCGTGGCCGCCATCCCGACAGCTTTCACGACTATCGCGCCGGTGGCGGCGATTTGATCGACGGCAAGCCGTTGATTGTGCTGGTCGATGGCGACAGCGCATCCGCCGCCGAAATCGTTGCCAGCGCGCTTCAAGACCTGGGCCGCGCCGTGGTGGTCGGGTCTTCGTCTTATGGCAAAGGCACCGTGCAAACCGTGATCCGCCTACCCAACGATGGCGAGATGACGCTGACGTGGTCGCGTTTGGTTTCGCCGTCAGGCTACGCACTGCACGGCCTGGGCGTGATGCCCGCCGTATGTGCCACCAACACCCCCGCAGGCGATACCCAGGCCATCTTGGCCCCCGCCCACATCGACAGTCAGCTCGAAGCGATGTCGGCATGGCGTGCGGCGGGGATGATCTTTGACGGACGGCGCCCGCAATTGCGCGACTCGTGCCCGGCTAAGACCTTTCAAGCCGGTAAAAACGGAGATTTGTTGATGCAATTGGCCCGCCAGGTGATTCACGATCCATCGCTGTATCGGCGCGCCTTACTGCTGACGGAGCCGATCAACACCGCGTCGCGTCATTAAATCGTCGCGATCTTGCAACGATGGTCTTGACATAGCCGCTAAGGTCCGTATTTTACGCCGCTCATACGTTTTCACGGATACATGGCGGAGCAAAAGAAATGGCCAAGCCGAGCACCATCCTGATCAAGCTGGTCAGCACCGCTGACACCGGTTACTACTACGTGACCAAGAAGAACCCGCGCAACACGACCGAAAAAATGGAATTTCGTAAATACGATCCCGTTGTTCGCAAGCACGTGGTCTTCAAGGAAGCCAAAATCAAATAAGGCTTTCCAGCACCAGGAACAAACAAAACGCGCCCTCAACGGGGCGCGTTTTTGTTTGTCCGGGGTTTGGGGCATATCCCCAAAAGAAACCTTGTTTGGGGCATATCCCCAAAAGAAACCTGGTTTGAGGCTTAGCCTAAGAATTTAGAGCCGGGGTTTGGGGCTTACCCCAAAAGACCAAGCTGGTCTGGGGCTTACCCCAGAAACTTAGATAACGTGTCGAGGAAGTTGGGCACGGAAATCGGCTTGGCGATGTAGCCTTCGCAGCCGCCTTCGCGAATCTTTTCCTCATCGCCTTTCATGGCGAACGCCGTCACCGCGATCACCGGGATATGCTTGAGGTCATCATCGGCCTTGAGCATTTTGGTGATTTCAAGCCCGGAAATTTCCGGCAACTGAATATCCATCAAGATCAAGTCGGGGGTGTGTTCGCGCGCCAGGTTCAGCGCATCGCGACCGTCCTTGGTTTGCACGGTTTCGTAACCGTGCGCCTGCAAAAGATCATTGAAGAGCTTCATATTCAATTCGTTGTCTTCGACGATCAGGATGGTCTTGGCCATTGTCTTTCCTTCGGCTTCGGGGCTTCATGCAGAACGCCAAGCCCCTAAACGATTAGATGAACGCTCACATTCCCCCATAAGGAGAAATGAGGCGAGCCCCAGCTGCAGGCTTGATGATGGATCATTGCGAACGGCAAGTCAAACACCTCAAGCGGTTCAAACCTAGCAGGAATTTCAGATATTTCAAAGCGGACTCAGCGCAGATTTCCCATAAAAAAAGAGGCCGTCACAATGCGTGACGGCCCAGTTGGGATTGGAGAAAACTACGGAGAAACCGGAAAATCGCGCTCAGGTGCCTACTGGTGTGCTCAGCACCGTCGGATCGACCAAACCCAAAGCCATCAAAAATAGCGAAAACGCTAGGCCAAATGCTTTGATCATCGTCATGAGACACCCTTACGCAAGCCAATGTCCGGTGATGGATAAACCATCGATCGTATGATCTTGACAGCTTTGTGCGGCTTTTTCTGTGATCCGCATCACTTAGCGGCAAAAATCCATATTTTTTTCGTGGTTATTTCGTAGGTATCGTGCGGCCAAAAGCCATTGGCTTTATGCCGATACCCACGATGCTGGAACCGTTCGTGAAAAAAACCATTGTGAATTGAGCCCAATCAGACAAAAATTCCCCCAAGTGGGCACGAGATAATCCAAATGAGTAGGATACAATCTTGCTAGACCCACGCCTGTGCGTCCAAGAAATCCCTCGAAAGGGAGTAAACCTTGCTCAAATCTCTGAGTGCGAAAATCATCGCAGCCGCTGTGTTGCTGATCACCGTCAGTTCCGCAGCTGATTTCATCATTGCGTCCAACATCAACGCGACCCTCAATGCGGAGACCGAGTCTCTCACCCAACGTATGCAGGGGGCCATTGTCGAAAAAGACACCCGCATCACCGCATTGCTGGGTGAAAACCTGACCACGGCAGAGGAAAACCTCGAAGCCGAGCACGCCAAGGCGATCGCGCAAAACACCTTGCAGACCGAACAAACAAGAAAGTTTCTCGAAGGCACGCGCAACGGCATCGCCGCGTCGAGCCTGACGCTGATCAAAAACGCCATGATGATGGGCGAGGCGGCCTCGGCCCAGGACATGATGGACACGCTGCTGGAAAACCCGGACATTTACGCCATCAACCTGTGGCGCATCAGCGGCGAGATGTCCTTTCGCGACAACAAAACCATCGATGAAATCAACAAGCTTGCCGGTGACGAAGCATTTGAGCCCCGTGACGAGGAAGAGCCAATTCTCATCGAGCAAGGTGGGCGGATGGACACCCTCAAAAAGGTGGTCGAAAGCCATGAAAGCGGCCAAGTCACCACCGGCGAAATCGAAAACGACGATGGCGAGATGGAGCCCGTTGAATACGCCTATTACCTTTTGGAAAACGAAGAAGACTGTCAAGGCTGCCACGGGGAAACCACCAGCCCGCGCGGTGTTTTGGAAGTGGCCGTTTCACGTGCCGCTTTGATCGCATTAGAACAAACCGCCGCCACCAAGCTGGCGGAGATGGAAGCCCTGCAAATCTCTGAAAAAGAAAAGCTGGAGCAAACCAACGCCGAAAACGCCAACATCGTCAAACAGCAAACCAACGCCGTCAATGACGAGGTCGCCCAGGGCAAAACCCGTGTGGCGGAAACCCAATCCAGCGCTTCGACCATGTCGGTGGCGTCGAAAGTGGGCTTTTTCATCGCCACCGTGGGCGTGCTGTTTTTGGTCGTCAACACCCTTTTGACCAAGCCCGTGCACGCCATGACCGGGGCCATGGGCCGCTTGGCCGATGGCGACTTGAGCGCCGAGATTCCCGCCAGCGGGCGTGAGGACGAAATCGGCAAAATGGCGGCGGCCGTGCAGGTGTTCAAAGACAACGCCATCGAAGTCAAACGCCTGGAATCCGAACAAGCCGAAGCTGAGCGCCGCGCCCTGCGCGACAAAGCCAAGGCCATGCAAGACTTGGCCGATGCCTTTGAAAGCAGCGTCGGCACCGTGGTCAAGGCCGTCAGCACGGCGGCGCGCGGCATGGAAAGCTCGTCCGAAGGCTTGGCCTCAACGGCGGAACACACATCCGATCGATCACAAGCGGTCACCAATGCCGCCGAGCAAGCGTCCGCCAACGTCCAAACTGTCGCATCGGCAGCCGAAGAGCTGTCCGCGGCCATTTCCGAAATCTCACGCCAAGTGTCTCAATCGACAATGATCGCGGGCGAAGCGGTGAGCGAAATCGACAGCACCAACGCTAAGGTTCAAGGTCTGGCCGATGCCGCCAATCGCATCGGTGAAGTGGTGGCGCTGATCACCGACATCGCGGATCAGACCAACCTTTTGGCGCTCAACGCGACCATCGAAGCCGCGCGGGCGGGCGAAGCCGGAAAAGGCTTTGCAGTGGTTGCGGGTGAAGTGAAAAACCTCGCCAATCAGACCGCCAAAGCAACGGAAGAGATCTCCACCCAAATCGACGCCATCCAAGGCGCGACCCAAGATGCGGTCGGGGCCATCCAAAGCATCGGCGGCACCATCAACCGGATCAGCGAAATCGCGTCCACCATTGCGTCGGCGGTCGAAGAACAAGGTGCGGCGACGCAAGAAATCGCCCGCAACGTCGAACATGCCTCCAGCGGCACCACCGAGGTTACGAGCTCGATCCGGGAGGTGAACAAAGCCGCCGAAGACACCGGCGTCGCGGCGACCGACATCCGCAGCGCCGCCCACGAGTTAAGCGGCCAATCGGATAATCTCAGCGAAGAGGTCGCCAACTTCCTCGTCGCCATTCGCCCCGATCCGAAGGATTTGACCTAAGTCCGGGGAGCGACTGAAAAAAGCACACAACAAAAAAGCCGGGCGCATTGCCCGGCTTTTTTGTACATTCACACGTGGACCAACTTATTCGCCGCGCACGTCCTCGACCATATCTTCCAGGCGTTCAAGATCTTTCACCACCAGGACTTCCTTTTGGCGTTCGACGATGCCTTTGCGCGCCAAGTCGTTCATCACCCGGGCCACCGTTTCACGGGTGGTGCTGACGCGCGACGCCACGTCGGAATGGATCGGGATCGGCTTGATCACCGCCGTCATGTCGTCTTCGGTCACTTTGCGCGCCAAACGCAACAGGTCGGCATGGATGCGGTTGTTGGCGCCCAGGGTCGACAAATCCATGATGCGCATGGTCGATGTGCGCACCAGATGCGCCAGATGCTTCATCAGCTTCAAGGCGATGGCGGGATGGTCCAGAACGATTTGATGGAACTGATCAGATGGCAAGGATGCAATGCGCGCCTCTTCCAGCGCCATCACGCTGGCAGAACGCGGCAATCCGTCGATGGCCGCCAACTCACCAAAGTGGCTGCCCGGTTCCAAATCATCAAAGGTGATTTCGCGCCCCGACAAGGAATAGTTCACCACCCGCACACGTCCACCGGCGACGAGAAAAATATCGCGGGTGTCGGAATGCTGATCGATGACCTGTTCACCGGCGCCATAGGTTCGCCAGCGACAGCTTTTTTCAACCACGGCAATTTCCGCGTCGTCGAGCTCTGACAGCAAACGTATATCTCTGAGCGTATCGTTCACGCTTATCCTCCTCGCGGGGCCTTGTTTTCGGGCCCGTTTCAGGGCTCGATTTTGGGCCGGCGCTCTCGTCATTCCGTCTGGCATGCCAGTATCCCCTAAAACAGTTAACCAATTTTTGAGCTTTGTTCACAACACTCTTCATTAGAGAGAACGTTTAAATAGCTCTCTTTCATCCACCTGAAGTCGATTTTTCCCAGAAAATCAGGCTTTCTGGTGAAAATGATTCGCAACTGCGTCGGGGGAAGAATCCGAATCCGGCGCTAAGGAGGACCAGAATCATGGCAAAAACGGCCCAAATGGCCGTGCCTCAAGGGGATCAGAAGATCGCCGAGGGAAAAACAAGCGGATTCGAAGAAAATCCGCAACTGGCTGCTCCCCGCGTAGAAGCGCGGTCACTTAGAGGTACATTCGCAAAGTCGATTTGTTCGGCACATGGTCTGGCGACCATCAGAGATCGCGACGCATGCGACGATGGTGTGCCGTGTCCAAAGCTGTCCGAATGCATGGGCCAAGCGGACGCGACCATTCGCTATCTCGAGCTTCGTAAAAAACTTTTAGCGGAAGACTAGAGACCACGAGATACCGGGCCCGCTCTCTCCTCCCTGATCTGAGGGGGCGGGCTTTCCACCTTAGACCACCAACGCCACGCCGCCCCGGCGCGAATCCCCACCCCCGGCGAGCGCGCGGGTGGCCGTGTTGAATTCGACCGCGTGCACGCCGCCGAAAAACAGGTTCTGCGCATCCCACAACTTGCATGCGTCATAGGCTTGGCTGAGCTGTTCGCCGACGCCTTCGCCGAAACCGGCTTCAACGTTGAGCACGCCGCGTTCAAAATGAATGCGTGGCAGCTCGACGGCCTCTTGCACATGCACGCCAAATTCCAAGACCGCCAAGATCACCTGCAAGATCGCGGTGCGGATGCGGTTAGAACCGCCAGAGCCCAACGCCACCATCAAGCCATCGGGGTGCTGGATCAAGCTCGGTGCCATCATCGACGACAGGCGCGTGTCTTGGGGCCATTGATGAAAACCCTTGGGGTTGATGTCTTCTTCGCCCAGCATGTTGTTGAACACCACCCCGGTGCCCGGCGCAATGTAGGCTGAACCTTCGCCGTTCGACAGCGTCATCGACGCCGCATTGCCGTCGCGATCGATGGCGCTGATGTGGGTGGTGCCCCGGTGCGACGCGGGCTGGCCCAAAATTTCGTCGCGGTAACGACCTAAGAACTCGGCATCGAGCAACATCTCCGCGCCGCTTTCGGGATGCAGGTTCAAACCGCTTTCCACCCGCGCCTGATTGCTCAACGCCATCACCTGGGCCAAGCGGTCCAGATGCGCGAACGAGCCGAACTCCAATTGACCAAGCCCGGTGTCGGCGATCAGTTTCAACGCAAAAGCGATCAGCGTGCCGCCCACCGACGGCGGTGGATTGGTGAGGATGCGCGCGCCTTCGAATTCCACCTCCAAAGGCTTGCGCTTGATGACTTCGTAGCCTTCGAAATCGGCGCGGTCCAAGTGCCCGCCCCGGTCTTCGCAGTCGCGCGCAACGATGACGGCGACTTCGCCCCGGTAAAACAAATCGTCGCCTTCATGCGCCAAGGCATCCAAGAAATCGGCTTTCGCAGGCACCGCCATGCGCTCACCCGCACCGATCAATTGATCTGGATGGGCCGGGCTGGCGTACTGGGCGCGACATTCGGGCGTAGCCATGTAAATCGGTTCGACCACTTCGAAAATATAAGCCTGCAACGGCGAGAGCTTAAAACCGTTCCGCGCCAGATCGATGGCCGGTTGAATGATCTCTTTGATCGGCAGGCGGCCCAAATCGCGATGCGCGTCAAACGCGCCGCGCACCACGCCCGGTGCGGCGATGGAACCCATGCCGATGTGAAATTCCTGGGTGGTCGCACCGAAATCGGCCACCACCGGATGAAAATCGACCTCGGATCGTTTGCGCTTAGGCGTGTGGGCGAAAAAATCGTACAGCACCGGCTGGCCCGCTTTGGGCGCGGCCAACAAAAAGCCGCCGCCGCCCAAACTCGACAGCACCGGTTCGGCGACCGTCGAGGCGAACAGCGCCGCCAAAGCGGCGTCAAATGCATTGCCGCCAGCTTTTAAGATTTCCGCCCCGGCGCGGGCGGTTTCCCCGTCCCCGGCCGCGACCGCACCGTATTTCGCCAAACCGAACGTCCCCCTCAGGTCTTTAGTTCGCCGGAGCCTATCCATTGACCTCGGCGCAAGCAATACTCATGTCTAAAAGCACGTCCCTATTTCAGACATAATTTATCGGTTAAACTGGTGCCTATGATACACAAAATATTCCCCATCGCCGCCGTGGGCCTGCTGTTGAGCGGCTGCGTCGCTCATGCCAACCCTGCACAAAACCCTGGCAAGCCTGTCCATCAAAAGACAGATGTCGAGCTGCGCGGCACCGAATGTGTGAGCGCGGGCACCTGGTTCGATCCCGCCACCCGCAAAACCGTAGCCGCCGATCAAGTGATCAATCGCATGCGCGACAAAGACATCGTGCTGTTGGGCGAAACCCACGTCATCGAAGATCATCACCGCTGGCAGGTGCAGACCATCGCCCAGTTGTACGCCCAGCGCCCGGACATGATCTTAGGCTTTGAAACGTTCCCGCGCCGGGTGCAAAACGCGTTGGACCGTTGGGTCGCGGGTGAGCTCAGCGAAAAGGAATTCCTCAAGGAAAGCGACTGGGACACGGTGTGGAAATTCGATGCCAGCCAATACATGCCCCTGTTTCATTTCGCACGCTTGAACCGCGTACCGATGGTGGCGCTCAATGTCGACCGCGCCTTGATCCGCGAAGTGTCTCAAAAAGGCTGGAAAGGCGTGCCGCAGAAGCACAAACGCGGCGTTGGCGACCCGGTTCCCGCAACGCCCGGCTATCTGGCGATGCTGGGCAGCATTTATGGCCATCACGACAACGCCAGCGGTGAGCTGAACGGCGCCCCCAAAGCCCCCGGCCTTGAAGATCCGATGTTTTCCAATTTCGTCGACGTGCAGCTGACCTGGGACCGCGCCATGGCCGAAGCCGCCGACACGGCGCTCAAGGACGCCCGCGCAACAGGGCGCGACCCGCGCATGGTCGCGATCATCGGGCGCGGCCACATGGATCATTTTTACGGCGTGCCCGAGCAGCTCAAGGCGCTCGGCCATAAAGACGTGGCCGTGCTCACCCCGTGGGACGGGCTGCGCAAATGCCTCGATCTGCAAGCCGAAGACGGCACCCCAGCCGCCGACGCCGTGTTCGGCATTGAACACACGGCGGACATGATGGAACCGGACAAGCCCAAGCTGGGCGTGATGATCGAAGGCACCGACAAAGGTGTGCGCATCGGCGAAGTGCTCGAAGGTTCCATCGGCGAAGCGGCGGGCTTGAAAAAAGACGACCTCATCGTCCAAGCCGCCGGGATCAAAACCACCAAAAGCGGCAATCTGGTCGCGATCATCAAATCCATGAGCCCCGGCACGTGGCTGCCGCTCACCGTTCAGCGCGGCGAAGACAGCTTAGAGATCATCGCCCGCTTCCCCACCGCTGCACAACACGCAGGGCATGGGACCAAGTGATGAAGGCGTTTCGGTTGTGCGCAATCGCCCTGGCGGCGGTGCTCTCGACAGTCCCGGCGCGTGCACAACCCGCTGTCGTTCATCACACCGCCACGGTGCAGATCGATCCCGAACGCGCCCAGTTGCATGTCGAAGACACCGTGACGCTGCAAGATTCGGGGACGATCACTTTGATCCTGTCACCCGCATTCACCATCGAGGCCGTCAGCGTCAATTCCAAGCCTGCCCCCGTACATCGCGATGGCGACGAGCTCACGGTGCGCCTGAGCGGCCCAAGCCCTCATGAAGTGCGTCTCAGTTACCAAGGGCAAGGTGAACCGCTGCTGTCGTCCGAAGGCGGCTTTGTCGCGCCATCGTGGCTCGCACACCCCGAAAACGCGTTGGCGACATGGTCCATCACCGGCCAAACATCCGCCGGTCAAAAATTCATCGTCCCCGGCAAGCTGCTGTCGGAAACGCAAACCAGCGAAGCCTACACCGCCCAATTTGAAAACCGCGTGCCCAACGCCCTTCCGGTGCTGATCACCGGACCGTTCGAAGTCGCGGAACGCATACTTGGCGACATCCGTCTGCGCACCTATTTCCACCCAGAAATCGCGCCGCACGCCCAGGACTACCTGGAAAGCACAGCTCGCTATTTACAGCGGTATGTCGATCAAATCGGCCCTTACCCCTATCCCGGATTTTCCATCATTTCCGGCCCCGCACCGGTGGGCTGGGGCTTGCCCGGCATGACGTATATGGGCACGCGCGTGCTGGCGTTGCCGTTCATCCGCCACACCTCGTTACCCCACGAAATTCTGCACAACTGGTGGGGCAACGCGGTCGAAGTCGATTATGACAGCGGCAATTGGGCTGAAGGCCTGACCACCTATCAGGCCGATCATGCCATTGCGGAGATGCGTAAACCCGGCAGCGGACAAGAAAAACGTTTTGAATGGCTGCGCAATTACGCCGCCTTGCCATCCGATCGCGATCACGCGCTCACCGCGTTCCGGTCCAAAACCCACGATGCATCACAAGTGGTGGGCTACGGCAAAACCGCGTTTGTGTTTCACATGCTGAGCATCCAACTGGGCAAAAACACTTTCGATAAAGCCATCCAACGTTTTGCCCGCGATAATGTGTGGAAGGCGGCAGGCTGGTCCGATATCCAAACCGCGTTCGAGACCCAAAGCGGTCAAGACCTCTCCGCCTTTTTCCAAGCCTGGATCGAGCGCCCCGGTGCGCCGGATTTGAAACTCACCAACGCCAAAGCCGACGGCAACATCGTGCGCTTCACGCTACATCAAACCCAAGACGGCCCGGCTTATCCGCTCACCGTGCCCCTCGCCCTAAAAACGGCAAATGGGGTGGAGCGTCACAGCATCACCATGCGGGCTCACGACCAAGCGTACACCCTCACCAGTTCCAGCCCCGCGCAAGCCCTGCATATCGATCCGAACACGGATGTCTTCCGCCACCTCAGTCCCGACGAAGCGCCGCCGATCTTGCGCGACGTGACGTTGGATACAAACGCCCTTGTGTATGTGTTGGGTGATCCTGACATGCGCCCCGCCGCCCGAAACCTCGCCGATGCTCTCATTCAAAAACGAGTGCGCATGGGCACCGACACCGCACCGATCATCATCGGCCCCGCGAACGCCGTGCGCGCCCATTTGCAAGAAAACGCGCTGCCCCCACCACCTGCCCCCATCGCCACGGCGGGCGATGCCCGGGCGTGGACCACGCGCGCAGACGATGGCCGCACCGTGTTGGTGATCGAAGCCGAAGATATCGCCGGGCTCAAAGCCCTCACAAGGGTTCTGCCGCACTACAAGCGACGCAGTTACGTGGTGATGGAAAACGCCAAGACCATCGACAAAGGCACTTGGCGCGCTGGACCAGGGGCGTTGACAGTCCGGCTCGACTAACTCACGCTGCCGCAATGGACGCAAAACAACCCGAACTCAAACGCGCACTGGGGCTGACCAGCCTGACCTTGTATGGCCTCGGCACCATCATCGGTGCGGGCATTTACGTTTTGGTCGGCGCCGTCGCGGGCCGGTCCGGTATGAGCGCGCCGCTGGCGTTTTTGGTCGCGGGCTCGCTGGCCGCGTTTACGGGGTTGAGCTACGCCGAGCTGGGCCAGCGCCTGCCCGAAGCCGCCGGTGCGGCGGCCTATGCGCGTGAAGGCTTCAAAAGCCACTGGATGGGGCGCTTGACCGGGTTCATGACCTTAGCCGTGGCGCTGGTCGCCGCCGCCAGCGTGGCGCGTGGTGGGGCGGGGTACCTTCTGACCATCATCGACATTCCCTTGCCCGTCGCCAGCGGCGGGGTGATCGTGCTGTTCACCCTGCTGGCGTGCTGGGGGGTCAAGGAAAGCGTCTACGCCGCTGCCGCCATGACGGTGGTCGAGGTCGGCGGCTTGTTGGTGGTGATCTTTGTCGGCGGCCCGGCGCTGGTTGATTTCGGCGTGCGCGCCCCCGAAATGTGGCCCGCAAACATGGCCGCGTGGGGCGGGGTTATGGGCGGCGCGTTTTTGGCGTTTTTCGCCTTTGCCGGTTTTGAGAACATCGTCAACATGGCCGAAGAAACCAAAGACGTGGGCCGCACCTTGCCCCGCGCGGTGGTGTTGTCGATCATCGTTTCGGCGGTTTTATACATGCTGGTGATTTCAATTTCAGTGCTGAGCATCGCGCCGGAGTTCCTTGCCGAATCGAATGCGCCGCTTTGTCTGGTCGTCGATTGCGAAAAATCGACCATGGCGTTTTTCGCCCCCATCGCGCTGATCGCGACGCTCAACGGGGTGCTGATCGAAATCGTTTTGATGGCGCGGGTGGCTTACGGCATGGCGCGGCGCGGCTGGCTGCCCAAGATCATGTCCGATGTTCATTTGGGGCGTCGCACACCGCTGAAAGCCACGATGATCGTGGGTGCAATCGTGTTTGTGCTGACGACCTTGGTGGAGTTCGAAATGCTCGCCAAGGCCACCAGCGCGATGCTGTTGGTGGTGTTTTTGGTGGTGAATTTATCGCTGATCCGCCTCAAACAGCTCGACCCTGCGCCCAATTTGGCGTTTCGCGTGCCCAACTGGGCCCCGGTGGCGGGTGCGTTCAGTTCGATCGTGTTATTGGGCGCGGAAGTGCTGGCTTAAGCCGCCAAAAGCAAGCCCATCAGGCCAACCACGGCGCCAGCGCCGATACCGACGGCATAAAGCCCCAACGTCACGGCGTCTTGCAACTTGGTTTCGGATTTCAGCTCTATGGTGGCGGTATTGATGTTCATCGTTTTATCCTTGGCCAAACTGATGTCTTAAGGCCCCCTGTTCGGGCCGTTCAGCATGTCGATATGCAATTCATAATCCCCCCATGGTTAACGTTCAGTTAGCGGGCTGCACTTGCTCATATGAGCATTTTCGGCTACTAAGCGAACGGTCGGTTCGGTGGTGTTGTGCTAAAAACGTTCGCCGGACCTTAAACACGTGATCAAAAGCACCAGAGTTTCATGAGCGATATTACCGACAAGGCCCTGCTGCCCGCAGGCATGCAGGACGGCCTGCCGCCCGAAGCCGCCCGCGAAGCGACGGCCGCCCAGCGCTTGGTGTCTCAATTCGACGCCTGGGGCTACGGCCTCGTCAAACCGCCGCTGATGGAATTCGAAGAAAACCTGCTGTACGGCCCGGGCCTCGCCATGGCCAAGCAAACCTTTCGCGTACAAGACCCGGTCAGCCAGCGCATGCTGGCGCTGCGCCCCGACATGACGCTGCAAGTCGCGCGCATCGCCGGTTCGCGCCTTGCAAACTCGCCGCGCCCGTTGCGTTTGGCGTATTCGGGCCAAGTGGTGCGGGTCAAAGGCTCACAACTGCGCCCCGAACGCCAATTCGGCCAAGTCGGCGCAGAACTGATCGGCGCGTCCGGCCCCGCCGCCGACGTCGAAGTGGTGCTGATGGCGGTCGACGCGTTGGAAAGCATCGGTGCTGAAAACCTCAGCGTCGATCTGGGCCTGCCCACCTTGGCGGCTTTTGTGGTGCAAGACTGCACCTTCACCGATGCCCAAGCCAACGATCTGCGCACCGCCCTGAACCGCAAGGACAGCGCCGGCGTTGCCGCGCTTAGCGATGTTTTGGGTGAGCGCCCGACCGCGGCGCTGCTGGCCATGCTGGACGCCGTGGGCCCGGCAAGTGCCGCGCTGAAAAAGCTCAACGCCATCGATCTCGATCCCGACGCCGCATCGCTGCGGGCACATTTGGCCGCCGTGATCAGCGGCATTCTCAGCGCCAATCCGCGCATTCAGCTGACCATCGACCCGGTTGAAAACCGCGGCTTTGAATACCACAGCGGCGTCACCTTCGCCCTGTTCGCGCGTGCCGTCACCGGTGAATTGGGCCGTGGTGGGCGTTACGAGGCGGGCGGCGTGGGCGAATTGGAAAGCGCCACCGGCTTTACCTTGTTCATGGATACCGTGTTGGAAGTGCTGCCCGAATCGGAGCCCGCCAAGCGCGTGTTTTTGCCCGCCGACACACCGGCGGACGCTGCGCGCGCGCTGCGTGCGGACGGCTGGCGCACCATCGCGGCGCTGGACGCCACATCAAATGATGTCGAGGCCGAAGCCCGACGTCTCAACTGTACGCACCTGTTGGAAAATGGCAAAGTGCGTGAACTAAACTGATTTACAGGGAATGAGGGACACATCATGGCCAACGTAGTGGTCGTCGGCTCGCAATGGGGCGACGAAGGCAAAGGCAAAATCGTTGATTGGTTGTCTGAACGCGCCCAAGTGGTGGTGCGTTTTCAAGGCGGGCACAACGCGGGTCACACGCTGGTCATCGACGGGGTCACCTACAAGCTGCACATCTTGCCATCTGGCATCGTGCGCGAAGGCACGCTGTCGGTCATCGGCAACGGCGTGGTGCTGGACCCGTGGAACTTGTTGCAAGAAATCGACAACTTGCGCAACCAAGGTGTGGACATCACCCATGACAATCTGAAGGTCGCGGAAAACGCACCGCTGATTTTACCGTTGCACGCCAACCTCGACCAAGCGCGCGAAGCGGCGTTGGGCAAAGCCAAGATCGGCACCACCGGACGCGGCATCGGCCCGGCGTACGAAGACAAAGTCGCGCGCCGCGCGATCCGTGCGGGCGATCTGGCGGACGGCGAACTGGTCAAAGCCAAAGTCGAAAAGATGCTGTTCCACCACAACGCCTTGCTGCGCGGCCTTGGCCAGCCGGAACTCGATGGCGGCGAAATCGTATCGTCGTTGATGGAACTGGCGCCCAAACTGCTGCCGTTCGTCGACACCACCTGGAAAGTGCTCGACGAAGCCAAGAAATCCGGCAAGCGCATTTTGTTCGAAGGCGCACAGGGCACGATGCTCGACATCGACCATGGCACCTATCCGTTCGTGACCTCGTCCAACGTGGTCGCCAGCCAAGCCGCCGCCGGTTCGGGCATGGGCGCGAACGCCATCGATTACGTTCTGGGCATCACCAAAGCCTACACCACCCGTGTCGGCGCGGGACCGTTCCCGACCGAACTGTTCGACGAAGTCGGCGAAGGCCTTGGCAAACGCGGCCATGAATTCGGCACCACCACCGGGCGTCCGCGCCGCTGTGGTTACTTCGATGCCGTACTGGTGCGTCAAGCCGTTAAAGTCAACGGTATCAGTGGCATAGCGCTGACCAAGCTGGATGTTCTCGACGGTATGGACGAACTGAAAGTGTGCGTCGGCTACAAGCTCGACGGCAAAGAAATCGATCACCTGCCCGCCTCCACCAAAGGCCAGGAAAATGTCGAGCCGATCTACGAAACCATGGAAGGTTGGTCCGACAGCACCTTTGGCGCACGCTCATGGGCGGACTTGCCCGCCACGGCGGTCAAATACGTGCGGCGCATCGAAGAGCTGATCGAAGCGCCAGTGGCGTTGCTGTCCACCAGCCCCGAACGCGACGACACCATTTTGGTGCGCGATCCGTTCGCGGACTGATCCTCATCCCTCTATCTCATTTGTAACACCTTACGCGTTAACCATACGCGTGAGGTGTTGTTCAAAACCCGTTGTTTTTTATGGGTTTTGCGAGTACTCTGGGCTCTTGAATGAACGCTCGTAGAATTCGGGCTGGAGAGCAAGCATGGCGAACGCCCTGGACCAAGCCGTAGAAACGGCTGCGGCTCAAAAGGATGCGGCCGTCCCCGTTGAGGGCGACGGAGGGGCTTCTGCGCCCGCCACGCCCGATACACCCGCCCCGCAAAGTAAAACACCGCCCCCTGATGCCGCCCCGGCCCAAGAGGCTTCTGGCGCAACACAAGCCACACCCGTTAAAGACACATCTGGCGAGAAACCGGGCGAAAAACCAGCCCCGGCCAAAGCCAAAGCCAAAGCAACCGGCATTCCCGTAGCGGAACGCAACGGACCGCAAGCCCCCCTCGACGCCGCACAATTTCCGCCCGTCGAGTTAAACGGGCGCTATATGATTTACCCATCGATGGCGCTGCCCGAATTGGACTCACCGCAAGCCATGGCCTATTCGGTGGAAGACCGCCGCGAACCGGGGCGTCAGCTGTTTGCCTTGATCTGCAAACCGGGTTTGCCGGTGCGCACCAGCTTGATGCGCGAACTTAAATCTCAAAGCATCCAGGGCATGATTCCCATGGCGGACTTTGGCCCGGTGCTCTGGTCACCGATCGATCAAACCGCCGTCGCCATCGTTTTCGATCGTCCGTTGGGCGGACGCTTTCTCGACACGTTTGGGGATCGACCGCCGCGGGTGAACGAATACGAATTGGGCAAGCTGATCTTAGAACCCGTGGCCCATGCCATTTCCGAGTTGCAAGCCATCGACTTCGCACACCGCGCGATTCGTCTCGACCACTTGTTTTTCATGGACAAGGAACGGCGCGAACTGGTGGTTGGCGAATGCTTGAGCTCACCGCCCGGTTACGACCAGCCGGTCATTTATGAACCGCTGGATCGCGCCTACGCGATGCCGTCCGGGCGTGGATATGGCATGTCTTACGACGACATGTACGCGCTGGGCATCATGACTGTGTTTGCGTTGCTCGGCAACAATCCGGTTGCCCGGCTAGGCGATGATGAAATGCTTGCCGCCAAAGCCGAATTCGGATCCTACCAATGCCTATGCGGAAATGAACGCATTCCCATGGCGTTGATCGAACCGATCCGCGGATTGCTATCGGACGAAGAGTTCGAACGCTGGAATATGGAAGCGTTGGACCAATGGCTGAACGGTCAAAAGAAAACCCCCATCCAACGCCGTCCCGCGACCAAACCGAAGACCGCTTTCAAATTCGGCGGGCGCGAGCACATGACCACCCGTTCCGTCGCCCACGCTTTTTCAAAGAACGTGCCCGAAGCCGTTAAAATCATCAAAAACGGCAAGCTGGAACAATGGATCAACTCAAGCCTGGGTGAAACGGTGCTTGCCGACACCATCACCGGCATCATCGCCACCTGTAAAGTCAGCGAAGGCTCGCCCGATGGTTCCGACGATATCTTGGTTGCCAAGGTGTGCATCCGCCTCGACCCGCATGCGCCCATTCGCTATAAAAACTTTTCCTTTTTACCGGATGGTTTTGGCGCGGCGCTTGCGGTCGAATACTTGCGCAAAGGAAATTTCCAAATTCCCGGCGAGATTCTCGCCCGCGATTTGCTGAGCTTTTGGGTGGCTGCGCAAGAACACCGCACGCCGGATCTCACATCCCATGAACGCACCTTCCAAACCCTGCGCGGCTTCGCCAAAATCAATGAAATGGGCTACGGCATGGAAAGATGCCTTTATGAGCTCAACCGATCCTTACCATGCCAAAGCGAGATTCTGCGCACCACGCATGTCGACCATATCGACGACTTCATCACCTCACTGGACCAAGTCGCCGATCATGTGGACACCCGCTCGCGGCCTATGGACAAGCACATTGCCGCGTTCGTCGCCACGCACTTCAAATACGACATCGCGCCGCACCTCAAAGCGCTTAGCGATAGCAAGGAAGAAACCTCGCTGATCGGGTTGTTGAGCCTCTACGCGCTGATCCAGTGGCGCATGAAAGTGCCGACTTTGTTCGGCCTTTCCAGCTGGCTGGGCGGTCTTTTGGCGCCAGCCATCGGCACCTATCACAGCCGCACCACCCGGCGCACGATCGAACAAGAAATTCCCGCCCTGGTGCGTCAAGGCAGTTTGCCGGAACTGTTCGATCTGATCGACAACGCCGAACGTCGGCACATCGACACCACCGATTTCGAAGAAGCCCAAGTCGCCTTCGCCCATGCCGAAGAAGAAATCGAAAGCACCGTGGGTGAGGGTGTGGATCAGAACAAAGCCGCCCTGCAAGTCGGTGAACGGGTTACCGCCACGATCGCCATCATCCTGTCGATGATCGCCACCACGGTGATCATTTTTGTGCAAACCATGTGAGGCGAACAATCATGGCCATGCCACAACAACCAAGCCAAACCCCAGATGAACGCCGCAAACGCGGGCGTTCGTATCTCACATGGTTTCTCATCGTTTTTGCTTTCCTGCTCGTGCTCGCAGGACCGACCGTGGTTGTTTTTGGGTTAGGGATGCTGCCGACACTGGTCGCGTTTTTCATCGACCGCACCAAACAAAAAAGCAATTCGCTATGTGTCGGATCGATCAATTTTATCGGCGTGTTTCCTTACATCATGGATTTGTGGAGCGGAATCAATGATTTCAACGCCTCGCTCATCATCATTGGTGATATTTTCAATTTGTTGGTGATGTATTCAGCGGCCGCATTCGGCTGGTTCCTGTTCCTCACCATGCCGTCGATCATCAGTTCTTTTGTGATCGTCTTGCAGCAACGCAAAGTCGCCCAGTTGCGCGGTGAGCAAAAAGACCTCATCGACGAGTGGGGCGCCGAAGTCGCCGCCATCGTCGAAGTGCAAAAAATGGAAAAAAAGGAACAGCACATGGAACAGGGTATGGAGGGCATGGAAACCCCGTTCTAGCCGCTCTAGCACCCTTTATGTTCACCCCGCCGACGGCCCAAAAACAAGCCGCCGCAGAGAACCTCTGCGGCGGCTTATTCGGTCAGTGGTCTAGATGACGCAATACGAGAGGGAGGACCACCTTCCGTGAGTCTGTCTGGCCGTAAGTCTATCTGGCCGTAAGTCTCTTCGTCTTAAGCCATGATGTTCTGTTCGATCATGGCGTTCTTGACCGACTTTTGAAGCTTCTCAAACGCACGCACTTCGATCTGGCGCACGCGTTCACGCGAAATACCAAACGACTTCGAAAGGTTTTCCAAAGTCGCCGGGGTTTCTTTCAAACGCCGTTCCGTGAGGATCGTGCGTTCGCGATCCGACAAGCCCTTCATCGCGCCTTTCAACAAGCTGCGGCGGCGGATGAGCTCCTCAAATTCAGCCAACTGGTCTTCTTGGCTGTCGCTTTTATCTTCCAGCCAATCTTGCCACTGCTCGTCGCCATCCATGCGCACGGTGGCGTTGAGCGAGCTGTCCGGACCACCCAAGCGACGGTTCATGTTGACGACTTCGGTTTCCGAAACGCCAAGACGTTCTGAAATCTTGGTCACGTTTTCGGGGCTCAGATCGCCGTCTTCATAAGCCTGCATTTGGCCCTTCAAGCGACGCAGATTGAAAAACAATTTCTTTTGCGCGGCGGTGGTGCCCATTTTGACCAACGACCACGAATGCAAGATGTATTCTTGGATAGCGGCGCGAATCCACCACATCGCATATGTCGATAAGCGAAACCCACGATCGGGGTCGAAACGCTGGACCGCCTGCATCATGCCGACATTGCCTTCAGAGATCAGTTCGGCAAGGGGCAAGCCGTAACCGCGATAGCCCATGGCGATCTTCGCAACCAAGCGCAGGTGGCTGGTGACCAACTGATGGGCGGCGTCTTCATCGCTATCCTTGGCCCAAGCGTTCGACAGTTGCTGTTCCAATTCCAACGTCAACATTGGGAACTTGCGGATGTCTTGCAAATATCGCGTGAGATTATGTTCCGGCGAGATTTCCAATTTCGGCAAAGGTTTGGCCGTTTGGGCCGTTTTGCGCGTCTTATCCGTCTTGCGTATCGCATTCATTGCATCAATCTCCCTAATCCATACCCCCTGGGTTATCCGTCGCCAGGTGCACAGTATACGACCCTATGGTGGCCGTTTCAATAATACCTTAGTAGAGTACTCGGGATTTAATGCGTGTCAAACTCTTTCTAATTCTAAAATTATCTCTTTGATATAATTAGGAATTTTACCTTTATGGTATACTTTAAGGCCTGTGCGCGGGTGCATAAAACCAAGTTCATAGGCATACAATGCCTGATGATCCAGCGCATCGACGCAGGCGCGCGCCTCTGGGCCCAGTAAATTGCGCTTGGACCGTCCGCCGCCGCCATATACAGGGTCGCCAATCAACGGATGGCCGATGGAGGTCAGATGAACGCGAATTTGGTGGGTGCGCCCGGTCGCCAGTCGGCATTCCACCAACGAGGCCACGGTGCCGAACGCCTTGATCACTTTGTAGCGGGTCAACGCGTACTTGCCGCCGCGTTCCACCACCGCCATTTTTTTGCGGTTTTGCGGTGAGCGTCCGATGTTGCCTTCGATTTCACCCGCAAGCGGCTTAGGCACCCCCCACACCAAGGCGTAATACGCCCGGTCCAAAGAATGGTCGGCGAACTGTTCGCTCAAGCAGGTGTGCGCGGCGTCGTTCTTGGCCGCGACCATCAAACCGCCGGTGCCTTTATCCAAGCGGTGCACGATGCCGGGCCGGGCTACCCCGCCGATGCCCGACAAGCTGCCTTTGCAATGCGCCAACAGCGCGTTGACCAGGGTGCCGTCCGCATTGCCCGCCGCGGGATGCACCACCAGGCCGGGCGGTTTGTCGATGACGATGATGTCGTCGTCTTCATGCACCACGTCCAACGGGATGTCTTGGGGCTCGGGCTCAGCCGCGACGGCGGGCGGCACGCAAACGATATAGACGTCGCCGGGGCGGGCTTTTTTCTTACCGTCCATGACGGTTTCGCCGTCCAAAGTGCCGGCAAAAACGCGGCCTTGCTCCATCAAACCCTTGAGCCGCGCGCGCGAAAGGGCCTCGACCTCCTCACTCAACAACTTGTCCAAACGCATCCCGGCCTTGTTTTCGGGTACGTGAACGGTGTATGTGGTCTCACAGATGATGTTTTTCATGCTTGAGCAACGAAGCGGATATGTAACATGGCGGTGGCAAAAGCCCTGGTGATTGTGATGAGTTTCCTCATCGCGGTGTTGATGGGATTGATTATCTACGGATTTTACCAGAAATCTCAAAATCCCAATTATAAGATGTTCCGCGCCGACGATACGCCGGTTGTGCAAGCCGACGCAACGCCCACCGCCGAACCGATGCAAGATGCAACGCCGCCCATCCCGTTCGCTGCGGGAACAAGCTTCGGTGAAGTCTCGCTCGACCTGCCCGACACCGCGCGGGTGATTTCCGCCCAAGCCAGCGACAGCCGTCTGGTTCTGGTCATCGCCCGCGATGGCGAGACCGCCGATTTGGTCGCCGTGGTGGACATGGTGTCCGGCAAGGTTCTGGGGCGGGTCAAAACGGCGCGCTGATCGCTGATATAAAGGTCGTCTATATAAAGAGTGCGCAATGATCCATCTCAGCCCCAGCCAACTCAAAGAGATCCGCGATCACGCCGAACGCGATTACCCCTTTGAATGCTGCGGCCTGTTGGTCGGCACCGTCGATGACGACAACGCCGTCACCGTCACCCGCGTCGCACCCAGCAAAAATATGCACATCGCGGCAGATGGAGATGCTGGTCAAGACCGCTTTGAAATCTATCCCCAACTGAGGTTCGATTTGATGCGCGCGCTGCGCGACACCGATGAAGACATCGTCGGCCACTACCACTCCCACCCCGACCACCCCGCCGAACCCTCGGTCTATGATCTCGACATGGCGTTTGAACCGGAACTGGTGTGGCTGATCGTCGCGGTCGCCAACAACCAAAGCACTGAGCCCCGCGCCTGGCGGCTCAACCGCGACACCGCCACCATCACCCATGTGAACTTAATCATCCGCGAAAAAAGTTGATCGCGCCCATCAAGAGCCGTATATCTGCCTAATCTTGACTGTGTCCCCTTCGTCTAGAGGCCTAGGACACCGCCCTCTCACGGCGGCAACAGGGGTTCGAATCCCCTAGGGGATGCCAAGTAATTCAATAGGTTAGCCTGCACACAACAGTGCAGGCTTTTGTTTTGTCCAATTTTTGTCTAATAAACGTGGAGAAACAGAGGCAAACAATGGCGGTCAACCACTTTCGAAGATAGCAAGGCTAGGAACAATCTCATGCGTCCCCCCACAAGTCTTAGCTTAGCAAAATGGACAGGCTCGGTCACGCCCGACGATTACGTTTGGCTGGAGGGGCCTCGTTCTTGCTGAGCGGTTTGCGTCAACCACGTGATGAGCACATCAATTTGCTGGCGTGAGACACGGCGGCGGCGATCCGTGTAAGCGGCGAAGCGCTGGCCTTGCACCGGTCGTTTGAAAAGGTGGTCTAGCCCTGGAAGAATTCGACACGTCACCTGTGCACCGCTTTCCTTGGCGGCACCACAGAGCCGTTCGGCATCGCCGGGCGGAACCTGCGTATCTTCGCCGCCATGGACGACTAAGACGGGCCGCGGCGCGATTTCTCGGACAAGTTCCAGTGGATCTCTGCGCAAGATTTCCCGGTACCATTTTTGGGCACGACGGTGAACCAGGACCTTCGCGGGAACGGTGTCTTCACGCCAATCTTGCACCTCGCGCACGCAACGAAACAAAGTCTCAAGATCATCCAGGCTGCGCTGTAAGCTGTCGTGCGGCAAGTCGAGCTCTTCAGCCTGGGTTTTGGTTTGCTCGATAAGGATTTCGTCAAGTCCGCGCGCAGCCGTAGAAAGCAAGGCCACTCCATGCACTTCAGGATGGCGTGGGAACAGATCGAGCGCGACCAACCCCCCTTGGCTGTGACCAACGATGAACAACGGCAAATTGCGCACTTCCGGTCGCGCCGCCAGCGTCGCGAGGGCGGCTTCCGCGTCGGCGATGACGGCGTCAAATCCGAACTCCAGAATGTCCTCGCCCAACTTTGTGTCACCGCAACCGCGCTTGTCATAGCGCAGGCTGACGATGCCATGTGCGGCGGCGCGGTCGAGAATTTGGTGATATCCCAAATCCATCCCTCGGGTGATTCCATGACGATCATGCCCCCCCGACCCGGCGACGAAAAGAACCGCCGCGACCGGCTCGACATCGGTCGGCAACACCAGCGACGCGCCCAAGGGCACAACGGGGCCGGGCACCTGAAGGTCGATCACGCGCACCGGCAAGTTTTTCGGCGGTCCTGGATAAATGAAGGGCTTTTTGTGCTTCTTCCGCCCCAAGCGCCAACGGGGCAAGGGTCGCATGACACGTTCGATCTTAAAGCCGTCGCGGCTGAGCAGCACTTCACGCAAACTGCCATCTTCATCGCTGAGCAACGTTTCATCAAGATTGCTGTTCAGCCCTTCCCCCCCCGGATCAAGGCTATAGGAAACGACCTGCATCGCTTCGGGGGAAAAAAACGCACCCTGATAGGGTAACGCATCGCGGATACGAATTTGGCGCTGAATCAGATCGAGCTGCGGCATCATATTGCCAGCCAGCAGAAATTGCGCCCCCTTGGTATCGCAAGTCAAGTCGGAGCCGTCGGGCATGCGCACATCGGCATGCCCGTCATGAAAGCGAAAGTCCACCTGTTGTCCGTCGGCGGTGATGTGATAATGGATGGGATACAACGTATCCGTCGTCACCAAGTCGGCTACCAGACGACTGCGTGGCCCTACGCCCCCGACCGCCTTGGGATCGACCTCTTGCCAAAAACGAAACTGATGCGTGATCTCGTCCGCCAGGAGATGCTCGCCGATTTCCGTTTGCTCTTGGTTCACGTACACACCCCAGGAGCGGATATAACATTTTCCGGAGATGCTGAGCTCGAAACAAACGCGCCAGTTTTTGGCGATGCCGAGACTAGGTATAATCGCGTTATCGCCCGTCGTCATACGTACCACAAGCCGGGCTGCTCACCCTCGGTCACGTCAAGCAGGTCGAACGCACCGCTGCCCCTGGTGACGTGAAGGAAATAAGCGCAAAGATGGCTTGCCTCCTGGCTGCACAAAGATTCCAAAAACGCGGCGGAAACTTCGTCACGCTGTTTGCCGCTGGAAACGGTAGCGGTATCGACCAGACCTTCGAAATAGAGCAATCCCGGTTTCAGCGGTTGCTGCGTGGTTAAGGTCATCATTATATCCATGTCGGCTTCTCTGGCCCAATCGGTCAGTTCGTCGCTGCACAACGGCAAGAGACCGTCGCTTAAGGTCGTGCCGATCAATTGAGCCGTCCCCGCCGCCGTCAGCGCTTCAGGCAGACCATACAAGATACGACGCGTCACCCGCAAGCCGTCCGCCCCACCATGACCGACGAAGGGATAGGCGATATCCTCGACAAACGGCAACAATGGCGGGTTCGCGACAATGGTGTCAAACTGCTGGCCCGCGACCGGCGCGTAAAGATCGCCGTGCAGCACGCGCATGCGCTCCGTCAAACCGTTGATCTGTACGTTGAGCCCAGCCAACCACGCGGCGGCGGGATTGACTTCAACGGCGGTGGTCTGACCGGCGAACCTTGCGCAATGCAACGACTGCACCCCTGGACCGGCGCACAAGTCCAGGCACGTGCCGCCCACTTTTGGCCGCAGCCGGTTGAGCAGCGCGGTCGAATCGTCGCCGAAATAGAGTGTCGGGTTGACCGTCGGGGCCTGACAAATCAGCCAGTTCCCCCATACCGGCAAAATAACCAGGCCAGGCAAGAACACGGAGCCATCTTCTTCATCCTTGCGCAACAACCCGCTCAAGATCAAAGGCTCCACGATATCTTGGAACGGCTGCGCCAGATCGGTTGGCGCGACGCGTTCGTTCAAAATGAACAAGTCGATGAGACTGTGCAGTTTTTTCGGGGCGTGATCGCGGTAGTGCAGCCAGCTTTCACGCCGCGGCGCGAGCGGATTGAAGCAAGGGTAATATTCCCCATATCCAAAACGTGACAAAAGTTCCGCCAAGGTCTGCATCGTGGCGGAGGTTTGCGAAGATCCTTCTTGCGCACCGCCGTCACATTGCGTGTCATCGTTGGCCAGCTGATTGGCGCTGCGTTCTAGATTCGTCATGTTCCCCCCTACCGGATTTATTGCGCTGCGGTTTCTGCCCTATCGGCGTCTTGTACGGTCTGTTCGTGTTCACGTTTGGCAATGACTTGGGCGGCAAGGCCCGGCATGCACATACTTAATGCGCGCAAGGTATCCGTCCGGGTGACGATATCCTCGCAAACTTGACAGACCGACCCATAGCGTTCGCGAAAGGCGACGCTGGGGTCATAAGCTTGGATCACGCGTTTGAGATACATCGGCCCCATTAAGGCGATTGCGTTCAACAGGACATCCTGGTCCGCTTGCTCGATCAACTCGGCAAATGACGTTTCTCCGATGTCGCCCAAGTCCAGCACCGCGTTGCCGTGCGCCTCTATCCCACAGCACACCGCCAGGTGATTACCTGCCGTCAACGCCGGGCTATTCACCGCCCACGGGCAGCCACCTTCCAACTCGTTTTGGCTGTCGGGGTAAATGATGTCCGTGCTGGGCAGTTCGTTGTGGGCGCGCCCCAAGTGCTGGGTCAGGGAATTGGAGATCATATAAACCGTGCCGTCCGCCGCCGGGGCCGGCAATGGCTGCGTGCTCCCCGCGCCGTCGAAGCGTCGCTCCAAACGCTCACCGGTTTTATCTTCGATAAAGTCCGGTGTGATGCGGCTGTCGGGACCGTAACAATTGGCAATCACCACGGATGAAAATCCCCGTCCCTTGGCCGCATGCCATGCCCGTATAATGTTGTCGAAGGGAACAAAGGGTTCGTGTTGGTCGTCGGCGCTGATGTTCAGTTCGCGCAGCCCCGCCCAACGGAGTTCCTCAATTTTTCGGCGCGCCTTCTTGTCGTTGATCGCCCAGGATGCATTGGTGACGATGCGCGTGTTGATGCCCAGGCCGTCGGCGTGTGCGATGCAGTCGAGCAACGCCTCGCCAAGCAAGGTCGGCTCGCCTCCTGCAAACACAACCGTGAGCAGGCCGTACGCCGCGTGGGCGTCGGTCATGGCCTTGCACATATCCTCTCGGCTCAAACGCCCGCGCCGCTCGGGAGAAGAGTTCATCGAGCAATGCCCGCAAGCCGCAGTGCATTGATCGGTGGTCAAGATGGTGAGCTGCTGGGGTCTGAGCATGTTCATTGTGCCTTTTTCAGGGAAGCAAGCGCGCTGGGTGTATCACTCAAGCCGTGTTCGCCCCCATCGCGGCCCCCCTCATCGACATTCAGACCCGCATCCCGCCAAACATCAACATCGTTGGGGAACGTAACATTCAACACTTGACCGTCCGCCGAAACCACAATGCCTTCGTCCACCAGTTCACAGATCGTGTCTTCCACCTCACCAAGCGCCACAGACATTTGTTGCGCCAGTTTGCGCGCCGTGGTGACCTGTTCGCCATGGGCAAGAACCGAAACCGCCAAGGGCGAAAGCCGATGAATGCCGGTCACGCCGCCGTCAACCTTATGGATCATAACCGGATTGTCATTGCTGCCGCCCATGACCCAGCGGGTACCGGAATAATACGCTTCGCGCCATTGCGCGATCGCCGTTTTAAGGCGTTGATGCGCTTGGCGCAGGGCCGGGTCATCCTGACCTGCCAGGGTGTAATCGTGCTCGTAGCACAAGCGCAACAGGGTCTCGTCGTCGGTGCGATAGATCACCCGTTGCGCCAGCGAAGGGCGAATATCCGAAAAGCCGTAGCGTGCCGGGTCCCGGTGATAGGGGCTGAACTTATGCAATGCCAAAAGATTGCCCTGTGCCGGCGGGCAGAGATGATGCAAACGCGCCATCAGCGCACAGGCTGCGTCCACCTCCTCAACGGTTTCGCCTGGGGTGCCGTACATCAGACCGTAGACGATGTTGACGCCATACAGGGTGGCCCATTTGAGCAATTGCACCTGCTGTAAGGCGGTGGTGCCTTTGTTGACTCTTTTCAGCGTGGCGGTGCTGAAGCTTTCGATGCCGGGCTGGATCTCACACACACCCGATGCCGCCAAAAGCGCCACTTCACGGCGTTTCAAATTCGACTTGGTCTCATAAAACAGGTCGGGCTTTTTTCCCGTGGCGCTGCGCCGCGCGTAAGCCAAAGCCGGCATCAGCGTTTCCAGGTGTTCCATACCCAAAATAGCGTCGGTGGCGTAGAGCGTATCGGGCTGATAGCGTTCCCTATACGCATCAATTTGGGCGATAGCGTTGGGCGTCGATCGGGTGCGGAATCCCCGCTCCACGGCCAGAATGCCACAAAACTTGCAATGTTGTTTTTGCCCCCACCAGCATCCACGCGACGTTTCGAACGGCAAAATCAGCCGTGAGCGGTCTTTATGAACACTGTCTTCGCGCGCTTTCATATAGGCCGTGTAGTCCGGCGTCGGCAAAGCATCAAGGCGCGTCTGGCAGAGTTGCGGCGGGCTGACACTGACCTTGCCATCACGGGTGCGGTAAGCGCAATTCGCCGCCTTGGCGAACGGGATTTCCCCCCGCAACGCCGCCACCGCATCGAGAAACGTTTGTTCCGCGTCATCGTGCACGGCGGCGTCGATTTCCAGGAAACATTCAACCAAGGCCGCAGCCATATCGCCATCGCAACCGGTACCGCCAAAAAGAATTTTGAGATGCGGTTCGCGCTCCTTCAAATGCTTAGCCAAAGCGATCGATGGCAATTTTTGCGCATCGAAAATCACCGAAATGCCGATGACGTCGTAGGTACCCGTGGGAATGGCAGCAAGGCAGTCGTCGATCATGGTGCGAGCTTGATCGATATAGATCAGATAGTCCGTCGTGAGCTCTTCTAACTGTTCAGGCGACAGGATGTCGCCATGCTGCGCCCCGATGCGCGCCGCCACCTGCGCCAGCTCCTCGGCGGCCTGTTCTTCGGAAATGTCGAAATAATGAGGCGTGAAAATCCCCGGCCCCGCGCTGCCATGAATGACATTGAACGGCAGCGAAACCGGAGTCATCAAGGATCCGTGGAAGGTATCGCATGGCTCATCGGCAGCCCGCGCCAATTCCGCCAACAGTTCGATGGCGAGATTGGGCATGATTGCATCCGCCAACGGCAGATGGGCAAGTAAAATGCGCCGCATACGGATCGGTACTCCGCGAACGCCCCCCACCCGCGAAAGGATCGCGAACGGAAAGGTTGTGATCGGGTCCCTGGGCTCAGCGCAGGGTGCGTGCTTTGAGCACGGTAATACTCGTATCCTTGATCAAGGCTTCCGTTTCGAAAGCCACGCCACGGAAAACGCCGCGTGACACGCGCACCTCGCCCGCATTCGTTATTCGCGAATCAACCAGAGCATCCCCGTCACTGAGCGAGCGTTTCAGCAATGTTCGGGTCCGGGCCTTATTGAGATTCAAGCCCTTCATCGCAGCCCTGAAATCGGGCGCCAAAACGTCTTTGGTGACGTTAATGTCGACCCCGGGCGTGGAGAGAACATCGACTGCGGCGTAGCCGTTGGTGTTGGCGTTGGCATTGGCCGCCGCGTTGGCGTTGGCCGCTGCGTTAGCGTTGGCCACGGCGTTGGCATTGGCCACCGCCAAGGCAAGCGCAACACGTCCGCTGTCGCGGGCATCATCTGACATGGAGGTCGCAGCCTCCAAGGTGGCACGAATTTCGGCAGCACTCATCCCCCCCAGAACGGTGGTCAAGTTCTCACCGGTGGGCAGCTTGATATCGAGCTTTTCGTTTTTCAAGACATCTTGCGGATCCACACTGAAGCGGTCGGCGAGTTTTTTGTCCGTATTCAGGGTCTTGAGGAATTTGGAAACTTTCTTCCATTTGGCGATAGAACTTCCAGCAGGCATATCTGTATCCCCCCAATAGCGTTGATATTGGCACCGACCTTACAAGCAAGGTCGGCACGCATTCATAGGCTGTATTATATTAGCCTCACGAGAAATGCTTGTCACGAAAATTACTAAAACCACTCCGGAAATCCACAAAACACACATAACCGGAAACAAATATCCACATAATTACATATAGTTACAAGATGACAATCCAAAGGGTTGATTTACTTTTTCAAGTACCCTTAAATGGTGATATTACCATTAAGTGTATAGGTGCATGTTCAAACGGGTCCCAGCATGACAGGACACGGCGTTAAAGAGGGACCGCACAAAGGGGGGAGGCATGGCAGGCTATAAGTTGCATACTTTTGTCAAGGCGTTACGAAATTCCAGTGAATTACGCCGTGAGTTTGCCCGATCTCCTGGCGACACATTGATCAAATTCGGATTTGACCCGGACCTTTTAGAACTGCCAAAGCAAATCAATCTTGATGAACTGGAGAACACATTCGGCACTGGCGTCGGCGGTTCGGTCGAACCGGCAATGCCATCCGCAAAGGATCTAAAAGATCTGAGCGTCGATGAGCTGTGGGAGAAGTTTAAGTTTCTCAAATTCAAGCCAGAGGCCGACTTCACCCCTGCGACGAGCTTCGGCGTAACGCTGAGCGGCGTCGTATACGGAACGACGCCCACCACCGCCCAGTCCACCATCACAACGCAATCAACATCGGTCGGATTGGGCGGCGACCGCAACGCGCCGCGTTCTTTCGACCAAATCCGCCAACTGCGCGATCTTGTAAAGAGCAAGCAAGATGGACTCAACTTGACCTTTGGCGTTTCGTCTCCGGACGGCGTTCGGGTTTCAGGGATCAGCGCGACGACCCTGCGCGCATTTCTAAAACGCGTCGATAAATAATACTCACTCTGCGCATCGCCTTCCCCACGTGGGGAGAAACGCAAGGTGTGCCAACGAGCACCATCGCCGAGCGGTCAGAATCATGAAAGAGGTTTTGTAATGCCAAACAAGCTGGACAACTTTGTCGCCAAATTGCGCAATGACCAAGATTTTCGCAAGCGCTTCGCTAAAGATTCAGTCCCCACCCTTCGGGAGGCGGGCTTCGACCCCGATTTGTTGGAGATGCCCGCCAATGTCAGCTCTGAAGCAATCTTGGATAAATTGTCGCGGGTTTTGGACAAACACGAAGAAATCGCGCCTCCCCCCCCGGCGACCGCGTCGTCAATGTCGGCTGATGACCTTTGGAACAACCTCGGCGTCATCGGTGTGAAAAAGGAAGTTCTCGATGATTTGCCACTGGACCGGGACGACCTGGCGACGGACGAAAGCGGCGCGGCCATTTCAGCGGCCGTGGCCATTGTCATTTACGGCTCTTCGATGGCGACCTCGACAAACTCCGTCGCGACCGTGACTAGCGGTACGGGCAACCTTGGGCCCGCCTCTCTTGACCAAGTCAAGTTTCTGCGCGATCTGCAAAAATCCAAAGCCGACGAGCTCCGGTTTTCGGTGACCGGCGCGGACGGCGTCGGCGTGGACGGTCTGAGCCTGACCACGCTGAAGGCTTTTCTCTCGCGCCTTTAAACCGGAGCCCCCGATGAACGAACCAATCTACGACGGAGATCCCACCAAAGCGGTGCGCTGGTGGTCCGGCGCGGGCGAACCGCCACGCATCGCGGTTTGGGAAATCACCCTGCAGTGCGATCACGGCTGTCGCCATTGCGGATCGCGGGCGGGAGCGCAACGCAGCGACGAACTTTCGACCGCCGAAGCTTTGGATGTCGTTGAGCAACTCGCCAAACTCGGGGTGCGCGAAACCATTCTCATCGGTGGCGAGGCCTATCTTCGCGATGACTGGGTCGATATCGCAAACGCCGTCACCCAGTCCGGCATGACATGCTCCATGGTGACGGGCGGCCTCGGCTTCGACGCCTTTCATCTTGAAGAGGCGCTTGCTGCGGGAGTGAAGCACATTGGCGTGTCTATTGACGGCATCGGCGAAACTCATGACGCCTTACGCGGCGTTTCCGGGTCTTTCGAGGCTGCCGTCGCCACCGTACGCCGCATCGGCGAAACCGGCGAAATTGGATTGAGCGTCAATTCACAAATCAACCGCCTGAGCATGCCGGAGCTGACAGCCCTGGCCAGATTGTTGGTGGAAATTGAGGTCCCGGCCTGGCAGCTTCAACTCACCGTCGCACTGGGGCGCGCTGCCGACCGCCCGCACTTATTGTTGCAGCCGTACCATATGCGCAGTCTCATTCCGATGCTGGCCGAGATCAAAAGCACCATCCTTGATCCCGGCCACACCCAACTAATTCCCGGCAACAACATCGGTTACTTTGGCGGATTTGAGGAGCACTTGCGATATGGTGGTGATCGCGGCTACGTCTGGAGCGGATGCGGTGCCGGAAAGGCCGCCATCGGTCTGGAGGCCGATGGCACGGTCAAAGGTTGCCCATCGCTACCACGGCGGACTTACACGGCGGGCAACGTGCGCGACACGACCATCGAGCAGGTTTGGAAATCGTGGCATGGCCACGGTGCGCTTGGCCCGCGGACGCCATCGGACTTGAGTGGCTTTTGTGCAACGTGCGAGCACAATACTAAATGTCTTGGCGGCTGCACATGGACCGCACACGCGCTGTTCGGCCACCCCGGCAACAACCCGTATTGTTTTCATCGCGCTCAATCTCTGGCGCAACAAGGCATGTGCGAGCGCATCCAGTTGGTCGAAAACGCTCCGGGGGAGCCCTTCGATCATGGTCGCTACGACCTTATCTTAGAACCTCTCGTCGATGCAGAGCCCGCCAACCATGACTATGTACTCGACATCGTAACGTTGGGCACAGTGGCGCACCAACTGAGGGTTACGTCTGAGGCGGGCAGCCTGTGGCCGCAGGAGACCTTGCGCGCATTAACGCGCAAGAGCCTGCCAGTTCACAAACTGGAAAAAGCAGGCTCATGAACACCTTAGCCCGCGCCCCCCAAGAACTTGGCATCATGTATTCGCGCACCTGCAACATCGAATGCCGTCATTGTGGCATCATGTCGGGCCCCAAAAACAAAGAAAAAATGTCCTTCGAATTGGCCAAGAGCTGCATTCGCCAAGCCAGCGAAATCGGCAACGGCCTTGATACGGTGATTTTTACCGGCGGCGAACCGTTCGTTCATGTCGCCGACCTTGAGCGGCTGGTGGGATTTTGCAATGACCTGGGGCTTTCGGCGCGAGTCGTGACCAACGGGTTTTGGGCGAAAAACGTCGAACGCGGTCGCGACATTCTTTGGCGCCTGCGCATTGCGGGCCTCGACACCATCAATTTTTCCGCAGATAAATATCATTTGGAACATCAAGACCCCAAAGTTTTGCGCAATGCGATCGACATCGCGCGGGAAGTGGGGTTGGTCGTAATCATCAATTTCACCGTCAACACTCCCGGTGATCCGGCCGACGAAATGGCAAAGCTATATGGCTTGGAGCGGAAGGATATTCGTCTGTTCTATGATGACGAAGAACTGCGCAACCTGATCGCTGATCCCAATACGTCAGCAGACGTATTTGACAAGATCCACCTCCACCCCGGTCGCTTGGTTGGGCTTGGACGGTCCGCGCAATACCCAGAAGAGCATTTCCTTTCTCCTGCTGGAGCGTTCATCTACAGCCCCTGCGCCGAAATCGCAAACCGCCCCATCATCTATCCGAATGGCGATTTACAAGCCTGCTGTTGTGCCGGTGGCACGGTGGGCGAATTTCTTATCGGCAACGTTCACCAGTATGCCCTCTCACAGTTGTTCGACGCCATGATGGAACGCTCACACTTTCGTTTCATCAACACCTTTGGTCCCCACCAGTTGTTCGACGTGATGCGCAAGCACCGTCAAGACCACACCATGCCCGATCCGCTTGCTTCCATCTGCGACATGTGCGTGGCCGCAACCTCGGGGATGGATGGCCAAGACATCGATACCGTGCTGGAACACTGGCTGTTGTCCAAATGGATGAATACTGCCACGCCAAAAGCCGGTTAATCGGCCTCAACCCTGCTGCACGCGTTGACCTGGCACCCCAAAGGGGCCCTTGAGAGAATTTAGCGCATTCTGACCTTATTGAAGGAGGAACGAATGAGTCGCAAACGCTATAGCCCGGAACAGATTTTCGGTTTTCTGCGCGAAGCCGAGGTTGCCTTGGCACAAGTAGAGAAAGTCGGGGCGATCTGCCGCCGGATAGGCATTTTCGAACAGAGTTACGATCGCTGGCATCAGGAACACGGCGACATGAAGGTCAACTAGACGCGCCTTCTGCAGGAACTGGAACGCGAGAACCAACGCCTGCGCAAGTCGGTGTCGGGTCTGACGTTGGATAAGTTGATCTTGAAAGAAGCCGTCGAGGGAAACTTCTAAGTCCCGCCCGCCGCCGCCGTTGCATCGATCACGTTCAGGCGAAGCTGGAGGTGTCGGAGCACCAAAGAAATAAAGGTTGATTGGAATAAAGCCGGAAAACTCTAAACCCCGGCGATCCAAAGAATGGGCTCGTTTCAAAACCAGAACAGAACTAACTTCTGATTGAGGGCATTACGGGGAGCAGGTCACTACCCATAATCGGCCTGCCTTGGCATTCAGATCGCCTGCCATCATGTGGGTGAGTTCCCCATAGCGGCACCCGGTGAGGATTGCGCCCCGCACCAAGGGGGCAAATTCAGGGGCACAGACCTTGATTAAGTTACGGCATTCTTCCGCAGTCAGGTAGCGGACCCGGGGCACGTTGACTTCGCGAAACGGCTTCACACGCCGCCACGCAACATCGCGAGCGATCTTGCCTTCGTCATAGGCGCGATTGAGCGCCGCTTTGAGCATGTTGAGAATCTTGTTGGCCGACGCCTTACGCCGACGCCATTCATCACCCGTTTGTGGCGCGTCACGGTACCGTTGACCTTCCCCGGCGCGTGTTCGTAAACGGACCGGTGTGTAAGCCAACTTTTATGAAAGGCTCGAATGCGCGCAGGCGTCAACTTGTTGGCGTCCAAGTGGCCATGTTCAGGAATTAAGTGCCCACCTATAACGTAATTGAGTTGTGACAACCCTCGACGATGGATGGTAAACCACGCGCGGTAGTCTTCCATGGCGTCTCAAACTGTGCGAGCCATGGCAAATCCATTTTAGGTAAATTTTAGGTAATAAGCATGGATATACTGCCACAGACCACATAATACAGCAGCAAACAAAAATTAATAAAATCAAATTACTATGCTGTAATATACATGTCACATGCCGTCCGCTAAGCCACACTCTCACGGCGGCAACAGGGGTTCGTATCCCCTAGGGGGGTGCCAAGACTTTCAATGCGTTAGAATGAACACTTCAGAATCTTAGGTGACTTTTGGGTATATACCGGGGGGGCGTGTGCGGACAGACACGCATACCTACCTGCGTCAACGACGTGACTGCATCGACGCTGCTTGATTCTGACTTCAATTTACCCCAACAAGCGAGGGCTAAAGGGTTTGACACCTTATGGTGTCTTCAGTCCGGTCATTGATACCGGTGTGGATCCTCGAGGACTCACAATCCACGCAGAACTGAACGGTCGCGAACGCCAGAATTGTCCGCTCAGCGATATGTTCTATTCTCCCTTGGAAATCGTCAGCCTCATTTCCTAGGACATGCCCCTGATGCCCGGCGACATTTTTGCATGCGGCACAGGCCCCGGCGCACTACCGATGAAACCCGGCATGACCATCGATATCATCATTGATCCGATCAGCCAGTTGAGCAATCCGTTCGAATAGGAAACTCCCATGCTTTGACAAAACATCCCGTCTTAACGAAGATGGTCACTGGTCAATTGTAGCCACTGTTCATTTGCAAGAGTTCGTTCCAGATTGAACGGCTCGAACAGCTACATGATAAGAATAAAATAGAAAGTATTGAGAAATGACAATTTCCGGAGTTTTGATGGAGGGATTCGAACTGCTCGTGATTGGCATGAGCACGGTCTTCGTATTTTTGGCGGTCCTGGTGGTGACGGTGATCTTAATGTCAAAAATAGCGCGGCGTTTTGAAACACAGCCCTTTGAAACACAACCCGCTGTTCGGAGTGAGATTGGCAACGATGAGATGAGCAAAGATACTGTCCCGGCCCAGCACATTGCGGCAATCGCCGAAGCGGTCAGCCGCTACCGGGCTAAGCACGGCTCCTGAATCACCTCCCATTTTATAGCACCTAAGGATTTTACTCGATATGACGACGGCCCTCAAAATTACGGACCTAGTACTGCGCGATGCCCACCAGTCTCTTCTGGCGACCCGCATGCGCATCGATGACATGCTGCCCATTTGCGCTCAGCTCGATGACATTGGCTATTGGTCTCTAGAGGTTTGGGGCGGGGCGACATTCGATTCATGCATCCGTTATCTGGGCGAAGATCCGTGGGAACGCCTGCGCCAGCTCAAGAAGGCTTTGCCCAAAACGCCATTGCAGATGCTGTTTCGCGCACAAAACATTCTAGGCTACCGTCACTATGGCGACGACGTGGTGGATGCATTCGTGGAACGCTGTGCCGTCAACGGCATGGACGTGTTTCGTATTTTCGACGCTATGAACGACATCCGCAACATGGAGCAGGCCATCAAGGCCACCATCGCCGTTGATAAACACGCTCAAGGCGCAATCTCCTACACACTGAGCCCCGTTCACAACACCGACTACTGGTTGGACCTAGCCAAACGTCTGGAAGATTTAGGCGCCCATTCCATTTGCATCAAGGACATGGCGGGCCTGCTGACGCCTTACGCCGCCGAAGAATTGGTCGGACGGCTCAAGGAAACGATCTCGGTGCCCATTGCGTTGCATAGCCACGCCACCACCGGCATGAGCACGGCGACGATCGTCAAGGCGGCGGAGGCCGGCGTCGATATGGTGGACACCGCCATTTCGACCATGAGCCACACCACCGGACATTCCGCCACAGAATCAGTCATCGCCATTATGGACGACACAGACCGCGCCACCGGGCTCAACATCGAGCGTGTCGAAGAAATCGCTGATTATTTCCGCCCCATCCGACGTAAGTACGCAAAGTTCGAAGGCTCCACCCGGGGCGTGGATTCGCGCATTCTCGTCGCCCAGGTTCCGGGCGGCATGCTGACCAACATGGAAAATCAGCTCAAAGAACAGGGTGCGCTCGACAAGATGGCTGAGGTACTCAAGGAAATTCCTAAAGTACGCAAGGAACTCGGCTATCTGCCGCTGGTTACGCCGACATCGCAGATTGTCGGTACCCAGGCCGTGTTCAACGTGATGATGGGCGAGAGATATAAGACCATCACCAAGGAAACACGAGCCGTACTGCGCGGCGAGTATGGCCGAACCCCCGCACCGGTGGACGAAAATCTTCAGGCTCAGGTTATCGATGAAGGTGAAACGCCCATGACCTGTCGCCCCGCCGACCAGATCGCACCGGAGATGGACAAGCTCACCGCCGAGTTGGAGGCCGTCGCTGCCGAAAAGGGCATCTCGCTCGCCGACCCTGTGATCGACGACGTGCTTATTTATGCCCTGTTCCCGCAAGTCGGACTCAAATTTCTGGAAAACAGAGAGAATCCGAACGCCTTCGAACCGGTGCCTTCGGAACGGGATGTGCAGCCCGCCTCCGGCTCGGTTGCAGGCCCGGCGGAGCTTTACCGTGTAACGGTCGACGGGACCGCTTATGACGTACAAGTAGAGCCGGGCGGGCAAGTCACGTCGGCCCAGCCCACATCCACCCAACCTGCTATCGCTGCTCCTGCCACGAACACCGCACCGCCCCCGGGGGGCGGTGGCGTACCGCTGGCCTCGCCGCTGGCGGGCAACGTATGGAAGGTCAAGGTCGCCGTCGGCGATGCCGTGCAAGCAGGTGACGTGGTGGTGATCCTCGAAGCCATGAAGATGGAGACCGAAGTCCGTGCTCTCAACGCCGGCACGGTCACCGCCATCAACGTTCAAGAAGGCGCGAGCGTACATACCGGCGACGCCCTCGTCACCATCGGCTAGGGGGTACGACATTATGGACACGACGCACATTGTAACCCTCTGGCATAACACGGGCTTGGCCGCATTGAGTTGGGGCCAGGCGGTAATGATTACGATCTGTTTTGGGCTGATCTTTCTCGCCATCACCAAGAAGTTCGAACCTCTGTTGCTTATTCCCATTGGCTTCGGCGGCATCTTGAGCAACATTCCCGGGGCCGGCATCGCTATGGCGGCGGCGGACCCGAGCCAGCCCGCGGGCATGCTCTATTACGTTTACGACGTGGGCATCAATTCAGGCGTCTTTCCGTTGATTATCTTCATGGGCGTGGGCGCACTCACCGATTTCGGCCCCTTGATCGCTCGCCCCAGCACCATCTTTCTGGGCGCGGCGGCGCAGTTCGGCATCTTCGTCTCGCTAATTGGGGCGCTGGCCATGAATGCCATTCCAGGGATCGAGTTTTCCCTGGCCGACGCGGCGGCCATCGGCATCATCGGCGGGGCCGACGGGCCGACGGCCATTTTCCTGTCCAGCCGTTTATCTCCAGACCTGATGGGGGCGATCGCGGTGGCGGCATATTCCTACATGGCGCTGGTGCCGATCATCCAGCCGCCGATCATGAAGGCGTTGACCACAGAGAAAGAACGCGCCGTGGTCATGACCCAGTTACGTCCGGTGTCATCTACGGAAAAAATTCTGTTCCCACTCACCGTTCTGATGCTGACCGTTTTGTTCTTGCCGTCCGCGGCGCCGCTGATTGGCAGCCTGACATTCGGCAACCTGCTGCGTGAAAGCGGCGTGGTGCAGCGTTTGTCCAATACCGCGCAGAACGAACTGATCAACATCGTCACGATCTTTCTCGGCCTCGGTGTCGGCACCAAGCTGGCGGCAGATAAATTCCTCAACCCCGAAACCTTAGGCATCTTGGTTCTGGGCCTAGCGGCATTCGCCATCGGCACCGCAACGGGCGTCTTGATGGGCAAGGTGATGCACCGTATGAGTGGCGGTAAAATCAACCCTTTGATCGGGGCCGCAGGCGTTTCTGCCGTACCCATGGCGGCGCGCGTGGTCAACAAAGTTGGTCTGGAAGCGGACCACCATAACTTCCTTTTGATGCACGCCATGGGCCCCAACGTGGCTGGCGTCATCGGCTCGGCGGTGGCGGCGGGTGTACTCCTGGCCATAGTCGGGGGATGATCCAAGCAAAATAATGGCCCGCAGATGCACCTGCGGACCATTGTTTTATGAGATGTTTTCTAAATGTCGGGCGTTAACCGATAATACGATTTAGTGTCGCACTCGGACGCATGGCTTTCGACACTTTCACCGGGTCGGTGTGGTAATAACCGCCAAGTTCAACCCCGCCACCCTGAGCTTGCTCCAGTTCTGCGACAATGATTTCTTCATTTTCGGCCAATTGTTCGGCGATGGGGGTGAAAGCGGCTTTGAGATCGCCGTCTTCATCTTGTTCCGCCAAGGCCTGGGCCCAATAGAGCGCAATATAGAAGTGGCTGCCACGACTATCGATTTCACCGACCTTACGGCTGGGAGATTTGTTGGTATCCAGCAATTTCTCGGTTGCCAGATCCAGCGCTTTACCCAGCGTCGTTGCTTTTACGTTGCCGGTGACTTGGGCGAGATGCTCAAACGATGCTGCTAAAGCGGCGAATTCACCCAACGAATCCCAGCGAAGGTGCCCTTCTTCAAGCATCTGCTGCACATGCTTAGGCGCGGAACCACCGGCACCTGTTTCAAACAATCCGCCACCGTTCATCAACGGCACGATGGACAGCATCTTGGCGCTGGTGCCCAATTCCATGATTGGGAACAAGTCGGTCAGGTAATCGCGCAGAACATTCCCCGTAACGGAGATGGTGTCTTCGCCCCTTTTGATGCGTTCCAGTGAAAAGCGGGTCGCGTCCACCGGTGACATGATGTGGATTTCCAGACCATCCGTATCATGATCGGGCAAGTATGCTTCAACCTTCTTGATCACTTCGGCATCATGGGCACGGTCTTTATCTAGCCAGAACACGGCCGGATCCCTGGTTGCGCGGGCCCGGGCAACAGCCAACTTAACCCAGTTTTGTATCGGCGCATCTTTGGTCAGACACATGCGCCAGAGGTCGCCTGCTTCGACGTCGTGCTGATGCAAGGTTTGTCCTGCAGCATCGACAACACGTATAACTCCGTTGCCTGGCGCAACAAAGGTCTGCGGGTGCGATCCATATTCCTCCGCTTTTTGAGCCATGAGCCCGACATTGGATACACTGCCCATGGTCACCGGATCAAAGGCGCCGTTTTCAATGCAAAACTTGATTGTTTCATCATAGACCCCGGCGTAGCTGCTATCGGGGATCACACACTTGGTATCACCCTCAGAGCCATCGGGGCCCCAGCCCTTGCCGCCACCTCGAATAATCGCTGGCATGGATGCATCGATAATCACATCGCTGGGGACGTGAAGATTAGTGATGCCTTTGTCGGAATTCACCATATACAGTGCGGGCTGGCTGTCCATACAGGCCTGAAGGTCGGCCTCAATAGCCGCTTTTTGATCAGCGGCCAAATCGCCAACTTTGGCATATAAATCGCCAAGGCCATTATTGGCGTCTACGCCCAGTTTGGCGAAGGTGTCGGCATGTTTCTCGAACACATCCTTGAAAAACACGCTGAGCGCATGGCCAAACAACACCGGGTCGGAGACCTTCATCATGGTCGCCTTGAGGTGCAGCGAGAACAACACGCCCTGTGATTTTGCATCCAGAATTTGATCTTCATAAAAGGCGCGCAATGCCCCGACATTCATGACTGTTGCATCAACGACTTCACCATCGATCAAAGCAATTTGGTCCTTCAGGACCGTCATAGCGCCACTCGCATCGACAAATTCTATGCGGGCATTGCCGACCGAATCCACTGAGATCGTGAGTGATTTTTCGTTGGAACGGAAATCATCGCTGCTCATGCAGGCGACATGTGTTTTTGAATCCCGGCTCCATTTGCCCATACGGTGAGGGTTCTTTCTCGCAAAGGCCTTAACCGCTTGAGGCGGGCGACGGTCCGAATTGCCTTCGCGCAGCACCGGGTTGACCGCACTGCCCATGACCTTGCCATAGCTGGCCTTGATTTTTTCATCAGCTTCGTTTTGTGGGTTTTCGGGAAAATCCGGAATGTCATACCCCTGGCTCTGCAGTTCCTTGATCGCAGCCTGAAGCTGAGGAACCGATGCGCTGATATTGGGCAGCTTAACCACATTGGCCCCTGGGGTCTTCACCAGTTCGCCCAGTTCGGCCAAATCATCACTTTGGCGTTGATCAGCGGTCAGGTTTTCGGGGAACTGAGCCAGAATACGTCCCGCAAGGGAAATGTCCCGAGTGCCGACATTAATGCCAGCTAATCCGGCGAAAGCCTGGATGATCGGCAGTAAAGATCCACTGGCCAGCTGCGGTGCCTCATCGACCTTGGTGTAAATAATATCCGGTTGTGTAGCTGTCTTAGGATCAGACATGAAACTCGACTCCATAGGAATTGACTGCTTAGAAAGCGCCTTTTGGGATGCAGAACAAAAAAACCGCAAGCAGTCGAATCTGACCTACGGCAAGACCTTATCTTTAATGCGTTTACCCGGGTTTTACGCCATTTTCCCGTACTGTACAATTCTCGTCCATTCAGACCGAAGTCTCACCCCCCAGTCCCAAGGCTATTTTAATCACAACCGAGAATATGTTTGATCAGCCAATCATTTAGATATCCTCGGATGTTGTTTTTCAACTCAAGCCATCCCGTACCGCTAATTCTGTAGGTTTGCGTCGACGCGTGCAGCCATTCTTCAAATTTGTGATGCAGACGGAGGTGAGCCGGTGTCCCTTAACCGCCGCCCTCGCTGCAGAGCCGCGCCAACCATGAGCCTTTACGCTTGCCCTTGCGGTAGCCCAAATGCATGCCTTCGTCGATGGTCCGCCAATAGGGCTCATGACGCACAGCGAGCTTCAGCCGTGCGGTGGGACTCTCAATCTTCGTTCGCATCCTCTTGCTGCTCTTTTAGCAAGCGGTCCAGCACGCATGAACACAGGCATTGATCGCTTTTGAGGTCTTCGGGGATTTTGATCACCGGGTAGGCTTTGCACCAGCAGTCGCCGTCGGGGTCGCAGGTGAAGGGTTTTCCGCACTCCGAGCATGTCAAAACTTTGGCCATTTATGTGCCTTTCTTGACTTTGAGCTTTTTGCCCTTGGATTTTATGCCCTGGGACTTTTTGTCCTTATTTTTTTTCTTTTTCGATTTTTTCTTTTTATCTTTCTTCTTTTTACCGAACGAAGGGAGCGCGACCGGTGTATCCGCAGCCTCTTCAACTTGTACGTCTGGTGCGGCTGGCTCTTCTGGCTCGGCTGGTTCAACTGGCGCGGCAGGTAACGTCGGCGCAAGGCCCGGCATGGTCCAGTTTTTACGCAGCGTGCGTTGGGCGCGCTCCGCTGCCGTTTTTGGGCCGAGCAAGCTCATCTTGCGCGGAGCCACGTCTTCGTCCGTTGGGGTTGGTTCGTCGTTCATTGTTAAAGTCTATCTCATCCTTATAGCTTGGCTTGATGTTAGGCCGCTTGGTGGTGATGGTTCAAGTCACGGTTTTCAAGAGTGCGTTTTAGATTTTCTTGACGGACATTAAATGCCTAGAATGGCGCCATGTCGGATGATCCCAAACACGCCCCCAGCTTCCATCGCGGTGCACTGATATCGCTTTTGCTTTTGCCGGTTCTGTTTTACGGACTGTTCGCAGGCGGTCGTGAATGGCTGTCGACAAATCTGTATGAGACCAGCCGCCAACCGCTGACGCTGTACGTCAATGGCTTAGATGAGCTGCTCAACAAATACCGGGCCCTACCGGAAATTTACGCTTTGCATCCCGCCATCCAGGGCCTGTTGCAAAGTCCCAACGATCCCGACTTAAAACGCCAAGCGAACCTGTTGCTGGAACGGTTCAACAGCTCGTCGCAAGCATCCGACACCTATGTGCTCGACGCCCAAGGCTTGACCTTGGCGGCCAGCAACTGGAACAAACCGGTGACCTTCGTCGGGCGCAGTTTCAACTTTCGCCCTTATTTCCAAGACGCGATCAAAAGCGGCAGCGGGCGGTTTTTCGCCCTGGGCACCACTTCGTTTCAACGCGGCTATTATATGTCTCAAGCGGTCATCGACGCGGGGGGCCGAACCCTCGGCGTGGTGGTGGTGAAGGTCGACGTCGCCCAAGCGGAAAACGGTTGGAGCGCCCCTGACCATGAGGTGATCGTCACCGACACGGCGGGCATCGTGTTTTTATCATCGCAGCCCGAATGGCTATACAACGCACTTGGCGATCCCAGCCGCGAGGCTTTGGCCGAACTGGGCCGCACGCGGCGTTACGCCGACAAAAAAATCGGTCGCATGGCGTTTCAGATCGACACTGCCCCAGCACCGTGGGACAGCACCTTCCGACCGACACAGGGCAACGGCCGCACCTATCTGGCCACCCACCAAGACATCACCGATGCTGGCTGGCGGGTGTGGATTTTGGCCGATACATCGGCGGTGTTCACCATGGCGTTTGTATATGCGGGTGCGATCGTTTTGGGCATTGTGCTGATCGTCGTTTCCGCCGTCAGCCTGATCGAGCGTCGTCGCGGATTGTTAAGCGCACTGAGCGTTCAACAACAAGCCCGCCAAACCCTGGAAAACGCCGCGTCGGAACTGGAACGCCAAGTCGAAAAGCGCACCACCGACCTTAAGCGCACCCAAAATGAACTGGTCCAAGCCGGAAAAATGGCGGCGCTGGGACAGATGTCGGTGGGCATCAATCACGAACTCAACCAGCCACTCACCGCGATCCGGTCCTACGCCAGCAACGCCGTAAAGCTGCTGGATCATCGTCGCATGGATGAGGCGCGCGAAAATATGACGCTGATCTCAACCTTAAGCGAGCGCATGGGCGACATCATTTTGCGCCTGAAAATCTTCGGGCGCGAAAGTTCCGACGAACGCACCCCGCAAGTTTTGCAGAGCGTCATCAACGACACCCTGCGCATCGTCGGCCCGCGCTTAAAAAAAGACCGCATCACCTTGCGCATCGAAGTGCCCGACGACGACATCACCGTTTTGGTCAACGAGGTAAGGCTGGAACAAGTTCTGGTCAACCTCATCAACAATGCCGTTGACGCCTTTGAAGACGACGGCAAGCACAGCATCGTGTTAAGCGCCACGACCACCTACGCGGACGCCATCGTGCAAGTGCGCGACACCGGCCCCGGCATTCCCGATGACGTGATCACCCATCTGTTCGAACCATTTTTCACCACCAAGGACGTCGGCATCGGTCTTGGCTTGGGGCTGTCGATATCGTATGGCATCATCCAGGAATTCGGTGGCGAACTGAGTGCGCGCAATCTCGACGATGGCGGGGCTGAGTTCACCTTCAACATTCCGCTTGCGGCCAATCCAACTGTGCACGGCGAAAAGGCCTGATCCATGCTTGATAAACCCCCGGTGTTCGTGATCGACGACGAAGAACATGTGCGCCGTTCATGCGCGCAGTCTTTGGATCTTGCGGGATTCTCTCCCGACACCGCCGATTGTGGTGAAGATGCGCTGGACCAACTGTCGCGCAGCTTTCCCGGTGTGCTGGTCACGGATGTGCGCCTAAACGGCATGGACGGTATGGAGTTTCTCGCCAAGGTTAAAGAGCTCGACGAAGACATCCCGGTGATCTTGATCACCGGCCACGGTGACGTGTCCATGGCGGTTGACGCCATGCACCAAGGCGCGTTCGATTTTTTGGAAAAGCCGTTCGACACCGACCGATTCATCGATGCGGTGTCACGTGCCGCGCAAACCCGCTGGCTGGTGATGGAAAACCGCCGTTTGTCATCCAAGCTCAATGCGCGTTCCGGCATCGACAGCGTGTTGCTGGGCCAATCACCAATTATGGTGCAGCTGCGCGACCAAATCACCACCATGGCCCAAACCGACGCCGACATCTTGATCGTGGGCGAAACCGGATCGGGCAAGGAACTGGTGGCGCGCTGTCTGCACGATTTTGGCCCGCGCAAAGACAACCACTTCGTCGCCATCAACTGCGGTGCGTTGCCCGAAACCATGATCGAAAGCGAACTGTTCGGTCATGTTGCGGGCGCGTTCACCGGGGCGGCCAAAGCCCGCGTCGGCAAGTTCGAACACGGCCAAGGCGGCACGGTGTTTTTGGATGAAATTGAAAGCATGCCGTTGGATTTGCAAGTGGGCCTGCTGCGCGTGTTGCAAGAACGCATGGTCGAACCGTTGGGCGCCAACACATCGATCCCCCTGGACATCCGCGTCATCGCCGCAACCAAAGTCGATCTGCTGGACGCGTGCAACGCCGGAACCTTTCGCGAAGACCTCTATTACCGCCTCAGCGTCATGACGGCGAACATTCCGCCACTGCGTGAACGTAGCGAGGACATCGCCAGCTTGTTTCAGCACTTCGCCGCGATCGCCGCGACCCGCCAACGACGCACCTGTCCACCGCTTGAACCCGCCCTGATCCAACAATTGATGCACGATCCTTGGCGCGGCAACGTGCGCGAATTGCGCAACGCCGCCGAACGTTTCGTTTTGGATTTAGCACCGTTGCCGGGGCTTGCGTCCACGGCCAACGCCCAAGCCCAAGCCGCCTGCGCCGAAGCAACCAGCCTGCACGACCGGGTGCAATGTTTCGAAAAGGCGCTGATCGAAGCCGAGCTGCGCAACAACCACGGCAATGTGACCGAGACGTGCAAAAGCCTCGCCGTGGCGCGCAAAACGCTTTACGACAAGCTCGCAAAATACGGCCTCAAGCGCGACGCCTTCACCAGCTGAATGTCCGCAAGTGTGCGCATATCCGCACACCAGAGCCACCGCACTGTGCGGGTATCCACACACCCATCGTGACCCGGCCTTACGCGAACGCGACGTTTGTCCCTGAATTTCAATTCACTAGCTCCCAACAGCAGCGCTGGCATGCGTTTTGAGTACGTCTGAGCACCCGCAGCCCGGATGTTGCCCGTGTGCGGCAAGAATTTCAAAGTCTATTGGGAGACACAAAATGCGTATCGTCAAAACAGCTGCCGCCGCCGCGCTCGCGGTTGGTCTGCTCACCAGCGTGGCCGCCAAGGCCGAAGAGATCGTCATCAAGTTCAGCCACGTCACCAGTGGCACCACCCACCCCAAAGCCATCGCCGCCAATGAGTTCGCCAAGCGCGTCAACGAACAGATGAAAGGCCGCGTGCGCGTTGAAGTGTTCCCCGGCGGTTCATTGTTCAACGACGACAACTTGCTGATCGAACTGATCAAGGGCAAGTCCGTGCAGATGGGCTCGCCTTCACTTTCAAAGTTCGAAACCATCACCAAGAAATTCCGCGTGTTCGATCTGCCGTTCTTGATGGAAGACATCCACGCCGTGAACCGTTTCCAGCAATCCGCCAAAGGCCAAGAGCTTTTGCGTTCGATGGAAAAGAAAGGCATCCTCGGCCTGACATTTTGGCACAACGGCATGAAACAAATGTCCGCCAACAAGCCGCTGATGACGCCTGACGACGCCAAGGGCCTGAAATTCCGCGTGCAGCAATCCGACGTTCTGGTCGCGCAGATGGAAGCCCTGGGCGCAACCGCGCAGAAACTGGCGTTTAAAGAAGTCTACGGCGCGCTGCAAACCGGCGTTGTCGATGCCCAGGAAAACACCTGGTCGAACATCTATTCGAAGAAGTTCTTCGAAGTGCAAGACGGTGTCACCGAAACCAACCACGGCATCTTGGATTACGCCGTGGTCGTGTCGCGTCGTTTCTGGGAAGGCCTGCCTGACGACGTGCGCACCGATCTGGAACGCATTCTTCATGAAGTCACCGCGGACCGCAACAAGCTGTCCTATGAGCTCAACCAAGCCAGCCGCGCGAAGATCCTCGAAAACGGAGGCACTGTGCGCACCTTGACGCCACAGCAACGCGCCGCGTGGGTTGCGGCAATGAAGCCGGTGTGGGCGAAGTTCGAAGGTGAAATCGGTGCCGATTTGATCGCCGCCGCACAAGCGAGCAACAAATAAGCAACCACCACGTTTGGGGATGACGTCGCGATGACTGCACGGATTATTTATGTTCTGCACAAGGTGGAAGAAGCGTTTTTGGCGTTTCTGCTCGCCGGTATGGTCGTCGTGACGTTTACCCAGGTGGTTGCACGATACGTGTTCAACTCGGGCGCCATTTGGGCGCTCGAGCTGACCACGTTTTTATTTGCTTGGCTGGTTATTATGGGCATTTCCTACGGCATCCGCGTGCACAGCCACATCGGCGTGGATGCATTGGTCAAGCTGTTCCCGCCTGCGGGACAAAAGACCTTTGGCATGGTCGCCGTGTTGGCGGGCATCACGTATGCGGGCCTGTTGCTATATGGCGCATGGGACCATGTCATCGGCATCGTTTATGAATACGAAATCGAATCCGAAGATTTGAAAATCCCGCTGTGGATTCCGCAAAGCGTTTTGCTGTTCGGCTTTGCGTTGATGATCTGGCGGCTGGCCGTTTTGGGCTTTCGCATCCTCACCGGGCGCGATGTCGGCCTGACGCTGGGCGATGAAGGGCGCGACGCCATGGCGGCGTACGCCGACCACGACGATCCGGTCGCCGAAGACCTGCGCCATCACGACGATCTCATCGAGGCCAAACGCGAAGCCCAAAAGCGGGGAGACGACAAATGACCATCGCGTTCTTGTTCATCACCCTGTTCGTCTTGCTGATGATCGGCACGCCGATCGCCATATCGTTGGGGCTGGCGTCGCTGTCGACGATTTTATTCTTTTCCGGTGACGATCTGGGCTCGTTGGCCGCCAAGCTGTTCGGCACCATGCATCACTACACCTTGATGGCGATCCCGTTCTTTATTTTGTCATCGGCGTTTTTGTCCACCGGCGGTGTGGCGCGGCGCTTGATCCGTTTTGCCACCAACTGCGTCGGCCATTTTCATGGCGGATTGGCGATGGCGTCGGTGTTGGCGTGCATGTTGTTCGCCGCCGTATCCGGGTCCTCGCCCGCCACCGTGGTGGCGATCGGGTCCATCGTCATCGCGGGCATGATGCGTGCGGGCTATAGCCAGGACTTCGCCGCCGGTGTGATCGCCAACGCGGGCACCTTGGGCATTTTGATCCCGCCATCCATTGTCATGGTGGTGTACGCCGCCGCGACCGAGGTTTCCGTCGGGCGCATGTTCTTGGCTGGCGTCATTCCCGGCTTGCTGGCGGGCACCATGTTGATGACCGCCATCTACATCGCCGCGCGCGTCAAAGGCCTGCCGCGCCTGCCGCTGCCGACACGCAGTGAATTTATAGGCTCGTTCAACGATGCCATCTGGGGTTTGATGCTGATCGGCATCATCTTGGGCGGTATCTACGGCGGTGTGTTCACGCCGACCGAAGCGGCCGCCGTCGCGGCGGTTTACGCCTACATCATCGCGATCTTCGTTTACCGCGATATCGGCCCGCTGAAAAAAGGCGAGCCGCGCGGATCGATGCTCAAAACCGTGACCGGTTTTGTGGCGCACAAAGACGTGATCGAGACCATGGTCGACGGTGCACGCGTCACCATCATGCTGATGTTCATCATCGCCAACGCCATGCTGTTCGCCCACGTTCTGACCACCGAACGCATCCCCCACGCCATTACCGAAGTGATCATCGCGGCGGGGTTCGAGCCGTGGTCGTTCCTGATCGTGGTCAACATCTTGCTGTTGCTGGCAGGCAATTTCATGGAACCGTCGGCGATCTTGCTGATCATGGCGCCGATCTTGTTCCCCATCGCCATGGAACTGGGCATCGATCCCATTCACCTTGGCATCATCATGGTGGTGAACATGGAAATCGGCATGATCACACCGCCCGTTGGCCTCAATCTATTCGTCACCGCAGGCATCACCGGCATGTCGCTGATGCGGGTCGTCAAGGCGGCGCTGCCGTGGTTGATGATCTTGTTGGTGTTCTTGATCATCGTCACCTACGTACCGATCGTTTCCACCTGGTTGCCCAACATGTTGATGGGACCCGAACGGGTGCATTGAATTTTATAAGTTCCCCAGGCCCTCCCCAAGGAAAAGCCCCCGCACTGCGGGGGCTTTTTTTGTCTCAAATGCCGTTCGCTTACAGGCGCACGACAAACACCGACATCGGCGCGTGGCGTACCACCTTCGCCGCGTTGCTGCCCAGCAGGTAATCGCCCAGTTCCGGCTTATGGGATGCCAGCACGATCACGTCGGCTTGCCATTTTTTCGCTTCGTGCAAAATCTCGTGATAGACCGCGCCTTCGACCACGCGGATCGAAACCTTGATGTCATCGGGAACGCTTTGCGACATCAAGTCCGCCAAGCGGTTTTGCACATCGTTCACGGTGTCGGCTTCCACGCTTTGCGGCAAATAGGGCGCAACCATGGAACTGATCGGCGGCACCACCGTCACGGCGTGAATTTCACCACCGTGCCACATGTGTGCCATATCAACAGCGGTAGAAATCACCTTGGTGTTGGTGGCGGTGTGACCCAAATCGATGGGCAGCATGATTTTGCGATACATGGTTATCCTTTCGCCGCTTTAGCTTGACGTAAGTTCAAAACAAACACGATTGCAAACAACGCCAATCCAGCTAAGTGCACAACCACCGGGGCAGGCCACAACAACAACACCCCGGCGACGGCAATGCCCGCGCGCGACACCAGATCAAGACGCGCTTCCAGATAGCCCTGGATCGCGCCGGTCATCGCGTACAGCCCCACCAGCGCAAAGCCAAAGATGCTCATAACCTCGACGAACGTGCCACCCAGCAACGGCGTGTAAGCGAACAGTAACGGCACCACGTAAAGGCCCTTGGCGATCTTCCACGCCGACAGTCCGGTTTGCATTGGTGGCGTCTTGGCGATCGCCGCGGCGGTGAAAGCCGTCAAGCACACCGGCGGGGTGACGTTGGAATCCTGGCTCAGCCAAAACACGATCATGTGCGCCGACAACAATGCATACATCAGCGTATCGGCGCTCAACACCTGTTCGCGCAACGCGCTCATCAAATCCGGCGGCACCATCGCCAACAGGCTTTGCGCGCTTTCAACCGACATCGCCGACCCTAAGTTGGCCGCTTGTTCCGGCGCCGCCAGCATCAAAATCGCCATGGCGGTTTCGGGAACGGTGCCGTCGGCGATGGCTTGCACCAATTGGGTTTCGGTGATCAGGCTGAACAACGCCGGGGCCGACAGCGTGCCCAAAACGATGTACGCCGCCGTCACCGGCAAGCCCATGCCCAACACCAGAGATGCGATGGCGATCAACGCCACCGCGATCAGCAAGCTGTTGCCCGCCCACTGCGATATCATCAACGAAAAAGTATTGCCGATGCCCGCCGTGGCGATCACGTTGACGATCAAACCGACACTGCACAGCAGCACTGCCGTCATGATCATGTTGCGCGCGCCCAGCGACAGCGCTTCCAAAATCGCCTTGGGCCCCATCTTGTTGGGCGTCAGCCACGATGCGACGATGATCGCCAAGATGCTGATGCCGGCCGCGTATGTGGGCGTATAGCCATAAACCAAAAGCCCGATCAAAACCGAGATCGGCAGCAAAAACGGCAGGCCGCCGCGCTTGAGAACGTCCATAGCTTTGATGCCGTCCTCCACGGGCGTGACGTTGCTGCGCTTGGCTTCGACCCGCACAAAAAACGCCACCGTGGCGAAATACAACAACGCCGGCAGGATGCTCACCACGATGATGGTGGTGTAAGGGATTTGCGTGTAGCTCGCCATCACGAACGCGCCCGCGCCCATGATCGGCGGCATCAACTGACCGCCTGTTGATGCAGCGGCCTCAACCCCGGCGGCGAATTTCGGCGGGAAGCCCGCTTTTTTCATCAGCGGAATGGTGATCACGCCCGTCGATGCGGTGTTGGCCACGGCGGATCCGGAAATGGTGCCTGTCAGACCGGACGCGAACACCGCCACCAACCCGGGGCCACCGACGGTTTTACCGGCCACCGCGCGCGCCAGATCGATGACGAAATCGCCCGCACCTGAGCGCACCAAAAATGCGCCGAACAAAATGAACATGAACACGAACGTCGACGAGATGCGCGCGATGTTGCCAAACAGCCCATCGTCGCCATAGACGCTGCGAAACAAAATTGTTTCCGCCGACAGACCTGAAAATGAGAAGATGCCATCGACTTTTGCACCCCACCATCCGACATAGCTCAACGCCAAGATGATCAAGATGGGGATCACCCAGCCGGTGGTGCGCCGCGTCAGTTCAATGGCCGCAAGAATCAAGATGGTGCCGAACACCCACTCGGCGGTGTTCAAGCGCACGCCGCGTTCATAAATCGCGTCTTCCATGCCGATCATGTAGACGGCGGAAAATGCAATCAACAGGCCCAACGCAATGTCGAACGCCAACACCGCGCGTCCGGCCCAGCGTTTATGCGTGTGCACCGAAGGGTGCAGCAACACACAAAACAGTGCGAACCCGGCAAAGTGCAATGCGTTCTGCCACAAGGTCGGCAAGATGGTTAAAATGTTGAAATAAATATGCAGCAGTGAGATGGCGACACCCAAGCCCATCATCACCAGGGCCAAGATGCCTTGGTCGCGGCGAAAGCCGGTGTCGGCGTCATCGATTTCGATGTGTGCCTGTTCGTGAGTTTGTTCGCCCATAACCCCTGCCCCTCGTCAGTTGATCACGCACCGCCCATCGACTGCCGCCACGATTATATGCGGCGGCAGTCAACGTGGGAGATCCGTCTTCTTTGGTTATTTCGCGATCAGGTTATCGGGAATGTCGATACCCACTTCGCGGTAGTATTTTGCGGCACCGGGGTGCAACGGCATGGGCAAGCCTGCAATCGCCTTGTTGATGTCCATCGCCTTAGTGGCTTTGTGGATGGCGTTCAAGAACGGCAGGTTTTCATAGAACGTCTTGGTGATGCGATAAACCGCGTCTTCATCGACGTCGGCGTTCACCGCCAAGAAGTTCGGCTGAGCGATGGTGGTGACGTCTTTGTCCAAACCGGGGTAAGTGCCCGCTTTGATGGTGTACGGCGTCCACAGGCCCAAATCGCCATTGGCTTGTTTAGCTTGTTCCGGGGTAAAGCCCAACAGCGTCACTTTGTCGCCCATGGAAGCAAACACTTTGGTCACCGCACCGGTGGGCACGCCAGCGGGTGTGCCGATGCCGGAAACCTGACCGTTTTGCAGCGCGTCGCCGCTGGGGCCGTAGCCGCCGTGAACCAGTTTGTAGTCTTTGTTGACGTCGATGCCGAGGTTGCCCAGCAACGTGGTGTTGGACCCGATGGTGCCGGAGTTCTTTTTGCCCAGCGCCATGGATTGGCCTTTGAGGTTTTTCAGATCGTCAGCCGTGCCGGTTTTGGCGTAATCGTTGAGCACGGTGAACTGCTCGACGTTTTGCCACAGCATGCTCACGGAACGCATATTCGTCTGCGGACCATCATTGGCGATGGGACCTTTTCCGTTCCATGCGTAATAACCGTACAAGCCCTGCAAGATCGCGAACTGAACTTCGTTTTCGCGCAACAATTTGACGTTTTCGCCGGAACCGGCGGAGTTGATCGCGGACATGCCGATCTTTTGCTTCGGTTGAAGTTTAACCTTCACCAAAGTCGAAAGCGCGACGCCGACCGGATAGTAGGTGCCGCCGGTGCTGGCGGTGGCCAACAGGTAGTTGCGGGCTTCCGCCGCGTGAACGCCTGCGGCCGCTGTAACGCTGGCGCACAGGGTCGCAACCGCGACAGCGCCTTTGTATTTGCCGATGAATGACATAATTCGTCTCCCAAGTTTTGGTTTTTTTGATTTGACCGCTAAGCGGTCTCTCCCACCCTGACCAGAGCAAGAGACGGGCCAAAACCTTAACGTCTTGAATTTACGTACATCTGCAATTCTCAGGCGACGCTATCGGCGACTTTCCGCCGACATTCTTGCGCCCAACCGGCAAAAATCCGCCTATGCGTCCGGGTCCGCATTGCGCGCCAGATTGTATTTGGCCATCTTTTCGTTGAGCGTGCGCCGGGGGATCGAGAGGTCTTCCATCACCGCGGAAATGTTGCCGCCGTGGCGAACCAGAGCATCTTGCAGCAAGCGCTTTTCATACAAGCGCACTTGATCGGCCAGCGATAAATGATCTTCAGTGCGTGGCTCTTCGTCGCCGCCCAAAATGTGCGCCAGTCGCTCTTCAACCGGGTGAGACGACAACACGAACCGTTCGGCGGTGTTTTTTAATTCGCGCACATTTCCGGACCAATCATGGCCCATCACGCTGGCGTGACCCGCCGCATCCAGCATCGGAACCTCGCGCCCATAAGCGTCACCCGCCAAATCGCAAAACAATTTAAACAACAGCGGGATGTCTTCACGCCGTGCGCTCAACGGGGGAATGTTCAGCGCAATTGTCGCGATGCGATAATATAAATCTTTGCGCAGACGGCCCGAGACCACGGCCTCTTCCGGGTCTTCTTGAATGGCCGCGACCAGACGGAACGACACCGGGATTTCGGTGTTGCTGCCCAGCGGCACCACCACCTGTTCTTCCAACGCACGCAGCAATTTGCTTTGCACATCCATGGGCGTGCTGGTCAGCTCATCCAAAAACAAGGTGCCACCCGCCGCCGCTTGCAGTTTGCCTTGGCGGCTGTCTTGCGCGCCAGTAAAAGCACCACGGGTGTGGCCAAAAAATTCGCTTTCCGCCATCTGTGTCGGGATCGCCGCGCAGTTCACCGCGATGAAGGGACCATTGGGATTGGGACCTAAGTCGTGCAAGCACCGCGCGACGACTTCTTTGCCGCTGCCGGTTGGGCCACTGATCAGGACCGAGGCGTTGGTTGGCGCGTAATCATAAATTTCGCGCTTCAAACGCCGCATCTCTGGGCTGTGACCGACCAAGCGCCCGTCCAGGCCTTCCGACGCCGCCAAGTCGCGCTTGAGGGCGCGATTGTTCAGCACCAATGTGCGCTTTTCTTGCGCGCGCTGCACGATGTCGAGCAGGTGTTCGGGTGCAAACGGTTTTTCGACGAAGTCATATGCCCCATCGCGCATCGCTTGCACCGTCAAGGCGATGTCGCCGTGTCCAGTGACCAAGATCACCGGAATGTCCGGGTCTATTTCGCGCACCCGGCGTTGCAGCTCAATCCCATCCAGGCCCGGCATTTTGATGTCGGACACCACAACACCGCCATAGTCGCGATCGATCTGTTCCAAGGCGGCTGAGGCGCGGGCGAAATCTTGCACTTCAAAACCGGCCAGTTCCAACCATTGTCGGGTGGCGGTGCGCATGGACTTTTCATCATCGACGATGAAGATCAAACCGGCTTTATCGAGTGTTTCGTCAGTCAAAATCTGTCTCGCACAACGGAAGCTTCACCACAAAAACCGCACCGCCCGCCGGTGCGTTGGCGCCGCGGATGTCACCATCCAAGTCAGTGACAATACCATAGGTGATCGACAAGCCCAGGCCAACGCCTTCGCCGACCTCTTTGGTGGTGAAAAATGGATCAAACAGGCGCTCTTGCACATCGTCGCTCACCCCTGTCCCTGTGTCTTGCACGGTGATCTTGGCAAAGCCATCGGATCGCTCAAGCGTCAAGGTGACTTGTTTGAGGTCCCGATCGCGCACCGCATCCAAGGCGTTGCGCAGCAGGTTGATGAAGATTTGTTCCAAGCGCACCATGTCGGCTTTGACGATCACGGGCTCACTCGGCATCTCGACCGACAGCGTGCTGTGATCTTCGCGTGCTTGCAGCCTCATGATCTTTTCGACATTGGCGATGGCCTCGCGCACGTCGAGCGGATCGAGGCGCACCGGCGCTTTGCGGGCAAAGGTTTTGAGCTGTCCGGTGATCACGCCCATGCGTTCCGTCAGGCCGGAAATTTCACCCAAGGTTTTATCCAGGTGACCGGTCATGCCTTTTGCCAGCATCAAGCGTGCGCTGGCGCTAAAGGTGCGGATTGCGGATATCGGTTGATTGATTTCGTGCGCGATGGCCGCCGACATTTTACCCAGCGCGGCCAGTTTGCCCGCCTGCACCAATTCGGCCTGGGTTTCACGCAGTTCGGTTTCGGCGGTGCGCCGCTCGATAATTTCCAATTCAAGCTGCTTGTTGATGGCGGAAAACTTTTCGGCTTCGCGCGCACGACGCCGCGAAATGATTTTCTGTTCGCGTTCGCGCCAATACAGCAACAACGTCCCCAACAAAACCAACACCGCGCCGCCCAACAGCAACACCGCTTGGCGGCGTTCTTCGATGCGTTTCACCGGCGACAGATAATGCAGCCGCCAACCCAGATCGTTCAGTGCGCGCGACACATGCATATAGGGCCGCCCGGCAATGGCGACGCTGTCCGCGCCCGCGATCACACCGTACTCGATATTCAGAACGTCCAGGTCCTGGCCGCGATACTGCTTTTGCTCGTGAATGAGTTTGCGGGTTTTTGGCGACAAGGCGGCCAAGGTGCGAAAGTTCCATTGCTCCTGACTGGACAGAAACACCACCCCATTGTCATCGGACACAAACACCGTCTCGCCACCATCGCGCCAATCGTGTTGCAGGGGGCTCAAGTCGATCTTGACCACCGCGACGCCGGCAATACCGTCCGCATTGCGCACCGGGTGCGACATGAAATAACCGGGCTGTCCGGTGGTTGCGCCGATGGCGAAAAAGCCGCCTTCTCGGTCGTCCATGGCGTCTTGAAAGTAAGGCCGAAAGGCATAATTGCGCCCAACGAAACTCAGCGGCTGTTGCCAGTTCGACGCCGCCACCGTGGTGCCGTCGCGGTCCATGATGAACAAAACATCGGTGCCCGATTTTGTGTTGATATCCACCAGGGCGCGACTGGCGTTCGCCGACATCTCTGCACTGTGAACCGGCTTGGACAGCAGTGCCTTCACGCTGTCGTCGCGCGAAATGAGAAACGGAAGATAGCGGTATTTGGCAAGCGCACCATGCAAGGTACTTTGATACAGGTTGAGGCGTTCTTTCGCTTCCGCGCGCATATCGGCAACAACGGTGTGGTCCGACCACACGCTGGTTTGCCACACGACGATGACGGCCAAAACCATCACCGCCAAGCCAAACAATCCTGTTTTCGCCGTAGAGCTGCTCGCCATGTTCACAGTTATTCGTTGACCAGGGGGCGCGACAGCAAACCGTGAATGATCGCGTCCAAGTCGGCATCGACGGTGAGCACCGCTTCCACCGCCAAGCAGATCGGCATGTCGACCTGATTGCGCCGCGAAAGTTCCGCCGCCGTGTCGGCGTTGTGCACACCTTCGGCCACGGTTTTACGCCCGGCCATGATGTGTTCCAACGTTTCGCCTTGGCCCAAACGGTAACCGACTGAAAAATTGCGCGACTGCATGGCGTTGCAGGTCAGCGTTAAATCGCCCAATCCCGATAGACCCATCAGGGTGTGGCTTTGCGCGCCCAACACCAACCCCAGCGCGTTGATTTCTGCCAGCCCACGGGTGATCAGCGCGGCGCGCGCGTTATCGCCCATGCCCTTGCCGGTGACGATGCCGCACGCGATGGCGAGCACGTTTTTGGTCGCCCCGCCCAATTGCGCGCCGATGATGTCGTCGCTGACATACGTGCGAAAGTGCGGCGACGCCAAGGCTTTGGCCAAGCGCTCGCCAACTGCGGTGTCGGGGCACGCCACCAAGGTCGCCGCTGGCAGGTCGCGGGCAATTTCGGCGGCGAAGGTCGGCCCACCCATGGTGGCGATGACCGCCTCAGCACCAAGGCAATCGCGCACCACGTCGGCCATCAATTTACAGGTGTCTTGTTCGACCCCCTTGGAACAGATCAACGCCGGAACGCTCGCGCGCCAATGCGGGGCGGCTTGGGCGATGACCGAACGCAAAAACGCCGTCGGCACCGCAATCAACACCGCATCGTTATCACAAACCTCAGCCAAATCGCGGGTCGCGCGGATTTTGGGGTCTAGCGGCACTTCACACAAATAGGTGTTGTTGGTGTGGCGGGAATTGATCTCTTCGACGACCTCGGCCTCATAAGACCAAATGCTCACGTCACGGCCCGCGCGCGCCGCGACGGTGGCCATGGCGGTGCCGAACGCACCTGCGCCAATGATACCGATTTTGTTCATAGCAAACCCTCCGCCAAAATGTGCACGTTTGGGACGGTTAGGGCCTAGTCCTTGTCGCGCTGCACGAACACGCTCAGCAACGCCAAGCCGCCTGAAACCGTCATCAACAATAACGATAGCGCATTCAGTTCGGGTGTCGAGCCCTCACGCAAACGCCCGTACATGGCAATGGTCAGCGGCTGGTCGGAACCGACCAACATCAGCGTGGTGTTGAAGTTTTCAAACGACATCAAAAACGCCACAATCGCCGCACCGACGATGGCCGGTTTTAAGTACGGCATCGTCACCGTCCACACCGCCGTCAGGCGCGACGCGCCTAAGCTTTGCGCGGCTTCTTCCAAGGCGGTGTCGAATTTGCGCAAGCGCGCCGCGATCACCAACGTGGTGATGGTGGCGATGAACGAAAATTGACCGACGATCACCAAAAACGTGCTGGGGCGCAAAAATTCCAGATCGATGCCATAGCTATTTTCCAACCAATTGGCGATGGTGCTGGAAAAAACCAAAATCGAAATGCCCAAAATCACGCCGGGAACGACCAGCGGCAACAGCATCAGCATGTACAGGAAGCTCTTAAACGGAAATTCACGGCGTTCGAACAAAAAGGCGTTGGTGGTGCCCACCGCGACCGACAATACCGTCACCCAACAGGCGATAAAAAACGACGTCCAGATGCTTTCCAGCAAGCGGCCGTCATGAAACAGACCCAAGCGCGGTTCGGTATCGTTCAAGAACCAATCCAACGTAAAGCCGCCCCATGGCAAAGATGGAAACATCGAATCGTTAAACGCGAACACCGCCACCACCGCCAGCGGCAGCACCAAGTAAACGAAGAACAGCGCGATGTACGCACCGTACAATACGCGAAAGCTTTTCGGTTGAGGAATCGAAGGGATCATGGCGTGCTCCTATCCCATCGTCTCAGAAAGGGTTTGACGGCTGAGCTTGAGCCCCGACCACACGATCAACGACGACAGCCCCAACAACAAGAAGCCGAACGCCGCGCCCAGCTCCCAGTTAAACCGGGTGATGAATTGGGTGTAGATTTGCGCGGTGAACCACAAATTGTCCTTGCCGCCCAACAGCACCGGGGTGAGGTAGTTGCCCAACGTCAACATGAACACCACGATGCAGCCCGAAACGATGCCCGGCATGGCGTGGGGGATGATGATGGTGCGCAACACCGAAAAGGCGTTGCCGCCCAAATCGTAACCCGCTTCCACTTGGGCGTCGTCCAAACTGTCCAGCGTGGTCACCAACGGCACCACCATGAACAGCATCGAGGTGTAAACCAAGCCGACCATGATGGTGGCGTCGTTATAGAGCATCTCCACCGGGCCATCGGCCAAGCCCACCCACTGCAACACGTTGCTGAACACGCCCGATTCGCGCAGCAAGATCATCCAACCAAACGTACGCACCAGCTCACTGACCCAAAACGGCACCAAGCACAGCAAAAACAAAAACGCTTTGAGCCGTCCGCGCAGCATTTTCGCAATGTAGTACGACACTGGAAAGCTGATCAACAGCGTCAATGCGGTGGCGGTGATCGACATGATTGCGGTGCGCGCAAAGGTGCGCCAGTACAGCGGTTCGGTGAAGAACTCGGCGTAATTGGCGAAGCTGAACTCATAGGTCCTCAGCGCGACCCGTTCGCGCAACGAAATCGCCAACATGTCGGCGTGCGGCAAAACGATCAGGCCGACCAACCACACCAAAATCGGGGCCAGCAAGAGAAAAAGGCTGAGACGCGCGGCGGCTTTTACGTTCATATCTGCCCCCCGTCTTGTCCAGGCGTAGCCGCGAACGCCATGGCCTGGGCCATGCCCCAGCCGAGATAGACGTTTTGACCGCGATTGAGGGTCGAAAACTCACCGGTTTGCGGCAACGCCACGTCCAGCTCACCACCGGTGGCGCGGTCGCGGATCAAAGCGCGGGAGTTTGCACCATTGAACAAGATGCTCACCAACTCACCTTCGATGCGGTTTTCCATGGTGCTGATGCGATCTGCCTCTTCGGCCAACACCACCGATTCTGGGCGCACGAAGATATCGACCTCGACACCTTCTTTAAGCACTGTGTTGCCCGCGGGCGTGGCGAGCAGTTCGACGCCGTCGGACGAAACGACTTTGACGCCGTCCTTGTCGGCGCGTTCAACACGACCGTGCCAGCGGTTGCTGTCGCCGACGAAGCCCGCCACGAACGATGTCGTGGGGTGATAATAGAGCTCTTGCGGGGTGCCAATTTGCTCAAACCGCCCGGCGTTCATCACCGCGACGTGGTTGGACATCACCAGCGCTTCGGATTGATCGTGGGTGATGTAGACGAAGGTGGTTTCGAACTGGTCTTGCATCTTTTTCAGCTCGACCTTCATGTGTTCGCGCAGTTTCAAATCCAGCGCGCCCAGCGGTTCATCCAACAACAACGCCGCCGGTTCCAACACCAAGCAGCGCGCGATGGCGACACGTTGTTTTTGTCCGCCAGACAATTGCTTGATGCTTTTGTCGCCCGACGTCGGCAGGTCGATACGCCCCAGCGCGGATTTCACCTTTTCGGCGATCTCGTGCTTGGGCAGGCCCTTGCGCACCAACCCGTAAGCAATATTTTCCGCCACCGTCATCATCGGAAACAACGCCAAGTGCTGAAACACCATGTTCACCGGGCGCTTGTTGGGCGGCACGTTAAGCACCGATTTTTCCTTGATCAAAATATCGCCAGAGGTGGGGTTATCGAAGCCTGCCATCATGCGCAAGATGGTGGTCTTGCCGCAGCCACTAGGACCCAAAATAGAAAAGAAGTCCCCTTGCGGCACACCGAACGACACATTGTCCACGGCGGTGAAGCTGCCATAGCGACGCACCAGATTGCGGCATTCAAGATCATACGTTTCGGCGCTATCAGACATCGGTCCCCCGGGGCATTGAGACATATATATAAAGTCAAAAAAGAATAGAGAGTGGCGCGAGGAACCATAAGTCCCCCGCGCCAGCCTTAGATCGAAAGCTTAGATCACTGCGCCGCTTGCACGCGGTCCATGACTTTGCCTTCCATGTCTTCCAAACCGGCGGGAACCGGCGGATACCATTTAATGTTGTCGATGGCCGCTGCCGAGAACGTGTCTTGGTAGACTTTGCGCTTGGCTTCGGTGACATACTTGTCGCCATCTTTGGCCGCCGTGAAGTTACCAGCCGCTTCAGTGATCATCGCCGCGATTTTCGGCTGCATGACGAAGTTGATCCACTTGTATGCGGCATCTTCGGCTTTGGTCTTTTTCGGCAGCGCAAAGGTGTCTGCCCACGCTAACGCACCTGAAGTCGGAGCAACGGCTTTGACCTCAGGCATCTCCCCTGTAACTTTCCAGGTGGTGCCATCCCATGCCATGGCCGCAATGACTTCTTGAGAACGCAACAAATTGGCAAGTGCATCACCGCCCGACCAATATGCCTTCACGTTGGACTTACATTCGATCAACTTGGCCTGAACCTTATCGAGAATATCTTGGTATTTGGCTTTGTCGTCGTAAGCGGCAAACGGGTCCATGCCCATGGAGAAGGCAAACGCCAGCAGCGTCGGGCGTTTCATACGATATGACACTTTGCCCGCGTATTTCGGCTCGCACAGATCCAAATAGTCTTTGACGCCCGGAGCCTTATTCATATTCACAGCCAAAAGACTGGTGCCCCACACGTGCGGTATACCGTAGACCTTACCATTCAGCATGGTATTTTTCTTGGCGCCTTCCAACATTGACGGAATGATTTGCGAAGCATCGATCTTGGACAGATTGATCGGCTTGTAGATGTCGTATTCGGCTTGAGCGCTGGTGATGCGATCTTGCGACGGTTGAGCGAGATCGAAACCCGCACCGCCGGTGGCGCGCAGCTTGGAAATCATTTCTTCGTTGTTGGAATTGGTCACCTCAACGTCAATGCCGGTTTCGGCCTTGAACATTTCAACGACTTTTTCCGGGGCGTAACCGCCCCAGGTCAGAAGACGCAGCGTTTCCGCTTGCGCCGAAGTGGCTGCGAGCATCAGGCCGGTGCCAACGAGGACACTGGTGAGAAATTGGGTTTTGGGTTTGAACATTTGGAACTCCTCCCAAAAATGGAAAATAAGTCGTTACACGCGATGTCGCCCGCATCGATCATGTCGCCACAACGCGACACGGGTTCATTGAAATCCGCCGGGTCTCGCCACTGGGGATGGCCCCCGGATCGTACAGTGTATGTGTCACATTTTACTTGGGTGTAGGCAGCCCTCTGCAGTTTCCCATTGTCCTGCGTTCCTCCCTGACCGGTCGCATATGCAATCAAACATATGTAACCTGTCGACCCGCCAAGTAGCGTATGTCCGAGAACAAACATTGGCAACCGCAATGTAATATTATTTTCAGGGTGAGATGCTGAAACCCTACGGTTTAGAGACATGAAGACACGGCGTTTTTCAAGGCGCGCATCCTCTCAGGCCAATGTTGCACCCCTATGACGCCGCAACGATATATTTGGGCGCGACACACGTATGAATAATCGTATGAATAATCTGCTCATGCGCCGATTAAGAAAGCGCCTGAAAGCAGGCCCACCGGCTTAAAACTTTTTGATGGTTTTAAAGACCTTTTCGTGGAGCGCAAACGCCCCTTCCATCCGTTCCGACCACACGCGGTGTTCCGGATGATCGCCACCGATGGACGACAAGTCGTATTCCAACGCCTCGAGCAAAAGCGAGGCGATTTCGTGCTTATTCTCTTCACAGGCAATTTTGTGGGCGGCAATGATCTTGTCACTCAAACGTCGCTCTGGCATTTGGCACCTCCTGATTTCACCCTTGAGGGTAGTTTAACACATGGGCGCGTTGTTCGCGGAAGCCTATTTCAGCACAAAATCCTGGCCACTGACGATGGTGCCGCCACCATCGATTTCAATGTCATAATCTGTATCGACGTCCAGTCCCAAACTTTGCATTTGCTCTGGCGACACACGCAACGTGTACCGACCGGGGGCAACGTAATCGAACAGGAAAAACCCGTCATAAGCGCTTTCCAGTTCGCGGACCAAAGTGCCGTCTTGTTTCAGCAATTGCACCACCACGCCCGACACGCTGCCAGGGCCTTCTTGCCAAATGCGAAATACCGAACCGTCGATTTCCCCGGTGGACACGATGGGGAAATCAAACCGCCCGGTGGTGCCGGGGCGCGGCACCGTGCGCACACCGCCCGGATGAGCAATCCAATAGGGATCGCCCAACGTCGCCAAATCGACCTTCAAGTCCAATTCGCGGTAGGGCTCCAAGCCGTTGACGTAGGCAAATCCATCCTTGTCGGTGCGCCCTTTGAGCGGTGCGTCGTTGGCGGTAAAGCCGATGCCTTCCAACGGCTCGTCGCCATCGGAAAACACGCCGTTGTCGTCGTTGTCCAAAAACACCCGCGACGACATAGCGCCCTTATTGGCAATATTGCCGCGCGCCATGTCTATGGACCCGGTGTTGGGATCGCGGGTCAGCGAAAAGTTCAGCGTCAACTTGCCAACCATTTCGCGCGCGCTGGTGTAATCGAACGCCAGCCCCGCCAGCAATTGATCGAACGACGAGTTCACCCCCAACGAATACGCCGTACCGGGCGTGTCGCCCAAGGTGCGGGTGACGTTGGCGCTGCCCTGATAAGTCTTGTTGATGGTCCAGTCGCCGCTGAGCGACATCGAACTGATTTCCTTGATCGGTGCGATCGAATAGCCGACCAGTCCACGCACCCGAAACGCATCGATACGCCCGCCGATCAACAGCGATCCGCTGGCGGTTTTGTCGATGGCACCGGTGGCGCTTCTGTTATAGGACGCGTTCAAGGAATTGGTCACCGACGCCGGGCCGATGGCCTGAGACATGCGATTGGTCAGGCTTGTTTCGGTGGCTTTGGACTGATGGCGCGAATGTTCAAGGGTGATGCCGAACGGAATGCGCGGGATCACCGTTTCGGGGATCGAGCCATCCAGACGCAGCTTCGACACGCTGGTCAGCGGATCGCCGCTGCTGGGCAGATATTCACTGAAATAATCATAGTAACGGTCATGCTGGCCGATCACGCTGACGCCGCCCACGGACGTTTGCGCCGACAAGCGCCCCGCCGTGCCGCCGCCTTGACGCTTGGTCACTTCGGCGCGGGTGTAAACATTGCCCAACGAAGTGCCCGCACTGAGGCCCACATAACGCTGCTGACCGGTTTCGTCGGGAACGATCGATGCGTTCATGCCGACGGACAGGTTTTTTGAAATGCCCAGCTGCGCTTCACCGAACAAGCGCATATCGCCGTCCACGTCTTTAACGGTGTTGCGCTTTTTATACAGCAGGCGCTTATCGTGCTGACTGCCGCTGACGCGAAACTGCACATCGCCGGGTTTGACCAAAGTCTGGCCGACGCGAAATTGCTGAATTTCTTCGCGGGTTTGGCCTTGCGGGCCATAGAACACCAGTTTCACCACGTTGACGCCAAACAGCAACGGCACGTCGCCAAAGCTGTAACGACCATCGGTGGAGCTGGTCTGGAACGCGATCAATACTTCGTTGCGATACAGCTCGACCTCCCAACCGATCGGAAGATCGCCGTCCAGGGTGATTTTGTCGAATTCGGTCGGGCTGCCCAGCGGCAACGACGACACTTTAAACCCACGCCCCAATTGGGTGCGCGCCACCAACGGAATTTCTGGGGTGTAAATGTCGCCCACGGCGATTTCGTTGATCGGGGTTTCGCCGATGCTGTCGCCAAAAACTTTACCGTTGGGATCTTTGCGTTCAAACTTAAGCCGCGTTTCCGTGACCTTATCTATGCTGGTCCCGGCAACAAACATTTCGGCGTTGGCGTAGCCCAAGTCCGCCGACGACAACAGGTTATAGTCGGTGAAAAAGCTGGCGCTGGCGCTGCGTGGTTTGTTGATGCGGGTGCTGGTGTCCAAGCTCAGCATCGGCCAATCCACCAGCTTGTGCGGGGTTTGCACTTCGGGCAGGTCTTGGGCCGTTTTTTTCGCGCGAAACATCCGTTTGCGGTACTCGTCGCGGGCCAGCTTTTGCTCAACCGCCAGCGGTTCACGCGATTCGACATCCACGGTCAGTTTGGACACTTCGAAACGAATATCGAGGGGAAACCACTTCGACAACATCCGGATGTCGATAAAGATATCGTCGGGATGTAGTTCGACCATGCCATCATCGATGGTGCCCTGGCGGCCTTCGACCACCACGGAGCCGCGTCGCACGTTCATATAAAAGAGCTTGTTCTCTTTGATGAACCAGCCGTTGGCCGTGCCCGATGCCGGATCCACACCGATGGGAAATTCCAAAACCTCGGACAATTCGCGCAACGGCAGCAGCAAACTTGATCCGTTCAAGTAGCCGAGCATGGCATCGGCGATGATTTCACCGCCCAAGCGCATTTCCAAAAGCAGCATCTCGTCATCGGAACGGTGAACGATCTTGCTGGCGTCGGGATCGAAGTTGTCATCAGCGGATTCGCTACCGAGTGCGGTGAGGTCTTCGCCATCGACTTCCAACCCAACGGCATCCCCCTCTTCATCTTGCATCGTGACAGGAGGCACTGGTGATGCGATGGGTGCAGGCGGTTGGGGCGATGCAGCGAGCGCGCACGTAGACAGCCCCGCCCACACACAAACGGCAAGGCCGAATCCGCGCATGGTGAAGAGAACGTCTTTAGGTCTGCGGTTTCCGCTCAGTCGCCTCATGTTCTCTCAATCTAGTCGGTGAAACTGACAAAGAGCTGACAGAATTCCGCCGCCCGCATATCTCCTTCAGCTTTTGCCGTGCCCGCGCAGTGTTGTTCAGCTTAGCTTAAGGCTCGCTGAATATAGTCTCTGCCAAAATCTATATATGTGCCGGAATGCGTGAATTTCTCATCACGAAAATTCACGGAAAAAAATGTGTAGATAACCGGTTTTTGTCAGCTTGCTGTCAGGAAGCACGTGTATAAGCGCAAATACAGTGCTCTTGAAAAATGAGAAGCAAACAAAAACAAAGCAAAATGACGTGTGGCAATTTAAGCAGAAGCTTTAAGCCGGGCGTAAACCGAACGAAACCTTGGCGGCCCATGCTAAAAGGATTTTTTATGAGCTACACGACTAAGATTTCTGCGATTGCAGCCGTTGCTGCGATTGCATTGACCGGCACGCAAGCCCTTGCTGCCAATGCCACCTCCGGCTCCGCAAGCGCGACGATCGCATCGCCGATTTCGATCCAAGAAACCACTGGATTGAGCTTCGGTTCCGTGACCGCTGGTATTACGGCAGGCACCGTTACGGTCGCCCCCGCAGGCGGCGCAACGTACGGCGGCGGCGTCACCAACTTTGGCGGCGGCGCAGTTCCTGCTGCATTCTTGGTGACAGGCGCGGTGAACACTGCCTATTCGGTTTCCATGGACCTTTCCGCCACGCTGACCAGCGGCGTCAACTCAATGACGGTTGACACCTTCGCCACCAACCTGACCAACAACGCTGGCACCTTGTCGGCGACGGGTACCGCGACTGTGAACGTCGGCGCGACGTTGAATGTTGCTGCGAACCAACCCGCTGGCGCTTACACCGGCACCTATAACATCACCGTCAATTACTAAGCGGCTGATTGTTTTAGCACGGGTTACGCGTTTTATTGCGCTATGGAGCGGGGGCTAAATAGCTCCCGCTCTATGTGTATTTACAGACTTCCAGCTTGTGCTCATATGGTCTATGGATTGGCGCGCTGATTGCTTTTTCCACTCAGACGCGCGGGTTTATTCAAGAATCCGCTCGAAAATACGAGCCAATTGAGCGTATAGTTAGTAAGAACGCCGGTTAGTTTTAAAAACATTTAGCACGACGAACCATTCGACTGACGACATGAGGCTTCCTGACGTGTTCGGGCAACGCACATATTCTAGGTCCATCAAAATCGCTATGGCCCTTTTGGCTGTAGAGGTGGCACTGGTTGCGCCGATGATTGTCGGCGCGGCGGGCACCAACGGCTTGGCTTCTGTCGAAGTTGTGGCGTCGCCCTCGGCGCTTGGCGCCCTGTCGAATTTTCAGATCGGCGTGCAAAAACCGACCTCCGGTTCGACTGTGATCAACGTTTCGCCCGAAAACATCCAAATGCAAACCGCCACCGGTCAACAAGACGGTACCCTGGGGCGCATGCAGCCCGCGCTGTTCAGCATTTCCGGCATTCCCGATCAAACCTTTTCCATCAGCGTTCCCCAACCCGGCTCTGCCACGTCCGGACAGGGCGAAGTCGAATTCGTCTCGTTCGAACACAACGCTGGCACGACCCCGACCATCGGTTCGGATGGAACGGCTGTGTTCGCGGTGGGCGCTCAGGTCAAATTCACCGAACGCCTGGAACTTGATTTAAACGCCGCCGCCGATCCAAGCGGCGCAACTGGTGCTTCGACAGAAAACTCAGCGGACAATCCGGACGGCACGCCAGCTGAAAAAGTCGGCATGCCCAAGGTCAATCCTTTTGGTGTGCAGGCCGTTTCGAACGGCTTCCTCAACATTCTCGTTTCGTACAACTGATTGACAAACCAGCCAGCCCCCCTCACAACTTGATAGCGCATGTGCGCAACAGCGCAATTCAGCCCCACGCGGACGTGCCCAACGACTGATAAGTGACTTTAAGGAAACGAATACCATGATGAAACGGGTTTTGCTTTGGCTGGTGTTTGCCTGTGCAGGTGCCACGGTCACCGTACCGCTGTCGGCCCAAGCGCAAGGCGGTGGCGACCTGGTCGTTTCCCCCACCCGCGTGGTGTTTGAAGCCCGCACCCGTTCATCCAAGGTAACCCTGGCCAATCGTGGTAGCGCAACGGCGACCTTTCGCATCTCGCTGATCGACATGGCCATGGACGAGTATGGTCAGATGAGCCAAGCCGCGCCCGAAGACACATCTTTACCTTCGGCGAAAAAACTCATCCGCTACGCACCACGCCAAATCGACATTGCGCCCGGGGCCACCCAAGTGGTGCGCTTGTCGTTGCGCAAGCCCGCGAACTTGGCCGATGGCGAATATCGTTCGCACATGTTTTTCCGCGCCGTTCCGCCCGAAGGGGCTGGACGCAGCGTCACCGATGACACGCCCTTGGAACAGGGCGAACTGCGCATTCAATTGGTGCCCATCTACGGCGTCACGATCCCCATCATCGTGCGCAATGGTCAGTTGAGCACCGATGCCGGGATGCAAAACCTAGCGCTCAAGGATGCTACCGAAGCAGAACCGCAAAAACTGGAAATCGAATTGACCCGTGCGGGCGACCGTTCGGCGTTTGGCGATTTGGTCGCGCTGTACCGCCCGGCGGGTGGTGGCGAAGAGATCGTCGTTGGCCGCATCAGCCGCGTTGCGGTCTACACCCCCAACGCCAACCGCAAGGTCGTTATGACGTTGCGCGTGCCCGACGGTGTCAGCCTCAAACCTGGCGGCACCATCCACGTCACCTACCGCGAAACGGATGAAGAAGGCGGCAAGGTTCTCGCCGAATCGGATTTCGCGTTGAACTAAATCCCGATCCGCAGACATAAAAATGGACCGCAAAAGCGGTCCTTTTTTTATGCGCTTACAGCCGCCGTTTTCTATTGCGGATCGACATACACGGTGAAATCGCCGCTGTATTCCCCACCCGGCTGACCTGCGGGGATGTTCAGCGTCGCGCCCATCTTCAGCGTCAGCTTTCCTTTGCGGTTCAATTGCACGGAACCTTCCGGCGGGTCGGAAACAAAATTCGTCAGCTGCGCCGATCCCGCCGGACCGCTGACCGTCACCGTCGTCGGCAGCGTGATCACCACCGTGCCATTTTTAGGACCCTTGATTTTATATTCCGCGGCGCGTGGGTTGCCATCCAAGTGAATGGCGTATCCCGTAACGGTCAGCACACCGCTGGGACTGACCGTGGCCGCACCCGGCCCGGCGTAACTGCTGGCGATGGTTGAAAACCGCAGCGTCCGCCTTTCTTCGATGTCGAGTTCAATTTCATCCTCGTCATCATCATCATCTTTGTCTTTGCCAGCCCACGCGGCTTGCGACAGGACGAGGCTCAGCGCGACCAGACCCAAAATGGCGAATTTGGACGCACGAAACCACCTGCGAGAATTCGTCTCACAGGCGTGACTGGCGGCCCATTGCAAAGGTGGTTCGTGATCGAACTTCATCTTAGTGTAAGTCTCTCACACTTCCCAAAGCGAGGCGACAACTTTTAGCGCAACAGCAACGTTAGAAGGCGCTCTGAGATTAAAAACGATCAATCATCGTCATCATCATCGTCGTCGTCGTCGTCGTCGTCATCGCCCTCATCGTCATCGTCGTCGTCGTCGCCACCATCATCGTCATCGTCGGAATCGTCAGAATCGTCACTGCCTTCGCTATCGTCGCCGCTGCTGGCACCGCCGCCGCTGTCGATCGCCGTTGCCAATGTGGTCAAAGGGTTGGAGATGCTGGTGCCCAGCAAAGGCAGTGCAATCAGCAAGGAGCCTGAAATCATGGCGATGATCACGCCGTATTCGATCGCGGTCACACCGTCTTCATTGTCGCGAAAGGCTTTCACCCTCGCCCATATCCAAGACGTCATTGAAGTCCTCATTGGTCTTCTCCCAATGCTTCAAGGTTGAGTTGCGCTTGCTCAAGGCCTTGGTCCGCCGCAAGCTTGTACCAACGTCGAGCTTCTTCAACGTTGGCTTCGACACCCTTGCCGAATTGATAGATCACACCGATTTTATTTTGCGCGCGGGCCGAGCCTTGGGTCGCCGCGTTCAGGTACCATTCCATCGCCTGGGCATAGTCTTTTTTCACCCCGCGTCCGGACTGGTACATGAAACCCAAGTTTTCTTGGCCCTTGGCGTCGCCTTGCTCCGCCGCTTTTTGGTACCACGACACGGCAAGCTCATCGTCATTTTCGGTGCCATAACCGAATTGGTACATGACCCCAAGGCTGCGCTCAGCTGGCGCATATCCTTGAGCTGCAGCCGCTTTCAGCAAACCAAATGCCCGCTCTTGGTCCTCACCGACGCCACGGCCTTTGCGATACAGACGCGCCAACGCGGTTTGCCCACGGGCGTTGTCGCTACCTGCCGCTTGTTGATACAGCTCTGCCGCGCGCTCATAGTCTTGTTCCACGCCCTGGCCCTTGCGATACAAATTGCCAAGGCTGTATTGGGCGCGGGCGAAACCTTGGTCCGCCGCTTTTTGGTACCAGCGCGCCGCACGGACGGGGTCGCGCTCAGTGCCTTTGCCCGCTAAATAAAGATCGGCCAGATTGTCCTGAGCGCGCACATCGCCTTGATCTGCAGCGGCAAGATACCAGTCTTTAGCGGCGCTATAATCGCGGTCCACGCCCCGGCCTTTTTCATAACGTAGGGCCACTCTGCGCTGCGACACGGCATGACCGCCTTGGGCTTTGAGCATCAGCGCTTCGAATTTTTCATTGTCCAGGCCGAGGTTTTGATTGAGTCCGGCCTCCACATCCTGCCAGGACTGCACCGCCAGCGGGTCGGGTGCTACGGAACGGTAGTGATGATAGAGCTCTTGAAAAGCCTCCCGCTCGCCCGCACGGGCCGCCTTGCCCAGCCATCCCAGTGCGTCCCTATAAGACAACGCCACACCTTCGGCGCGCAAATACATCAAACCCAGTTTGTACTGTGCTTTGGCATTGCCACCATCGGCGGCTTTGCGATACCACGATGCCGCCAAGCTGTAATTGTGCAAAACGCCGGTGCCTAGCATATGTAGATCGCCCATTTTCAGCTGGGCGGTCGCATCGCCGGAGCGGGCATTTTTCAACAAGCCTTGGGCATCGACGGCGGCCTGAGATCGCGGCTGGGATTGAGGAATCGGCACTGTAGATTTAGACGTTTGCGCGTTGGCATCGGTGAGCGTAACACAACACGTTAACGAGAACACGCTCAAAGTCATCTTGCCAAAGCGTGCAAAGGTTGTCTTAAAAATCCGCATAAAATCCTCAAACGCAATTATATACAGCGCACTAAATCAGACGCCATCATACTAGATTTAAGAACCGGACGAAAGAACATCAACTCATAATAGGTAATACAAATCAGCCCTGTAGCGGTTAAAAGCGACGATCTACCAAGTGCGGCAAGCCCCCGACGCATCGTACGGGCCACCCGGTTTATCGATCGCGGCATGCTGCGCACTGATCTCTTTGCGAAATTTATTGGTCACCTTCGTAACAATGTTTTGCAAAGCGCGCTGGGCGTCACGTTGACCGGCTTCCATGCTGCGCACTTGGCGCGGGTTGAACCACGCGACGGATTTTTCCAACTCCCGTTTAAGCAACCGGGCGTACTTGCGCACCCCTTCACGATTGACGCGCACATGTTCCATTTCGTGTTTTAAGACCGTGGTGTACTGACAGCTCCCCTGCTTATATTCCCGGGGCAACTGAACGTTCAGCACGCTATGGCCAAAACGAGCCTCAACGCGGTGCACGTTCAAACACATACGCCCGCCCTGTTTATAGCCGCTGAAGCGAATGTGCATGGATGTTTCGATTTCGCTTTGGGTCAAACCCAACACCAGATTGCCGCGTTTGAGCAAGCCGTGCGCCTTGGCTTTGGAATTGATTTGATTGAGGCTTGAGGTCCTCAGCAGCTTTGGGGCCGGGTCGAACAAGCGCATTTCGACGCTTGCACTCACGGGCTTCGTACAAACTGCGCCAAACGCGTTTGACGCACCCAGCACCGCGAATGTGACAATCACCGCGCCAAAGCTAAGAACATGTTGTCTTCTCATGGCTTCTAAATAAGCATGATCCGCGCGAATTGAAAGGCTGCTGTTGGGGTGATTTATACGGCGCGCAGCTGCGCAACGTTGGTGCTTTTTTCCCGATACATGTTTTTGTCCGCCAGATTGACCAGACGCTCGACATCATCCGCGTCCTCCGGGAACCGCGCGAAGCCGATGGATGCATGCACGACAAACTCGACGTCGGTCAATTTTATGGGGCGGTTAAGCTCAGCCTTCAGCTTGCTCAACACCCCATCTAAAGTCCCCTGGTCCGTGACACCGGGCAACAAGATCACAAATTCATCGCCACCCATGCGCGCCACGGTGTCTGATTTGCGGGTTTGGGCCATCAGCCGTTCGCCGACTTCGATCAGAACTTTATCGCCGACGTTGTGACCGTATTCGTCATTGATGGGCTTAAAGCCATCCAAATCGATATACAGCAGCGTAAATCCAAATTTCGAACGATCACTCAGCGCCGCCAACTGGTTGAGGCGATCAAACATCAAGCGCCGATTGGGCAGCTTGGTCAGATGATCGTGAAGCGCCAAATCGCGGTTGCGCCGTTCCAACGACAACAGCAAATAGACCAAAGCCCCAAACGCCAGCGCCACCAAAATGCCAATGCCCCGCACCATCCGCGGTTCATGATCCAACGCTCCCCAGCCAGCCACCGGCTGAGCCGCCATCTGCCACGTTCCGTTCGGCAAGGTTATCGTTTGGGTCATGACATCGGGTGCTGCAAACAGCTGTGCATTGCCCAAAAACACCTCACCATCCGCGCCGAGGCCGTCTTTGCCCCTGATCGCAACACTCAGCCCGCCAGCACGTGCCGACACGCCCGCCGACTTGAAAAGTGACGGCGTGTCCATCACAATCGACGCCAAGCCCCAATACCTGGGCGGCACGATAGGATAGGCGGCGCGGTCTTGAACGTAAATCGGGGTCCGCGCGATCAGGCCTTGTCCGCCCTGAATCAGGTCGAGCGGCCCGGCCACAACGGTATTGCCCAAACTGATTGCCCGGTTAACCGCCGGCCATTGCAGGGCGTTCTGACGATAGTCCAGCCCCAGTGCACGTTCGTTGCCCGCCAGGGGATAGATAAACTGAATGACGTTATCAGGCGCCAAAGCGAGATTGCGAATGTGGCGTCCCGCCGTCACCATTTCCGTCGCCAGCGGCTCAAAATCGTTCCACGTGAGATCGGGATGGGTCGCGACATAGCTGATCATGCCACGGGTCAGATAAAGGGTCGAGTTGATCTCACCTTCGAGGCGCGCGCGGATTGAGGACAATTGCTCGAGCACACCGGCACGCTCTTGATCGATGGCTTTTTCACTGCTGAGCGCGGCAACGTACTCGGTCACCGCAAGCACGAACACAACCACCGCCAGCGCAAAAACAATTCGCGCACCGCGACCGAATTCTTCAAGCCGTCTCAAGATCGTGTCTGTGCCCATATGGTTTTACCCGTGTGACTTTGGCCATGACTTGCGTACGTACAACACCCAATCATTTACCCACCAGTTTAAAACGATTGTAAGGGTGTGAACATATGGGAATTGAGCTATGCCCCAAACCAACGGTGCATTGAAGCAAGGCCGCGTGCAGTTTATGGTCTTGGCGTCACCGCCCAGGAAGGAACCGTCAACATGCCCGCCCCCTTTGCCATCGCACGTTTGCCGAAAATCATCTTTGGCGCAGGCACGCTGTCGCAGCTGAGTGGCGAGGTTTTGCGCTTTGGTGCCAAAGCCTTGATCGTCACCGGGGCCAAATCGTTCATCGAATCTCAACCGTGGACCGATCTGCAAGGCCAACTGGACGGGGCCGACATCACCTACAGCGTCTTCAAGGTGGCGGGTGAACCGTCCCCCGAACTGGTGGATGCAGCCGTAGACATGCACAAAGATGGCGGCTTTGATGTGGTGATCGGCATCGGCGGCGGCAGTGCGCTGGATGCCGCCAAGGCCATCGCCGGATTGCTCAAGCCTGCGAATTCGGTGATGGATCACTTGGAAGGTGTCGGGCCAGAGCTGCCCTACCTTGGTCCCGCCACGCCGCTGATTTGCGTGCCCACCACGGCGGGCACCGGCAGCGAAGCGACCAAAAACGCGGTGCTGTCGCGCCATGGTGCAGATGGCTTCAAGAAATCCTTTCGCGACGATACCCTGGTCGCGGCCACCACCATCGTCGATCCCGACCTTTTGGCGACCTGTCCCAAATCGGTGATCGCGGCGAACGGCATGGATGCGTTCACCCAATTGCTCGAAAGCCTGACCTCGACACGGTCCAACGCCATGACCGCCGCCTTGGCATGGTCGGGTCTGGAACGGTTCGTTCAAGGCTTTTGGGATATGTGGCTATTGGAAGGTGAAGACAGCACCCGCGCCCCGAACACCCGCGCCCAAGACGCCCGCAGCCACATGGCTTACGCGTCGCTGATGTCCGGCATCTGTCTGGCGCAGACAGGCTTGGGTTCGGTGCACGGTTTGGCGCAGCCGCTGGGTTCACTGTTTCCCGTGCCCCACGGTGTGGTGTGCGGAACCTTGCTCGCCGAAGCCACCGACATCAACATCCGCGCGTTGATCGAACGCCAACCCGCCAGCCCGGCGCTCAGCGTGTACGCCCGCGCGGGCGCGCTGGTGCTGAGCGACAACCTACAGGGCAACGATGCCCTGGACGCGCTGGTGCGCACGTTGAGAGATTGGACCGAACGCTTGGAACTTCCGCGTCTTGGTGAATTTGGCGTTGGCGAAAACGACGTGGAGCGCATCGTCGCGGGCAGCCGGGGCTCGTCAATGCAAACCAACCCGGTGGTGCTCAGCGATGATGAAATCGGCGAGCTGGTGAAACGGCGTCTTTAAGTGCCTACATAAACACCATGAGCAACGCGTACTTCACCCCTCAACTGAGCCCACAACAGATGCTCGAAATGGGCGTCTTCGGCGGTTGGTATTTCGGCGATAATCCCGGCGGCGTACCCGATGACCTGCCACCCAGTTGGTTCGCGAACGCGAAGTTGTCCCCAGCAGGCTTCGACAAGGAGCTCAATTATTTTGGCGTCGCGGCAGGGCAATCACGTGATGTGTGGCTGCAAAAGGGCTGGATCACGCCCGAAGACCCACTCGGCTGGTTCCAATGGTATTGCCGCTACAGCCTGGGACGTCGCTTGGCCGGTGTCGATGACTTCCAGATCAAGCGCTGGATAGCGTTCGGTGCACGCCATGTTCCGCAAATCAAAAAAAACTGCCATCCCGCCGACGTGTTTTGCCGTCCCCGCCAACGCCAGGCTGTACTGCAATGGGCTTACGACCCTTTGATTTAAGACTTATTGTTTCGGTCGCCGGAACCGCCTTCGACCGCACCGCTAACCGATGTGGGCTCATCGGGCGCAAAGGTCCCGTCGAGCATCAAATGGACCGGGCCTTTGACGTGAATGTCGCGTTGCGGATAGGGGAACGCGATTTTGTTTTGTGCGAACAGTTCCATGATGCGCAGATAAATTTCGCTTTTGATGTTGGACACGCCTTGCTCGGCATCTTCGATCCACACGCGCAACTCCAAATTCAACGCATTGTCGCCATAGCCTTTGAGCAAGCAGCGCGGTGCCGGATCTTTGAGAATGCGATCGAACTCACCCGCCGCGTCTTGCGTCAACTTGATCGCAAGTTTGACGTCCGAATCATACGAAATGCCGATGGGCAGACGTTGGCGCACCAAGCGGTCGGAATGCGACCAGTTTTCCACCGGGGTGGAAATCAGCACCTCGTTGGGGATCAGATGCTCGATGCCGTCGCGCGTCACCACCGAAACGTAACGCGCGCCGATAGCGTTAATCCAACCATAGGTGCCGCTGATCGACACCACATCGCCTGGCTTGACGGACCGGTCCATCAACAAGATCACCCCCGACAACAGGTTGCTGACCACCTTTTGCAGACCAATACCAATACCCAGACCCAACGCGCCGGAGAACACCGCCAACGCCGTCAAATCGATGCCAACACTGTTGATGGCGATCAAAATTGCCAGCGTGATGAACATCACGCGGGCCAACTTGCCGATCAGCACTTTTTGCGACGGGGTGAATTGGGCGATGCCCCTGAGCCGGTTTTCCACCAACCGCGACGCCCAATTGGCGAGCCACAGCAAAACCAACAGCGCGACGATGCCCTTGCCCACCACCAAAAGCGACAAGCGGAAATCGCCCAGATTGATGGCCAAGCGATCCAAAAACGCCAAGGTCGGGTCGAGCAGCCCGATGATGTCCAAAGCCGCCACCGCCCACACGAACACCGCCACCGCTTTCGACCACCACGGATCGGCGATGAAATTGAGCATCAGGCGGATCACCACCCAGGCCCTGAGCAAGCTGACCGCGATGCCGATGATCGCGCTGGGCCACCCCAACTGTAGGGATGTGAACTGCGCCGCGCCCGCAAACACCAACCATGTCAACGGCATGAGCAAGGGTTTAAGGATCAAACCCGTCTGATAGCGATACTTGTTGGCCCACGCCCCGGCGAGAATCTTGTCCAAGATTTGAACCAGCGGACGTGCCACAATGCGCGCCACCAAATACGTCAGCGCCAACACCGCCAACTGAATCAAGTTGGGGATCACCAAAATATGCATCTGCACGAACAGCCAAATGTCGTCCAGAACCTGGTTCAGTTGCGCAATGTCGAAGGAACCGTCCACGGCCCCACCCCCTTATGACGGATGTTCAAACGAGCGATGCTCAAACCCTACGGCGCACGCGCGTGCATGTCCATGCACGAACGCACACGGGGGGCTAAAATCGATTTCCATTGAGGTTCTTTTTGTTGCATTGCACAATGCGGTCCCTTTTCAAAAGCAGTTTGAATATGAGCCACACCGCACCAACCGATAAGCCTTGTACCTTTGCCACGCCGCGCGCCGCGTTTTGGGGTGGCGCGCGCGAAGCGGCGGGTGTGCCGATGATGGTCATGGGGGCGAGCTTCGTTGGTTTTGGATCGATGATCCACGATCTCGACTGGTCGGTATGGCACGCTGTGTTTTCGACTTTGTCGACTTGGGCGCTGCCGGGACAAATCGCCATGGCGGAAATGGCTTACACCGGCGCGCCGCTGATGGCTTTGGTTCTGGCGGTGTTTTTCATCAACGCGCGCTTGTTGCCGTTGGCGGTGTCGTTGCTGCCCCATGTGCGCCGTCCCGGTGTGGCGACGTGGAAGTACTACGCCGTCGTCATGCTGATCGCCGCGACCAGCTGGGTCGGCACCATGCGCCGCTTGCCCGATTTGCACCAAGACCAACGGCTGCATTATCTGACCGGATACGGTTTGGCGCTCTATCTCAATATGCCGCTGGCCACCGTGATCGGCTTTTACATCGCCGGGCAGGTGCCGCTGCCGATCACCTTGGCGTTGGTGTTTTTGAACCCGCTGTATTTCATGTTGCTGTTTTTGTTCGACCTGCACAACGCCGCCAAGGTGCTGTCGCTGATCTTCGGTGCGGTGTTGGGGCCGCTGCTGTATCAAATCGCGCCGGATTGGAGCCTCATCGCCACCGGGCTGGTCGGCGGCACGGCGGCGTGGTGGATCGGGCGCAGCGCTTGGGGCCGACACGTTCAAGATACGTGGTTGAAACGCGAGACCGGCCATGAGTGAAGCGGCGCTGTATTCCCCCTTTGTCGCGATCGCCTTGGCCGCCGTGGCGACCTATGCGTCGCGCGCGGCGGGGGCGTTTTTGTCGGGCAAGATCGGCACCGAATCCGCTGTCATCGATTGGATCACCTGTGTCACCTACGCATTGTTGGCGGGATTGGTGGTGCGGATGATCTGGATGCCGGTGGGCGCACTGTCCACGACACCAGACTGGATGCGCTTCACCGCCGCCGCGACGGGCTTGGCGGTGTTCATCGTCGCGCGCAAAAGCGTCGGCCTCGGCGTGCTCAGCGGCACGTTGACGCTGATCGCGCTGACCTGGAATGCATTTTAAAACATACTTATTAAACATTTGAATCAGCCGTTTACCGTTTTTTTAGGTCTTATAACCCATTGTGGGTAGGCAACCGCATTTTGCGGCGACCCTGACCAGAACGGTACAGATCAAATGGCACAGACTTTTGGCATTCTCGGCTTCGCCCTGTCGCTGTTGGCAATCTTTTTCGCCAGCGAAGTGATGCGCCGCGCCGCGCACCAACAAAACGAACTGCAAACGGCGCTTTTTAAAGCGATGGCCCGCATTCAAAAACTGGAAGGCAACGTCTTTCACGTTGAAAAACTGGCTGCCGAAATCCGCCACCAGCGCAAGCGTCAGGCGGATACGCTCACCTCGCTCGCCAAAAAAGGCGAGCAAAAGGGCGAACATGGCGAAGGATCAGGTGAACGCTTTACGCCGTCGACCCACGCGTCAACCACCAGTCAGGCCTCATCCACCCAGGCACCCAAACGCAAAACCGGCTGAAATCTAACCGCGTTTTTTCAACACCAGCGTCAGCCAACCGTCGCGTACATAGCGCCGTTGCAGCTTCAGGCCTTGGGCCAAATACGCCGCCAGCACGAACCGCTCATCACGCACGATCAAGCCCGACAGCACCGCATAACCGCCCGGCACCAAGCGCCGCGCCATACCCGGTGCCAGCGCCGTCAGCGGACGGGCGAGAATATTGGCGACGATCAAATCAAACCGTGCACGATCTGAGATCGGCTTGAAACCCGGTCCGGCGCGATAATCCAACAAGTTGGCAACGTCGTTGAGCTGAGCATTTTCCCCCGCCACCCGCACCGCGGTCGGATCGATGTCGGTGCCCAGAATTTTGAGATTCCACAGCTTGGCCATGGCGATGGCAAGGATGCCGGACCCGGTGCCGACATCCAGCGGCTTTTCAAACGTATGGCGACGGCCCAAATCTTCGATGGCCTGCAAACAGCCCGACGTGGTCGCGTGGGTGCCGGTTCCAAACGCCGCACCCGGATCGATGCGCATGGGAATGCGCCCCGGCAATGGGCGTTCGTCCACGTGGCTGGCATAGATGAAAAAGCGTCCCGCATCGATGGGCGGAAAGTCTTTGAGGTTTTCCGCCACCCAGTCGCGCGGCGCGAGCTCTTCGATCTGGGCTGTCGGCGCGTCCACACCTAAGCTGTCGGCCATGACCTGCAACGCCGCTGCGATCACGTTTGGATCGGGTTGAACGGTGGTGAAGCCTTGCATGCGCTGAACGCCGCGCGGCTCATCCACCGTCCACATCAAAGAGTCCACCAACGGCTCAAGCACCTGCTCGAACGCCGTTACGTGTTGGTCGGCAATTTCCAAGGAAATGCACCAAATTTGGGTTTGATCACTCATGCCCCAGGTATGGAAGAGGCTGGGCGTTACGTCAACGCACAATCCGCGCGCCGGTCACATTTCTCCAACCCTTTGTAAACGCTAAAATATGCAATTCACCTAATATTATCAGTTGTTTATATAAAAAAACCCTAATTTGTGCGGGGTTATTTGCCGTGTTACAGTCTCGATAGAAAGTTCAAAGACGGGACAGCGTTTCGCTCACACTTTATGAGGCCACCAAGGCCTCCGTGAGTCCCTTGTAGGGTTCCTGGGGGGGGACCGAGAGCAACACATATGGGAGATACAAGATGACAGATATGACACAAAAGTACGGTTTGGCCATGGTGGGCGGCCTCGTGATGATCGCTTTTATCGCGGTTATTTATCTGTAAGGTCTTCGCTCAGAACCAACACCAAAACGCGGGCCCGAGCCCGCGTTTTTTATGCGCCGATCTTGGTGTCCCCGCTCACACTTTTTCGACGAAACTTGCCATGACTTTTTTCAGCCCGGCCTTTTCGAACTGGATGTCGAGCTTGTCGCCGTCCACCGATTTGATCGCGCCGTAGCCGAATTTTTGGTGAAAAATGCGCTGGCCGACGCCCAAGCCGTCTGCTGTCATGCGCGCGGGCGCAAACACCAAATCGTCTTCATGCTTGCGATTTTGCGCGCGCTTCCAGCCCGCGCCGTAGCCCTGAGAGGTGCCTGAGCCTGAGCCAAACAGCGACTGCCCCTCGTCAAAACCGCCCTGACTCAGACCGAGATCGCCAGCGCGCTCAATATGATCGACGGGCAGCTCATCGACGAAGCGCGACGGCAATGACGATTGCCACTGGCCGTAAATGCGCCGGTTTGCGGCAAAGCTGACGTTGGCTCTTTTTCGCGCCCGGGTGATGCCGACGTAAGCCAGGCGGCGTTCTTCTTCCAAGCCTTGGGTGCCGGTTTCATCGAGCGCGCGTTGGTGGGGGAACAGGCCTTCTTCCCAGCCGGGTAAAAACACCGTATCGAATTCTAAACCCTTTGCGCCGTGCAAGGTCATCACCGTGACTTTATCGACGTCTTTGCTGTCCTCGTTTTCCATCACCAGCGAAACGTGTTCCAAGAAACTGGTCATGGTGTCGAACTCGCTCAAGCCGACCACCAATTCCTTAAGGTTTTCGATACGTCCCGGCGCGTCGATGGATTTATCGAGCTTCCACATTTCCGTATAACCCGATTCGTCGAGCACGATGTCCATCAGCTCGGCCGGGCTGTGGTCCTGCGCCTCGACCCGCCAACGATCAAATTGGGCCATCAAATCGGTGAAGGTCTTTTTCGGCCGGGTCTTCAGCTCATCGGTGGTGAGCAGTTCGCGGATCGCCACCGTCAGCGAAATGCCGCGCACGCGGGCATGCATGTGCACCGTCTGCATGGTCGCTTGACCCAGGCCGCGCTTGGGCAGATTGACGATGCGTTGAAACGCCAGATCGTCATCGGGCTGCGCGATCACCCGCAAGTACGCCACCGCATCGCGAATTTCTTGGCGCTCGTAAAAGCGCAAGCCGCCGATCACTTGATAAGGAACGCCCAACGTGATCAGGCGTTCTTCGAACTCGCGCGTCTGTGCCGACGTGCGCACCAAAATCGCCATGGTGGTCAAGCGATCGCCGTGGCGCTGGCGGGCTTCGATCTCGTCACCGACCCAGCGGGCTTCTTCGGTGGAATCCCACACCCCGTGCACGCGAACCTTTTCGCCGTCTTCCAAGTCGGTCCACAGGGTCTTGCCCAGCCGCCCTTCGTTGTTGGCGATCAAACCGGACGCTGCGCCCAAAATGTGTGGGGTGGATCGATAATTGCGTTCCAAGCGCACCACTTTGGCGCCGGCGAAGTCCTGTTCAAAGCGCAAGATGTTGCCGACCTCGGCCCCGCGCCATGAATAAATCGACTGATCGTCGTCGCCTACGCAACAGATGTTTTGATGGCCCATCGCCAACAGCCGCAGCCACAGATACTGCGCCACGTTGGTGTCTTGGTATTCGTCCACCATGATGTAGCGAAAGCGCCCTTGATAGTATTTCAAGGTGTCCGGCTGGGTTTGAAACAGCTCGACGCACAGCATCAACAGATCGCCGAAATCCGCAGCATTCAAACGCTGAAGCTGTTGTTGATAATCTTTGTAGACCGCAATGGCGTTGCCGTCCAAGGCGTCGCCGGTTTCCGAACTCGGCACCTTGTCGGGCATCAACGAGCGATCTTTCCAGCGCTGAATGACCGCGGAAAAGGTCCGTGGTGGAAAGCGCTTGGGATCGATGTCGCGGGCATCCAAAATCTGTTTGAGCAACCGAATTTGGTCGTCGGTGTCCAAGATGGTGAAGTTGGGCTTCAGCCCGACAACTTCGGCATGGCGGCGCAAAATGCGCGCGGCCAGGGCGTGAAAGGTGCCCACCCACCAGCCTTCGACCGGGGTACCCAACATGGTGCCGACGCGCTCTTGCATTTCGCGCGCAGCCTTGTTGGTAAACGTCACCGCCAACAATTCACCGGGACGCGCGCGCCCTTGTAACAAAATATGCGCAAGGCGCGTGGTCAGCACACGGGTTTTGCCGGTGCCCGCACCCGCCAGCACCAACACCGGGCCATCGGTCGCCTCCACCGCGTCGCGCTGGCTGTCGTTGAGCGTATCGAGATACGGCGCAGGCCGCGCGGGCGCTTGTGAGCGTGCGGGCTCGCGCACAGGCTCGTCGGCCGGGTCCATCAATTCAAAAGGATCGTTCATCAGCGATATATAACACGTGCACCCGCTGCGAAAAGAGGGCGAAAAGAGACCGTGATGCAAAATCAGAGAATTTAAGGCTAAGCTGATGTCATGGAACTCGATCACATCGCCATCGCCGCCCGCACGCTTGACGAAGGGGCCGCCTATATCCGCGACAAACTCGGTGTCGAGGTTTCCTTGGGCGGCGAGCACCCCGCCATGGGTACACATAACCACCTGATGCGTTTGGGCGACAGTGTGTATTTGGAAATCATCGCCATAGCCCCGCACTTGAATGCACCGAATCGGCCCCGCTGGTTTGCGCTGGACAGTGCTGACATGCGCCAACAATTGAGTGAGCGCCCTCGGTTGATCACCTGGATTGTACGCTGTGACGATATCGTCAGGCGCTCGGCGCAAAGCTCAGTCCCCGTTGGCGACGTCATCCCCATGAGTAGAGGCGCTCTCAACTGGGACATCACCATTGGCCCAGATGGCCGTTTGCCGCTTGATGGTTTATTCCCGACCCTGATCCAATGGCCGCAAGGTCCTCATCTGACGTGCAACATGGTCGATTTGGGCTGTCACCTCAAAGGCCTCACCCTGCACCACCAAGACCCGGACACGCTACGAACCGATCTTGCCACCATTGGTGCTGACAATCTTGTTGATATTGTGCGCACAGGGCAAACGGCTTTCCTGAGCGCCAAGATCGAAACACCAAACGGCCTTGTTGAGTTGGATTGAATTTAAACGTCGCGCTCTTCGTGGCGGCTTTGCAACAGGGCGCGGTTGTAGGCGGACATGACGTGTTTTTCTTCCACTGTGCCGAGGAATTTGCGGTTTTCCTGATTGTCCACCACCGCGATCAGATGTTCGCCCGAACCGCGAATTTTTTTCAGCGCCTCTTCAAGATGATCGTTGCATTGAAGCATCGGCGGTTTACGCCGCGCCACGTCGGCGGCGTTGATCAGCATGTCCATGGCGGGATCGAACGCGGTTTCGCTCAAATCCGCCAAGGTGATGGTGCCAATCAGACGTCCTTCATCATCAATGACAAACAGCTCGCCCAGCTTGCTTTCTTGCAAGCACACCCGCAATTGCGACAGCGGCATGTCGGGGCTGACCAGTTCGCCGTTTTCTTCCATCACGTCGCACACCCGACTGGCGCGCAGCAGCGCACTTTCAAAGCCGCCCTTCAAATCCAGGCCGCGGCGTTCGAGCTGCAGCTGGAAGAAGCTGTTCTTGGAAATGTGGCGGGTGATGGCGGTGGACACCACCACCGCCAGCATCAGGCCCATGGTCAGCTCGTAATCGCCGGTCAGCTCGAACACGATCAAGGTGGTGGAAATCGGCGCGCCCAAGGTCGCGGCGGCCACCGCGCCCATGCCGATCAAGGTGTAACCGCCGGTGCCCATGTGCAGCGTCGGAAAAACCCCCGTGGCGATGATGCCGAACGCCCCGCCGAGCATCGCGCCGACCACCAGTGACGGCGAAAAAATCCCGCCGCCGAAACCGAAGCCGAGGCTCAAGGCGGTGGCCACGATCTTGCCCACCAACACCGCCACCAACAACCACAGCGCGACGCTGCCGCTCAACGCATCGTCGGTGATGCCGTAGCCGACGCCCAAGACCTGGGGCAAAAACAAGGCGATCACACCGATCAAAAAACCGCCGATACCGGGGCGCAGCCAAGCCGGTCCGGGAATTTTTTGCGCCACATCCTGAGCGGTGAAAATGGCCCTGAGCAAGAAACTCGCCACCAGCCCCGCCAAAACGCCAAGCAAGATGAACGCCGGAAATTCCAGATACGAGGTGATTTCATGGGGCGGCAAAACAAACGCCGGAAAATCACCGTAATACGCCCGCGACACCGCCGTGCCGGTAACCGACGCAATCACCACCGGGGCGAAAGCTTTCAGCGCATAGTGACCGATCACCACTTCGTTGGCGAACAGCGCACCGGCGATCGGCGCATTGAACGATCCCGCCACCGCCGCCGCCACGCCGCAGCCCAAAATCGTACGCGACAACGAACGACTGAGATGAAGCTTTTTCGCGACCCATCCCGCCAACGACGCACCCAAATGCACCGCCGGACCTTCACGCCCGACCGATGCGCCCGAACCGATCGACAGCGCATTGACCACCGCAGCGCGCAAACCGGTAGACAACGACATCCGCCCGCCCTTCAATGCGCTGGCTTCGATCACATCGGCGACGCCTTGAGTGCGCCCCTCGGGCATGATGTAGCGGACCAACAAACCCACCGCTAAACCGCCCAAGGTCGGCACCGCCAAAATGTGCCACCATGGCAATGCGGCGACGATGTCGTACAGCCGTTCACCCGGCGCACCGTAAAAGCTAAACTGAAAAAATGAGATGGCTTCGCGCAACGCGATCACCAAGGCCCCGCCGACCAAGCCGATGAACAGCGACAACAGCGCCAAGATCAGTTGGTCGTTGCGCAAAAATTTGCGCAGCCCAAGCAACAGGCGTGACGGTGAAAACGATCGAATAAACGGCGGGCGCGACATGCGAACGGTCCAAATGCGCGGTAAAGGACGAACAATTCATTGATAATAAAGGAAGATCGCCCTCGACGCCAGAGAACCCCGCCAAAAAACCGACAAAACTCAGTTAAATGACAGCTCACCGCTTTTCAAATCGGCCTGACTGACCACTTGATTGCGGCCATTGGCTTTGGCCTTGTACAACGCTTGATCCGCACGCTTGATCAGATCGCTCAACGGTTCGCCGAATTCGAACACCGCCGCGCCGATCGACACCGTGATACGACCGAGATTTTGGTCGGTGGCGCGGTTGACCAGTTTTTTGGTGGAGATGCGCTGGCGAATGTGTTCGGCGACATGCACCGCGCCGTCGAGGTCGGTGTCGGGCAAAATCACTGTGAACTCTTCACCGCCGTAGCGCGCGGGAATATCATCGCCTTTGACCGCCTTGGTCATGGTGTTGGCCAACAGCTTCAACACCTCGTCGCCGGTTTGGTGACCGTAGGTGTCGTTGAAGGTTTTGAAATGATCGATGTCGAGCATCAGCAGGCTCATATTGTTACCGGCTTCCATGGCGTCACGGGCTTGGCGGCGCAGCTCCATATCGAACAATTTGCGGTTGGCGATGCCGGTCAACGCATCGGTCAGCGCCTCGCGGCGCATATCTTCCAGGTCTTCACGCAGTTGGCCGATTTCGCTGGTCGATTCAGCCAGTTTCGATTCCAGCGTCTGGTTGATCTCTTCCATCTTGCGGGTGTCGGTGATGACCTTGGTCACCGCAACCTTAAGCCCCACGACATCTTTGGCGCCCAAAATGTCGCCTTCGGCGGACGCCAAGGATTTGCCATATTCAGCCGCGCCCTCACCAGCATCACCAACATAATCGAGAATATGTTGCAGTTCGTTTTCGATGCGCGAGGTGGTTTCGTGCAAGGCTTGGTCTTGCTCTTCAAGGCTGAAGAATTTGAAGTAGAGATCCGCGTTCACCACGTCGGTGAAATCTTGATTGTTATCGATCAAAATGGAAATCATCCGCGACAAATCCGGTTCGCGGCCCGCGATGTGCGTATACCAAACCAAAAAGTTATTGGGCGAGGCGGGCACATTGTGCTTCACCATCTGCTCCAGCGCTTGTCTTGCAAAATCTAGTGCTTGCTCGAATGAATCGTGCACAGTCGTTCAGTTCCCAACTTTAGCGCCCAGCTACCATTTTCGTTTGCCCTTATACTTTCGGATGATAACCCGATCCATCGAAAGGCCAAGTGAGAAATGTAAAATAACGCCAAAATCGGCGTATTTTTCATCAAAACAGCCCCCTCGGCACTGGTATGGCGCTTTGAGAGCGTGTACAAGGCAAGTCGAGCGCGCTGAAGGCGCGGTGCAGCAGAGGTTTGGGGACCATCCAGAACCATCATGACAACACACCCAAAAGTCAGTCAGCCGTTTGAAATCGCCGTCGTCGTGCCCGTGCACAACGAAAGCGAAAACATTCGCCCGCTGATCGAAGAAATTTCGGCCGCGCTCGATGGCGTCGCTGCTTATGAAATCGTCTACGTCAACGACGGCTCAACCGACGACACCGCCGCCAAACTTGACGAGATGGCGAGCGAACAACCGCGTCTGAGCGTTTACAAGCATACCACCGCGTGCGGCCAAAGCGCCGCCGTCGCCACCGGCGTCAAGCAGGCCCGCGCGACCTATATCGCGACCCTCGACGGTGACGGGCAAAACGATCCCGCCGACATCCCGGCGCTGTTCGCGCGCCTTAAAGAATCGAACGATCCCGACATGTTGTTGGTGGCAGGCTGGCGCGCCAAACGCAAAGACACCGAATGGAAGCGCTTTCAATCCAAGCTCGCCAACGCGGTGCGCCAAAAGCTGTTGGGCGACAACACGCCGGACACCGGCTGTGGACTTAAGGTCTTCACCCGCACAGCTTTCCTCGACATGCCGCGTTTCGATCACATGCACCGCTATCTGCCCGCGTTGATGATCCGGCGTGGCGGCGAGGTGGTGTCGGTTGAGGTCAACCACCGCCACCGCGAACGCGGCATTTCCAAATATGGCATGTGGGACCGTCTGTCGGTCGCGGTGCGCGATGTGCTGGGCGTGATGTGGCTGGCGGCGCGCGGTTCCAAACCCCACGTCAGTTCCGTGCGCGAAGCAAAGCCTGATTGAGCCATGGGCAAAGGTATGAGCAGACGCATGAATCCCGGCCTGATCCTGCGCGGCATCGCCATCATGGCGACGCTGGCGGGTGCGTTGTATTTTTGGGACGCGGCCGATTTGGGCAATGTGCTGAGCAACGACTGGATCGACACCCATATCAAAGGCCAAGGCCTCACCGGTGAAGTGCTGTTTTTAAGTCTGGCCGCGCTGGCGACCGGCGTCGGCTTGCCGCGCCAAGTGGTCAGTGGGCTGGCCGGATACGCGTTCGGTTTGACATTGGGCACGGCGCTGGCGCTGCTGGGCACCGTTTTGGGCTGCATCGGGGCTTTTTATTATGCCCGCCTGCTGGCCCGCGCGCCGTTGCAAAAGAAATTTTCCGGCCGCGTGCGCCGCCTAGACGACTTTTTGCACGACCACACCTTTTCCATGTCGCTGTTGATCCGCATGCTGCCGGTGGGCAGCAACGTCGCCACCAACTTGGCGGCGGGGGTGTCGAGCGTGCGCGCGGCGCCGTTTTTCACCGGTTCGGCCTTGGGCTACCTGCCGCAAACCTTGATCTTCGCCTTGCTGGGCAGCGGCGTGGCGGTCGATCCGGCCTTGCGCATTTCGTTAAGCGTCATTTTGTTCGTAGCGTCGGGGCTGTTGGGCGTTTATCTTTACCGCCGCTTTCGCCATGGCAAGTCGTTGGATAAATCCATCGACGAAGAGCTGGGCGCAGAAGACAACAGCCAATAGGGAACCGACACGCCGTGAACGCTTCTTCGACCAAGTCCGATACCGTACTCTTGGCGCTGATCTGGTGCGCGCTGATCGGGGCCGCGATTTTCCTGCGCCCGTTGCTGCCCATCGATGAAACCCGCTACATCACCGTTGCGTGGGAAATGTGGCAAAGCGGCGATTATTGGGTGCCGACGCTCAATGGTGAGCTCTACAGCCACAAGCCGCCGCTGTATTTCTGGTTCATGAACCTCGGCTGGGCGATTTTCGGCGTTTCGGAAACCTGGGCGCGCATGGTCGCGCCGCTGTTCGGTCTGGGCACGCTGTTTTTGACCGCCAAGCTGGCGCGCGAACTGTGGCCCGAGGCCTCAGCCGAAATCCGCGATGCCCGCGCCGCAATGGCCCCGCTGATGATGCTCACCGGCCTGTATTGGACGGTCTTTTCGACCATGACCATGTTCGACATGATCGTGACCTTCGCCGCGGTGTTGGCGATTTTGGGTTACATCAAAGCCTGGAAAGGCTTCGTCACCGGTGAAGGGTTCTGGCTCGGCATGATCCTGGCGGGGCTGGGCATGGGTCTGGGCGGTCTGGCCAAGGGTCCTGCGATTTTGGTGCACACCCTGCCCGTGGCGCTGTTCGCACCGCTGTGGGGCCCGGCGATGACACATGGTCGTGGCGACGGCGGTTGGGGCAAATGGTATGGCGGGGTTTTCATTTCCGTTCTGGTCGGCGTCGGTGTAACGCTGGCGTGGGCGATTCCCGCAGCCATCATCGGCGGTGAAGAATACCGCAACGCCATCTTCATCAAGCAAAGCGCGGACCGCATGGTCAAATCCTTTGCCCACCGTCGACCGTTTTTTTGGTTCTTGTGGGTGGTGCCGTTGATGTTGCTGCCGTGGACCATGTGGCCACGGTTGTGGCGTGGCATCGGGGCGCGCGCGGCATGGACAGAACATCGTGGCCTGCGCGCGGCGTGGGCTGACGGTAGCGTGCGCATGCTGCTGATCTGGGCCGCTGCGGCGTTCGTGATTTTTTCCGCCATCAGTGGCAAGCAACCGCATTACCTGCTGCCGATTTTCCCTGCCTTGGCGTTGTTCGCCGCATACCTGCTCAGCCCCAAAAGCGACCCAGAAACGACGCCGTGCAAAGGCCACCGCGTGCCCGCATTGACGCTGGGCGTGATCGCGCTGATTTTGCTGGTCGGTTTGCTGGCCCAAGACGCCATTTCGCCGCTGCTGAAAAAGCCGTTGCCCGACTGGGCCCATGTGGCCGAGCCGTTGTGGCTGATCCCCGTGGTGATCGTGGCGTTCGCGGCGGCGTTCACCAAAACCAACGGCCCGCGCGCCGAGGTGCGCCTGATCGCGGCGCTGGCCGCCAGCACCATCGTCATGGTGCACATGGCCGCCGCCCCGGCCTTTTCCCTGGCCTACGACCTGGAACCCGCCGCCAAACGCGTCAAAGCCTGGCAAGATCAAGGTCGCCCTGTGGCGTATATCGGCAAATACCACGGCGAGTTCCAATTCTTGGGCCGTCTGAGCCAACCGGTGGTCGCCTTGCAAAAGATGGATGACGGCAAAACCTGGGCCGCCGCCAACCCCACCGGGATGGTGATCGCGACCTTGCGCAAAAACGATCTGAACGCTTTGCCCGCGCCGGTTTCCGTTCAGCCGTATCGCGGCAAGGTGATGGCATTTTGGGATGCGGCCAATTTCTAAGCGCATCTTGGCCCTTAAAAACCGTGAATTTGGCTGAAAATCAGCCCTTTTATAAAAAATTCGCCAAGCTCCGGTTGACAGAGGGGGCTCGGCCCCGTACATCCCTAGCACTCGGTTTGGGGGAGTGCTAACATCCGTGATCGCCCCCCAACCATTGTATTTTTCAAGTATTTCTGGAGGAAACAGAAATGAAATTTAGGCCTCTCCACGACCGCGTGCTGGTTCGCCGCGTCGAGACCGAAGCAAAAACCGCTGGCGGCATCATCATTCCCGAAACCGCCCAAGAAAAGCCTTCCGAAGGTGTGATCGTTGCCGCAGGCACCGGCATGCGTCGTGACGACGGCACCATTGTGGCGCTCGAACTCAAAGCCGGCGACGCCGTGCTGTTCGGCAAATGGGGCGGCACCGAAGTGAAGATCGACGGCGAAGATCTGCTCATCATGAAAGAGAGCGACATCCTCGGCGTGATCGAAGCTACCCCTGCAAAAGGCAAAAAGAAGTAAGCCATCCGGCCACTTCTCAAGCTTTCAAAACATTGCTTTAAGCCAATCCAGACGTAAGGAAATATACCATGGCTGCTAAAGACGTGAAATTCGGCACCGATGCCCGCCAGCGCATGCTCGCTGGCGTCGACACGCTGGCGAACGCCGTTAAAGTGACCCTCGGCCCCAAAGGCCGCAACGTGGTCCTCGACAAAGCTTTCGGCGCTCCGCGCATTACCAAAGATGGTGTCTCTGTCGCCAAAGAAATCGAACTGTCCGATAAGTTCGAAAACATGGGCGCGCAGATGGTCAAAGAAGTCGCATCGCGCACCAATGACGAAGCCGGCGACGGCACCACCACTGCAACCGTTCTGGCTCAGTCCATCGTACGTGAAGGCTGCAAAGCCGTTGCTGCCGGCATGAACCCGATGGATCTCAAGCGCGGCATTGATAGCGCCGTGGATGCGGTCATCAAAGACGTGCAGAAACGCTCCAAGAAGGTCAAGACCTCTGCTGAAGTTGCCCAGGTCGGCACCATTTCCGCCAACGGCGAAGCCGAAATCGGCGACATGATCGCTCAGGCGATGGAACGCGTCGGCAACGAAGGCGTCATCACGGTCGAAGAAGCCAAAGGCCTCACCACCGAACTCGACGTCGTCGAAGGCATGCAGTTCGACCGCGGTTACACCTCGCCGTATTTTGTCACCAATTCCGACAAAATGACCTGCGAAATGGAAAACCCGTTCATTCTTATCCACGAAACCAAGCTGACCAGCCTGCAAGCCATGCTGCCGGTGCTCGAAGCCGTGGTTCAGTCCAGCCGTCCGCTGCTGATCATCGCCGAAGACATCGAAGGCGAAGCACTTGCCACCTTGGTGGTCAACAAACTGCGTGGCGGCCTTAAGGTTGCTGCGGTCAAAGCCCCGGGCTTTGGCGAGCGCCGCAAAGCCATGATGGAAGACATCGCCATCCTGACCAACGGCACCGTGGTTTCCGAAGATTTGGGCATCAAGCTCGAAAACGTCACCTTGGACATGCTCGGCACGTGTAAGCGCGTCAACATCACCAAGGAAGAAACCACCATCGTCGATGGCGCAGGCACCGCGAAAAGCATCAAAGCGCGTTGCAACCAGATCCGTGCCCAGGTCGAAGAAACCTCTTCTGACTACGACAAGGAAAAGCTGCAAGAACGTCTCGCCAAATTGGCTGGCGGCGTTGCCGTGATCCACGTTGGCGGTGGTTCTGAAATCGAAGTCAAAGAACGCAAAGATCGCGTCGACGACGCGCTGCACGCAACCCGCGCTGCCGTTGAAGAAGGCATCGTCCCGGGCGGCGGCACGGCACTGCTGTACGCCACCCGCGTTCTCGCCAAGCTCGAAGGCGAACAGTCCGACCAGAACGTCGGCATCGACATCGTGCGCCGCGCCATTCAGGCTCCGGCTCGCCAGATTGCCGAAAATGCCGGTGCCGATGGCGCCGTGATCGCTGGCAAGTTGATGGAATCGAAAGACACGTCTTGGGGCTACAACGCTCAGACCGGCACTTTCGAAAACCTCGTCAAAGCTGGCATCATCGATCCGACCAAGGTCGTGCGCACCGCGTTGCAAGACGCCGCATCCGTGGCCGGTCTGTTGATCACCACCGAAGCCATGATCGCTGACAAGCCGGAACCGGCTGGTGCAGCTGGTGGCGCTGCTGGCGGCATGCCGGGCGGCGACATGGGCGGCATGGGCGGTATGGGTGGTATGGGCGGTATGGGCTTCTAAGGAAGACCAACCCTCACCATCCGAGCCTTCAGCTCGAAACGAAAAGCCCCGCATCTTCGCATGCGGGGCTTTTTGCTTGGCCCGACGCACGTCTAAAAGGTAGCATTCGCCAAGCACCAACCTAATATTGTATGGTGGGTCGATCTGATGGGGAAAAGTCGCCTTTGCTATGACAGATATCATTCTCGAATCTGTGCGCGCCGCTGTTTTGTTGATGATCTTGATCTTTCTCTACAGATCGGGGCGCGGGCGATTTCATCAATTTCAAAAAGGCTGGAATCTGATTCTCTATGGCTTCGGGCTTTTGTTGTTCGGTAGCCTTTTGGATATCAGCGACAACTTCGAGGCCCTCAACCCACTCATCATCGTCGGCGATACCAAGGTTGAGGCCTTTTTGGAAAAATTTGTCGGTTTTCTTGGCGGTTTCGTCTTTCTGGCGGTTGGCTTGGTGTTGTGGATTCCCGGTGTACAAGACCTGTCCGATCTGGTCGAGGAGCGCACCCGCGACCTGCAATCGACCAATAATCAGCTCAATGCGGAAATAACGGAACGCAAACGCGCCGAACAAGTCAAACACGAGTTCACCGCCAAGGTTAACCACGAGCTGCGTACACCGCTGACCTCCATCAAAGGCGCGCTGGGGCTGATCCGCTCAGATTCCATCGGTTCCCTTTCCGATCAAACTCAAGCGCTATTGGACATCGCGTATCGCAACGGTGAACGCTTGGAATCGCTGGTCAACGATCTGTTGGATATCGAACAAATCGAAGCCGGACAATTGGCCTTTAAAATGGCCCCGCTGAATATCCCCAACTTGGTCGCGCACGCCATACAAGTCAGCCAAAACTGCGCCGATCAATACGGCGTCACCTTTTCCCAAGACGATTGCGAGCAAAACGCCTGGACCACGGGTGACCGCGACAAGCTCTTGCAAGTGTTGACGAGCCTTATGTCGAATGCCGCTAAGTTTTCCATCGACGACAAAGACATCACTATATCGATCACGGTCGATGAACACTCGATTCACACAGCGGTGCAAAACCAAGGTTCAATCATTCCCGAAACGACCGGCGACAAAATTTTTGAAAAGTTTTCTCAGCTCGATACATCCGACGATCGGAGAAACGGTGGCACCGGCTTAGGCCTGAGCATCGCCAAAGCCATAGTCGAACGCCACGACGGCACCATTGGGTATGAGTCCGATAGCGACACAGGCACGACCTTTTTCTTCACCTTGCCGCGCTTACGTCAAAACTGATGAAAAGGATATCCTAGACAGGTATGCCCCATGGCAAACCTGAAGCGTTAGTATATTTCTACCTCGCCTAATTATACATAAATTTATTGTTATATATGCTCAATAAAAAGCCCGCTGTGACACACATTTATATCTCAGCCTTCTCGGCTACAGAGGGTCAAAGCGGGATGTGACTGATGATCAGAACCAACCTGAGGACAAGCCTCGTAAGTAAGTTCAGCACCATCAGCCAGCGCGTGATTTTTTTTCACGGCTGTCCTTTTCTGCATTATTTTCACGAAAAAACCCGCTCGGATATCTCCGAACGGGTCGACTTGCAGCGCATGACGTACATCCGGCCTCTACGCTGCAAAGCTAGAAAAATGGCCAGAGAATCATCTCTGACGCACATTTTGAATGTGCCTGAAAATAGCAGTTAACGGTCCCCACGTCAAGAATTTTGTTCTTGTTTCGTTTCCGCTGCAGTGAAGGGCGTGCAGGGCACTGAAAATATAAGAAACCGCCTCAAGGCCTGATGAAATTGTAAGCAATAGCAATCTAAAATTCGACCGCCCCTCCGGGGGAATTTGAATAGTCATGCTAAATTCCATATGCCTGGGGTTTCCCAGCCCTATGGAAAGCACGACTTATTCAAATTGATCGCAAATCCAGTGGGAAAACTCGATCGCGAATTTGGCGCGGGCTTCATCGTCGGACGCTTGCCAGTGGCCCAGTTCATCGACCAGATGGTCGAACATGACCGAGTACTCTTGCGCTTTTTTGCGTTCCATCAGCCACTTGTTGTGCATTTTGTCGAGCTCGTCTTGAAGCTCGAATTCCGTTTTGCGTGGCGGGGCAACGGCTTGGCGACGCCGGGCGGTTTGGCGGATCAGGCGCAGGCGCTCCGACACCTGAGGGTCGTTCATATTGAGGTTGGGCGAAATGCTTTTGACCGCGTCGAGCTCGACCGCGCCTTCGAACCCTTCGATCCCAGCGTGGCATAGGCGTTCGCACAGTTCGCGGCGATCAATGCCCAACAACCGCGCGGCCTTGGCGATGCTGATACGCTCCCCCATGAGCGCTACTCCCATCGTTGTTGCTACCCCCTAAAACGTGGGGAGGCGGTCGTGCGGCTTCAAGAGTTCTCTGACAGAAACGTCGAGGTCTGCAATATGGCATCCTTCAGCCCGACCCGCTGGATTTCAACGTCTTTGGGGAACGCCGCGGCGATGCGCGAAGGCAGCGCGCCGTCGAGCATCACGAACACGCCGCGATCGTCTTTTTTGCGCACCAAACGTCCATAGGCCTGCTTGAGCTTCAATCGCACCAGCATTTCGTCGTAACTGCGCCCGCCGAAACGATCGCGGCGCGCGCGGGTGAGAATATCCGGGCGCGGCCACGGCACCCGATCGAACACGATCAGGCGCAAGCTGTCGCCCGGCACATCGACGCCATCGCGCACCGCATCGGTGCCGAACAAGCACGCATCGGTTTCGGCCTTGAAGATATCGACCAACGTGCCGACGTCGAGCGGATCGATATGCTGGGCGTACAGCGGAAAGCCTTGGGCATCCAGATCCGGCGCGATGCGCTCATAGACCGTGCGCAAACGATGGATGGCGGTGAACAGGCCCAACGCGCCGCCGCCCGCAGCCAAGAACAATTCGCGGTACGCAGCCGACACCTGACTGACCGAATTTTTGTTAAGATCCGAAACCACCAAAATGCGCGTCTGCTGGACATAATCGAACGGTGACTTTTGCGCCACGTAAACGGTCGGGCTTTCCAAGTGCTTGGCTCCGGTGCGATCCTCGGCCGCATCCCAGTTACCGTCATCGCGCAAGGTCGCCGAGGTCACCAGCACGCCTTGCGCCGAGCTGGCCATGCATTCGGCGAACGGTTTGGTCGGATCGATCCAGTGACGGTTGAGGCCGATGTCGAGGTCGCGGCCCTGTATCCGCTCGACGCTCATCCAATCGACAAAATCGCTTTTGCCGTCTTCGGGCACGCCCTCTTGCAGGGTTTTGAGCATCGACCGCCAAGCTTGAACCGGCAGCAGTGCGCGGCGCTCCAAACTGCCTGCCAAACCTTCGATGCGGGTGCGTTCCGACGTTTCCAGTTCCACCGCTTCGTCGTCGAGCTTGCCCAACAAACGCTTGATCAGGCCCTTGAGCGGAAATTCCAACGCCAACAACGCTTGGTCCAGCTCCACCGACACCGCGATCAGTCCGTCGATGGGTGGATCGCTGGCGCATTCCAGCGAATAACCGCCGTCCGCGCCCTTGTCGCGGGCGTAGACTTGCTGGCGCACGAAGGCCAAGAACGCTTCGGTAGGGCCGCTGGACTGACCTTCTGCAAGGCCCTCGGAAAGGCGTGCGCGCCAATTGGGACCGGGCAGCGCGGTGGCGTGCTGACGCACATCCTGAACCAAGTGGTCGAGCTTTTCGTCATCCGCCGTCAAATCGTCCAAGCGCGCCTTAAGCCCGCGCGAACGTGAACGCCGCCCTTCTTCCGCGCCCAACAGCCAGCGGCGCAGATCGGCGGTTTCCTGGCCTGACAAGTGTGCGGCAAAGGCGCTGTCGGCGGCGTCGAACACGTGGTGGCCTTCGTCAAACACAAACCGCGTCGGCGCACCGCCTTCCGCCGCCGCACCGCCACCGGCGTTGAGCGCACTTTGGATCATCACCAACGCGTGGTTGGCGATCACCAGCTTGGCGCGTTTGGCGCGGCGCTTGGAATGTTCGATGAAGCAACGGTTGAAATGTTCGCACAGTGTATAGGTGCACTCGCCCTTGGTGTCGGTGAGTTCCTGGGTCAAACCCCGGCCCAACAGGCTGCCGATCCACGCGGGAAAATCACCACCGATCATGTCGCCATCGCGCGTCGCGCTTGCCCAGCGCGCCACCAAGCCCAACGCAATTGCCCCTTCGGGGCGCATTTGCAAACGGCCCAAGGCTTCTTGGAAATTGAGAATGCAGAAATAGTTTTCGCGGCCCTTGCGCACCACCACGTAGCGTTTTTTCTGCTGCGGGTCGGGGTACAGGCGATCCATTTCGCCGTCCAGTTGACGCTGCAAATTGCGCGTGTAGGTCGACAGCCACACCGCCCCAGCGTTTTTGTCCGCCCACACGCTGGCCGGCGCGACGTAGCCCAAGGTCTTACCGACCCCGGTGCCGGCTTCGGCCAGCACGAAACGCGGCTGGCCCGGCACGTCGCACGGATCGAACGCCGCCGTGACGCCTGCGGTGAATTTTTGTTGTTCGGGTCGATTTTCCGTGCGTCCGCCCGCCAACAGCGCATCCAAACGCTGGCGCGCTTCTTGGGGACTGACCGGGGCGTCGCCCGGCGGGGCGTCGCCGCCGCGTTCTTCCCATTTGGGCAAGCCTTCCCAGACACGAAACGCCCGCGCCGTGACTTGAGAATGCGGCGTGTCGCCTTCGCCCAACGCCGCCAACACCGGTCGCCCCCATGGCCAACCGCCTGCGTTCATGGCGTGCGCCAGTCGCGCGGCGGACCGCGCGTCTTTGGCGTCCGATCCCGGGCCCGACATCTGGCGCGACACCATGCGCTGTAGCAATGTGCGCGCAATGCTGATCAGCCCCATGGCTTCGTCTTCGTGACCGCGGGGAATGGACAAGCCCAATGCTTGAGCGACCCCGCCCGGCGTGGGCAGGCAAAACCGCGCCGGTTCAACGAACGCGAACAACTCCAACACATCAAAGCCACGCAGCCCGTCCAAGCCCAACCGCGCCGCGGTCTGGCGCGCATGACACACCAAAGGCATGCCTTCGGAGCGCACCCGCCGGGCCGCGTCATCAAACGACAGCGTCACCACCTCGCCAGTGGGCTCGACCATATAGGCCGCGCGCACCCCCGCCACCAGGGCGAAGGTTTCGGGCATCAAAATCTCTGATTGAGCGGGCGGTGGATTCGGCATAAGCGCAGTATACCCGCACGCTTATCGCGTCACTACGTTTCCGATCGGATTTATGGCGTTGCTGACGACAACCCGGTTCCGGCCGTCGGCCTTGGCCTGATAAAGCGCTTGATCGGCGGTTTCGATCAACTCAAGCGGGGCCTTATCGTTGCGGGGCTGGACCGTTGCCACGCCAAAGCTCATGGTGACAAAGTCCGCGACCTCAGACGTTTCATGCGCGATGGCCGCAATGGCAATCGCCGAACGCAGGTTTTCCGCGATCAGCTTCGCGCCTTTGGCGTCGGTGTCGGGCAGGACGCAGACAAATTCTTCGCCGCCATAGCGCGCCACCAAATCCGTCCCACGACCAACCACTTCCGATAAAATGTGAGAGACTTGTTTCAAACATTCGTCACCCGCGCTGTGCCCATAATGGTCGTTGAATAGCTTAAAGTGATCGATATCCATCAAAATCAAAGACAGCTTGGTCTGTGTACGCGCACCACGGTGCCATTCGCGATCAAGGTATTGGTCAAAACGACGACGGTTTGCAAGGCCCGTCAAGCCATCCTGCATGGATTGAAGTTCCGCTTTCTCTTTCGCTTCGGACAGATCGTTCATCACTGTTTCCAGCCGCCCCGCCATGGCCCCCAAGGCCGTGGACAGGCTTTGAATTTCCAACGTTCCGTGATCCGGCAGTTTCGACGAAAAATCTTCTTGAGCTATTTTTGACGCCGTTTGCGACAACGTCTGCAAAGGGCGGGTCAGATGTTTGGCGATGACCACACCGATCACCGCCGCCACAAAAGCCGAGACCAACATGATGACGGTGGAAATCACAACCGACCTGAAGGCCGGCAAATAGGCTTCCCGGACGGGGATTTCATATACCGCCGCCCAGTCGTATTCATCGAGAACGACCGACACCAACAATACCTTTTGATCGTCAATGTTGGTGGTTTCGCGGACCGTAAACGCCGAACGATGCGCGAAGATATCTTTGGTCAATTTTTCATCAAGTTGAATGCGGCGCAAAACCTGAACCAACAGAGAATGTCCCAGGACCTGTCCGTCATGATTGATCACATAGGCCGCATGCCCGGCGCTGAGTTGAAGATTGGACAGCGCGCCCCACAAAAACCGCAGACTCAACTCGCCGACGATGGCGCCTTGGAATTCACCGACATTGTTTTCGATTGGCACCGCGACAAAGACGACAGGCGCACTCGTGTCTTTTGAAATCGACACCGGCCCTAAGTAGGTTTGCCCCTTTTGCACGGCGCTCCACAATGGCGTTTCATGGTAGTCGACAAACGTTAACTCCTTGGTCGTCAAAATCCGCGAAACCTTTGCCACTTCACGGCCCGACGCATTCAAGACTGACGCCGTTTGAAAACCTTTGAACCGTCCTAAAATATGGCTCAAGGAATGGGATAAGTGCTCGTGGCTCTCGTCGCCGTCATGTAAAAAGTGCGATGTGGTCTGCATCGTCGAAACCATCGCCGACATCAGACTGGAAATTTCCATGGCCGCGACTTCGGCGCGAAATGCCAGACTGTGGATGGCCGTTTCACGCTCACTGAGGAAATTATGCCAGGTGAGAATTCCCCCTGAAACCAAGGCCGACAACGAGATCAAGCCCGCAAACGACACCGCCAGCAACACTCGCAACGACAACCCGCGCGGAGATCCACCCGGCGGTGGCGTCTTCATTTCATGCAAGGGTGTGTCGACGCTGCTCATTGTTCGTACAGGACTTCGCCAAAGGCTCTGATGTCATCGCCAATGGTCAAGCCGAGACGTTGAGCGGCTTGACCGTTCACATGCAAGACCGGTTCGCTGTTGATGATCGGATATGGAATGCGTTTTTCATCGGTGAGGATTTTCGCCGCAATCATCGCCGCCACGCGCCCTTCTTCCTGGATGTCGATATGATAGCTGAAAAGACATCCAGGCTTAAGGTTTTTGACCGAATTGCCGATCACTGGCAACGCGTGAGCACGGGCAAATTCTAAGATCGCGCCGAATGCATCGCTGGCCTGAGGCGCTGGATTGGGTGGCAACATAATGGCGTCGAACGTAGGGGTTTGTTGCGCCTTGAGATAATCGATGATTTTCACCGGCGTACCCAACTCGACAACGTCAAGCGTCACGCCATTGTGGGCCGCCGCACGTTGCACCGGCGGCAAAAAGTGTTTGGTGGTGGGATAGCTTGAGGTAATCGGAATCCAAACCCTGGTCACGTCTGGGGCGAGGTGTTTCAAAATCTCGATGCGTTTGCCGACAAAATCCGACAAGCCGTTTCGAATGCCCGTGACGTTGCCCGAAGGCGCTTCAAGGCTGTCGACAATTCCCGATTCAAGCGGCGCCATCACCACCGCGAAAACCATCGGAATGTCGGTGCCCTTCAATGCCGCTTTGCATGCCCCCGCACCACCGTTTGTGGTCGCAAAAACCAGATCGACCTTATCGCGCACGAACCGCTGGCAGGCCTCGTTCATCAAAGCCTGATCGGCATTGCCCGCGACTTCATCAAAGAAAATCGTTTGTCCTTCGACGTAGCCCCGATCGATAAACGTTTGTTTGAAACTTTCCGTGGTGCTTTTGAAGGTGTTGACGCCAAGAACAACGCCGACGCGCAAGACCTTCGCGTCATCGCCCCCGCAAGACGCGACCAAAACAGAAACCAGGAGAGCCCCCACCGCCTGAACGATTTTTTTTGTATTAAACATCAAGAGCTTTCTATGCCTCCTGCTGCCCGAACCAGGTGACGTGCATAATATCGTATTATAACACCCTTATATGAACTTCAGGCCAAATATCGCGCCCGCTCACAATACGGTCGCAATACCGACGCGTGAGCGACCCCACAGATATGTATTTGGGGGATATGTACTTGGCTTTCGACTTTTATTTTACGGCTTGACCTTCAAAGGGCCTGCAAAATCTCATGAAGTTGCGGCGCGAAATGCCCTGACGCCGATGAGCTCGTTCAAGGTAAAGAGGGGCGACCTTAAAACCGATGAGAGAGGGACAACATCAGTTGGTTGTCCACCTTCAAACCGGTGCGAACCCGTAGCGTTTTGCCAAGGCGAAGGGCAAGGGATTGGTGCTGTGAAATCGGCATGCTCCCGCCCACATAGCCCCGGACATCGCGCTGACCATTGGACGCTTTCACGCCATTTAAGAAGATGTCACTGCCGTGGATATATTCCAAGCCAGCATAAATATCCGTGTGGGGTGCGACACGTTTGGTGAGATAGCTTGTGAAAGAAGCCGCGTCGTCTTGAGCACGCACATTGGTGCCGAGGTAATCGGAATTGTCGCCGAAGAAATTGTACAGCACAAAACTATCCAGGCTGAGCCCCTCGCCGATGGCCGTCGAATACCCACCGACCAAACTGACCTTGTTGCGGTTTTCGCCCACATTTGCAAGACGGCTTGATGTGTACTTGCCGGTTTTCAGCGCCACAACGGCCCCAAGCATAAGATAGCGTTTGGTTTCATGATCGGAAATGGGCCAAACCCCGAAACCAAGCCTTAAATCGTCACGCCCCTTGGCGGTTTGCTTAAGGGCTGGGAAACCCCGTCTGACCTTATGTATGCCATAGGCCTGCGATACGGCGAACGCGACCGGCACCCCGTTGATTTCGTCATAACGCAACGCGCTGACACGCAAAGTCTGCAGACCTTGTCTGTTGTTGTTGTTGGACTTAGCGTTTGCATAGGTTCCCGAAGCCGAGGTCGAGGTATATTTTGTGCTGACAACCGTCATCGGCTCTTTGCGCGGTTTTAACTCCGTCGGCGTCAGTTCGACAACCGCGCCGAACGCCGCGTTGCTGACGCCACACAACGCGCAAATGCCGATAACATACTGAAATAATTTCATTTAGCCCCCCTGCTCAGGGCGTACAATACTCAAAATTGACACAGATACAACCTTGAGAAAGGGGTAGCACATTTTCATTGAACGCCACCTTGAGGCGGCGGCAGAAGCTCTGTGTTAATTGCGCCGCGTCAGACTCTCTCATAAACGCTGGAGTATTTCGTGGGGCCAGATCACTCCCATTTGTCTTTCTGGTGGTTTTCTTTCCATTCGGACGCATGTGCCTTGATTGCATCCTTTAACTGGGCTGCGATGCGTTGCCGCTTCTTTTCCCGGATAGGGTCGAACCCCTGGGCCCACAGCTTGCGACATTGCAGCGCCGCCTCGGGGACTTCTGCCAGCGCCAGCCCCTTGAACGAACCCTGGAGAACGGTTTCAGGGTCATAGTGCATTGATTTATCGCTTATTTTAGGCATTCTGCGAACGAGGGAATGGTGGTAGATGCAGTCTGAAGCGAACCTGTCTCCCTGTTTATCTGGGAAAGTACAGGGAAAATCATCAAATTTAGAGCGAAAAGGTACTCACTCTGGCTGTAATTGCGCTGTTGACTCGAAGCTATGTGACGCATTCCCTTAACAAATAACAGGGAATGAATACCGCAACATCGACCGTCAAATGACATTGTAATCTTATCTGTTTACGTCCTCCAGTTCGCAGCAAGAACCGGTGTGAGGGTATTGAGTGTTGTTTCCGTTAACTCGGTTTGCCCCACTGGCGGTGGTGTCATGCCCCCCATAGCGTTGACCAAGCTGCTTACCGAACTGTGGTCCAGAACGTGACCGTCCGCCGTTTGGATCGTCGCCACCTGATTGTCAGCGCTTGCATACCAATCCTTCAGGGCGACTTGGTTGTCGGTCCCGATCACGCTGATGACGAGGTCCTCTCCCGATTGGGCAAACCACAGTTGGTCGTAATCGATACTTGATTGGAAACTGATGGAATTGGACGCGTAATCGCCAATGGCCAGGATCATGCCCTGATCGTCGCCGCCACCCTTGGCATCGTTCGTGGCTAGGTAAATGGTCTGGTCTGAGAACTGGAGTTGTTCGATATTAGCGAGCGTGTCTTTGCCGTCGGTGTACTGACTACCGTCATGGTCATCACGATCATGGCAATCATGCCCACGGCGCGCATCCTGCACGACGACAGACCCCTCACGGTGTTGTGAAATTTTATACTCCTCGGAACTCCCGGAGAACGCCGCCGTATCAACGCCGTCACCGCCATCAATCTTATCATTACCTGCACCGCCAAAAATCATATCGTGGGCCGCGGAACCGATAATTTTATCGTTGCCGGCACCGCCATTGATCAGATCGATGTTTTTCAGCGTGGTTTGGCTGAAGTCCAACTGATCGCCATGCGAGGAGCCTTGAATGGTGTTGAATCCCGCACCGCCGTCGATTTCTTCAATACTGAACCCTGCGTCGGGGTCGTGATAACTCTTGCTGCCATGCTCATCATCCCAATCGTCGTCCCCGTGACCATCATCACCATGACCACGGATACCGATCACGTCATCGCCACCGGAACCGAGGATCTGGTCAAAGCCCGAACCGCCCTCGATCTCGTCGAAGCCGTTGTTCTGGCCGTTGACCAGGAAAGTGTCGTTACCTGCACCACCCTCCAGCTCATCGTCGCCCGCGCCGCCTTCGATGATGTCGTTCCCAGTACTGCCTTCGATTTCGTCATCTCCGGCCCCGCCGTCGATCAAGTCGATGGTGGTCAAAGTGGTGTGGCTGAAGTCCAATTCATCGTCGTTCGCCGTGCCTTGGATGACATTGGTGCCGAGTCCGCCATCAATCAAATCGATGCCATTGTCGTTCTCGAACTCTTCCATGCCTATGACGTCATCGCCAATGGAGCCGCGGATGGTGTCGAAGCCCTTGCCGCCTTCAAATTCATCGACACCGTTGTTGGCGCCACTGACCAGGAACACATCGTCGCCATGGCCGCCGGACATCTTGTCATCGCCCGCGCCGCCGACAAGGATATCATTGCCGTTTTTGCCCTTGAGCTTGTCATCACCAGCCAGGCCGTCAATGACGTTGGGGTCTTTATTGCCTTTGAGCTTATCTTTACCGTCCGTGCCCTTGATCAGGTTGGCGGGCAGAAAGCTTTCGATACTGGCGGTCGCCGTTGTGGTGCCACCGTTGCCGTCGGACACCGTGTACTCAAAGCTTGCCGTACCGGCATAACCCAGATCGGGCTGGAAGAAGATTTCTCCACTTTCGGTCATGACGACCTGTCCATTAGTTGCATTTTCAACGGATACAATCGACAAAACATCAGATGCATCAATGTCATAGTCGTTACCCAGTAAATCAGCCGTAGAAATTTGCAAGGTACTATACGCATCGATAGTGCCCAAATTATCCACAACCGCTATCGGGCCGTCGTTGGCACCGGTGATGGTAATTGAGACGGTAGAGGTCGAGGCCGCGCCGTGTTGGTCGCTCATGGTGTAGCTCAGTTCAACCTGGGCGATCTCGCCCTCGGCCAGAAACTGGTACGCTATCGGATCGTAAACCACCTGGTTGGCGGTGATCGAGGCCGCGCCGAGACCATTGGTCACGCTCACCGCGTCCACCGTGTGGGTGTCGCTGAGATCGACGTCGCTGTCGTTGGCCAGAACATCCAGCGTGATCGTGGTGTCCTCGTCCGTCGCGCCACTGTCCGCCACCGCAACCGGGCCGTCGTTGGTGCCGGTCACCGTCATCGTCACCGTGCTCGTCGCCAACCCGCCGTTGCCGTCAGACACCGTGTAGCTGAACGTTTCGCTCGCGGTTTCGCCAACTGCCAGGAACTGGAACGCCGCTCCCGGATCGTAGCTGAAGGTGCCGTCAAGGTTGTCGGTGACGCTGCCTTGAGCACCGCTGGCGTCGATCGAGGCGATGCTCAGCACGTCGCTGCTATCGATGTCGCTGTCGTTGGCCAACAAGTCCGCCGCCGAGAACGTCACCGCCGTGTCTTCGTTGGTGCGCAGCGCATCAGAGACAGCCACGGGATTATCGTTAACTGGCGACACGTCCACAGACACCCCTGCCGTTGCAAAGCCACCCCTGCCGTCCGAGATCGTATACTCAAACGACGCCGCCCCATTGAAATCCGGCAAAGGCGTGAAAATAATATCGCCATTCGTATCTATAGATACGGTACCCCCTTGAGCACTCCCAATACCGAGTATGGTGAGCGCATCTCCGTTCGCATCGATATCGTTAACAACCAGGGATGCCGGTGAAATCCTGAGTATCGTATCTTCGGCCACAGAATAGGCATCATTGAACGCAACGGGGGCGTCGTTAATGGAGCTCACACCAGCGGATACCAGCGCTTCTCCAATGGCCGTATCAAGATTGACGCCGGTAAACGATGCGACCGCAGAATCCAGGGCTGCCTGATCCCCGGCTGCCATGGCTACCTCAATAGCATTGGCGGCATCGGTTTGGGAGACCTTGCCGACACGTGCCAATTCCCGCAGCAAGTCCGCACCGGTCACGGTCGAATTGGCAACGGCGTAAAGTTGAGCACTGCCCTCGGAAATGATGACGGAAACTTCATCCGCGGAGGATGTCAACGCTGTTAACCCTACGCCAGAAAGCCCGGCATGGACCGCTGCTTGTGTCAGGACCTCTTGCAGCCCAAAAACATCCGTAAGGTCTATCGCAGTGCCTAAAACAGCAATTCGATCTGCTAAAGCCTTGCTCACAGAAAGTCCGGCATCTTGGATATTAAGCGCACTGCCCCCGGCAATCGCCGCAGACATTTGAACAATCGCATTCTGCACGAGAACGCCAGCCGCCATAACCATTTCACCAGCCTCCACAAGGGCCGGATCCGTCGACAAAACGGCCGCAACGGGATCGAATGAACCTAGATCGATTGATGGCTGAATACCAAAAGCACTCTGCACCATGGTTTGTGCGGTTGCATAATCATATCCGTTATCCACCAACGTTGCCATGAGGGTCGTGAGAGGTGTGATGACGCTTGCACCGACAGGCGCACGCAAGGTACCCCGGAAAGCTTCAAGCGTTGAGGCGTCCGTGCCGCCCGTCAAGACGAGAGGCCCCTGTGCGCCGGTCAAGGTGAACGACCCATCTGGCCCTGTGGTTGCAAAGGCTTCGCCGGTATCCCAAATACCATTGCTATTGGCGTCACCGAAAATTGTCCCGCCATTGATATAACCATCAATGGCAAAACCTGAAATAATGTCCGTATGTCCTGCGACTTGAATCGTCGCCGTTTTCAGAACCGTGTCGATGCCATCGGAAACGGAGTAAGTAAAACTTACGTCAGCCGTTTCACCTTCGTTCAATGCCTCGAACGCGCTATTTGGATCGAACACATAGGCTCCATCGGGATTCAACGTCATGGTCCCTTGTGCCGGTGACTGTACAAGAGCATACGTTAAAGAATCTCCCTCAACGTCTGTTGCTGAGATAGAGCCAGATACGGCAATATCTTCATCTGCTGCAATGTTGGTTGTCAAAGCAACAGGCGCGTCGTTCACCGCCGCCACGTCAACCGTAACCGTCGACGTCGACGTCCCACCGGCGCCGTCAGACACCGTGTAGTCGAACGTCGCCACTCCGTTGAAGTTCGCATCCGGCGTGAACACCACGTCCCCGTTCACATCCAAGCCAACCGTCCCGCCGAGGGCGTTGCTCACAGACGCCAGGCTCAAGGTGTCGCCATCCACATCCGTGTCGTTCGCCAGAAGAGAAGCCGCCGTGATCGTCACTTGGACATCCTCGGAGGTCGCCGCGCTGTCCGCAACCGCAACCGGGTTGTCGTTCACCGCGCTCACCGTCAAAGCCGCAGAGGCAGGCACACTGGCGGTGCCGTCGGACACCGCGTAATCCAGGCTCAACGCACCGTTCCAATCCGCCGCAGGCGTGAACGTCCAGGTGCCGTCCAGGTTGTCCACCAACGATCCCGCAGCCGGGCTCGACAGGCTCACACCGCTGACACTCAGAGCATCACCGTCGAGGTCCGAAGAGCCCGCCAGCAATTCAGCCGCCGTCACCGTCAGCGCCGTATCCTCAAGGGTCACGAAGCTCGGTGCGCCAACAACAGGCGCGTCGTTCACCGCCGCCACGTCAACCGTAACCGTCGACGTCGACGTCCCACCGGCGCCGTCAGACACCGTGTAGTCGAACGTCGCCACTCCGTTGAAGTTCGCATCCGGCGTGAACAC
>Ga0209475_10000349_pt1 | contig 112095 bp, 95 predicted proteins | sample tdDd471_FD_187128 | JGI IMG/M metagenome (GOLD analysis project Ga0209475, IMG submission 187128) | Marine sediment microbial communities from the Atlantic coast under amendment with organic carbon and nitrate - tdDd47.1 (SPAdes)... | ecosystem: Environmental > Aquatic > Marine > Coastal >... | reverse complement strand
GGATAAAATCGGAGATTTTAGGTTTTTGACTGGATTCTTCGCTTTGCTCTGAATGACAGGTGTACTGATTTATGTATTTGGCAGATTGTGACACTATGTTACTATTTTGGAATTATTTTCATTTGTTATTGTCGATTTTTGGTGTTTTTGGTCGAAAGGTTACACTTGGTTGCATTTTTTTACTTTGTTTTTAATTTTGGTTTGGGGTGATTTTGAGATTGCCGCGCTATCGCTCGCAATGACGGTTTTTTTTTAGGTTACACTTGGTTTCATATTTTTACTTTGTTTTAATTTTTGGGGTTGTTGGAGGCTTATCTTTCGACTACGCTCAAGATGACATTGTTGTTTTGGAAAGGATAAAATCGGAGATTTTAGGTTTTTGACTGGATTCTTCGCTTTGCTCTGAATGACAGGTGTGCTGATTTATGTATTTGGCAGATGGTGACACTATGTTACTATTTTGGAATTATTTTCATTTGTTATTGTCGATTTTTGGTGTTTTTGAGGGGAAGGTTACACTTGGTTGCATATTTTTACTTTGTTAAATATGTATATCACTTTTTGGGTACACTCCATTGATTTTTGGAGTTTTTGGCGGAAAGGTTACACTTGGTTGCATTTTTTACTTTGTTTTAATTTTTGGGTTTGGGTACACTCCACTCCATTAGGAGGTTGCGACGCTGTCGCTCGCAATGACGGTTTTTTTTGGTTACACTTGGTTGCATATTATACTTTGTTTTAATTTTTGGGTTTGGGAGTGGTTTTGAGATTGCTGCACTATCGCTCGCAATGACGGGTTTTTTTTTAGGTTACACTTGGTTGCATTTTTTACTTTGTTTTAATTTTTGGGGTTGGGGGTGGTTTATCTTTCGACTACGCTCAAGATGACATTGTTGTTTTGGAAATGGATAAAATCGGAGATTTTAGGTTTTTGACTGGATTCTTCGCTTCGCTCTGAATGACAGGTGTGCTGATTTATGTATTTGGCAGATGGTGACACTATGTTACTATTTTGGAATTATTTTCATTTGTTATTGTCGATTTTTGGTGTTTTTGGGGGGAAGGTTACACTTGGTTGCATATTTTTACTTTGTTAAATATGTATATCACTTTTTGGGTACACTCCATTGATTTTTGGAGTTTTTGGCGGAAAGGTTACACTTGGTTGCATATTTTTACTTTGTTTTAATTTTGGTTTGGGGTGGTTTTGAGATTGGGACGCTATCGCTCGCAATGACGGTTTTTTGTGAGGTTACACTTGGTTGCATTTTTTTACTTTGTTTTTAATTTTGGTTTGGGGTGATTTTGAGATTGCCGCGCTATCGCTCGCAATGACGGTTTTTTGTGAGGTTACACTTGGTTGCATTTTTTGCTTTGTTTTAATTTTTGGGTTTGTTGGAGGCTTATCTTTCGACTACGCTCAAGATGACATTGTTGTTTTGGAAATGGATAAAATCGGAGATTTTAGGTTTTTGACTGGATTCTTCGCTTTGCTCTGAATGACGGTTGTGCAAAGATATGTATTAAGTATGAGATGGTTAAAAAATTAATTTTAAAATGGTTTTAAATTTTTATTGGTTTGGGTTTGGGTTGGGGAATTTTTAGAATTATGGTTAAAATGTAACTAAAATATATTAAATTAGTCTATCTATAGTTATGCAAATAAAAGTGGAATATAATGAGTATTATTAGAATTGTAATTATTTTAGTTTTGATTTTGAATTTTGATTTTTCATATTCGATGGATAGAGATTTTAATGAAGGGTATATTAGGCTGAGAAGTGATGTGAATGTTGATGAATTTTTTGAGAAATTGGAAGTAAATGAGGGTATTAGGATAAAGTGGAAAATGCTGAAAATAGATATGGATAAGCAATTTCCGGAACTGAGTAATGTTAATGGTTTGAAAAATTTTGGGTCTTCTAATAATAATTTATTTAAGTTATATTCTTCTGCGGAGACTCTCAATCGGACGTATAGGGTTGAGTTTGGTAGTGAGGGTATTACCAGGAAAGAAATTAATTTTATTAGAAAGAAATATGATGGGATTGAATTAATTGAGCCGAGGTATGAAAGTGTATTTTTGGGAAGTGTGAATGATGAGTTTGTTTCAAATCAGGCGTATTTGAATGTGATTAAGGCGTTTGCTGGCTGGGATATTGATATTGGTGATTCGAGTGTTGTAATTGGGCTTTCGGATTCGGGTATGTTTCAAAATCATGAGGATTTGAAAGATGGAATAGCTGTGAATGAGAAGGAAATTCCGTTTAATAATAATGATGATGATGGTAATGGGTATATAGATGATTATAGGGGTGTTAATATGGCTCATGAGGAAGATGACATGGGTTGGGGTAATACTATTAATGCGAATAGTCATGGACAGAATGTGGTTGGTTTTTTTGGTGCGAGGACAAATAATGAAATAGGGATTGCTGGGGTTTCTTATAATTGTAAATTTTTTCCGATTAAGATAGCTGCGAATAATTCGACGGAGACTACTTATGATTATGAATCTATAGTTTATGCGGCTGATAACGGATTTGATGTATTGAATTGTAGTTGGGGAAGTAAATCACCTTTTTCGCCAATACAGTATTCGATAATTCAATATGCACAGGCGAGGGGTGTCTTGATAGTCGCGGCGGCAGGAAATACTGGTTTGCAGTTGGGTGTTAATAAGATTATTCCTTGGTATCCGGCGGCTTATGATGGGGTTTTGGGTGTGTCATCGTCCAATGTATCGGATAAGATGGCTCAAGCGAGTTCTTATGGTGTTCATTCGAGGATAGTTGCACCTGGTGAGGGTGGATTTACTACTACTAATTCTACTACGAATCCTTATTCGAGCAATTCGATTAGTGGGTCTTCTTTTGCTGCTCCGATTGTTTCTGGTGCGGCGGGACTATTAAAATCGAAGTATCCAAATTTGAATTATAATCAAATTGTTGAGCTATTGAGGCAAGGAACTGATGATATAAGTAGTGAGAATATGGGGTTTTGGGGTGATATAATTCCTGGTAGATTAAATTTGGAGAAGGCTTTGAGTATTGACCCTATGTCGATACCTGGATTGCGAATAAAAGGAGTGATTTATAAAAATGAGAATGGTTTTGTTACGGATAATTTTCAAGTTGGAGAGACTATTAGTGTGAGTTTTAAATTATTTAATTATTTGGGTGGAAGAGAGTTATTGAGTTTTGAAGTGAAGGAAGGTGCAAGTCTTGTAGATGGAAGTTTTGAGATCGTTCAAAAAAGAATAGAGGTAAGTGATGTGATGGCTAATTCACCGATTGAGGTTGGTCCTTTTGAGATTAAAATCACGGATTTGAATACTACACCTCATATATTGAAATTGGAAATTAAGGGAGATAATGATTATATGGATTTTTTGAAGTTTAAATTTTTACAGACTTCGGAGGATTACGTTTTTAGTAATGAAATAATGGAATATAGCGTTTATCCGAGTGGAAAATTTGGATATGCTGTTGATAAGGATAATTCATATTTGGGTGGGAAGGGATTTAGTAGGTTGGATATGGGGAATGAGGTTTATGATGGGGCTATTATTGCAACTATTAATGATGAAATAGCATTATCGGCACAGAATAGTCCGAGTGATTTTTCATTATCATTTTTTGACCAGGATTTGAATAATTTGATAGTTGGGGATAATACAAATAATGAAACTGGGTTGGAAATCTCACAATTTTTTAGATTTCATAAGCCTAATTCTGCTTATACGAAGGTAAAGATAGTTGCTAAGAATAGTGGTGAGAAGGAGTTGAACAATGTGGCGGTTGGTTATGTAATGGATTGGGATATAGGGCATAGTGCAGGGTATTTTGAAAGGAATTATATAGAATTGTTGCCAGAGGCGATACCAGATGAGTTGGTGGGAGTGGGTACTGCGGCGGAGATTGCGTATAATGAAGAAGATGGGCATTATGTTGGAGCGGCGATAACGAGCGATGAGGGCAGTGCTATTGCACAATCGGCTGGGGTTGATAGTTATTACGTTACATTGATGTATGCTGATGACCAGATAAATGCTTTGCGGAGTGGCACTTCGATACAGAATACGGATAGGACAGATATTGGGCATGTGATAGGTATGAGATATGAAGAGAGTTTGAAAGTGAATGAAGAACGTAAATGCGAGTTATGTTTGGCTATTGGGAAAAGCAGGGAGGAAGTTAAGTCTTTGATTTTTAAATGTTTGAGCAGCAATGTAATTGTAGAACAGGAAGATAAGAAGGATTATTTAATTAGTAGGAATTATAATTCGATTAGTATCAGGAATTTAGGGAATGAAGTTTTAACTTTTAAAGTATATAATTATTTGGGGCAAGAGGTTGTTTTACAGGGGGATAGAACGAAAGCCATAAATCAATTTGGTTTTGAATTGACAAATGGCTTTTATATAGTTAAGATAAGAGTTGGTGATAAAACTTATATTGAGAAAGTTGTGATTTAGAATGCTATTTAGAAGAATGCGTGTTTCACTTTTTCGAAGAAACCACCTTTTGAATTTTTTCCTCTTGGTTTGAAATTATCGCTGTTGTTTAATGATTTGATTGCTTTTTTCTCGTCGGAATTGAGCCTTGAAGGAACGTAAACATTTATAATAACGATTTGGTTTCCTTTGCCGTAGGAATTAATGTTTGGGATACCTTTACCGGATAATTTGAATTCGGTGCCGGGTTGTGTACCTGATGGTATTTCTATTATTTCTGTGCCTTGGAGGGTTGGAACTTCGATGTTACAGCCGAGACATGCTTCGGGGATTGAGATAGAGTGTTGGTAGATGACATCGTTGCCGTCACGTTCTAAATAGTCGTGTTCTTTGATGTCCATCACTATAATCAAATCACCGGCTGGACCACCTCTTTTTCCGGCGTGTCCTTTTCCGGAGAGTGGGAGGTAATTTCCTTCTTCTACTCCTGCTGGAATATCGACTTTGATGGATTCTTCGCTTTGTACTCTTCCGTTGCCGATACAAGTTGAGCATTTTTCTTTTACGATTTGCCCGGAGCCATTGCAATTATGGCAAACTTGGACGTTAACGAATTGACCGAAAACGGAGCGTGAGACTTGGCGGACTTCTCCAGCACCTTGGCAAACGCTACAAGTTTCCATACCAGAGCCGGCTTTGGCACCGGAGCCGGAACATGGGTCGCAGACAACATTTTTTTTGATTTTTAGGGTTTTACTTACACCTGTGGCAACTTCTTCGAGGGTTAAGGCTAATTTTATTTTTATATCTCCGCCTCGTTCGCCGGAAGTTCTTCTTCTGCCTCCTCTTCTTTGGCCGCCACCGAAAATATCATCGAACATTGAGCCACCTCCACCGCCTCCGCCGAATATATCGCCGAAGTGAGAGAAAATATCTTCTACGTTAGAGAAACCTGCACCACCGGCAGCAGCACCCCGAACACCGTCATGGCCGTATCTATCGTATTGAGCTTTTTTTGTGTCGTCGGAAAGAATTTCGTAGGCTTCGGAGGCTTCTTTGAATTTTTCTTCGGCTTCATTGTCGTCGGGATTTTTATCTGGGTGGTATTTCATTGCGAGCTTGCGATAAGCTGCTTTAAATTGGTCTTTGCTTGCGTTTTTGTCAACGCCTAAAATTTCGTAGTAGTCTCGTTTTGCCATAATTTATTTTCTTTTTGAACTAATATTTTTTGATACTTATAAAATATAAAATTTCTGGTTATTTACCGGAAGAGGTAACAACTTTAGCGTGTCTTAGAACTTTATCTTTGTACATATACCCTGGTTGGAAGACTCTTACAACGTGGTTTTCCTCTATTTCGTCGGAGGGTTGCTGCATAAGTGCTTCTTGGAGTTCGACATCGAATTCTTTTCCGACTGGGTCGTCCATTTTGGTTACGCCGGCTTCGTTGAATATTTTAGATGTGTTTTGTGTAATAAGTTCGATACCTTTTTTTAGTGCTTCGAAGTCGTTTGAGTTGTGGGCTGCTTCGAGGGCTTGTTCTAAGTTATCATAAATTTCGATAAATTTGGCGAGAAGTCTTTCGTTTGCGTATTTGATAAGGTCTTCTTTTTCTTTGATTGTCCTGCGTCTCATGTTTTCCATTTCTGCAGTTTTTCTGATTAGTTGGTCTTTAAGAGTTGAAACTTCTTTGTTTAGAGATTCGGATGAATCTTCTAAGGTGTGAATTTCTTCTTCTAAGTCTTCGGATTGGGTGGATTCTTGGTTTAGAGATTTTGCTTCTTCTTCTTGTAAGGTTTTAGCAACTTTTTCTTCAATTTCTTCGTCGGATTGGGCATCGTCAGATGAGTAGAAATCATCGTTTAACATTTCTTCTTCGGGGTCTTCGATGGGAATATTTTTCTCATCTAAATTATCGTTTTTGACATAGGTGTTATAAATATCTTTCATTTTATCTGAAGTTGTTCTTAATGGTTTTTTGACGTCCATTTTTTTCTGACCTGTATATATTTTTAATAAATTTGAAACGTGATTTGCTAATGACGATTAAAAAGAATTTTATTGGTAAATAGGATAATTTGGTTTTATTTTGATGAGATTGCTTTAGTCGATGAGGGTAATCGGTGGTTTGGAGATTGCCACGCTATCGCTCGCAATGACGGGGTTTTTTGTGGTTGTAGTTTTTGCTCCTCTTAGTTTTTTATTATTTTATATGAAAAGGAATTATCTTCATTTGATATTCTGCAATAATATACTCCCGATGAATAATTATTGCTATTCCATGTAAATGTTTGTAAACCTGTATTTAAAATACCGTTGTGTAAATTTTCAATGATAATTCCTTCGCTTGATATTATTTCAATTTTGTAATTTTCAACTAATTCTATTTGAACATCAATTGATACTGTATTGCTACTTGGATTTGGGTATATTGTATTAATTATGTTTGTTGGGACTGAATTAGGATTTAAATTGTATAATTCTACTCTAAAAGTAGTAAATAATAATTGATTTTCTTCATTAAAGTCTACGCCATAAAAACCAAGTCTTTCTTTATCTATAATATATATCGTTTGTTTTTTTTCTATGTCTGTTACAACACTATAAGTAGATAACCCTCCTGAAGTTAATAAATAATTATTTGAATTATTAAACTTAATCTTTTCAAATTGACCTCCTTCTTCTAAGGGTATATTTGAAATTAATACATGATTTTCAATATCCCATATTTTAGCTATAGGTTCTTTTCCTTTATCGCTTGCTATAGAAACCACAAATTTAGAATCACTCGAAATATCTATATCTTTTGTTGTTCCTTCATGCCAATCTTCTTCCTTGCCTAATATACCTCTTATTTTCAGGTTTTCTATGTCGAACACTATTGGAGAATTATGGTAGCCACCAAGAACTGCATATTTATTATCTGGACTTATTTTACAAATTCTACCTAATCCATCTTTAAGATATAAAATTTCTTGGGTCTCTACATCCCATATTGTAAAATAGGCTCTACCATCTTGTTCTACAGGATGTACTCCTCTCCCTATTGCAATCAAGTATTTACTATCAACTGACAAATCCATATCCATTACTGCATATACATGGTCAGCTACTTCACCGAACTCAAATCTCCTTAGGATTGTTTGAGTTGCTAAATCCCATTCTACAATAAAATTATCTCCTGTTCCTGTTGTACTTCCTGAAGAAGAATAAGCCCTAAGATTATCTGAGCTTAAGGCAACTGACATTGAGGCTACATTGTTATTATGACCACCTGTCAATCTATAAAGTAGCTCGCCTGTTTCGGCATCTCTGATATGGACTTCGCCTGCTTTTGTTCCATGTATGACCAGTGTTTCATCTTGTGAGAATTTTCCGTCATACGATGATATTTCGTGTGACCAAATTGGCGTTTCTTCTGCTTTTAATTCTGCAGTTATTAGTATTAGTACCATTAGGTACAGGAATTTTGACATTTTTAAGTCTCCGTTTAATTGTGTTCTGCTATTACTTGCTTTGGAAAGCCTTTATTATGTAAAAACTCTTCTTTAATTTCTCCATTACTAAAGTTATTTTTGTTGTATAGATTGAGTTTCAAGTTAAAGAAAAAAAGTGTTAATGTCAAGTTTTAATATTGGTTTAGGTTTTTTGTGGTTAAAATCGGTGGTTTTGAGATTGCCACGCTATCGCTCGCAATGACGGGGTTTTTGTGGTTGTAGTTTTTTTTTAGTTTTTGTTGTTTTTATATAATAATTCTTTCAATTTCGAGGGTGGGCGTAATTGGTTGTTTGGAGATTGCCACGCTATCGCTCGCAATGACGGGTTTTTTTGTGGTTGTAGGTGGTTACTATTTATTTGGATTTATTGTTAGGGTCTGACCTTGGTTTTCACCCATCGCCTTCGGCAATTCATTCAAGGGAAGACAGGTTTGTGATTGCCGCGTAGTTACTCGTGATGACTAGTTGTGATGGTAGGGTTGATGATTGATTAAAGTTATTGGAGGGATTGACCATATCGGAAGAAATGAAGAAATATTTAATTTTTTTTTGGAATATTGGAATAATTTTTTATATTTGTACTGGTTTCCACTACCAAATTATATAACACCCCACTATTATAAGACTGTTAATGCCTTTTTGACGACATTCTGAGGAGAATGACGAAACGATATGTTTAAATATTGCTTATTTTTGAATGGTATAAGATATAGATATTTGCATATAAACGGCACGGATGCCCATTGTTTTATTATAAATCAATGGAACCTTAGATTATGCCAACTGCAACAAGTTTAGGCGGACGGATACGAACGAATATATCGTCCAAAATGGCGCATGATGCATTATTGCAATCGGGAAATCAAATTGCAAAGTCTCAGTTGAAGATAACTACTGGACGTAGGATAAATCAGGCTGCCGATGATGTATCTGGATATATAACATCGCGGAGTTTGATTTCGCGGAATAGTACGTTGGAAAGTAATTTGCTATCGACTGGTGAGGCGATAAATGTAACTACGATTGTTCAGGATGCTTATGATAATGTTCATAATCTTGTAACTGAAATAAAGCGTTCGGCAATTTTGGCTTCTTCTGATTCGATAGGGACGAGCGAGAAGGTTGCTTTGGCGAAGAGTGCTTATCGATTGGCACAGCAGGTAGATTTGGTGTCGAGTTCGGCTACTTTTGGTGGTAGGCAGCTTTTAGATGGGACATTTAGTTCGGATTGGTTGATTGGTATAGATGCGGAGCATAAGTCATTGAGTGTAAATTTGGACCTTCGTCCTGGGAACGAGGATTTGAATGTATTGGGGCAGTTTGGGTTGAGTTTGGATAGTGATGAGTTTGCTGGGATAAGGGAATTGGATTTGTCGAAGTTAGATGAGGTTACTACTGAGAATTTGGGAGTATTTGGGCGAGAAAAGATAACAAAAACAATTACTGATTTGGCGAATGCTTTGGATAATGTATCGAATGTGGCGGCTTATGTTGGTGGTTTTCAGGCTCGGTTGTTTTCGCAGAATGATGCTTTGCTTTCGCAGATAAGTAATTATAAGGGTGCTATATCGAGGATAGATGATGCGGATGTGGCTGAGGAGCAGGTAAAATTAAGTAAGCAGGAGTTTTTGCATCAGGCTTCGTTATTATCTATGTCACAGGCAAATTCATCGCCTTTTAATTATTTTAGGTTGATTGGTTAAAATAGTTTTGAAATATCTTATAGGTTCTGAGGGGAATTTATGGGGAATGATTAAAAATAAGCGAGTACTTTGGGGTGCTTGCTTTTTTTTTGATTTGATGGTTTGGTTCTGCGTTTAGAGTGTTAAAAATCTATAAGGCATTTGGATATTTAAAAAGATTATGTATTTACAATAAAATGAAATTTAAGCTAACATTAAACTATAAATTCAGCTAACAAGAACAGACCTGAATTATGCATTATATGAAAAAGAATAGAATATTTAAGACCATAACCAACACGAAGATAATATAGACAATAAGAAAATACAATATGAAACAAAAAAAGTGGGGTTATAAAAAGTATTTCAAATTCAGTTAGATAGAAGAAAACATGCAACAATGCAAATGTTAGGTTTATAGAATGTGAGTATAATAAATAATTTCTTTTAAAATAATCAATAATCTTTGTTTCAGAATATAAGAACAATCCAAGAATTATGAGTTCTAATGCAAATAAATAAAAGAAGTTGTTATCATTAATTGAATAAATAAAGGTCGAAACTAATAAAAGCATAAGTGTAGTTAAGATATTATTAGGATTTATTTTTAGTGGTAATCGAAAGATTATTTCTTCAATTATTGGTATAAACAATCCGAAAGCTATTATTTTTACTATAATTGGAACATTATCAGTACTCTTAAGAGGAATATCAGTTATCCACCCAAACTCATTGAAAAAATACATTACTCCAAAAAGAAATATCACTGTAAATATATCAATGATTAAAATTGCAATGAATGATTTAAAAATAGAATATTTGTACTTAAAATCTAAATTTATTATTGTTTCTATATACATAATATTATGATTTTAATCTCAGCGGCGGCTTTTATAGTATCATTTTTCTTTTTTTCCTTTGTATTTTATGGCATAATACATTAAGAAGTGGAACAGCCAAAAGTTGAATGTTACGCTAAGGGCGTAAGAAATATTATCGAAATTTATGTATTTTTGCCAAAAGGGTAAATCGTTGCAGTTGCAATGTGATGAATTAATGACTAATAGAATTAAAAATAAATAAAGACATTGCGAAAGTAGTAGTTTAAATATATTTTCTTTTCCGAAAATGTTATATTTCTCTTTCATAAGTATTCCTTTAAATATTGATGATCAACTTATAAGATTTAGTTTTTATATCCTATTTTAATATTGCTCTAACTTTCTCTAGGTCTTCTGGGGTATCTACTCCTATCAATTCATCTTTTGTGGGGAAGCAGTAGTATTTATCGTCGTTTTGTAATAGTCTTAGTTGCTCCAAGCATTCGGAGGTCTCTAGGTCTGTTTGTGGGAGTTTTGTGAATCTTTCGAGGGCGTGGCTGCGGTAGGCATAGATGCCGATGTGTTTCCAGAATGTTTGTTTGCTTAGCCATTGTTGCTTTGGGTAGTCTCTAATGTAAGGGATTGCTTGGCGTGAGAAGTATAGGGCTGTGTAATCGTTTTTTATGGTAACTTTTACGCAGTTTGGGTTTTCGAGTTCTTCAAATGAGTTAATTTTTTGGATAATGGTTCCGACTTCGCAGAGAGAGGTTGCGAAGTTGATTAATAGGTCGTCGATTAGTTTTGCTTGGACGAGTGGTTCATCGCCTTGGACGTTTATTATAATGTCGTCTAATAGGTCGAGTTTTCGGACAACGTAGGCTATTCTATCGGTTCCGGAGGGTAGATTTTTGGGTGTCATAATAACGTTGGCACCGAATGACTGGCAGTGGTTTAGGACACGTTCATCGTCAGTTGCGATATAGACTTCTCTTAGGATTTTGGATTGGGAGATATTTTCCCAAACTGTTCTAATCATAGATTTGCCGTTGATATCGAGCAGGGGTTTTCCTGGGAGACGTGTTGATTCGTATCTTGCTGGAATGATAGCAATTGAGATACTTTCTCTTTCTTCTAATCTAGCCATTATTCGAACATTTTTGGTACTTTGAAGAAATACTCATTTTTCTTTGGTGCATTTTTTAATGCTTGTTCAGTTGTTAGGGAAGGTTTTACTTCGTCTTCTCTTAGCATATTATATGATTCGTTTACGTGGGACATAGGTTCGATGCCGTCAAGGTCTAGTTCTTCAATTTTTTTAATAGAATTGAGAACTCTTTCAAATTTAGGTGTTAATACTTCAATTTCTTTTTCGCTAAATCTGAGGTTGGATAGCTTTGCTATGTGTTTAACTGTGTCTTTAATATCCATTATATTTTATGGTGCTTGATTTTATTTAAAATTGGTTAGCAAAAATACTTATTTTCAGAATGGTGTCCAAACAAAACTAGCAAATGGTGCGAAAACGCCGGTGGTAAAAAAGGAGATGCCAAAATCGGTGGAGAATACTTCGTTTGTGTATCGTAGTCCGAGCAGCACTCCGGTGTTAGATGGTTTTGTTATGTTTCCGTTCCAAACTTCTCCGATGAAATGTAGGTCGAGCCAGTTGGTAAATCTGTTGTCGATACCGAGACCTATGCCCATAGAGCCATTTTCGTAATTGACATTAAATATTTCGTCTCTGACTGAGATTTCATTAAAGTCGTTATTTCCGGCTTTGTAGATTAGGCTGGTAGTGAAGATGGATTTTTTCATTTTGAATGAGACAATACCTAAGACATTGATGAATGTATTGTTGTCGTTTAGGAATGCCATGTTTGAGGCGAGTGCTACTGCCATACCTCCAGGTTCGTTGTTCCAATCAAAGTTAATTAATGTTGCTTTGATGTTTAGGTTTGAAAGTTGTTGGCCTTCGTATAGGAATGGGACGAGTGTTTTCCCGACAGTTATGCTTATGTAGTCGGTTATTCCTACGCCTAAGTTGAAGAACAGAAGTTCGTAAGCTCCGAGGTAGTGGTTATCGGATATTGGGTAGGCAGATGGGAGTAGGAATACTCTGTTGTCGTGTTTGTAGTATTCGTCAAAGGGTATGATGAATTTGATTTGTTGGGCGTAGATTGGGGCTATGCCTATGTCTGTGGACAGTTTGATACCTTCGTTGTTTTGGTCATCGAAGATAAATTCGGTTACCTCGCCTGTGAATAGGTCTCCGTTGTTTAGTTTGACTACGTAAGTTACTTCATCGAGGGTGATGTTTTTGGGTAGTTTTTCTAAAGCTGTTAGGTTTAGAGAGAGGGAAATAAATATTAAAAATGTTATTAAGTGCTTCATAATTTGAGGAAGGAATTAATTCTAATTATTTTTGTCGGATAGTGCTAATTGGCCACAAGCAGCATCGATGTCTTTTCCGAATGTATCTCTAATGGTAACAACTCCGCCGAAGTCTTTGATTTGCTGAGCGAAGATTTTTATTTTTTCTGGTGGGGTTGGTTTAAGTTGGGCTGAGATACCTTGTGGGTTTGTAAAGCTTATATCATTAAATGGGATTAGGTTTATGCGTGAAGGTACTCTTTTTGAGATTTTTGCTAATCGTTTGGCATCTTCTTTTGTATCGTTTAAATCGAGGAAGGGGATGTATTCGTAGGTGATTGGCATTTTGGTAAATCTGTAATAGTCTTCGACTGCGTCCATGAGTTGATTAATATTTGATTTGAGGTTGATTGGGACGATTTTATCTCTAACTCCGTTTGTAGTGGCGTGAAGTGAGATTGCGAGTTTTACGTTTGGTTTGAGGTCTGCTAATTTTTTGATTTTGGGAACAACGCCGGAGGTTGAAACTGTGATACGTTTGCGAGATAGGATTTTGGCGGTTGGGTCGGTGAGGTTTAAGATTGAGGTTTTTACATTTTTAAAATTTAGAAGTGGTTCGCCCATACCCATATAAACTATATTTGTGATCTTGGAGTCGGTAAGTCTTTCGGCTTCTAGAACTTGAGAGATGATTTCGTGTGCTTCGAGATTTCTGGTGAGTCCCATTGTGCCTGTTGCACAGAATTTGCAATCGAGACCGCATCCGACTTGGGAAGAAACGCAGAGGGTTGTACGAATAAGATTTTCTTTGTCGGAGTCGTACCATGGCATCAGGACTGATTCGATAGCTTGGCCGTCATGGAGAGTGAAAAGGAGTTTGACGGAGCCGTCGATTGAGACTAATTTTTTTGAATTGGTGAATGAATCTATGGAATAATTATCGCTTAAGAACGATTTGATTTGCTTGGGCAATAGTTTCATATCGTCAAAATTTGTAGAGCGTTTAATATAAATTTCTTTATAGAGTTGTTCGGCTCTGAAGCTTGGGAAGTTGTTGTCGCTGAATATTTCTCTGATTTCGGAGAAAGTGTAGTTTTTGATGTTTGGGTTCATTGGTTTTTGTTTAACCTATTATGGGGGCTTGGATTATAATTTAATTATGTAAAGTCTAAAAGAAAACATCTCGCTTACTCAAAAATTAATTTGAGGGTAAGCGAGATGTTTAAACGTATTAAATAGCAATAAATTATTTAATTGTTATTTAATAATGATTTTATGAGCTTCGGCATTTTTGTGAGAGTTGATTTTTAGGATGTATGAGCCTGGTGTCATTTTTCCTAATTTCAAGTTTAGAATATTATTACCGATAGTCAATTCATTATTAAAGAAAGTTTTAATTAATTTACCTTCTGTGCTGAATAACTGGACGTTTAAGTCAGTTATGGTTTTTAGGTTTACTCTGATAGAAACTAAATCAGAAGCTGGGTTTGGATAAATCTTAGTATCGAAATAGTTTTTACCGTCAGCAACTGAGTTAGCATTAGTAGTGAATGTCCATATTTCTGACCAATCGCTATCTCCGGCTTCGTTACGAGCGAGTACTCTCCAAGAATAAAGAGTTTCTGGGTCGAGTTCGAATGCAGACTTGCTAGTTTTTTTGGTAGTAGTACCGAGCAAAATATTTTCTGTTACATCGAAGTCAGTACCTTTTACGACAATGAGTTCGTAAGTACCTTCATCGATAGATGCTATGTTATCAACTGTGGACCATTGGAAGAAAGCTTCGCTAAATGATTGGTCCATTTTTTCATTTTCTGGTGTTTCGAGAAGAGGTGCGTTGGCTGGCATAGGAGCAATAGTTCTGAACCATCTACTATCTGACCAATCTGAAGTATCAGTAATGTTCATTGATTTGACACGCCAGTAATATCGTTTATAATTGTCTAAGTTGCCAACGGAAACTAATGTATCTTTAACTTCAGTGGTGTCGAGAATAGTAGTATTAAATAATTCGTCGCTTGAGAACTGTACTTGATAAGATTGAGCATCGTCGCTTCTTAACCAGTTTAATGTAGTGTTTACTGGAATTTTAGTTTCTTGGTATTCTGGGTAAACGAGTACTGGGCTTTCGCTTTCGCCGAGTCCGGTGGTAAACATAAACGCAGGGGACCAAGGGCTTACGGATTGAGATTCTTGTTTATCATAAGGGTAAGCGTTACGAGTTCTGACTCTCCAGTAGTATTTTGTGGCAGATTTTAATTTACTTGGATAGTAGTTATTTGATTCTAATCCGGTAGTACCTTCTACTACTGTTTCAAAGGTAGGGTCTTTAGCGATAGATATGTCGAAAGAAGTTCTTTTTTGGACATCTTCCCAAGAAAGTCTAAGATCTAATTTTTGGTTAGTAGCGTTGTTTACTGGTAATTCTAAGTTAGGGAAACCGTTGAATGACGTAAAAGATGAAACATCAGACCAGCCGCTTAGACAGTTGTTATATGTAGTAGATGTTCTCCAGTAATATTGAGTTTGGTATTCTGGGAGTACAACTTCCATTTTTAGGTCTATTAGTCCAGAGCTATCGTAGAAAATACCATTTTGAGTAAATGCTGGGTCAGTAGAAACTTGAAGTCTCATTGAAGTATAATCGTTAGAAACTGCCCATTGGAATTCTGGAGCTATGAAAACGTTTTCATCATCAGAAAGAGGGTAATCACCTCTTGGTGGCAATACGCCTGTTGTTAGGCTTCTAGTTTCTGACCATAGTCCTGTGTTATCTGAGTCTTCGGCACGAACTTTCCAGAAGTATTCTGTTAATTCGCCTGGAAGGTCGATTGTAGTTTCAGTAGTTGCGATATCTTTTGTATCGATAATTGTAGTTGAAAAATCGTCTTTATCGGAGATTAGGATATTGTAAGCACTTGCACCTGGGACAGCATCCCATTGGAATAAGATACCTTTTAGGTTGATACATGCAACATCATCTTCTGGAGAGGTTATAGTGGCAGAAGGGTAGCTTGTTTTAAATTGTGAAGTTTCTGACCAGTCTGATTCGCAAGGGTCAGTATTTTTAGCTTTTGTTCTCCAATAATAGGTATTATTGAATTTGGTGTCATCGAGCATAACGAAAGTGGTGTTTGCACCTAAATTAGTTTGATTGCTGATGAAAGTAGAAAAATCTGAATCTTCGGAAACTTGAAAATCATAAGTCTCGGCGCCAGAGATAGATTCCCAGTTAAAAGTAAGATTGAATTTTTGACCGATGGCATTATCAGCGGGAGTATTTAGGTCTGGAGATTTTAGAATAGTTTCAAATTGGATTGGGTCTGACCAAACGCTAACGCAACTAACTGTACCGCTTGAGTAGTTACCGCTAATTCTTGCATAATAAGTTTTATTAAACTCGGTTAGAGTTGCGGAGTAAGAGCTGCTATTGAGCGAAGATAAATCAATTTCTGGTGAGTTAAAACCTGCGTTATTTGCAATTTGAACATTATAGGATGTGAATGATTTAGAAGGGTCATCTGTCCATGTAAAATCTAATTCAGTTCTGTTACATTTTGTGTCTGCTGTAGGGCTTAAGAAAGAAGTTGATTCTTTTTTAGTAGTGAATGTTCTTTCTTCTGACCATGACATTGTGTTAGAATATCTTGCGGCGACTCTCCAGAAATAAGTAGTTTCATAGTCTGGAACAGTGGCTTGGAAGTTACTTTGGGTTAAACCTGATTCGTCAATTTCTGGGTTAGTGTAAGAGCCTGAAACAGATGTTACTTGTATAGTATAATCTAAGGAATTGACGGTAGATTCCCAATCGAAGTTTATAACCACATCTTCGCAAGCAGAGCCATCGACTGGGAAAACCAGTGGAGGTGGTACTTGTGCGTAGGAATTATTTATATTTGCAAAGAATGACAGGGCAAAAAGAATCGAACCGTAAAGAATTATTTTTTTTCTCATGATAGTTGTCCATTTGTTTTTTAAAATTATAATTAATTAATCTATATCTACAAAATTACATAAAATTACATTTAATTTATAATTTTTTATAGTTTCTTAAGTTATATAACAAAAATAATGAGAAAAAGATACAAATTTAGGAGATAAGTAGAATGATTTGTTTAAAACATTTGAAGTAATTGATAGAATTTGTATATATTTGCTAAGTTGAAGTAACTAATATTAATTTAGTGTGTCATAAACATTAATAATTTTATATTTATCGAAAGGTTAAAAAGAATGAAAAAGTATATTATATATTTATTTATAGTTCTGGGTTTTGGAGCGGAATTAATTGGTGAGGGTATTGAGAAAAGGCTGCCTTTGGAGGAGGAAGGTATAAGTAAAAATTTTATAAATTACAATAAATTAAATGCTAATAGTATGGTTAGTAGTTTTATTGCAGAGAATGGGGACTGGAATTTCAGTTTTGATGGAGTATTAGAGACACCACATTTTGCATTTGGAAAGCCGATTGATTTGGGTATCGTTGATAATGGAAATGATGAGGATATTAGAGAATCTGCAATTAAATTTTTGAATAGATATGAAAAAACTTTTAATATTGATGTTTCACAATTAAAATTATCAAGAATTGCGAGGGTTAGGGGCAATAGATATATTAATTTTAAGCAATATGTAAATGGCATAGAGGTTCTTGGATCGAATGTAGAGTTAAAAATAAATTCTAAGGGTGAGTTGTTTAATTTTGAGGTAGAATTTTATAATTATAATCTTGGTGGTTTGAAGCCGAATTATTCTTATGAGGAGTTGGTTAGTTCGATAATGGGTAACTTGAAGTTAAAGACTATGCCTACTTTATTGTCGGATAATGATAAGAAATATTATCTTCCGATACGTGGGAATAATACGTTGAGTATGGATTTGGTTCATAAGGTTAGATATAGAGCGGTTGGTTCTTATGAGGTTAATAACGTTTATATCAGTGCTGTAAATGGTGAAGTTGTTTGGAAGCAGAGATTGACACAAAACATTGATATTGAAGTTGGTGGGGAAGTAGAAATGGAGAATTATCATACAATGCCAACTTATAAGAAAATGATGAATTTGAAGGTGAATATAGGTGGAGAAGAGTATATGATAGATAAAGATGGTGGATTGGATGTGGATATTACAGAAGAGACGGATATAGATTTTCTTTTTGAGGGGCCATGGGCAAAAGTAATTTGGGATAATAAGCAGCCAACTGTAATTGAGGCGAGTATATCACCTGATGATAGTAAGGTAGTTTTAGATAATGAAAATTCTCATCAGTGGGAACGGAATCAGTTTTATTATTTGAATTTTATTCATGACTATATTAAGGGTTTGGATTCTGAGTTTGACGCGATGGATACATTGATTACTGTAACAATGATGACTAATCCGGGTCCACAATTTGGAGATAGTCCTAATGCTTATTCGAATTATGATTCTATAGTATTTATAAACCCTGAGCATCCGGAGATAGCGATGGCAAATGGTCCATCGATATTATTTCATGAATATGGGCATAGCATGCATAACCTTTTTTATATTCAGCAGGGAGCAGATGAGGCTGGTATGTTAAATCATGCTTGTCATGAGGGAACAGCAGATGTGCTTTCTGCATTAATAGTAGATGACCCGAGGATTGGATATGGTCAATTTAGGAATGATATTAATCAGGTGGTTAGGAATATTGACAATGAAAATACATTTCCGGATTCGATTATGGGTGAGTCTCATCATGATGGGTTGATAATTGCTGGAGCATATTGGGATTTGAGAGAGTTGATTGGCGTTGAGGCTACTATGGAAATTTTTCATTTTGCGAAGTATGGATTGCCTGATGACATTGATGATAAGACTGCGTTTATGGAGTGGTTTTTGGAGTCGGTTATAGCTGATGATGATGATGGAGATTTATCGAATGGCACACCGCATTTGAGTGAAATTATTGAAGCTTTTAATTTGCATAAGATTGGTACGAACTTACTATTAGAAGATAGTTTTTCTCATACACCACTTGAGGATAGTGAGGAAATAGATATGGATTTTGATTTGAGCTTTACGCTTACAGCACCGGATTTTCCTGGTATGAGTTTTTCTGATGCGAAATTGCATTATTCGGTAAATGATGGGGTTAGTTATGAGGTAGTTGATGCGATGAGTGATGGGGACAAATTTCTAAGTAAAATACCAGCTCCGAATAAGTCGTTGAATATTAAATATTATTTCACTGTTAATGATGATTTGGCTGGGCAAGAGATGAAGTTTCCGAATAGTGATGGTGCGACTTATCAGTTTTTAGTTGGTTTTAAGACTATTTATAAAGATGATTTTGAAGGGGAAGAGAATTGGGCATTAAGTGATGATAATACTGTAGCGGGTGGGAAATGGGAAATTGGGGAACCGGAATTAGTAGATATGACACCTTTGGGACTTCCGATGGTACTGCAACCTGAAGGCGACAACTCTGATGATGGGAATAAATGTCTGGTAACTGATGGCAGTGCAGGATTTGGTTTTGAATTTTTTCAGAAGGGTTCTGGTTATGGTGTAAATACAATTGAGTCTGGAGCGATAGATATAAGTGAATATGATGAGAATTTGATATTAATTTTTGATTATTGGTTTAATGGTTTGAGTTTTATGTCTCCGAGTATTGAGTCTGTAACTTTCAAGATAGAATATTCGACTGATGGTGAGAACTGGAAGTTTTTATATGATGGATTTGAGATTGGTGAGGTTTGGGTAGCGGAGTCGATAGTATTATCTGATGATATAGCTGTGAATGATGAAATATTTTTGAAATTTAATTTGAAAAATATGGTTCAAGATGGGCAGATAATAGAGGGATTGATTGATAATATCAAGGTTATGTCTCCGATTAAGCAGGGTAAATCTGTTGAGTTGGCAAGTTCTGGAATGGATATTATTCAAAACCATACAAAGATATTGATAAGCAGCGAAGAGCCGATTATGGAGGATATGCAATTTCAGATTATTGATATGCAGGGCAAGGAGCTTACGAGTTTGACTGGAATAAATTCTTTGGGTAAAAATAAGATTGAGATAGACTTGGTAAATTATTTTGGGAATGGCGGAGTTTCTTCTGGGGTATATTTATTTAAGTTAGTTTATGGAGATGGTCTTAAAGTTGAGAAGATTAATATTGACTTTTGATGTAAGATAGGTTTAATATTATGGGCTTAGGGTTTAAACTCTGAGCCTTTATTTTTTGTATTTATGGGTTTAATTTAAAATAAATTTTGGATTAATTCATCTTTAAGTGTAACTTTTATTAAAAAAATCTGTTTATATTGCAGAGTTAGATAACAACCAAAGAAAAAGGATAGCTTATAATAATACTTTTACTCTTGTTTTTTTAAGAAAATCGGTCATTAGATTGATTAATTAGCACATATTATTCCATTAAGGCGTTAGGTAGATATATGTTACCAAGAGTATTTTTATTGTTTTTACTGTTATTTACAGTGAGTTATTTGAATCTTTTTTCGAAGGATTTGCGGGTTACTGTATCTAATGAGAATACTTTTGGGTTAAGCTATGAGCCTGGTGTTATTGATTTCCAACCAATTATAATAAATAATGAGATTAGTTCTGAAAAGGCAGAGAGTTTTGTTTTGCCGAAGTTTGAAAATGCTTATAATGTTGAGAAGAGAATTGGGAATTATAGTTTGATAGTTAGGAAGGAGTTGATTACTGTTCCTGGTGCTGATAAATATTCGATTAAGAAAGTTGATATATCTGAATTTAAGTCTTTTGATGTTAAGATGGCTCCTGTTCCTAAGCGTTCTGTTGATGGCTTGGATTATGAGTTAGCTTCTGATTTAGGTCAAGATTTGCCGGAATTGTTTTCGCATAAATATGTGGGGGTGTCTGGCGATAGGCATTTGGTTGAGTTAAGTTTTGTTGTTGCTTATTTTGATATGAGTATGGGCAGAACTATGGTTGCAAGTAAGTTTGAGGTAGAGATTGATTTTGAGAATGATGGTGTTAATGGTAATTTTGGCTATAGGAATAGAATTGGGACTGACCCGAATATTAGTTTGAATCATAATGAGACAAAAGATTTTAGGAGATATGGACAGGGATTGAGTCCGAGGAAGAGGGAAAAAAATGTTAATTCGTTTTTAGATGGCAATTTGAATGAGCAAACTTGGGTTAGGTTAGAGATTAGCAAAGAAGGGGTTTATAAGGTTGATAATTCGATGTTGTCGGCTTTAAATGTTAGTATAAGTAAAGATGATATTAGTTCTATTAGGGTATTTGGAATAGATGGAGAGGGGTTGTCGGAGCTTGTAAATCCGGAGCAATTTAATGAGATGAATGAGCAGGAGATAATAGTAAATGCTAATGGTGATGGTAGTTTAAAGGAAATAATATTTTATGGGTCATCGGTAAGGGGTTTTAAAAATGATGATGGAGATTTAATTCGTTATATTAATCCTTATTCGAAGACTGCCAATTATTTGCTTACTTGGGGTGGTATAGATGGGAAGCGTGCAAGCAGTAGTGAATTTAGTGGAACGATAGAAAATACCCCGAAGACTTATTCACATAAATATTTCTTTGAGGAGGAGGTTTATAGTCCTTTTCCATTTGGGGCTGGGAGGCAGTATATAGGGAATATTGTTAATAATGTAACTTATAGTACGGATTTGCACAATTTGTATCCTGGCGGGGTTGTTCGTTATTTTTTCTCGTTGGCACATCAGAGTATTTTCACTTCTTATTTTAATATACGTGAGAATGGGAATTTGATTAAAGATGGGATAAATATTGCACAAATATCTACTTATACTCCAACTAGGAGGAAGTTTCAGGATATTAGTATAAATTCGAGTCAGATTGCTTCAGATGGGAAGAGTAGGATAAATATTGAATATGTTAATGAGAAGTCTGTTTCATCTTATGGATATTTAGATTATTTTGAGATACATTATGACAGATATTTTAGGGCAATAGGAGATGAGATTTCATTTTTTAGTGATAGCGAGTTAGAGGGTAATACGGAATTTAATATTAGTGGGTTTGGTGGTAGTAATAAATATTTATTTGATGTTAGCGAGGCTAATAAACCGAAGTTGTTAGAAAATTATTCGACTTCTGGTGATGGTGTAGCGATTAGGACTGAGTTGAGTTTTGGCGTGACTAAGAAGTTTTTTGCAAGTTCTAAATTAAGAGTTCCGAGTTTATTTAGTTTGAAGTTTAATGATTTGAGGTCTGAGGATATAAGGGGTGATATAATTTTGATAACTCATAAGAGTTTGTTGAATTCTGCTGAGAAGTACAAGGAGTATAGGGAGTCTAAGGGGGAGTTTGGCGTTCAGATAGTAACAACTGATGATATATATAATAATTTTTCATGTGGGACTCAGGACCCTGTTGCAATTAGGGATTTTATAGCTTATGCTGTGAATAATTGGGAGGTTCAGCCGAGATATGTTTTGCTTTGGGGCGATGGACATTCGGATTATAAGGGGATAAATTATAGTGCAATAAATTATGTACCGCCTTATGAGTTTGATGACAATGATACTTCTTATGATGAGGATAGTAACTTTGCGAGTGATGATTTTTATACTTATGTCTTGAATGATGATAAGCGGATGGATATTGCGATTGGTAGGGTTACGGTAGATTCGCCGAGTTCTTCTGAATTGTTTTTAGAGAAATTAAAATTTTATGAAGATTCGTCTTCTGCGGATTCGTGGAGAACAAAAATTACTTTGGTGGCTGATGATGCTTGGGTAAAAACAGATAATGGGAATCCAACAAGAGATGGTTCAAGTCATGTGGTTGCATCGGAGTATTTGGCAAATAATATTATTAATAAAGATATGGCATTGACTAAGATATATTTGCCTGAATATAAGACTGTGATAACGAGTGAGGGCAGAAGAAAGCCTGATTTGAATCAAGATTTGGCATCGAATGTTAAGTCTGAGGGTGCATTGCTATTGAATTGGTTGGGGCATGGTAATCCGTCGGTATGGGCACATGAGTCAGTTTTCAGTAAGGAAACTTCGGTTAAAGAGTATACAAATTATGATAAGTTATTTTTCTTGACTGCTGCGACTTGTGATTTTAGTAGGTTTGACCAGAGTACTGGACGTACTGGAGCCGATGAGTTATTATTGAGCGAACGAGGTGGAGCGATTGGTGTATTTGCGGCAACTCGGATAGTTTATGCGAGCCAGAATGAGGAGATAAATGATAGGTTTTATACGAATTTGTTTACAAGGGATTTTGAGAATAAATACTTGACTGTTGGTGAGGCATTGAAGAATGTTAAGCAACAGCTTTTTGAAGAGAATGACCAGAAATATTTTATTTTGGGAGACCCTTCGATGAGAATTAATATTCCTGATTACCAGATAGTAATGGATAGGTTTAATGGAGTGGTGATAGATTCGAGTTCGAATTTTGAGGTGAAGGGCTTATCGGAGATTACTTTTGAGGGGCATATAGAGACGAACGGAAATGAGTTAGCGAGTGGTTTTAGTGGTGATATTAGATTGGTTTTCCATGATGGTGATGTAGAAGTTGAGACTGAGTCAGATGGGATAGATTTTTATTTTAGAGAAAATGGTGGGATATTAAACATTAGTAATGCGAAGGTAGAGAATGGAAAATTTACTGTTACATTTCAGTTGCCGAGGGATATAAGTTATAGTGAGAATAATGGCAAATTATTTGCTTATGCAAAAAATGATAATGGTTTGTATGCTAAGGGTAGTTTTCATTCGTTGGATGTATATGGGATAGATGAGAATGCACAGAAGGACGATGAGAAGCCTGAGGTTGAGATATATTTAGATTCGTATAATTTTAAGAAGGGTGATGTGGTATCCTCTTCGCCTTTGCTGTTGGTAAATGTAAAGGATAATATGGGAGTAAATTCTTCGGGTTCTGGAATAGGTCATCGAATAGAAGCATTTATAGATAATGGAGAATATGAAGTAGATTTGACGAATTCGTATTCGGTAGATGAGAATGACAATAAAATAGGACTTATGCAGAAACAACTTAATGAGTTATCTGTAGGGCGACATAGTGTGAAGGTTAGGGCATGGGATTTGCAGAATAACTATATTGTAGATTCTACGTACTTTTATGTAAAGGAGAATTATTTTGTAAAAGTATTTAATGTTACGCCTAATCCATTTGTTGAGAGTACAGAGATTAGTTTTGAGCATAATATCACTCCTCCATTTGATATTGAGATAGAAATAGTAGATTTTCAGGGTAGGTCTGTAAATCAAGTAAAAGGTTTGGTAAATACGCCGGGAGTAGGTACAGTAGTATGGAATGGGACGGACAAAAATAATATGGGTATATCGCAGGGTACTTATGTATTTATGATGAAGGTTAGGGATTTTGAGGGAAATGAATCACATCATGAGGGAACATTGCTCGTAAAAGTGAAATGATAGGCAGATAGTAGGTAAGAAAATATAAGCAAGTAGATAAAGAAGTAAGTTTTTAGATTAGACTTAAGACAAAGAAAAAAGTAAAAAATTAAAATAATAAAAATAAGAAATCGTATTTGACAATCTGCAAAAAGCAGACTTAACGAAACTTAAGGAGTTTTATAGATGAAGGTAAAGAGTTTAAATTTGATATTATTATCACTTTTATTATTTTCCTTAAATAGTAAAGTATTTGCACAGCCGGGCAGTTCAGCGGTGCCTTTTTTATTGATAGCACCAGATGCACGTTCGAGTGGAATGGGAGAAGTCGGCACAGGAATAGCTGATGATATCAATGCAATATATTGGAATCCTGGTGGATTGGGATTTTTAGAAACTTTAGAGCAAACTCAGTACGGGTTTGAGACAGATGAAGAGCCGGCACCATTTCGTCAGGTATCTTTAGCGTTTTCTCCGTGGTTACCTCAGTTTCATGCAGACTTATATTACAGTTACTTAACATTTGGAACTTATATTGAAGAGATAAGTGGAACTGTGGCGATTAATTTTATATTGATGAATTTGGGTAAGTTTGAGCGTACTGATGAGAATGGAAATTCGAGAGGTGAGTTTACTTCTAATGAATTTGCGTTGGGTGCTTCTTATGGAACTCGAGTTTCGGAAGATGTTGGGGTAGGTATTCAGGTAAAATATGTTCAGTCGAATTTGACTCCTAAAACTTCGGAGAGTGCTGCAGCTGGAACTGGTATTAGTGGAGCGATTGATATTGGATTTTTATGGAAGCCGACGGAATTACATGAATCAATTGATAATCTTTTGTCAATAGGAATTAATCTTCAAAATTTTGGTCCTAAGATGACATATATCAATGAGGCTGACCCATTACCAACTTCACTTAGATTCGGTACATCATATATAGTATATGAAGATGAATATAATTCTTTGATGCTTGCTGCAGATGTTTCGAAGTTATTAGTAAAAAGAGATACTTTGGGTTCTGACCCATTGCCTAATTCATTGATTACGGGTTGGGAGAATGATGGAGCAGAGTTTTCGATAGGAGCGGAATATTGGTATCAAGATGCTGTTGCATTGCGTGGGGGTTATTTTTACGAACCTGCGGTAATAGGCGGTAGGGAATTTTATAATTTTGGTTTTGGATTAAGATATGAGATGCTTAAACTTGACTTTGGTTATATCATTACGATAGAAGATAATAATCCGTTGGCAAATACAATGAGATTTTCTCTTTTATTTGACTGGGAATAATACTGATAAAATAGAATTTGATGAGGGGATAACAAATTATTTGGAATTTTTAAAATATGTTATCCCTTTTTTATTTATAATATTTAGGATTTGATGAATTATAAAATTATTTATATAATATTTTTCTTGATTGTGGCTCAATTTGGATTGGGTTATTCGGTTGAATACCCTGATACATTGAGGTTGGTAGAAAATAGTGCATTTTCTTATGGTGAGGAGTTGAATTATGAGGTTAGTTATGGGGTTGTTACTGCTGGCAGAGGGTTTATAAAGATAGAGAAAAAGCCAGTAATAATGTATAATAGGAAGTCTTTTGATATTAAATTTCAGGTGGAATCGGTTGGAATGTTGTCATGGGTGTATGATGTAAGGGATTATTATAGGATAATAGTAGATGAGCGTGGGATATTTCCGTGGAGGGCGGAGCAAAAGGTAAGAGAGAATTCATATAAGAGGGATTTTAAGGCAAATTTCAATCATTATAGGAATGAAGTTTATACTGGTGGAGATACTTTTGAGATAGCGTCATATACACATAGTTTATTTTCGGCGTTTTATTTTTTTCGCACTATGGATTTGAGTGATTATAAGAAGGGTGATATTCGTTCGCTTAGTTTTTTTTATAAGGATACGACGCTTAGCACTGAGATAAAAATGATAGGTCGTGAGACTGTTGAGTCGGAGACTGGGCGATATGATTGTATAATAATTGAGCCGCAGTATGTAAAGGGTGGGTTGTTTAGGAGCAATAGGATACCGAGAATTTGGTTAACGAATGACGAGAAAAAAATTCCGATAAAGGTGGAGGTAGCGATAAATTTGATTGGGGATATACATGTGGATTTGGTAAGTTATAAGGGTATTGGAAGTAAAATAAAGGCTAAGAAATGATTATGAATATGAGAATGATGTTGGTGGTATTTTTTGTAACAAGTTTAAGTTTGTTTTCTTTGGGGAAAGAGGAAACTTTTAAGAAGTTAAAGTCGGAGTTTGATACAGCTAAAACTATAAATATTATTGCTTTTTCGGAGACGAGTGGGGATACGCTTGATATTGTAATTTCGGAAGGTAATAAGTATCAGATTAGGACTACGGCACGAATATTAACTTCAGATGGAGATACATTATGGAATTATTCTGTTGAGGATTCGAATGTGATTATTAGTAATATTGATGAATATTTGACAGAGACTTCGATTGAGAATATATTTTTTGAGAAGTTAAATTCGTTAAAGCCTTATAAGATGTCTTCGGGGATTGATAGTCGTTTGGGTTCTTATAATAAATTGGAGTTGAGGTCTGAGAATGAGGAGGAGAATATTGTTGTATATTTGGATAAAAAAAATAATATAGTTGCTCTTAAGATAATTAATAATTTGTCAGATGAGTTATGGAATATTTTGAAATTTAAAACTTCAAAGAATGAGCGAGAGTATAGGTTTAGAATTCCTAATGGAATTGAGGTAATTGATTTGCGGTAGTGTTGGATTTTATAGAGATGAAATCAATTTAGAATTTATTGGCACACATTTTACAAAATTTTGCGTTTTCGTCAGTTTCGATATAATCACATTTTGTACAGATTTGTTTTTGATTATCGTTAGCATTTTGGATTTTTGTAAGTCCTGCGGTAACTATTCCTGTTGGTACGGCGATGATAGCGTAGCCGGAAATCATTATAATAGAGGCGAGGAATTGGCCTAGAGGAGTTTGAGGAGTCATATCTCCGTAGCCGACAGTTGTCATGGTAACAATAGCCCAGTAGATAGATTTTGGAATGGAATGGAAGCCGTTTTCGGAGCCTTCGATGATATACATTAGTGAGCCGAGTATAACGACCATTGATATGACTGCGACGAGGAAAACAAATATTTTTCTGCGTGAAGCTTTTAATGCGCTTTTTAGGAGGCTGATTTCTCCGATGAATTTTGCGAGTTTTAATATTCTGAAGACTCTTAGGACTCTGAGTATTCTTAGTACGGACAGGTATTGGGTTCCTGGTAAGAAAATGCTAAGGTATGTTGGGACAATACTGAAGAGGTCTATTAAGCCGAAGAAGCTGAAGATATATTTAATAGGTCTGGGGGTTACCCATATTCTGACAAAATACTCGATGGTGAAGATAACAGTGAAAAACCATTCGGCTATGAGAAAGTATTCTCCGAGCAATTGGTTGTATTTTTCGACGGAGTCTAACATAACAATAAATACGGATAAGATAATGCTCCATATTAGGATTAGGTCGAACCACTTTCCAGCTGGGGTGTCAGCGTAGAATATAATATCGTGTATTTTTTTCTTAAACATTTTTTAATTTATAATATTTTTCATTAAAAAACAAAGATTTATAATAAATTAGTATTAAGTTTGCATATTAAATTTTTTAGAACAATTAATAGAGTAGTTTGTCATTTAGTAGAAATAATATCAACAGTTTATTTTCTTCTTTGATAGTAGAAGAGTTAGTAAGAAATGGGATTGATTATTTTGTTATATCACCGGGTTCTCGTTCGGCACCGATGACGAGTTCTGTTGCTGAGAATTCGAGGGCGAAAGATATTATTATTTATGATGAGCGTTCTGCGGCTTTTCATGCTATTGGATATGCAAAGGGTTGTGGGAAACCTGCGGTGTTGATTTGTACTTCTGGTTCGGCAGTTGGGAATTATTTACCTGCTGTAATAGAGGCAGACATAAGTAAAATACCTTTGATAATTATTTCTGCGGATAGGCCAACGGAGTTAAGAGATGTTGGGGCAAATCAGTCTATTAATCAGAGGGATATATTTAAGCCTTATATTCGGTATGGGTTAGATTTGGAAGCTCCTAATGAGTCAATTCCTTTGAAGTATATACTGACTTTGACGGATTCGTTGGTTAATTATGCGGTTAAGGGGGCTGGTGCTGTTCATCTGAATATTATGTTTCGTGAGCCATTGGCACCGACTATTATTCCGTTTAATAATAATATATTAATGGGGATAGAAGATTGGGAACAGAGTAGCGGAGTTTATACTGAGTATATTAATGAGGTTAGGACTTTATCTGATGAAACGATAGAATTTATTTTAGATGGGATAAAAGAAGCTGATAATCCGTTGTTTATAATTGGGAGACTGCCTTTTGGGACTGATAGAGAATTGTTGATTAAGTTAATTGAAAGGTTAAAAATACCAGTATTTGCTGATATATTATCTGGGCTTAGAATGGTAGATAATATTCACATTATCAATTATTATGACCAAATATTATTAGATGAGAAGATGGTTGAAGAGAAGCCTGATTTTGTATTACATATTGGTGGACAATTAACATCAAAGAGATTGTTGCAGTGTTTGGATTGCCCAATAGAGCGATATATTGTATTGAAGGAACATTCTGATAGGCATGACCCTAATAATAATATTACGCATCGGATATGTTCGGATTATAATAGTTTTTTTGTGTCGATGGTGAATAAAACTAATGAGATGGGTATAGAAAGTTTGGTTGAAGATAGATTTGGGAATGGGTTAAAAAGTAAGAATGGAAAAATTAATAATGCTTTGAATGATTTGAAGATTCCTGAAGCTAATGAGGTAATGGTTGCGAGGTTAGTTTCTGAAGAAATTAGTTCAGATGAGATTTTGTTTTTATCGAGCAGTATGCCGGTTCGGGATATGGATATGTTTGCAAATATTAGGGGTGGTAAAGATGAGAATAGTTATGAAATAATTGAAGTTGATGCGAATAGGGGTGCGAGTGGGATTGATGGGATTATATCGACTGCGAGTGGAATAATGGTAGGCAGGAAGAGGGACTGTAGCTTAGTTATTGGTGATATTGCTTTTATTTATGATATGAATGTTTTGTCATATTTGGATAAGATTGAGAATAAAATGACTATTGTTTTGATAAATAATGGTGGTGGTGGGATATTTTCGTTTTTGCCTATTAGTGAGAAAAATAAGAATTTTGAGAAATATTTTGCTACGCCCCATAGTTTTAATTTTGGGGGGATATCGAATAATTTTAATATTGAATACAGGAAATGTGAGAGTATGAAAGATTTTAGAATGGCTTATTGTTCACGGAATAAGGTGGATAGACATTTGATTATTGAGGTGGTATGTGATAGAGAGAGTAATATTGAACTGCATAGGTCATTAAAAGGGCTATACTGATATGGATTATTGGATTGTTTAAAAAATATAATACAAGTAATGGGGAGTTAGATTACTTTTGGTCTTAGAGCAGTCATAAAGATAGCGAGTGTAACTTTAATCATATAATAAGCTCCGCCTGTGATAGAAATAGATGAAATACCTCCTGTGCGTTCTTGCATTAGGGTGAATACTTCTAATATTTTAAATCCATTTTTACCCATCATGATTACGTTTTCTGGTTCTGGGTAATCTTGGGGATAGTTGAAGGCGAGGAATTTGATGGCTTTTTTATTATATGCTCTGAAACCGGAGGTATTGTCTGTAATTTTTTGTTTAATAATTAATGAATTGAGCATTCGGAAGAAGTTAATACCAATTCTTCTTAGGAATGAAGATTTCCATCCGTCATGGTTTTCGGTGAAGCGTGAACCGATTACGAAGTCTGCTTCATTATTTTTAATAGGTTGAATGATTTTGGATATTTCACTCGCTAAGTGTTGTCCATCTCCGTCGAATTGGAAGGCTATATCGTAGTTATTATCATTGGCAAATTTGAAACCAGTTTGTACTGCTCCCCCAATTCCTAAGTTAGAGACTAAATTAACTACGAATGCTTTTTTTGTAGATTCTGCAACTTCTTTGGTTTTATCTTTAGAGCCATCGTTGATAATTACAATATCTAATTGGGCATTTTCATTTTTAATATCTTCGATAACTCCTGCTATGCTATTTTCTTCGTTGTATGCGGGTACTATGGCGAGTATTTTCACTTATAATTCCTTTTATCAAAGGTAAATTAACAATCAATATTGCTCACAATATAAAAATATATTAGTTTAAGAGCAATATATATTTCTAAACAATAAAACAAAAATAAAAAAAGAAATAAAATTATGCAGCCATTACTTACAGATGATAAAATAGTTTTCGGATTGTTATTAGCAATACTTGGGTTAATTTATTTTACATCATCATCAAAAAATAAATATCTACAACTTTTTTACAATTATATACCGGCATTACTTCTTTGTTATTTGATACCAGCTTTGTTTAATACGTTTGGGATTATTGATGGGAATAAATCGGGGTTATATGGAATGGCGAAGAATTATTTGCTTCCGGGTTCGCTTATATTGATGACTATGTCGATAGATATGAAAGCAATTATTGGGTTGGGTAGAAAGGCTTTGATTATGTTTGCTACGGCAACTGTTGGGGTAGTAATTGGTGGGCCAATTGCTGTTTTAATAGTTTCTCAGATAAGTCCTGAGGCGTTGATTGGGGTTGGGGAAAATGAAGTATGGAGGGGATTGGCAACGATAGCTGGCTCTTGGATAGGTGGTGGTGCGAACCAGTCTGCTATGCTTGAGTTGTATCAGTATAATACTGAGAAATATTCAGCTATGGTGGGAATTGATATTATTGTTTATAGTTCTTGGATGGCAATTCTTCTTTATGGTGCTGCTCGACATAAGTTGGTTGATAAATTTTTGAATAAGAATAAGGTTGGGGGTTCGGAAATAGAATTATTGTTGGAAAAGACAAATAAAATGAAGTTTGAGTTTCCGCAGATGAATAATTTGATGGTGATATTGGGTTTATGTTTTGGGTTGGTTGGTTTATCACATTTTTTGGGGCAAATAATAACTAATGCTATAGACCCTGATGGGTTGCTTTCGAGTTCTGGGAATGTTTTGGGTTCGAACTTTTTTTGGTTGATTGTGTTGAGTACAACTTTTGGATTGATATTGAGTTTTACAAGGGCAAAGAAATTAGAAAGATATGGGACGATGAATATTGGTTCGTTGTTTATTTATGTGTTGGTGGCTACGATTGGAATGAAGATGGACATTAGTACTACTTTTGACAATCCGAGTGTATTATTTATTGCTCTAATTTGGATTTTTATTCATGGCGGACTACTTTTTTTAGTAGCAAAAATTATAAAAGCAGATTTTTTCTATGTGGCAGTTGGCTCGATGGCAAATATAGGTGGGGCGGCATCGGCACCGGTTGTTGCGGCTGCATTTAATCCGCAGTTAGCATCAGTTGGCGTTTTGTTAGCAGTGTTGGGTTATGCTGTTGGTACTTATGGGGCGATAGCATGTGCGGAGTTAATGCGGTTGGCTATGGGGGGTGGGTAGATGGGAGTAGATGGTGGAGATAAAGTATGGGGATAAATATTATTATGTAAAATTAATTTAATTAGTTAGTTTTAGTTTAGTTTATCAAACAGAAATAGAAAATATTATGTTGAAATTCGCACTTGTCGGTTGCGGTAGAATAGCAGTAAGGCACTCAGATTTATTGGGAAATAATAATATAGATAATGCAAAGCTTGTAGCGGTTTGTGATATTATTGAGAGCAAAGCAAAAAAGATTGGCGACAAATTTAATATCCCTTATTATACAGATATGGACAGGATGATGACTACTGAGGAAATTGATGTAGTGGTTATTTTGACAGAGAGTGGAAACCATGCGAAGAACTGTGTTTCACTTGCGAAGTATGGCAAACATATCGTTGTAGAAAAACCAATGGCTTTGACGATAGATGATGCGGACATGATGATAGAGGCTTGTGATTTTAATAATTGCAAGTTGTTTATTGTGAAGCAAAACAGGTTTAATTTGCCGGTTACTAAACTAAGGGAGGCTATAGAAAAAGAAAGATTTGGTAAATTATTTATGGGAACTGTAAGAGTGCGCTGGTGTCGAACTCAGGATTATTATGATTTAGATTCTTGGAGAGGAACTTGGGCAATGGACGGTGGAGTAATTACAAATCAGGCTTCACATCATTTGGATTTATTGGAGTGGATGATGGGTAAAGTAGATTCGGTTTATGCTAAAGGGATTACTGCTTTGGCGGATATAGAGTCGGAGGATACTGCGGCAGTTATATTAAAATTTCGGAATGGTGGTATTGGTATGATTGAGGCAACAACCGCTATTCGTCCAAAAGATTTGGAAGGATCAATATCTATACTAGGTGAGAAAGGTTCAGTTGAAGTTGGTGGTTTTGCTGTAAATAAAATGTTGCATTGGAATTTTGCAGACAGGGTTGATGGCGACAATGAAATATTTGAAAAATATTCTGAAAACCCACCAAATGTATATGGATTTGGACATAAATCATATTATGACCATATTGTAGATAGTATAATTAATAATAAACCACAGTTAGTAAATGGATTAGAAGGTAGAAAGAGTGTAGAGTTAATAAGTGCAATTTATGAGTCTATGGAAACGAGAAAGGAAGTATATTTACGGTTTAAACCTGAAAAATGTAAGTTAGGAAAAAGATTATGATTCTTGAGAAATATCGCCCAGATTTACAAGATGAATGGGACGATTTTGTTGATAATCATTCTTCAAATGGTATATTATTTCATAAAATGAAGTTTTTATCTTATCATGGAGATAAATTTGAAGACACGTCACTGCTGATAAGAGATGATAAGAAAATTATTATAGCAGTTTTTCCTTCTATTATAAGTAGTAATACTATTATCTCACATCAAGGTTCGTCTTATGGTGGGTTAGTTTTGAAAAGAAATTTGAAATTAAAAGAAATTGATGATATATTAACATTAATTATTGATTATTATAAAACTAAATTAAAAGCAGATTCAACAAAAATAATACTACAAGAAAAGTTTGAACCAGCAAAAAATGATGTCTTAGAATTTTTACTTTTCCAGAAAGGGTTTCAAATCACATCAAAAGAAATTAGTACAGCAATATATACTATTGACTTTTTTAATTATAGTGGTATGAGGAAGTCAACACGTCAATATATTAAATCAGGAAAGATTAATAATATTGGAGTTGAGTATTTTATAGCTGAAGAAAAAGAGGATATAGTTGAAGCATATAATATAATAAGTTCAAATCTTAAAAAAAAATATAATAAAACTCCAACACATAGTCTTGAAGAAATCTTGGAATTGAAAAATCGTTTTATGGACGATATAAAGTTTTTTTGTGCGAGAGAAGGAGATGTAATTATTGGAGTCTATGTGATTTTTGCTTTGGATAAAAATGTATTGCATACTTTTTATATTTCGAGCAAAGAAGATTCACAAAATGTGAAAGATATTGGGATTGTTAATTCAATAATGTTATATGCCAAGGAGAAAAATTATAAATATTTGAATTTTGGCATATCGAGTAGAGGAAAAGAAATTAAATGGTGGATTCATAATTATAAGGAACAGTATAGTAAACATTTTTTTACAAGAGATACTTGGGAATGTGAGTTATAATGTATAGTTTTTTAGAAATAAGCACTATTTATCCATCATTCATTCCATATTTTGAGAGGAAGTATCCTGAATGCAAAGATTTAAACTACAAACAACATTATGATTTATTGTGTTCAGAATATTTTGGTTTTGCAGATAATTATATATTTTATTTGAATAAGTTAGGTATAAGCGCAAATAATATAATAGTTAATTATGAGGAGCTTCAATCAAAATGGGCAAAGGAACATAATATTTCAGCAAATGGAAAAAGTCTCATATTAAAACAAATAGAATATTACGAACCAAATGTAGTTTTTATGCATGGCTTAGACTTGGTTGATTATTCAACTTTGAACAAAATTAAAGATTATATTGGCTCAATTAAACTATTAACTGCTTTTCATGCAGCACCGATAAGCGAGTTAGAGATTCAATTTGGAAGAGAATTTGACATAGTTTTTACTTGTAATAGAGGTATGTATTTAGACTTTAAAATTAAAGGTTTGTGCTCTGAATTTCTATCTCATGCTTTTGAAAAGCGTGTATTAGAGCAATTAAGTAATAAAAACAAAGAAAATAAATTAGTTTTTGCTGGCTCTTTAACAAGCGGTGGGCAGTTCCATGATGATAGGATAGAGATGCTCAATAAAATGCAAAAAGAAGGTTTTAATTTAGATATATATGCAAATATTAGGGATAAAAATTCATTTTCAAATAAAATGCTATTAACTGGCTTCAGAGTTTACTCATTATTTCCAAAAATCTTTAAAAAGATAATTCATAGGAACAAGTCGCTATCAAGATTAGAAACGCTTGATTTTAATTTTTTTCAAGAAAGTGAAGAGATAAAATATTTAAAAAATTATTCGAGAAGTCCTAAGTTTGGTTTGGATTATTATCAAGTTTTAAATTCAGCGAGTGTTGTTTTTAATAATCATATTAATATTTCTGGAAAATATGCTGGAAATATACGAATGTTTGAGGTAACAGGGGTTGGTTCACTTCTGTTGACTGATAAGAAAATTGATAACAATGATTTGTTTGAACCGGGTAAAGAAATACTGGTTTATGATGATTATAATGATGCGATTGAAAAGGTGAAATGGGCTTTAAATAATCCTGAAGAAGCAGCTGAAATAGCTAAAGCTGGGCAAGAACGAACATTGAATCAGCATACTTATGAGAACCGTGCAGATGAATTAAATGAAATTATATTGAAATATTTGAATTAAGAAAAGAGTAGATTTTGGTTGTTGAAAAGATAAATAATGTATTGATTAAAATTCTTCCTCCTTTTGTTTATGGGGTGTTGAAGCGTTTGTATTCGTATAAGTATGGTTGGAGGGGTAAGTATTCATCTTGGGCTGAGGCAGAGGGCGTTGCAAGTGGTTATGATGCTGAAAATATTTTGGATAAGGTTTCTGAGTCTTTGCTAAAGGTTAAGAATGGGGAGGCTGTTTTTGAACGTGATAGTGTCTTATTTGATGAAATTCAATATTCTTGGCCTATATATTCTGGACTTTTGTTAGCAGCTGCCAAAAATGGAGGCAAATTAGATATTATTGACTTTGGAGGTAGTTTAGGGTCTTCTTATTTTCAGAACAAAAAATTTTTAGACCAAATAAGTAGTGTCTCTTGGAATGTAATTGAACAAGGGAATTTTGTAAAGCGGGGAAAAGAATTGTTTGCAGATGATAGGTTGCATTTTTATCATGATGTTGATGAATGTAAAATCAATGAAAACCCAAATGTATTAATGATTTCAAATACTTTACAATATATAGAATCACCTTATGAATTATTGGATAGTTTAATTCGAGATTGTTTTGATGTTATAATTTTTGACAAAACTCTTTTTACTCTTGATGGTTCCGAGCGAGTTACGGTTCAAGTTGTACCTCCTTGGATTTATAATGCGAGTTATCCTTGTCATATTTTGTCTGAAGATAGGTTTAAACAATATTTTATCTTGAATGGGTATAAATTGGTTGAAGAGTTTAATGCTAATGTTGGGGATACAAATGAATATAGATTTAAGGGTTTTATATTTGTTAGAGAAATTAAGGAGAGTTAGTTGAAAAATAAATTATATTTTTGTACTCTTTTTGATTCTTATTATATGTCTCGTGGTATTGCGATGTATGAATCTTTAATAGCTCATTGTAAAAATTTTCATCTTTATATTTTTGCGTTTGATGATGTTTCATTTGACTATTTAAGCAAAAATTCACCTGAACAAATTACTGTAATATCTTTAGAAGAGTTTGAAGATAATGAGTTGTTAAGCGTAAAAGAGGGTAGGACAAAAGGTGAATATTGTTGGACTTCGACTTCTTCTACTATATTGTATTGTATTGAAAAATTTGAGTTGGAGCATTGTACTTATCTTGACGCTGATTTGTATTTTTTTTCGGACCCAAGAATTTTGTTGAAAGAAGTTTCTGATGGAAAAACTTTGATTACTTCTCATAGATATACTCCTATTTATAATCAGGATAAATTGAGTGGAAAGTACTGTGTTCAATTTATCACTTTTTGGAATAATTCAGAGAGTATGGAAATATTAAGATGGTGGAGAGGTGCTTGTATTGATTGGTGTTATGCGAGGGCTGAAGATGGTAAGTTTGGTGACCAGAAGTATTTGGACAACTGGCAAAGGGATTTCAAGAATGTTCATGTATTAGAGTACATAGGTGGTGGAGTTGCACCTTGGAATTTGCAACAGTATGAGTTTGAGCAAAATAATGATAAAATAGTAGGGATTCAAAAGTCCGATAAAACACGTTTTGAGTTGGTATTTTATCATTTCCATGCATTAAAATTTTTAGAGAACAATAGATATGAATTGAGCGTATATGAATTAGATGAAGCTGATATTGAATATATTTATAAGCCTTATCTTGTTCATTTGATTAAGATACATAATAAACTTAATGATGTTGGATTTAGAAATATTATACAATCTGAAGAAAATTTAAGTTTAAATGATTATTCTATCATAGATTTGATTAAATTACTGGTCAATGATTGGCGAATTCCGATAAGGTATTTAAAAATCAGAAAAGATAGTAAAAAAAATAAATATCATAGAGACTACTTCATAAAATAATATGGCAAAAAAAATACAACTACCCTGTTTTTCAGATGAAAGAGGCAATTTAACAGTAATTGAAGACGCTATTGACTTTGAAATTAAACGTATTTATTATATTTATAATGCGAGGAGTCAGCGCGGAGGTCATAGGCATAAGAAGGCAATTCAGGCATTGGTCAGCGTTAGTGGTTCTTGTGAAATTTATATAAATGATGGCAAAGAAGAAGAATGGGTAGTCCTTGACAACCCTAATGAATGTTTGATATTAGACCCTAAGGATTGGCATACGATGGATAAATTTAGTGAAGATTCGATTTTATTGGTTATTTCGTCTGAAAAATATGATATTGATGATTATATTGATGAGAAGTATTAATCTGAATAATGGAAATTTTTATGATAGAATATGAAAATCTAAGAAAAGTAAATGAAAAGTTGTTTGATAAGTATAGAATTGCTTTTGATGAATTTATGAGGTCTGGTTGGTATATTTTAGGTAATAAGGTCTCTGAATTTGAATCGAGTTTTGCTGAGTATTGTGGTGTGAAATATTGTGTTGGTCTGGCTTCTGGTTTGGATGCTTTAATCTTGGCTTTAGATGCCTTAAATCTCCCGAAGAATTCTGAGGTCATTGTTCCTTCAAATACTTATATTGCGACTATATTGGCTATTGTTCGGAATGGTTTAAAACCAGTTTTAGTTGAACCTGATATAAATACTTATAATATTGACACAAGCAAGATAGCAGCAAGTATAAGCAAGAACACCAGTGCAATTATGTTGGTACATCTTTATGGACAATCTTGCGATATGGGAACGATTTGCAAGATTGCTGAAAAGCATAATCTCAGAATTATAGAAGATGCTGCTCAGGCACATGGTGCAGAATTTAATGGGCAAAAAGTTGGTTCTTTTGGTATTGGTTGTTTTAGTTTTTATCCTACTAAAAATTTGGGAGCAATGGGTGACGCTGGTTGCTTGACAACAAACGACGAGGAAATATATAACAAAGTTAAATCATTAAGAAATTATGGTTCATCTATAAAATATTACAATCAGATGATTGGCTATAATTCAAGATTAGATGAGCTTCAAGCTGCTATATTAAGCATTAAGTTAGAATATTTAGATGGGATTAATTTGCATAAACAAAAATTAGCTTCTATATATAACGATAAACTAAATAGCAATATCATCAAACCAGTATTTAAAAATGACAACTCACACGTTTATCATATTTACAATATAAGACATAATAAAAGAGATGAGTTGAAGGAATATTTACTTAAAAAAGGGATAAAAACTGAAATCCATTATCCAGTTTCGCCTAACAAGCAGGATGCTATGAAAGGTATATTAGATGATAGATTTCCGATTTCAGAAAAGATACATGATACAACCTTGAGTTTACCGATTTCTTATTATCATAGTGAGAAGGATATTTTAGAAGTAGTGAAACAGATTAATAAATTTTAACTAATAATTAGATGATAGAAAAATTAAAAAAAATATATCTCTCTGAAATGTTCAACCCTAAATTATTAGGACTTTTTTCAAACCCTTTTTACATTATACGTAGAGGATTGTATAAGTCAATAAAAAAACACTCTTTAAAATTAGATGGAAAATTATTGGATTTTGGTTGTGGTAGTAAGCCTTATCGGAAATTATTTGAAGTATCTCAATATGTAGGACTTGACATTGAGGAAAGCGGGCATGACAACTCAAATGAAGATATAGATGTTAATTATGACGGTAAGACTATACCTTTCGAGGACAACTATTTTGATTCAGTTTTTACTTCAGAAGTGTTCGAACATATCTTTAACTTAGATGAGATTTTAACTGAATTAAATCGCGTCTGCAAAATAGATGCTAAACTATTGATTACGATTCCATTTGTTTGGGACGAACATGAGATACCCTACGATTTTGCGAGATATACTTCTTTTGGGATTAAACATCTGTTAGAACGACATGGCTTTGAAATAATTGAATTAGAAAAAACTACGACTTATGTTCAGACAGTATTCCAAATGTGGAATGCTTACGTATTTCAACATGTTTTGAAATCTGGAATTATTGCAGTATTATTTACGCCTATTTTGATTACACCAGTAACTATTATTGGACAAATACTGTCTTTCGTACTACCAAAAAATGAAAATTATTACCATAACAACGTAGTATTAGCTAAAAAAATCTCCAATGATAAATCTATAAAATGATTTATGAATCCATTTAAAAATTTACATAGCGAACAGACTAAATATTTGAATAATTTTAATTGGTTAGTTCTTGATAATGTTATTAAGATAATTGGTGGGTTTTTAGTGGCTATTTGGGTTCAGAAGTATCTCAGTAAATCGGATTATGGGGTGATAACTAATGCGATTGCTTATACTGGAATATTCACTGTATTGGCTAATCTTGGTTTGGGGCATATTGTTATTCGTGATATAGTTCAGTTTCCGAAGCTGAAAAGATTTTATTTGGGTACTGCATTGGGGTTAAAAGTTGTTGGTGCTGGTATTGCTTTTGCTCTTATTAATATTAGTGCGTTTTATTACGAACCAGATACTCTCTCAAGATTTGTAATTTTTTTATTTTCTTTTCAATTGCTTGCGAATGTATTTAATACTTTAAATATATATTATGACGCAAAGGTAAAGATTAAGTATCATACTATTGCTTCTGCTGTTTCTTATCTCATTTCATCACTTATAAAAGTGTATTTAATCCTCAATGAATATTCGGTTGAATATTTTGCTTATGCTTATATAGCGGATTATGTAATTTCGGGTATATTGAAAATTATTTTTTATCAGAAATTAGAATCTGATATTTTTAAATGGAGGTTCAGTAGGAAGTTGGCTAAACAGATACTTTTAGATTCTTGGGCTGTAGGGTTAACGGTATTTTTAGCTCAGATTTATAGTAATGTGGATAAGATTATGATTAATGATATGTTGAACAAGGAGGAGTTAGGGATTTATGGTGTTTCTACTTTATTTTCTGATATTTCTGGGATGTTGCCGCCTCTTTTGATGGCATCTGTTCTCCCCTATCTTGTTGAGCTTAAGAAGAATAATCCTGTATTTTATGAGAGAAGATTTAAGCAGATTATGAGTTTGGTTACTTGGGGAGCCATTATAGTATGCGCATTATCAGTACTCTTTGGCGACTACATGTTCTCAATACTATACAACGGAAAATACGACGACGCATATCTACCTTTTGCGTATAATATATGGAAACTATTGTTTCTTGCTCAGACTCAGCTAGTGAGTATTTGGCTTTTGAATCAGAATCTTCAGCGTTTTCAGTTATATACGAATTTGTTTGGTGCTGTGAGTAATATAATTTTGAATTATTTTTTAATAACTGAATATGGAATAGTTGGTGCGGCTTTATCTACGTTGATTAGTCGAGTAATAATTAACTGGGGTTCTCCATTGTTATTTAAAGAGACTAGGGAGGTAACAAGAATAAGTATAGGGAGTTTGAATCCGATGGTGTTGGTTAATTATTTGCGGATGAGGTAGATAGTTTTGCACATGGAGGGAAAAACATGGTTAATACTAAAAAAAGGTTTTATGTGTGGTTATAAGATTTTATATTTGTAAGCAGATAAAATACAATAAAATGAATGGATTTCAAGGATTACTCAGCAACCTAAAATTCAAAGTAAAAAATCAACTGTGATTTCAGAATATTTAAGTATTGTAGAAAAAAAGGTTGATTTTGGTCTAAAATTAGAAACTTATCATTCGATATTAGTTAAGGATTATACTTCAGCATTAGTTAAAACTATTGATGGCTATTATGCTTTGGTTAAGCAATTTCGTCCTTCAATAGAGGGATATACGATTGAATTGGTAGCTGGCACTGTAGAAAAAGGAGAATCTCCGAGAGCTAATATAGTTAAAGAGATTGCAGAGGAAGTTGGTATGAGATGCAGAGATGAGAATGTATTTGATTTAGGTATTTCACTTCCAGATACAGGACGGCATGAGAATAATATTTATTCATTTTATGTTGAAAATGCTGAATATATAGATAAAAATAAGTTTGTTGCAGAAGAAGGTATCGAAATTATTTTGGTAGATAAAGAAGAATTATTTGAGATGATAGATACTGGGAAATTAAACCATTCATTGCATTTAGCTGTAATTTTATTAGCAATAACAAAAGGTTATTTAACAAAGGATTGAAATAAATGAAATTAAGCGCTATAATAGATTATAGAAGTACAATTTTAGAAGCTTTAAAGAAACTTGATAGTACGAAGTTAAAAGCACTTATTTGTGTGGATGAGAATAACAAGCTAAAGGGTGTTTTGGTCGATGGTGATATAAGACGTGGACTTATTGCAGGTGTTTCACTTTCAGACAGTGTTGAAAAGGTTATGAATAGTCAACCAACTTTTTTGAATGAAGGTGCTTCACATCAAGAAATTGGCAGTATGATTTCAACAAAAATTAGGATAATACCAATTGTTGATAAGTCAAATACTTTGGTGGATTATCATACTTTTAAGGAACAATATGACAATAAATATATTAAGAATAAGAATATTGCTATTTTAGGAATGGGCTATGTAGGATTGACTTTTGGATTAGTCTTGGCAGATGTTGGTTATCATATCACTGGGTTTGATATTAATAAAGAGTTGATAGCAGATTTGAATGAGAAAAAAGAGCCATTTTTTGAGGAAGGTTTAAAATCATATTTAGACAAACATACTGATAATAGGATCCATTTCACAACAAATTTAGAAAATGTGTCAGCTGATGTATATATAATTACAGTAGGGACACCATTACTACCAATTGAGAAGAAACCTAATATTGAACATATTAAAAAGGCTACTAAGAGCATAGGTTCTTTAATTAAGAGGGGTGATTTAGTTATTTTAAGATCAACAGTACCTACAGGGCTTTCGAGAAATATTGTATTACCTGAGTTAGAAAAAACTTCTGGTTTGAAATGCGGGGAAGATTTTTATTTGTCTTTTGCACCAGAGAGAACTGCGGAAGGGATAGCATTAAGGGAATTAAGAAAAAATCCACAAATAATTGGTGCATTTGATAATACTTCTTATGAAATAACTTCTAGGATATTTGAGTCTATAACTCATACTGTTATAAATGTTGGTTCTTTAGAATCTGCTGAAACCTGCAAATTAATTGATAATACTTATCGAGACCATATTTTTTCGTATGCCAACAATATGGCGAGACTAACAGAAAAACTAGGATTAAATCTTCACGAATTAGTAGATGCGGTAAACTTTGGTTATGAGCGAAATCAGATTCCGAGACCATCTCCTGGAGTTGGTGGTCCATGTCTTTCGAAAGATCCATATATACTATCAGAGGTTTTTAATGAAAATAATTTAGATTCAGATTTGATAATGCATGCAAGGAAAATTAATGAGCTTGGTCCAAATTTGATAAAAGAGAAATTAGATAGTCTGTTGACCAAAGTTGGCAAATCATTAGAGGAGTCTAAAGTTTCTTTAGTTGGGATGGCATTTAAAGGGTCTCCTGAAACTTCAGATTTACGTGATTCAACTTCTCTTTGGTTTTTGGATTTAGTAAGGGGTTGTAAGAATTTGAATGCTTTTGACCCGGTTATCAGTAAAAAAGAATTGGAAGAGTTAGGAGTATGCCCAGTTTCTTTAGAAGATGCTTTTAAGGATACTGATGCCGTTATAATATTAAATAATCATAAATCATATAGGAAATGGAATTTGACTAAGTTATTTGAAAGTATGAAGAAGCCTGCTATTTTTATAGATAGTTGGAATAATTTTGATCCTTTGGATATGAAGCAACATAAAGGTATTTTATATGGAGGATTAGGCAATGACTAAAGTTTTGGTTACAGGTGGAACTGGTTTTATTGGATCTTTTTTAGTAAAGGGTTTATTAAAAAAGGGTTATAATGTTAGAGTATTTGACAACAATTATAGAGGTGTTGCTGAAAACTTAAAAGATGTGATTGATGATATTGAATATCAAGAAGGTGATATAAGAGATATTGAAGCTGTTGAGAAATCAGTTAAAGGTATTGAAGAGGTTTATCATTTGGCGTTTATCAATGGAACTGAAAATTTTTATAATCATCCTGATTTGGTTATGGAGGTTGGAATCAAGGGACATTTTAATATTATGGATGCTATACAAAAAAGTAATGTGAAGAACTTTATATATGCAAGTAGCTCGGAGGTTTATCAAACACCTTCGATAGTGCCAACTCCTGAATCGATACCGGCGTTAATACCAGATGTAAGTAATCCGAGATATTCTTATGGGGGTTCTAAATTATATGGAGAGCTATTAACTCTTCATTACCCATTAAATGAGCATTGCGAAAGAAAGATTTTTAGACCTCATAATATTTATGGTCCGGCTATGGGGTTTGAGCATGTTATACCTCAAATTGCCAAGAAGATATACTTATCTTCAAATAAACTTGAGCATACTAAAGCATCTATAGAAATACAGGGTTCTGGGGTAGAAACTCGTGCTTTTTGTTATATTGATGATGCAGTTGATGGTATTATCACTATGGCTGAAAATGGAGAAACTGGAAATATTTATCATTTAGGTAAAGAGGAAGAAGTTAGAATTATAGATTTAATAAGGGGTATTGCTAATTCACTTAATATAGAATTAGAGATAAAACATGGTGATTTGCAACCAGGCGGAACACCGAGAAGGTGTCCTGATATAACTAAGCTTAAAACTTTAGGATACAAACCTGAGATAGATTTAGCTGAAGGATTAAAAAAGACAATTTCGTGGTATATAAATTATTTTAAAGGAGAAAATAAATGAAATTTATACCAATGGCAAATCCATTCATAGGAGAAGAAGAGGCAATAGCGGCTTACAACCAAGTGAAAAGTGGTTGGATATCTATGGGAAAAAGGGTTGAAGAATTTGAAGATATGTTATGTGAATATACAGGTGCAAAATATGCAGTTGCATTTAGCAATGGAACTGCAACATTGCATGCGTCTTTGATTGCATTAGGGGTTAAGGATGGTGATGAAGTTATAGTACCATCTCTATCATACATTAGTTCAGCAAATGCTGTATTATTTTGTGGTGCGAAACCAGTCTTTGTTGAAGAAGATGAAAGAACTTTTAATGTAACAGCAGAAGCAATTGAACAAAAGATTACTCCTAAAACAAAAGCTATTATGCCTGTTGATTTAAAAGGTATGCCCGTTGATTATGATGAAATTAATAAAATTGCTGAGAAATATAATTTAAGAGTTGTCGCGGATTCTGCAGAGTCATTTGGAGCTTCCTATAAAGATACTTTAATAGGAACTCAAACTGAAATTCATTCTTTTTCGATGTTTGCCAATAAAAATATTACTTGTGGTGAAGGTGGTTTTATAACTACAAATGACAAAGAACTGGCTGATATATGTAAAGTTATTAGAAACCAGGGGCAATCTTCTAGATATGTCCATACAATGATAGGACATAATTATCGAATGACAGATTATGCCGCAGCAATAGCAATTGAACAGCTGAGAAGAATTGAATGGATTATGGATAAGAAGCAGCATTTGGCAAAAAAATATGATGAACTTTTTTCGCGAGATGAATTATTTAATACTCCTTATATACCGGACTATGCTACAAGACATAGTTGGTATATGTATTGTTTAATTGTAGATGAGCGAGTAAATAGAAATAAACTAATTAATTTGATGAAGGAGAAAGGAGTCGATTCTCGATTATCTTTCCCACTCATTCCTCTTCAGCCTATTTATAGAGAGATGTTTGGTTATAAAGAAGGTGATTATCCTAAGTCAGAAAAGATTTATAATACTTTTTTGGATATACCTAACTGGGTCCAAATGCCTGATGAGGATATAGAAAGAGTCGCTTTAGTAATAAAGGAATCTGCAAGAGAGTTAATCTAAATATAATAAAAATTAAGAATAATGGATAAAACAGTTTATATAGTACATGCAATAGATACGGAAGGACCAATATATGAATCTCTATCTGCAACTTTTGAACGATTAAATGAAATTTTAGGTATTAAATTATCTCCGAATGAAGATAATTTGGAGTTGCTAAGGAATAAGGAACTTGATTTGGGAGGTAAAGAAGAAATTGCAGCATCATTTGTTAGCAAGGACAAATTAGATTATAATGACTCGTGGCATAAAATTGACATAATGCTTTCAAAAATAATGTCTGAGGAATTTCGAAATACTTTGAAAGATTCGTTTGGTGGTGGTTGGATTTACAATTGGTTTTGTTTAGATTTGGTTGGATTTACTTCTAACCCAAGGGGGAAGGATATTGGATTTCATTGTATTTATGATAGGTATCTTGATTATATAACTAAGTATAATTCAAGTCAAGATAGCCTGCAATTTCATTTTCATCCAATGACAATATACAAAGAAGCTCATAAATTTTCTACTTCCTTTGTAAATTCTAGTTATTTATATGAAATATTATCAAGAAAAATAATAGAACGTGATTTTTTTCCAAGTTCATTCCGACCTGGCTTTCATACTGAACGCCCAGATAGTAATTGGTTTTTAGAGCAATGGATTCCATTTGATTGTGCCAATCAAGCAATGGATGATATGTCTGAAAAAGAGAATTTTGATAATTTAAAGAATGGTAGATTGGGTGATTGGCGTGGTTCTCCTTCAGATTGGTCAATTTATAATCCAGATTTATATGATTACAGAAAAAAAGGTAATTTAAATAGGTTCATCTCGAGGTGTTTGAATATGAATGCAAGACATTCAAATTTGTCTCAAAATGAAGTAAACAAAGCATTTGAAAGAGCAAATATTGGAGAACCTACACTTATGGCTTTCACAAATCATGATTTCAGAGATATGGAACCTGAAATTGAAGCGGTTATAAACAAGATAAGAAAAGCCTCTTATAAGTTCCCTGATGTTAGTTTTAAATTTTGTAGAGTTGATGAAGCTTTTAGGTATGTAATATTTGGAAATGAGTTTGAAAAATTAGAATTAGATGTAAAACTCTATAATGAAAATAATAAGGTTAGACTTTCTATAAAAACTTTACAAAGCGAAGTGTTTGGTCCTCAACCATTTTTAGCTATAAAGACAAAAGGAAATAGATTTATACATGACAACTTAGACTTTGGTACTGATGGAAAGTCTTGGTACTATGTATTTGATGACCACACAGTTATCCCTTCAGATATTGATACTATTGGTGTTGCTGCTAATAATATTTATGGAGATACTTTTCTAAAAAAAATTAGAATTAACTATGAATAATATAAGTCCTATATATATAAGTGGACTTTATCGTTCTGGAACAACGTTAATTGCTGATATTTTTGGCAATCACTCCGAAGTATCTATTACATATGGTACGGTGCATTTTATGAGAAATTCTTATAATAAATATAATCCTATTGAAATAAATTATGAAAACCTTGTAAATGACACTTATAAAAGGATAAAAAATAAATGGAATTTAAAATTTGATAGTGAAAAAGTAATTAAGAACATTAAAGACAATAGTAAGATTAGCCAGGCTCTAGTTTATGATAAGCTTATGAGGGAATTTTTAAAAATTAATGACAACCAGGTTTGGGGTGAAAAGACTAATGTTGAGTGGGAAGGCATTGATTCTTTTTTAAATTTATTTCCAAATGGGAAAGTAGTCCATATAATTAGAGACCCAAGAGCAGTTTTAGCTTCATTTAAATATTTCACTTTCCATCCTGAACCTATGTATTTAGATGCAATATTTGCGGCATCTGCAATGTTTAATTATATAAATAATATAAATAATAAGAATGTATATATTATTAAATATGAAGACTTAGTTTCCAATCCAGAATCAATTGTAAAGAGACTGTGTATATTTTTGAATATAGAATTTGAGAATGGTATGTTAGATATTACTAAAGAAAGCAAACAAGATAAACCGTATTCAGCAAACTCATCTTTTAATAAAAAAATACAAAAAATAGACAGTAGCAATATAAATCTTTGGGAGGATAAATTGTCAAATATTGAGTTATATTTCTGTAATTATATATTGAAAGATCATATTAAATCTTATAATTATAAGCAGCTTGACACAAAATTAACTGACCTGGAATTAAATAAATTTGAAAATTTATTAAAAAATATATATATTGAACCGAGAATAAAGTATTGGCAGAAATTTAAAACGGGGATACAAGCATTTCCAGAAAATGGATATAAATATAGTTTACAATATAACTAAAGAAAAATTTGTATAAAAGGAATTAACAAAATGAGAAATTTAGGCGTCATACCAGTTCGAGGTGGATCAAAAAGACTTCCGAGAAAAAACTTGATGGATCTTGGAGGCAAATCAATTACACATCGCGCTATTGATGAAGCATTAGAATCTGGTATATTTACAGATATTATTATATCTACAGATGATAGTGAAATAATAGAACACTGTGAAAAATATAATGGCGATATAATAATTGACGACAGAGATCCTGCTCTAGCTAGAGATAATTCTACAGTAAGGCAAGTGGTAGTTGAGCTAGCTAATAGATACACAAAACAGAATAATTCTTATGATACATTGTCAGTCATGCTTGCTACTTGTCCATTTAGAAAATCGAAACATATAAAAGAAGCATTTGAATTGTTTGATAATAGTTTAGATGGAGTATTTGGTGTAACAGAATATGATTTTCCATGGGAGTCTTCCATGACTTTAGATGAGAATTTTAACACTAATTTCACAATTAATCCATCACCTTTAGTTACTGGTAATACTAGGTCGCAAAATAGAAAAAAAGTATATCATCCTAATGGTTCAATTTACATTGTAAAATGGTCTTCTTTACTTAAAAATGAGAATTATTTTAAAGGGAAAACTAAAGCATATGTTATGGATAACTTACATTCTCAAGATATAGATGAAAAAGTAGATATGGAAATTGCAAAAATAATAATAGATAAAGGGCTAGTATGAAGAAAATTAAGGGACCTGTAGTTCCAATTCCGGCACCATTTAATGAGAATGATGGTAGTTTAGATGTTAAAACTTTAAGGAGTTATGTTTCATTTTTAGTTGATAATGGTATAAAAAATATTATGTCAACAGTTGGGACTAGTAGATTTAACTTATTAAATAAAGAAGAGATTTTCCTGTTTAATGAAACTATTGTTGAAGCTTGTAAAGGTAAGGCTTTTGCAATTGTAGCAAATGCTCCTTATGGGTGGCAACAGGATGCAATTGATTACGCTAAACATGCAGAAAGAATCAATGCAGATGCTTATTTATTAATTCATCCAGATAGGAATTATGGAGATGAAAAAGTCTATAAATTCTATAAAAACGTAAGCGAAAGTGTAGATGTTGATATAATGATTCATGAGATGCCTTTGAGGAATGGAATTGGTGGTGGTCAGGTACAATATTCACTTTCTTTGTTGGAGAAGTTATTTACAATACCAAATATTATTGGGTTAAAAGAGGAAGCTCTTGACCCAGTTCATAGTACAAAAATCGTCAAAGAATTTTCTTCTTATAAATCAATTGTTGGTGCAGGTGGTGGTATGAGTAGGTACTTAAGAGATTATTGGTTAGGTGCTGAAACTTTTTTATCAGGAATTGGAAATTTTATTCCAAAAATTGAATTAGATTTTTTCGATAATATGCAAAATGAGAATTTTAAAGCTGCACATGAATTAGTTTATAATGTTGAGATACCTTATTTTAATTTAACGGTACCAATGGGTTGGCACTTAACTTTGAAAGAAGCTTTGGAAATGAAGGGTCTTTTTAAGTCTTCTAATGAAAGGATGCCTTTAGAGAGGATATCAAAAGAGAATAGAAACATATTAAAACAAGCTATGATAAAAAATGGGTGGTTATAATGTTAGGTATTAATAATGTACCGATTGGACAAACTGAACGCCCCTATATTATTGCAGAGATGGCTTGCTCTCATAATGGTAATAAAGAAAATGCCTTGAAATTAATTGATTTGGCTGTATATGGTAATGCAGATGCAATACAACTTCAATTATTTACAATAGAAGAAATGCTTGTACCAACTCATGAAGCTTACTCATTAGTAAAGGATATAGAGTTTACTAAATCGGAATGGAAAGAGATAATAGAATATGCACAAAAGTTTGAAATCGATGTATTAGTATTTGCGTATGATATTGTTAGCTTAGAATTTGCTCTAGAAATGAATGTTGATGGCATTAAACTAAACTCTTCTGATCTATTAAATATAGATATGTTAGAAAGAGTCGCAAAAGAAAACATCCCTTTTTTACTACATACAGGGTCATCATCAATTGATGAAATTAGCACTGCGATTAATTTGGTAAAGGAGTATGATTGTGGTCAAATGATTTTGATGCATGGTGTTCAAAATTTCCCAACTGATGTAAAAAATGCAAATATAGGAAGAGTGAAAATGTTAAAGGATATATTTAAACTTCCAGTTGGTTATGATGATCATACTGAAGGAGGTACTGAATTTTCTCCCATAATTGATTTAATTGCTATTGGAATTGGTGCTGATGTATTAGAAAAGCACATTACTTTGAGCAGGGCAGAAAAAGGAGTTGATTACGTATCTGCATTAGAAAAAGTTGAGTTTAAAGAATATGTAGATAGAGTACATTTAGCATCTGAAGCAATTGGCTCATTCATTCCTAAACAATTTAATGAGAGTGATTTTAAATATAGAAAATTCCAGAAAAAAAGTATCGTATCAATAAGAGATATAGAAATAGGAGAAATCTTACAGCGTTCTGATTTCAAATATATGAGGAACAAATCAAATGGAATGCAACCAATAGAATCATTAGAAATTATTGGTAAAACAGTTAATAAAAAAATTAATAAATATGATAATATCTCTAGGTTAGGTTTAACATGAATTTCAATAAAAATATTAAAATAAACAATTTTTTGATTAATCACGCTTCTCCAACTTTTATTATTGCTGAGGCTGGCGTTAATCATGGTGGTGATATGGATGTTGCTAAAAAATTGATTGATGTTGCCGCTGAAGCAGGGGCAGATGCTGTCAAATTTCAATATTTTAAATCGGAAAATTTAATTTTAGAAGATGTTGAGAAAGCTCCTTATCAAAAAAATACTACTTCAGAAAGTGAATCGCAATTTGAAATGCTAAAAAAATTAGAGGTTAGTATTGAACAAAATAAGGAATTAATTTCTTATTCTAAAAAACATAATATTATTTTTTTAACTACTCCATTTGACGAAATAAGTCTTGATGAGTTAGATGAAGTGGATATCCCTGCTTATAAAGTTGCTTCTACTGATTTGACTAATTTGAAATTTTTAGAAAAAATTGCAAAAAAAGGTAAACCTATTTTTCTTTCTACAGGGATGAGTTATCAAGCAGAGGTTCAATTAGCTTTGGAATCTATATATAAATTTAACAAGAATGTAGTTTTACTTCAATGTACTGCGAATTATCCGATAAAAAATGAAGAAGCTAATCTTAATATAATCAACACTTTTAAGAAAAACTTCGATATTTTAGTAGGGTATTCTGATCATACAGTTGGAGTAGGTGCAGCTGTTTTTGCTATACCTATGGGTGCAAAAGTTGTAGAAAAACATTTTACTTTAGACAAATCTTTAGAAGGACCAGATCATTCAGCTTCATTGAGTCCTTCTCAACTTATCGAATTTGTTGATACTGTTAAAAGAGTTGATAAGTATATGGGTTCTGCTATTAAAACTCCGACTCTTTCGGAAACAAAAACAAGATTATCTCTTCAGAAGTATTTGGTTGCAAAATCTGAAATAAAGGAAGGTGATTTATTTACCGAAGATAATATTATTGCAAAACGTACTGGTGGAAAAGGCATTTCTCCGATATATATTAATAGATTATTGGGAACTAAATCAAGGTTTTCTTATTCACAAAATGAGATTATACTTGAATAATATTAATATCATAGGTATGGGCGGGCATACCCGCTCAACAATAAATCTAATAGTCAATAAATATCCAGATTATAAAATAGAAATTTATGATGATAATTATGATATAAATGTCAGAGAAGATGTTCTTGGATTTAATTTAGTTGGAAAAATTAAAGATATTCACCCTGAAAAGAATATTTTTCTTTCTTTAGGAGATAATAAGAAGAGAAGGCAGCTGTACTTACAATTTTCGACTGATATTATCAATGAAAATCTTGTTCATAAGAACTCAATTATAGAATCAAATATTTTAATAGGCTTATCAAATCAGATTTTTGCTAATACTTATATTAATAATTACTCCGTTATTGGGAATAATAATATTATTAATACTAATGCAATAATTGAGCATGAATGTAAAATTGGTTCTCATAATCATATTTCAATAGGAGCTATTATGTGCGGAAGGTCTTCAATTGGAGACAACTGTTATTTAGGTGCAGGTAGTATTGTAATTGATAAAATAAATATTTGTAATGATGTAATTATTGGTGCTGGCTGTATAGTAAATAGAAACATAACAAAACCGGGAACTTATGTGGGTGTTCCTGCTAGGAAAATAAAATGATATATGTATCGAGTTCTTGTGTCAAAAATAAATATATAAAAGATTCAGTTTTGGAACTTCATAATGTTGGATTTAAAAATATAGAACTTTCGGGTGGAACTGAAATTTATGATAACTTAGAAAGTGATTTGATTGAGCTTCAAGAAAAGTATTCTATTAATTATATGTGTCATAATTACTTTCCACCTCCGAAGGAACATTTTGTTCTTAATCTTGCCTCTTTGGACGACAGGGTATATAATAATTCCATTGAACATTTGATTAAAGCAATAAACTTATCAAAGAAGTTAGGTTCTAAAAAGTTTGCATTTCATGCTGGTTTTTTTCTCGATATAAAGGTTTCGGAACTTGGTAAAGCTATTACACTTTCTGATACTTATGACTATGATAAATCTAATTTAAGATTTATTGAGGGTTATAATCTACTAACAAAAGAAGCTGAGGATTTAAAATTATATGTAGAAAATAATGTGTATTCTTTTAAAAATTTCGAAACGTTCAATGGGAAAAAAGCATTCATGCTTACCAATTCCAATGATTATTTTGAATTAAAAAACCAATTAGACTTTAATATAATGCTAGATGTTGCGCATTTAAAAGTAAGTGCGAACTCACAAAATTTAGATTATTACGACGAATTATCCAAATTAAAAAGTGAAACAGACTATTTCCATTTGAGTGATAATAATGGGTTAGCTGATGAAAATAAAAGTATAACTGACCAATATCTAATTAATTTTTTGGATATTAATGGTAATAATACTTATACTTTAGAAACTTATATTGATACTAGTGATATAAAGCTAAATTTTGATATTATTAATGATAGTAAATGGCAATGAAATTAACTGATTTTATTAATAAAATTAAAAATTTAGAATCAAATGCGAATGATTTATTAAAAAAGACTTTTGAAAGCTATCCTGTTATTAGAATAAATATTTTTACTAAATATTTTAGAAGCGAGACTATTGCTCAAGAAAATAAATTAGGTATATTAATAACAATTAATACCATTACTCTATCAGTACTCACTTATTTTAGGAATCCTGTTGTTAGGGAGCAATATGATTTGTTGTTTTTGACTAGGACTTCTGAGACTGAGTTGGTAGAGGGTGGTTTGTGGAGGAATCGTAATTCTGACCCATTTGTTCATTTTTTTAAATCTAAGTATAGAATTAAGTCTATTGAGACTGTTGATTCTCATGTTAGTGGTATTAGAAATTATTTTTTTGAGGATACTACTAATATTTTATTGAAGACTCTCTTTGTGAGAATAAAATCTAAAATCAAGAGTTTTTTTAAGTCAGTTTTTGATATGACTGAGTTGAATAGGCATATAAAATCAATTTTTGGGTATGAGGTTGATTGCAATTATGATTTAATATACATTAATGAGCTTTCACATCTGTATTTGAAACTATTGAAAAATTATAAGCCTAAGTTGGTTTTTTTGGCTTGTTATTATCGTCCTGATGCTATGGCAATTACTATTGCAGCTAATAAATTGAATATAAGGGTTGTTGAATATCAGCATGGGGCTCAGAATGATACTCATGCATTATACTCTAATTGGAATTTGATTCCTAAGAGTGGATATGAAATGATTCCGAATATATTTTGGATGTGGGGGAAAATTTCAGCTGATAGAATTAATAAGTGGGCAAGTAATACTACAAGACATAGTGCGGTTGTTGGTGGGAACTTGTGGCTTGCATATCAGCTTGAGACCAATTCCGAAGTTGTGTTGGCTGAAGATGGTGATAATAAACTTAGGATTCTTGTTTCATTGCAAGGTGATGAAAGGTTTCCTACTTATTTATTGGATTATCTAGAGTCTGATGATAATGAGTTTAAGTGGTATTTCAGAAATCACCCTAGACTTGTAATTTCAGAGGATTTAGAAATGAAATTAAATAGATTTACGGAAATTAGTGTCGAAGAGACTTCAGATAAGGAATTATATCCTTTTCTTAAACAGATGGATATTCATATTACTGGTCATTCCACAGTTGGATTTGAAGCTCAAAGTTTTAATATTCCAAATATATTTACTCATAAAAATGCTAAAGATGGGTATAGTGACTTATTGGGTAAAAATGGGTTGTTCTATGCTGATAATTTAGAAGAATTTAAAAATAAAATAAATTATATCCGTGATAATATTGAAGAAATACGAAACAATATTAAACCTGATTATATTGTTTCTGACATTAGCATAGCTGAAAACACATTAAAATCACTCATGAAGTTATAGAAATGACTATTACTGAAATAGAAAAATGTATTAAATCGTTTATAAATGAGGATAAGAAACTCTGTATCACATCATCGTTTCAGTCTCATAGTATTCCTTTGTTGCATATTTTATCAATTATGGATATTAGGTTTGATGTGTTATTCATTAATACTGGTTTTCATTTTCCTGAGACATTAAGTTTTAAAAATACTATTTCAAGATTGCTTAATTTGAATGTGATAAATGTAGAATCAAAAATTCCTAAAATTCTTCAATTGGATTCAGAAAAACATTTTTATTACAGTTCCGATCCGGACTATTGTTGTTATCTAAATAAGACTCAACCATTGGAAGAGTATTTACAAGTTTATGATATATGGATAAATGGGATTAGGAAGGAGCAAAGCAAACAAAGGGCTATGATGAATATCTTTGAAGATACTCCTTTTAAGGCTATTAGATTTCATCCTCTTTTAGATTGGGATGATAAAATGATTAATGATTATAGAGTTAAATATAAATTACCCTCTCACCCTCTTGAAGAACAAGGGTATAGGAGTATTGGTTGCGAGCCGTGTACTCTTCACCACCAAGGTAATGATAGGAGCAATCGTTGGGCTGGTATGAATAAGACAGAATGCGGTTTACACACTAACTTAATTCAAAAGGATAAATAGATGAACATACTTATAACAGGGGGAGCAGGGTATTTAGGATGTTCTTTGGTAGAGAATTTGTCAAAGAACAAGGATGTAGAAAAAATTGTTATATATGACAATCTTTCGAGGCAGAATTATAATATCTTTTTTAATTATAAAATTGAAAAAAATATTATTTTTATAAAGGGAGATTTATTAGATACGAGGAAGCTCTCTAAAGCAATAGATGGGATAGATATAATTTTTCACTTAGCTGCGAAAGTATCTACTCCATTCGCAGATAATAATCCTCATGAATTTGACCAAGTTAATAATTGGGGTACATCTGAATTAATTAATACTGTGGAAAAATCAAATTCAATAAAGAAGTTCATTTATATAAGTAGTGCATCGGTATATGGTGCATCTGATAGTAATTTCAACATAGATTCACCTACAAATCCTAAAACATTTTATGGGCTTTCAAAATTAAAGGGAGAAAAACATGTTCAGCGATTGTTTCAATCTGATATTCAAACATTAATATTTAGGGCTGGAAATATATATGGTTTTGGAAGTAGCCTTCGAATGGATTCTGTAATTAATAAGTTTATTTTTCAAGCTAATTATAATAAGAATATATTAATTCAGGGTGATGGTAACCAAAAAAGAAGCTTTATTCATATTGATAGAATTTCTAATTTTCTTCATAATATTTTAAATGATAATATGCTTTTTGGTGTATATAATTTAGTGGAGCAAAGTTATAGCATCAGTCATATTGTTGAGCAATTGAGAGTATTATATCCAAATTTGGAATACACACTGGCAAGTCAGGATATGCCTATGAGAAATTTATCTGTTATTCGCGATGAAAGGTTAAATAATTTTTATAATCCTATGGAATTTAACTTATTGGAAGATTTGAGACATTTTAAAACGCATTTTAGCTTTTAATTAATTGTATAGAAATATAATTGAGTGTAATCTTTTACATTATAGTTAGTTGGTTATCTTTTTGGTTGGGTATTATTCTTGGCATATTCTTTGATTATACTTGTTTATGTAAGTAAAATCATAGAGGGAAAAATGAAATATTATATTTCGATTTTTTTGATTGCGGGCTTCTTTTTTGTAGGGGCTTATAGCAAATCGGAATTGAGTAAGACTGATAATGTTAATTCTAAATTAGATGAATTGAATGATAAGCATGGGAATTTGCTCTATGTTGCTTTTTTTTCTGTTGAGGAAACTCGTCCGTTTTCGATAAATCAATTTGATAAGACTTTGGATTTGTATGGGAAGACTTTTACTAGCGGTAAGAAGTATTTGTCTACTTTAAATAAAAATGATTTTAGGATTTTGAAGAAGCATATTAGTAATTATATTATTGATAAGGACGATGGTTTGCAAGAGGAGATTTTTGATAAATTGAATTATTGGTGTATTGTTAAAAAGGAGTTTGATCTTATTCAGATTGAATATAAAATTTCATCGGCTTTGATGCTTCAGGCTCTTTATGATAATAGTTCTACTAGGCAGTCTTTTGATGAGATTATTAAGTTGGGTCCTTTTGATATTAATGAATTATCGGAGAATCAGGCTGAGGAAATCTTTAATAATGTAATTAATCATCTTGCTACTCAACCGAAGAAGGAACAGTTTCAGTATTATTCTTATTTGTTTAATACTTTGGCCACGAATTTATAGTTTTATTTTTTGATATTTATAGAACTCGATAACTTAATAATATTATTCCCCCCTATTTCCCCTCAATAATATTTATTAAACAACAAGTTATCGAGTTTTTTATATTTGAGTTTTTATGTATTAAATGAAATCCCTATCAAAATTTATTGATAGGGATTTTTGAATTTGAATGGTTTTAATTACTGATTCTCTAAGTTTTTTGATTTAGCAACCGAGCGACTCTAAATATTTTTTTGCATTATTGTTTTTTGGATTAACTTCTAATGTTTTTTTGTACCATTTACAGGCTTCTGCTGAGAGGGTTTCATCGTTGTTTGCGGCTGCTTTGGATTGGTAACCGATTGCTGTGTATAGATATCCTGCATCAAATTTAGGTTGGATTTCTGCCCATTGTTTTGCGAAGCTTATTAAGTCGTTTAATTTTTTTTCTTTTAATAGAATGCCGCAAAGTTTACTAAATGCTGTTTTTAGGTCTCTGTCATTATTTTTTGGGTCTTTGCTTGCTATTTGTATTACTTCTTTGAATTTTGTTATTGATGAGTCTAATTCTTCTGATTTGGCGTAAAGGTCTGCCATATAAATTTTGCTACTTAAATCATTGGAATCTAGCTCTATTGCTCTGCTGAAATATATTTTTGCGGAGTCTAATTCTTCGCCAAATAGGTATGATAGTCCTGCGAAGTAGTTTGTTTTTCCTTCGTCTTCTTCAACGCATGCTGGATATGATAATTTTTTCTTGAAGTATTTTGCTGCTTCTAAGTAGTTTTTGTTTTGAAGGTGTATTTGACCTATGAGTTTCATTACTTTGCAAAATTGTTCTGGTTTGCGTTCTATTGCTATGTCGTAGTTTTTTATCCAGCTTGTAGTATCTCCTGTTTTGAGATAGCAGCTTGCTAATATTCTTACGTCTCTTAGTGTAAGTTCTTTGCTTTTTCTGATGTCTTCAAATTCTTGGATTGCTTTTTCGTATTGCTGGTTTTTATGGTAGCAACGGGCGAGCATAAAACTTGCTTTTGTGCTTACTGAGTCTATATTTTTGGCTACCCAATCAAGTTCTGGAGCTGCTGAGTCACAAGCATTAGATTCGTATAATGATTGTGCATACATCCATCTTCCGAGTTTGCCATTTGGTCTTAATTTTACGTAGTGGTAAAGTGCATTTGCTGCATTAGGATATTTTTTTGAGAGGAATAATATTTTACCTTTTCCGAACCAAGCGTCTGCATTTTTTGGGTCTTTTTGTGTTAGTGTATTCCATTCTTTTAATGATTGGGTGAAGAGTTCGTTTGCTAAATCTTGATTTTTTGTTTCTCTATTTGCACTCCAGTAGTATGAGGTGGCTAAGTTTTTTCTTACTTCAAGGTTTTCGTCGTCGATTAGTAATGCTTGTTTGTAGTTGTCTATGGATAGTTCATAGATTCCATTTTTGTAGTACATATCGCCGAGTGCTAGATAAATTCTTACGTCGGCATCGTCGATTTCTTTTGCTTTGTTGATATTTTTTCTTGCTTCGCCGATGTTCATATCTTCCATATAGGCGTAAGCGAGTTCGAGGTATGGTTCGATATTATCGTCGAAATCGTCTATGGCATCTTCAAAATATTCCATTGCTTCTTCTTTTTGTCCGAGCTTATAGAGTGTTTTTCCGAGTCGGAGCATAACGTTCATGTCTCTGCTGTTGGCTTTTTTTGCCATTTTATAGTATGTTAGGGCTTGCTCTAAGTTGTCTAATTCTTCGAATATATCTCCGCATAGGATTAGGAAGTTGTGGTCATCTTTGTTTGATTGGGCTGCAACTTGTACTTTTTTAGATGCTTCTACTATGTCGCCATTTCTGAAGTCTTTTTCTACGTCTTCTTTTGTTTGTGCGTTTAAGTTGATTGAGAAACTAAAAACTATAGCTATAATTGCTAAAATCTTCATTGTTTACCTTGTATATGTTTTTTATTTATTTTTAAATTTATTAATAAAATTTTATTTTCCGATATGGAGCTTAAATTTTGCGTAATCGGGAACTATGCCGTAATTATTATAATATTGTACTACTTTTTTTTCGGTGGCACAGTATTGACTGAACCAATAGGCTAGGTCTCTTTTGTCTTCGAGTAGGTATATGTAATAGAAGACTCTGTATGGGTATTTATCTTGGATAAACCAGCCTGGGTGGATTGGTTTAGGGCTTATCCATTTTCCTGTTGAGTCGTTATATCCGATGCGTATTGGTTTTACTTTTTCGTTTTTCATTATTTGAGAGTATAGTGCTACACCTATATAATTATCGTTATCTTCGACTGTGTTTATAATCTCTATTATATCATTATTATATATGATGTTTTTATGAAGGGATTTGCTTGGGGGTACTATTTTTTTTAGTGCTGCAAACTCTGATGTATTAATATCGCGGGAGATAATTTTTAGCGTTTCTTTTTGGGTGTATTTCTCAGGTAGTTTGTATGATTGGTCTGTTATTAAAGAAACTATTTCTGAGTTGTTTAGGGTATCGATTGATGAATTTTTATTTGTAAAAAATACTAATGCTTCGTTTGCTGGAGAGAATCTTATATGTGGTTTTAGGTTGTTAATTTTCATTAGGGAGTCTTCGTCATTGAGATAGTCTCTTGCGAGGATTACTACTCTTGATTTTCTGCCTAATAATTTTGCCATGGATTCTCTTGCGGAGACTTTGTGTACTTTTAAATCGACATTGGTAATTCGTTCATTGGTGTACATTTGAAAGACGGAGTCAAATACAGGGGCTATTGCATCATCTACGAAGACTTCTAATTTGCCTGAGTTTAGTGTTTCTACTTCGTCTGTTCCTTTGGCTTTGTATTTATTATCGCCACAGGATAATAAAAGCAAAAAAACCGCGAATAAAATATATATTTTTGATATTTTAATCACGGTCTGTCTCATTATTTTCAAAATTATATGAATTTCTTTTAGAGAAAAGAATAATTAGTCTGTAGATGCCGAAGAGTAGGACGACAATGCCCATTGTCATCATTAATGATTCGTTACCGTTTAACTCACCGAATGCTCCGAAAATCATTGCGAGCCCAATACCCACAACGGCTAACCGAATGATAAAGTTTACATAGAACAAATCTACCACCTATTTTTTATCTTAATTGGAATACGATGGGTACGGTTACCCAGGTCATAACTGGTTCTTTGTTTTGAATCGCAGGTGGAATATATCCGTATTTGTTTAAGGCATCTAATGCGGCTTGGTTTAGCAATGAGTTATCTGACATTTCTATACGAGTTTTTCTAATTTTACCGTCTTTACCGACAAGAATACGTACGTGAACTTGACCTTCTACTCCGGCACGTTTTGCCATTTCAGGATAAATAACTAATTTTTGTAATTTACCTATGTCTATATCTGGTTCTTGCTCTACGAAAATAAATTCGTCTGGGTCAGGTTCTACTTCTCTTGTTTCAATTTTTACTCCATCGCCTTCGAAGTCTATATCATCATCGAAACCACCTAAGTCTATACCGTCTCCTCCTTCTGATGAAGCTCTATCTATAACTTCCATATCTGCGAAATCTTTCATATCTGGGGTTATATCTGCATCTGGGATTGGCACTGGTGAACCGGCACGTGCTGCGGGACCAGTGTTTACAACTGTTGGCGGTGGTGGTGGTGGCGGTGGTGCAGCATCTTCTTGAGGGGCTTGGTCTATCATTTCGAGGTCGATAGCCATTGCTCTAAGAGGAGCTGAGAGAATTTCTTCTTCGCTTAGGATACTTTTGATGGTGAATCCGGCGTAGAGAAGAATTAGTATAAGAAGTGTATAAAGGAAAGCTTTATATGTAGTTTTCTTTATATACTCTTTTAGTTCGACTGCACCGTAGTCTGATAAATGTAATGTTACTGTTTTAAATGACATCATTTACCTCCTGTTTCACTTTTTGGTTCTTCAAAATCGCCTTCGAAAGGCAATTCTTCACTAATTTTTTTGAGGTCTCTTTCTTCTATATTTAGGATAGCAAATTTTCTTTTTCTTGCAACGGGTGTACCGTCATCAGAAATTTCTTCTGATATTTTTTCAGTTATTTTAACTTCTGCTTGGTTTAATTCGTCGAGGATATTAACAACTAATCCATAATCAACTTCTGGGGAAATTTTTAAAGAAGTAATAAGTTCATTTTTCTTTCCTTCTTCGAGGTTAAAGTTAATTGCTAATGCTCTTAGGTCTTTTACTTCGATTTGCTCTAGGGGTTCAGTTTCTAAACCTTGATAAAAGAGGATACGAGAATGTTTATCTACTAAGATGGTAAACAAAAGAGATTGTTTTACTTCCACAGGCGTATCAGATTCGGGGGGAACTTTCATGTCCATAATCTGTGGTTGGGCCATAGTAGTAGTAAACATGAAGAAAGTGAGGAGCAAGAAAGTAATATCAACCAAAGGGGTCATATCCAGATGGAAACCCATTCTTTTTTTGGCTTTTCTTTTAGAGCTTTTTCCTCTTTTTGACCTTGATACTTGTAAGCTTCCGCCGCCGGCCATAATAATCTCCTAAAAATAATGTTTAGTATTGGGCTTTTCAAATTATAATAATTTGAAATTGGATTGGTTTAACTACGACATTAAACTAATGTGGCCTATACTATTTAAACGTTTCAAATAAAAAATAGTTTATTAATTATGAAATAAAAGTCATCAATAGAGTTAATATTGATTATTGCCCTTTTTTGTCGGTTACATAATTAAACTGAGTAAAAGAATTTACTCTTAACTTATCCATTGCATCAGATATCCATTTATATCTGATTTTTTTGTCTGCGTCGATAGCAAACTTTGTTTTTCTTTCTAAATCGAGAGCTCTAATGGTTTTCAGCATAGAGCCTAATAGCTCTACGTTGTTTCCGAGTCTCATTTGTTTTGCATCGCGAAGTTCTTCTGGAATAGTTGGTGTTTTCTCTTTAACTTTTTCCCATAGTTCGAGGTCTAACATTTCAAAATAATAGGAAGTATCAGTTTTTGTAGAGTCGGTGAAGGCGATTTTAATAATAGCAAGATCGGCTTCTGGGATAGTTGATTCATCGGCAGTAACTTTTGGTCTTTCTATTATAAATTTTTGTTCGGCTTCAGCTTCAGATTTGAACTTGGCAGTGAACATAAAGAACGTTAATAGTAGGAAAGTGATATCAACTAGAGGTGTCATATCGATAACAAATCCTACTCGTTTGGCTTTTACTTTTGGCATTTAAACTCCGTTATATGTTTTAATTCCAAAATTAATCTTTTTTGATTCTTCCGGTGAAGATTTGAGTTACGCTAAGGATACCTTCGTCGATAAGGTAAACGAAGCCATCAACTTTATTTGTAAAGAAGTTGTAGGCAAGGATAGCGAGGATTGCACCAATCAATCCGCCGGCAGTATTATAGAGTGCTTCAGAGATACCGAGTGAAAGTTGTGTAGCTGAAACAGTACCAGAGAGTGCTAAGGCTTGGAAGGCTCTAATCATACCGAGAGTAGTACCTAATAGTCCGAACAATACGGCAACAGAGGCGATAGTTGAAAGGATTACTAAGTTTTTCTCTAAAAGAGGAGTTTCTAAGTTCATTTGCTCATCGATAGCTCTTTGAACTTCTGAGATTTTCTTTTCTGCAATGAACTCTTGGTCATTTTCTACGTCTTTGAATCTTGTGATAGCAGAGCGCATAATGTTAGCAACAGTACCACGTTGTTTATCGCATTCGGCTAAAGCAGTTTCTAAGTCGCCTTTTGCTAAAGTATCGATTATTTTTTTAATAAATGTTTCTGGGTTGCCTTTACCTTGTGCTTTAGAAATGGAAAGGAATCTTTCGATTGTGAATGTAGCTGCAATAATGATAAATGAAATCAATAGTGCAACGATTGGTCCACCTGTATAAACCATGGCAAGCACATCGCTTGGGTCTAAAGGTGTATGTTTTGCTTCGGTAACGAAACGAGAAGGGTCTCCCATTACAAGATAATAAAATAAAAATGATACCAGTAAAGATAATCCTATTACTATTACATTAAATAAGTTTTTCATTAAAACTCCTAAAAAAAAATTAAACTATTATTATAAATTTTCTAACTATTTACGAAACTTTTTTTTGCATTTTCGATGTTATCTTCGAAATTGAATATGCTGTCGAGTTTCGTTATTTTAAAAATACCATCTAATTGCTTATTGGAGTTGCAGAAAATAATTTTTCCGCCACGCCTTGCAAAATTTGTATGAGCAGAAATAAAAACTCCGATGACAGTTGAGTTTATATATTTCACTTTTTTCAAATCAATTAAGAGATAAAGCTGTTCATCATCGATGAGTTCTTTGATTATATCGCTTAATTTATCTGTTTCTGCTCCTCCTAAGAACTGACCTTTTAAAGCTAAAATATTGACATTTTGTTGTTTGTCAAAAATTATTTCAGACATTTACTTATTCATCCCTGTAAATATAAAAAACTTTTTTGGTTTTATTACTAAACACTAAAGCAAATTTAAGATTTTAAAGTAAGCGAGTGAAATTATTTTTTATAAATAAGTAAATACTTGAAGAACTTTGTTGGGTTTTAGTTGAATAATGCTTGAAAAATTGATTAAAATAATTTAATTAATTTTTTCAAGTTTTATTATTCGGTAGATTCCTTGGTCGTCTTTGAATTTATTTATTATAAATTCTTTTTGGTTGAAGAGTTTAATTATTTCATCTTCTTGGTTATATCCGATTTCTAAGTATGCAATTCCCTTGCTGTTTAAGATGGAGTTAAATATTTCTGCGTATCTGCGATAGAAGTTTAATCCATCTGAATTGTCTGTAAGGGCGATATCTGGTTCGTAATTTTTTAATTCGTTTTCTAAGCCCTTATAATCTATAGATGAAACATAAGGCGGATTAGTTACAATTAAATCAAATTTTTTTTTTGGTATTTTTTCTAATATATTCATATTGAAGAATTTAACACCGGAATTAAGGGAGTCTGCATTTTCTTGTGCTAATTGCAATGCTTGGTCTGATATATCTATTGCGAATACTTCTGAATTGGGGAATTCTAAATCTAAGCTTATGGCTATGCAGCCTGTTCCTGTTCCTATATCTAAGATTGTTTTAATATTTTCTTTGTTGTTTGAATTTTCTTTGACGATTTGGTCAATTAGTTTTTCGGTTTCTGGTCTTGGGATTAGGGCGGATTTATTTACTTTGTAAATACGGTTATAAAATTCTACGTCTCCGATTATATATTGTAGGGGTTCATTGGCTGCTCTTCTTTTTACGTATTCTCTAAGCTCGGTTAGTTCATTTTTGTTTAATGGTTTATCGAATTTCATATATAGGTCTAATCTATTTAGATTTAGCACTTTGCAAGTTAGAAGTTCAATATTAAGGCGGGGGGATTCGATTTGTTTTTTCTCGAAATATTCTACTCCCCAATCTAAAATATCTTTGATTGTCCATAATTTTTGGTTCATTTTAGATGACCTCTAAGTAAGGAGAGTATAGCCATTCGGATATAAACTCCATTATTTACTTGGGTTTGTATCATACAGTTTTTATGGAATAAGAGATTATAATCTAATTCGAAGCCATAATTGACTGGACCGGGGTGTAGGAAGATGAAGTCGTTGTGTTTTTTAAGTTTTTCTTCTGTGATTGCGAAGTTTGTTCTGTAATCTTCGAAGCTGGTTTTGATGTTATTTTCTAATCTTTCTTTTTGAAGTCTTAGCAGCATTATTTGGTTTCCGTCTTCGATGGATTCGTCAATATTTGAGTATGTATTGACTTTTAAGGCGTTTAAATCATCTGGTAATAATTCATTGGGAGCTGAGAGGGAGACTTTAACGCCTAATTTTTGGAGGATATTGATGTTTGAGCGTGCAACTCTGCTGTGTTTTATATCGCCGACGATTGTTATTTTTTTATTTTTTAGAGGGCCTAATTTTTCGCGGAGTGTAAAGGCATCTAGGAGTGCTTGGCTAGGGTGTTGGTTGTTTCCATCTCCGGCATTTATGATTAATGAATCGGTTTTTTCGACTAATTTTTTATGTGTGCCGACTTCGGAGAGACGAATGATGAAAATATCAAATTCCATTGCTTCGAAAGTGAGAATTGTATCGATTACTGTTTCGCCTTTTGTTTGACTGCTGGACAAGGCTGGAAAGACAATGGTATTAGCATTTAGTCTTTTTGAAGCTAATTCGAATGAAAGATGGGTACGGGTTGAAGGTTCGAAGAAAGCTAAGCATACATTTATTCCTAGTAAATCTTTGAATGACCTATTTTTTTTATTTTCTTTGAAATAGGTGGCTTTTTCGAAGATTGATTGGATTTCGTTGTATTCTAAATCATTTGTATCGATTAGGTATGGATTATTTAGCTTTTTTAGGAGCATTTATAGTTTGATTATATTTTATGGAATTTGGTGTGTTATTTTTCTGCTTTGCCCCATCCACTAACTTTTAGTCTCGGCATATCTACGTTGTCAGTCATAATAGTAATATCAAAATTGACTTTACCTTCTTTTTTTGGGGTATATTTTGCGATTAGGTTATATGATTGACCTGCTCTTAGTACGTCTCCGACTTTGAAGGAGAGGTCTATATCTTGGTCGCTTTTATAGATTTTCATTACTTTTATATCTTCTTCGACTTTATTATCAACTTGGATTTGTGCTTTTGCTTCTTTACCGACTGTGATTTTTCCGAAGTTTAGGAATTTTGGAAATTTCATTAATGGTACCATTACTTCGCATTTGAGTATGTATTGCACCATTTTTTGATTAGGGTCATTGGTTGTAATGTCTATAGTTTTGGTTAGTTCACCTGTTTTTGTTAGGAGGTCGAGTTTTACGCTAAATGTGGCATAATCGCCTGGCTGAATAACGTCTTTATCTAATTTGGTTACAGTGCATCCGCAGCCTGGTTTTGTTTTGAATATTCTTAGGGGCTTGTCCCCCCCATTTCTGAGTTTTATAGTTGTTTTTAGTGGAGATTCGATAGGTTTTACTATTCCCCAATTGTGCATATTACCACCGTCTATGATTAGTTTAGGTTGGGCATAGGCATTTATGCTAAAAAATAAAATGCTAATAAAAAGTATTGTGATTTTTTTTGGTAATAAGTTCATTTTATAACTCCTAATAATATATTATTAAAAAGAATATTCGTATTCTATCTTAATTATATGTGATTTATCTGCTTTGTCAAATATATCTTCTTTTTTATTTAATTCAACTTCGTATCTATAGGATAGGCTAAATGAGTTTTCTTTATTGATTTTGAAGCTATTGCCTATCTCAAATCTTTGTCTGTAAAATTCGTCTTCTTTTCCGGGTTCGTTAAATTTGTAGAACAATTCGTAATTGACATAAGGGTCAATTAAATCATCAAATTTATAACCGCAACCAATTCTATTACGTAAAACATTCTCTGGGGTTTCTTTATTTACATATTGGTATCTAAGTCTATATTTTATTTCGAAATTATCTATTTCGTATTTGGGGCTATAAATTAATAATAATTGGTCGTTTGACTTATTGTCTTCTTTGTACACATATCTGTATAGTAGTGAAAATCTCAGGAAATCATTAAATTTGTATTCTCCGCCTATGTAAGTATTGGTTGCATTAAAATGATTTATAAAGTTTTCACGAGTTCTGATGTCTTGTTTGAATATTAATGAGAAGTCGTCAAATTCTTTTTCGATACTAATTGCAGTCCATAGTTCTCTGTCTGCATCTCCGTCATCAAAAGTGGTATGGCGTGCGTAAGTATCGGAAGCGAGGAGAACAAAGCTGAAAATAAAAATAATTCCGAAAAATGTTTTTGAAGTATTAGTTCTCATTATTTTTTGGTTCTTGGTGATAGAAGATATTTATTTGTGCTGAGTCTTGCATGAAGTTGATGTCTGAAACTTCTGCTCTTAATATTTTCAATCCAGTTCTTGATTCGAGGTCAATGATAAGTGTATCGTAATTTTCGGGTTTTATATTTTCGATTTTTTCGTAAACTACTGTTTTTTTGAATTCGGTTTTTTTCCATGTTTTTTCTAGGATAAATGTACTAAGAACTATTGCTACGTTTGCAAATAAAATAACTAAATATCCCATGACGTTTGCATTGATGGTATTTAATATTCCAAGTGCAATTGCGATGAACATATATGTCATTTCTTTGACAGGTACTTGTGAGGTACGGTAGCGTAGAATTGAGAATATGGCGAAGATACCGAATGCTAAGTCGAAGCCGATTTCGACTTTGCTGAGGAGGTAGAAAACTAAGAATACTACGATATTGAGTACGACTAATGTAAGTCTGTAGTCTTTGTTTTTTTCAATCCTATAGTAAATTTGTTGGACAATGATAAAAATCATTAAAAAGTTGAAGAAGAATCTAAGAACGAGTTCTATGATAAGGTTTTCTTCACCAATAAAATTAAATTCCATTTTCGGCCTGTTTTTGTATTTTATTTATTGAAAGTAATTTAGATTTGAATCTATTTTGTTTGATGTCTGGATAAATATATGAAACTCCTATGCAATATTTACTAATACTGAGTGGTTGAATTCCTCTTGATTTGAAGAAATTAAATATGGTAGAGTGTCTGTTTACTCTGTCTTGTTTAATTTCTACTATTGAGAGGTTATCAGCTGAGCTTTTAATTTTTCCTTTTGAGAACATTAAATTGAAATCGATTGTAATTTTTTCTTTTCTATTTTTGCTAAGCAGCGTAATTCGATTATATTTTACTTTTAGTGTAGGTATCAGATCTTCATTGATATTGAGATTTTCAGAAAGAAAGTTGATTTGTCGTTTGCTAAATTTTTTCTTGTACTTATTTGTTTTAAGACGGGTTTTGGTAGTTTTTTTCTTGTTATTTTTATATTTTATTTCGAGGAAGTTGAGGTTACTATCAGTGTATGACCTTTTTCTAACTTTAAATCTGTTTAATCTTTTGTTATGGTGGTTCATAAAGAAGTCAAAGTTGGGTGTGTCGTAATAGCGATTTTTATAGTTAAAAATTCTTAGTCCATTGACTTCGAGTATGTCATAGTCTTGGTTGCATTCTTTAAAAAAATCTAATAAAACATCACTACTTAATATAAACTTAGTATCATATCTGTCTAACAGATTAGATTTGTTTAATTCATTTAATGAAACTGGGTTATAGTTGCCGTTGCTGATGTAATCTGAGAATTGCATTTATTATATTTTTGTATTTTTTTTGCATAATTACAAGAATACAAATATAATAAAATTATCTTATTTTATTGCTTGTATTAATGTTGTTCTATAAGGATATAGACACTTAGCTAATAAGAAAAGTTTAAAAATAAATTAGTACCAGGTAGAAAATTTTTCAACTAGTTTAATAAAGTCGTTGATGTCGGGGACAATTTTTTGGAAGTCTTTGATGTATATTTTATTTTTTTTGATATTTAGATTGATTGATTTGGCAATATGTTTTGCAGCTGCTTCTTGGAATCCGTGTAGTGCAAATATCCGTGCTAAGGAGTAATATCCGTCTGACCATTCGGGGGCATATTTAATCAAATCTACAAATACGTCGGTGGCTTCATTGTGTCGGTTTAACTCGTAGAGCGTTAGTCCGTAATCGTGAAGTGCTTCGAAGTTATTTGGGTCTAGTTCAACTACTTTTTTATAGGATAATAAGGCTCTGGCGAGACTGCTCATATTATAGAGAGAGTCTGCTCGTGCGTGCCAAATATCGGACATATTGTTTTTTAGGTTTAAAGCAGAATCGAAGTCATCGATAGCTTTTTGGTAGTCTCCTATTGCATCATAGCAAATTCCCCTTCCGAAATAAGCTTGGAAATTTTCTCCGGAAAGTTTTACGGCTCTTGAAAAGATTCTTATTGCTTTTTTGTAATCGCCAATATCTCCGAATAGACCTCCGAGGTTATATAATACTTCTAAGTTGTTTTCATCAATTTCCATTGCTTTCTCGAAGCATTCGATGGAGTCTAATAGTCTTCCGAGGGAGGCATAAGAGTTGCCTAGGTTATACCATGCTGAGAAAAAGTCTGGTTGGATAGCAATTGCCATATCGTAGGAATCGATTGCTCTGTAGTACTGTTTTAGGTGGTTGTGAATTACTCCTTTGTTGTACCACATGTTATAATCGTAGGGTTCTAAGTCAATTGCTGACTGATAATATTCTAATGATTTGTTGTATTTGTTTAGGATATTATTGATATAGGCGAGTTCTTGGTAGGCATCTTTTGAAAATTCGTCATTTTCGGTTAGGTAGTTGAATATTTCGATTGACTCTTCGTATCTTTTAAGTAGTTGTAGGCAGATTCCTTTGTGAAATATGGCTTCGTCGTTGTTTTCGTCGAACGATAAGATGTATTCTAATAGTTCGAGGGCTTCGTCTGGTTTGTTGAAATTTTCGAGTATTAGAGATTTGTTAAGGAGTGAGTCAATATCAGATGGGTTTATCGAGAGTGATTTATCAACGGAGATTAGAGCTTCTTCGAATTTATCTAAATTGAGTTTGATGTAGGAGAATTTTTGCCATGCTTCGATGGAATAAGGGAAGTATTCGGTCCATAGTTTGCAAAAGTCTTCTGCTTCTTCAAATTTATTTTGGTCGATACAATAGTTAGTTAGACTTTCGACCATGTCTAAATTTGGCAATTCATCACTTTGTTGCCTATGACCATTTTTTTTATTTCTGATAACATTACGATACTTTTTTACTTTCTCGTTCATGTCCTCGAAATCTTCATTCTCACTATGTTCGCTGTACTCGGTTGTACTCATAATAACTACTTTGGGGGATATTTCTGTCAAATTAATAATAATTTATCAAATAAAAAAATAATTTTATTTAATAGAATCGCTGATTAGGGCTTTCGAAGCTTTGTTTGAAGGGTAAATTACCGACAGATAAGAGAGTCCTATTGATATGAATGTGATAAGCAAAATGTCTGCCATTTTCAATGAAATGGGTAGAGAATTGGAAATAATATTTGCGATATCGAAGGTGATTAGTTGATAGTTAATTTGAAGGTAGCAAAATGAGATGCCGAGTATTAGACCGAGGGTTGTTCCTATAAGACCGTTTAATAAGCCTTCGTATCGGAATATGATTTTTATGTCTTTTTTGGAAAGACCAATTGAACGGAGAACCCCAATATCTCGGACTTTATTTTCTACGGTCATAGATAGTGAGGCTAAGAGGTTAAAAACTGCTATGATTATAATTAGGGTAAGTACTATGAAGGTTGATATTTTTTCAAATTTCATAATGTTTAGTAATCCTGAGTTAAGTTCTACCCAAGTTGTTGTAGTAAAATTTTCAAGATTATTTTCGAAGATGTTTTTAATTTTATCGTTGAATGCTTGGACTTGGTAGGGGTTGTTAATTTTAATTTCTAAGATGGTTGATTTGTTTTTATTATATAATTTTTTTGAGAGTTCGTTGTTGCCAATACATAAGAAGTTATCATATTCGGCGTTATTTGATTGGAAGACACCGCTTACGAAGGCTTTTACTGGTTTGATATTTCTGTATGTTCTTATATTGTATTCTATCATTGAGGCAGAATATATGTCGATTATAGCTCCGGGGAATATTTTTAATGAATTTGAGATACCTAAACCTATGATTATATTTGGCATATTTTCATTATTTTTTTCACTGCCCATGACGATGGATTCGTTGAAGAAGGTGAGCATTTCATCATCTTGGTTGGTGTAGGTTTTTAGTTTTAGGAAACTAAAGTTTTTATTGAAAAGTAGTGCTATATCGCCGGATTTGACTTCTGAATATGTTAGGACATCGTCGTCAGTTTTGAGGTGGGTTAGTAGATTGTTTTTGAGATTATTTTGATTGTTTGTTTTTGGGTTGGAGTTTAATTCGATAGTTAGGTGGGGGTCAAATGACATGATTTTTTCTTCGGTGATTTCTTGAAACCCATTTAGGATAGAAATTACAATTATAAGGGCTGTAACGCCTGCCATAATACCGATAATTGAGATAAAATTTATGAAGCTAATGAACTTAATTTCTCTTTTTGAGAATAGGTATCTTTTTGCTATAAATAGATTAAATTTCAAGATTATTTGAGTTTAACTTAGATTGTAAAGAGTTAGATTTTAACTAAATCGGCTAATTTTAGAACAGCATCTACGTAGTCTTGGCTGTGGTTATAATGATAGACTGCTTTTCTTTGTTTTTTTAACTCTTTTCCCCATCCGTTAGTTTTTAGGTAGTTACCTACGCTGAATATGGCATCAGTTTTATCGAAAAGGTTAATTTTGCCGTCGTAATTACCATCGACTGCCCAAGACATATAGCTAGATGGCAAGAATTGTGAAAGTCCGAAGGCACCTGCCCAAGAGCCTTTTAGTTCGGTGATTTCGATTGGTGAGATAATTGCAATTTTTTCAAGGGCTAAAAGCTCGTTTAATGCCCATTGGCTTTTTTTCTTTGCTCTTTGGATAACTTTTTTGGTTAGTTCTTTTATTTTTTTGGGGTTGTTTTGGTATTCTTTTTCTATTACTGATATGTTTAAATTGACGTATTCTTCTTGGCTAGCCATGGCTGTAGAAAGGAAAACTGAGACTACATTGTTTTTGCCTGTATATCCACCGTGGCGTGTTTCTACCCAAAGAATTGATGCTATGACTTCTTTTGGGACTTGGTACATAGCTTCTGCTCTTTGCAAAGTATTTTTATATTCTTCGATGAAAATTTTTGTTTTGTTTACGGCTCTTGCGTTGTAGTGTTTGGAGTAATCTGGTTTTGTTTTTTTTAAAGAAGAGCTTACGTTAATTTTAACAAATTTTTCGTTAAATTCGATTTGTTCATTGCTAATCAGGTTGTGAACGAATGATGAGTCAGCTCCACGTTCGATTAAAGAATCTATTACTGGTTTGAAAAAGGATATTTTATTGTTAGTAATATTTGACGAAAGGGATATACTTATAGATGAAAGTATCAATAATATAGCGGGTAGGCACAAGTTCTTGAGTGTGATTATCTGCGTATGGTTTGAAGTATTATTTGCTGCTTGTTTGTGAAATTTATTTTTTAATATGCTAAACATTTTTCCCCTTGATTTGTTCCTCTTTTGTCAGATACGATAAATTAAGCTAATTATTATAATTGGTTAATAATTACTGATTTATTTGAAAACTCTTTAAAAAAGATTTCAATGACTTTGCAGGTTATTTGCTATCAAATATACAATTATCGAAGAAATAAATCAATACAATTTTTTAGTTTTTGGCAAATAAAAAAACCGTTTGAAATATGGTCAAACGGTTTTAAAATTGATAGTTTTAATTGCTAAATTGTATTAATTAATTGGATACTACTGTATCTTCAACGGAAGATGTGAAGTTTAACTCAAGCTCTTTCATGTGAATTTTTCTAGACAGATAAAGATTTTTGGGGTCGTTTGTGTCTGAATATTTTGTTTTGAGCGAATTAAGAAGATTTTGAGCTTCTTTTAATTTGCCTTTTATTTTTAATTCTTCTACATCCATAAATGCAATGTCGAGTTCTGCGTCGATTATCCAAATTTGAGTAAGTTCGAATGTCTGGCGATTAGACTCTACTTGAGGGAGGGAGCTTAAGACATTGTTTGCAAATGTAATTGATTTGTTTAGAACGTCTCTTGCTGCTATAAAATCTTCTTTTTTCTTTAGTAGGTCTGCTGCCATTCTAAATGGCCCCCATTTCCTTTCGGTAACTTCTCTGTAAGCTAAGGAGTAAGGTGAGGTTTCTTTTATCATTTCCATGCATGATTTAAGAACTAAATCGCTAAATTTCTCTTCATTTTCTTTGTCGCCGAGCATTCCGTAAAATTCACTCATTTCCATAGATAAATAGAAAGGCATTGGGAACTGTTCGACAGAGATGAGTTCATTCATTTTATTCAGAACTTCGAGAGCTTTAGTTTTGTCATTTTTCTCTGTAAGTAATTTTTTTGCGTAGGTAGTATATAGTTCGCGGTAGGTCATGGTTAATCCACGATGTACTGGGTCTAGATATACTCCGCTATTATTGAGATTTCTTAATTTGAAGCCGTATTGGAATTCTTTGCTATAATCGTTTGAATTATCGACATTCATCAGGCATTTTTCCATAATGTCGAAGTCGATTGATTCGGTTGGTTGAGGGACAGGGCAAATTCTCATACACATACCTTCTACTCTAAAGAATTTATCGAGTCCGATGTATGCGTCTGGTCCGACAGTAGTTGAGAAATATACTGGTCTTTCCCATTTGGTTTGTTCGAGGATATCCATAATTAAAAGGTCTTGGACTCTATACATTTTAGCGGTTCCGTAAGGTCTAGATTCGCAAGTACCTATGAATGTTCCTCTGTCAATAAGTTGCTGATTGTCAGTGTATTGTTCGAGTATTTCTTTTTTAACTGGAATGGTTATTGTTCTGTCTTCCCTGACTGGTATGTGTGTAAGGGCTTCGGGTGCCATTTCATCATCTACTTGGATACTTGCATCGGAGAAACTTAGAGGGAGTTTTTTTGCACCCCAAGGTCTATCATTTTTCATTTGATTTACGTACCAGAGGGTATTACCTAAGCTAAGATTTACTATTCTGATGTCGCGGCGAACTCCCATTACGTCTTGGAGGTACCAGACTGGGAATGTATCGTTGTCTCCGTTTGTAAAGATTATTGCATCTTGCTCTGCTGATTGAAGAATGTTATATGAATAATCGAACGGTATGAAGTTGCCTGTTCGGTCATGGAGTTCCCAACCGCCGTACGCCATATTAGCTGGTACGAGTATTAATGAGATTAAAATAACGACAGCAGCAACGCTTTCTTTTACTTTTTTCTCGTTTATAGTCATAATTATACTATAAACTCCCATACCAATCCACATTGCCCAGATTAAGAATGAGCCAGTGTAAAAATAGTCTCTTTCGCGGGGTTGAGGATCTTGTTGTTGCTGGGCGACTGCTGCGAGAACACCCATAAGCAGAAATAGGAGCAAGTAAACAGATGCAGTTTTAGGATTTTTACTAAAGTGAAAAACGAATCCAATTATTCCAAAAAGGACAGGGAATAAGAAGAATGTAATAGGGAACATATCTTTATATCCGGAGTCTTTATTAAGAGCTTCGGAGCGGGAGGTTTCTCCTATTAAATTTGAATGGGCATCTTGTACATCAGAGTCTCTGCCGAGGAAGTTCCATGAGAAATAACGCCAATACATGTGTACCATTTGATATTTCCAGAGGTACATCATTTCGCCCATAAATACATCTGGGTTTTTAAATAATGAAACTCTTCCGTTCCAGTCTTCGCGAGTAAATTGTTCGCCATTTTTACGAGTAACAATTTTTCTTCCTGGAGAGACCCAAGGTCCGTAGATATATTCGCCTTTGGAGTCTTTTTGTTGGTATCGAGTAGTAAATCTTGGTTCTGTTTTTACTCTTCTTGGCCATGAGGCATCGTCTCCGTATTGCTCACGTCCGAGATAAGATGCGAGTTTTGTAAAGTCTGCAGGGTAGTTTTCATTCATTGGCGGATGAGAGTTCGCTCTGATTAAAATTTGGGTATAAGTGGTATAGCCAATGATAATTAAAAGGAAAGAAGAGCAAGCGAGATTTAAAACTTTGTTTTTTGTAATATAACCATACCATAAACCAACTCCTGAGCCAATGATAGTTAAAATTACCATTATAGATAAGATTAAACTGTCTTCGACCAGATATTCTCTAGCGGGAGTTCTCCAAGGAGTGTGTCCAGCTAATAAAGCCGGTATCCATTTAACAATAGCTGGGTAAACTAAATAGAAGATTACTCCGGCAATAACAGTAGTAATAATTAATGATTTAACTTGAAATTTATATTTTCTGAAGTAAACCATATATACTACAGGTGGGATACATAGAACTGCTAAGAGGTGGACTCCTGTTGAAAGTCCGATGAGGTATGCTATTAGTAGTAGGTATCTTTCGTGTCCGGGTTCGTCAGCGTTTTCATTCCATTTCATCATTAAATAGATTATAATGGCAACGAAAAGAGTGGACATTGCATAAACTTCAGATTCTACTGCGTTGAACCAGAAAGTGTCTGAAAATGTGAAAGCAGCGGCACCAACTAATGCAGAGCCATAGGTTGCTAATTGGGAGCCAAAGTCTTTTAAAGCATTTTTGTTTAGATTTTTGATAACCATAACAGTTATCTCGAATAAGAGCCAAATAACAACGGCAGAAGAGACAGCGGAGACCATATTAATTTTCCAACCTGGGTCACCGAAGGGAATAAATACATCAAATAATTTCCCAATCATAAGGAAAAGTGGAGCACCGGGAGGGTGAGGTACTTGTTGCCAAATAGCTGCGGAGGAGAACTCACTACAATCCCAGAAAGGGACTGAGTCTTGTACTGTTAATACATAAGTTGTTAGTGCTATTAAAAATGCTAATAATCCAAAAATTCTTCGTAGTTGTGTAGAATCCATCTGAAAAATACCGTTTATTATTTTATATATATAAAATTAGTTTAGCAAAAATGCTATGCTGTAACCGAACAATTTAAAAATAATAATTTTATTAGAAAAGATAATTATATGAATGAGCTTATAGATGTGAGATTTTGAGTATATTTTGATATATTTGTTATAGCTAAAAATAATAAAATAGGAATAAGGAAATGGAAATATCAGTAAGAGAGAATGAGAGAAATTGGGAGCCAGCTTCGTACAATATAAAACTGGAGCGATGTGTGCTTTTGGAACATGAATTGGGAGGTACGAGTGGTTTGTTGAAATTGCCAAAGGGTGAGAAGTTTGAGAAACATATACATCCTGGTGGCGAGGAAGTAATAGTATTAGAAGGTTGTTTGAGGCTTGGAGAGAAAACGTATAATAAGGGAGATTTTATATATGCTCCTGTGGATTCTGTTCATGATGGTGAGGCTTATGAGGATACAATTATTTTCTTTTCTGTGAGAAAACCGTCAGTTTGGGTGTGAGGCCATATAAAATTGTAACTTTGTTTAGTTTGGTTTGTTGTATTTGAGATAGTTAAATATTAGAATTTATAGATAATTGAAAATGGGGAAATATTATGAAATGCTTTAATATGCCCTGTTAATTTTATACATTTATATAAATCAGAAATTAAAAATAGGAATAATTAAATGAGAAAACTTTATTTTATTTATATATCAGTAATTATATTATCGGTATTGATTGTATGCAATCAAAGTATATTTGCTCAGAAAATATTGAAACATGAGAATTTAATTGTGGGGGGTGGAGATATTATTCCGAGTAATTTAGAGGGATATTTTGATATTAATACTGAGGTAGGTTATAAAGAGTTTTTTGAAGTATATAAATATGAAATGGGTTTGACTCATAGAGATGACTTTAAATTGATATCTATGAGTAGGGATAATTTAGGTTTTACTCATTATAAGTTCCAACAGTTTTTTAATGGGATAGCTGTTGAGGGTGCGATTTTTATTTTGCATGAGAAAGATGGACAGCTCAAGAGTATGAATGGCCATTTGGGATTTGGGATTGAGGTTAATACTAATGCTGATTATTCTCCTAAATCTGCAATTTCAATTGCCTTGGAGATTGCTGGTGCGGAACTTTATATGTGGGAATTAGAGGAGGCTGAAGATGAGATTAAAGCAATTAAAAAAGATAAAAGTGCGAGTTATTACCCTAAGCCGGAGTTAGTAATTATTGGTAAGGATTTTCATCCTTTATTAGATAAAAATTATTTGGCTTATAAAATGGATATTTATAGTTCGCAACCTTATGATGCATATAAATTATTTATAGATGCAAATAGTGGTAAGGAGATTTTGCGTATAAGTAATATACATACTGGTAATGTGGTTGGGACTGCTGAAACTATGTATGCTGGAACGCAGAAAATTACAACTGACCAATTTGGTGGTGGATTTAGACTAAAAGCGGTTAAGGATAGTGTTCTAATTCATACGAAGAATGCGAATAGGCAGAATGTTGGGGTAAATGTTACTGATTTTACTGATAATGATAATTATTGGAATAATAGAAATCAGTTTTTAGATGAGACTGCTACTGATGTTCATTGGGGAGCGGAGATGACTTATCAATATTTCAAGGATGTCCATGGTAGATTTTCGATTGATGATAAGGGTATGTCATTACTGTCTTATGCTCATGTTGGGCTGAATTGGGCAAATGCTTCGTGGAATGGTATTTATATGTCTTATGGAGATGGTGGGAATAATAATCCATTGACACGATTGCCGATATGTGCTCATGAATTAACTCATGGAGTTACTCAGAATACTGCTGGTTTGATATATGCTTACGAATCTGGTGCATTGAATGAATCATTTTCTGATATATTTGGGATTACTACTCAATACTTTGCTAATGATACTAATTCAGATGGTTCGATGAAGTGGAATTTGGTAAGTAGGAATATGGCAGACCCAAATAAGTCTAATCATCCGGATACTTATAAGGGGAATAAGTGGCGAACAGGTTCTGGGGACAATGGTGGAGTACATTCAAATAGTCAGGTACAAAATTATTGGTATTATTTATTGGTTGTGGGCGGTAAGGACACTAATGATAATAAAAATTATTATGATGTAGAAGGGATTGGAGTGGAGAAAGCGGAGAAGATTGCGTATAGGAGTTTGACTATTTACCTTACGCCTGCATCGAAGTATTCTGATGCGAGACGTGGGGCATTAAAAGCAACTGAGGATTTGTATGGGATTTGCTCGGAGGAATATGAGCAGGTTGCGAATGCTTGGTATGCGGTTGGGGTTGGCTCTAAGGTAGATAAGAATGACGTGGGTGTTTTTGAGATATTATCTCCAAAGACAAGTTGTGAATATTTGAATGATAATGAAGAAGTTAGGTTTACGATAAAGGCTTTTGGGGGTTGTGAAGTTCTACCAAAGGGGACAGAAATACCTGTAAAATATTCTATTAATAGTGGTGACACATTGACTTTTGTTGTTATAACAACGAAGGACTTGAAGGGTGGAGAGACAGAAGAGTTTGTATTGGATAAGACGATGAATTTTAGCGTATTGAAGAAGCAGGATATTAGTATATGGACAGAGAATGAGGACGATTTGAATAGTGAGAATGACAATTCGGTTGCTTATATAGAAAGTGGGTATAAGAATGCTCCGAATAATGATTTATCGGTAGTTTCTTTACTTAAGCCTTTTAGGACTTGTGAGATAAATGAATTAGATGGGGTGGTTAAAATTAGTATTATAAATAATGGATGTAGTGATATAGAGAAAGGTAAAACTATTGGTTTGTCATATAGTGTAAATGGTGGTAGTATTGTTAATGAGGAGTTGGTTTTAGAAGAAGATTTACTGAGTAAAGCGACTATTGAGTATGAGTTTGATAATAAAATTGAAATCAATGAGGGTGGAATTTATAGTTTTGAGTTAGGGGTGAATTTTGCTGATGATACTTTGACTAAAAATAATAAATTGGAAATTGAATTACTATTAGGGTCTATTAAAGGAGATGACTATGCTGAGAGTTTCGAGGAAGGTACTTCAGGTTGGTTTAGTTATAATGATTATGGTAATAATGATTGGAAATTGGGTAAGCCAAATGGCGAAAAGATTAAAAATGCTTCAACTGGTGATTTTGCTTGGATAACTAATTTGAATGGGAATCATTCTGACCAATCGATGATGTATTTGCAGTCACCATGTTTTGATTTGAGCGGGATGGTATCTGCGGAAATATGTTTTGATGCGATTTTCTTTTTAGAGAAAGATTACGATGGATTTGTTTTGGAATATTCTTTTGATAATGAGACTTGGGAGAAGGCAGCTGTAGATGGTTACAATAGTAATGTTCAAAAAACTGTGAACTTTGGATTGCCATGGTTTAGTGGGACAAATAATGAATGGACGAGTTATTGTAGTATTATTCCGGAGATAGCTAATAAAGAAGCAGTAAGTTTTAGGTTTAAATTTGGCACTGACCCGAGGACGAATGATGAGGGAATTGGTATTGATAATTTTGCTATAAATGGTAGATTTGGAAATGATATGAAAGTGGTGAGGTTGGTTTCGCCTGAGTCTAATTGTTATTTGGGAAGTGAAGAAGAGGTAAAAGTAGAGTTTGTTAATTTGGGGACGGAGACTGATTTGGAATTGACATTTATAATGAAATATGATGGGAAGAATTATATAGACCAATTAGACAAGGAGTTAGAATTTGGAGAGACTTATTTACATACATTTTCTGATAAAATAGATATGAGTGCGGAGGGTAAAACTTATAATTTCGATTTTATTGTTGCGGTTGAAGATGATTTAGATGAAAGCAACGATGTATTGAGGGAGAAAGTAACAAAGTTAGAACAATATGATAGCCCTTTGGTTGAGGATTTCGAAGATGGGAGTAAATACTTTCCATTGGATTTTGAAGATGGAACATCTAATTGGAAGATATTTACTTCACAACAAATAGCTATGTTGCCTTATGCTGAGAATTTTGCAATTCCTGTTCATAGTAAATTTATTGGATTGTTAGATTTTATGGACAATAGTGTAAGGACAGATGAGATATTGGTTTCTAAGCCATTGAGGTTTGGGGAAGGAGAAGAAACCAGACTTGAATTTGACTATATAATTGGCAATATAGGAAGAAGTGCGAGCGTAAGAATTAGCACGGACAATCAGGAGACTTGGGAGACTATTGCAGAGTTAGATAGGTCTAATGAATGGGAGAGTAAGAAAGTAGATTTGTCGAAATTTGATGGAAGCAGTTGTGTTTATTTGGCATTTCATTATAATGATGAAGGGAATTATTCATCTGGAATTGCGGTGGATAATATACGGATAAGTCCTAAGCCTGATTATGATTTGACATTAAATAGTATTGATATTAGTGAAGATGGTCATCATAAGACGGAAGAGAGTATTTATTTTGAGATTAGTAATAATGGAAAGATGGTAGTTGAAGACTTTGAATTGGCTTATACGGTGAAGTTAGATGACGAAGATTCTTTAGCGTTTGTTGAGAATGTTAATTTGGAAATTGGGGTGGGTGAAACTGCAATATATAAATCTGAGAACATGATTAAACTACAGGAAGGTGGATACTTAATTTCTGGGGATATAATGAAGGAGGGCGAGAGTTCGGAATTTGATAATAGTAATATAAATAATAAAATTAATTTGGGGCGAGTTGACGAAATTGGGGAGTATAAAGAAGATTTTAGCGATATAGATATGAAAGGGATTTATGTATTATCGGGTGGGTGGTATAATTCATCTGGTGATGATTTGGATTGGTATATTGGCTCTGGGAACACTCCTAATGCTAATACTGGACCGAGCAAGGACCATACTGGCGACAAGGCTGGGGCTTATTTATATGTGAATTCCTATGGTTCAGATGGGAAGGTAGCAAATCTAATTAGTCCGACTTACAATTTAAGCAATTTGGATAAGCCTGTTTTGAATTTTTATTATAATATGAATAGTTCGGCATCTGGTTTAGGTGATTTGATGGGCGATTTGGTTATAGATGTTTATGATGATAAGTGGCATAATGATGTATGGGTTCAGAGTGGGAATCAGGGTTCGAACTGGAAAGAGGCAAAAGTGAATTTGTCGAGTTTTGGTGAGGAAATAAAGTTTCGATTTCGAGTGATTACGGGGCAATTGTCTATGAGTGATATTGCTATAGATGATATTAGTTTTTCTGATGAAGAATTGAAAAAAGATTTGCAGTTGATTTCTAGTCCAAAAAGTGGATGCGGTTATGATGAAGATGCTGTATTTACTTTTGAGATAAGAAATAATAGTGGCGGGACTGTTAGTGATGATATTACTATTTATTATAATGAAGTTGGTGAGGAAGTAAATAAAATTATAAAGAATGTTAATATTCCTGTAAACAGCAGTGTTGAATTGGAAATTGAAACTGGTTTGAATTTAGATGGTGGGTCATATAATTTTGATTTTTATATTGACTGGGAAGGAGATGAGGTTAGGACGAATGATACTTTGAAGAATGTTCCTATTAATAGTTATACAAGATTATTTGAGCAAAAGGAATATACGGAATGTGAGGGAAGTACTGTAATTATCAATGGAAATTTTATTGAAAATTTCAAGAATTTAAAAGTAAATGGAGAAATCAGCCCTACGACGATATATGTTGATAGTAATGAAGTATTAAATATAGAGGTGCATTATGAAAATGATTGTGTTTTGTATGATACGCTGAATGTCGAGTTTTTTAAGGCACCGACGACTGGACTTGGTGATATGGCAGTAGGGAAAGTTTTTGAGTTAGATGCTGGATTATTTGAGTCTTATTTATGGCAAGATGGATCTACGGAAAGAACGTTTTTAATAGATAAATCACAAGAAATAATAATAACTGTATCGGATTCGAATAATTGTTTCGGAACAGATGCTTTTTATATTACTTTTGCTTTGTCGGCTGGGGAGGAAATTAGCGAAGGCTTAAGATTGTATCCAAATCCGAGTGAAGATTTTTTGAATGTAGAAATAGATAATGAAACAATAAGTGATGTGAGTCTTGAGATATTAGATGTTAACGGTAAGCGTTTGTTTTACAAGGATTATCTGCGGGCAATGAATATTCGTGAATTAATTGATTTGCATGAATTTAGCAGCGGAAGTTATTTTATAAAAATTAATAATAATTCTTTAGTGAAGGTATTTAAGTTTAATAAAAAATAATTTATTTTTGCTTCCTACATTTGAATTGATGTTTAATAGAATAAAAATAAGAGTTGTGATTTAAAATTACAACTCTTTTTTTAATATTATTGATATTTGTCGAACAATTCGTGAACTGGGAGGTCGGATACTGATTTGTTTTTGTATTTATGACGTATTGAGTGCATAGCTTCGATTAATTCTTTGGAGCGAATTCCATAATTTACTGAATTATATGCTTCGATGAATGCAGCAAAATCATCAGCAACTTTGATTAGTGGTCCGTCGATAGGGTTTAGTTCATTGTTATTTGCTGAACGCTTGAATTTTTCCCATGTGAGAGAATTATTTTGGTTTGTTTTGTAGTTAAACTCGTCTTGTGTGAAATATTTTATTTCTTCTACCCATTCTTCTTTTAGATGTGGGTATATGTCTCTTTCGGCAAGTTGTTTTTCAATTCTTTGGATTTCTTCTAGCATACCAGGGACCGAGCGTTTTACTGGTTTGATTATGTCGCGTGTTACAACTTCTGGGAGGTCATGGAAAATGCCAGTGAAGAAATTGTTGTATAGTCTTTTTTCGCTTATGTCTTCTAATTCTAAAGAAAAGAAATAGGATAGAATTGCGACGAGCATAGAATGACCGAGTACGGAGGTTTGTGGTATTCGGGGTAGATGCCCCCATCTTATTTGATAACGAAGTTCCCCGAAAAGGTCAACGAAATTTTTGATACTATTTTTTTGTTTTAGTTTGAGCATAGCTTCTAAATCTTGGAATTGCTCTAATTCATTTCCTAAGAGAATTTCAATTTCTGAGATATTGTAGCCGTTGGGATTTGCATTTTTTACAATTTGAAATTCCCAATAGGAAGAGTAGCGATGAGCAGCTTCTAATATTTTTAAGCTATGAGGGTGGTAAGTTTCATTTTTTAATAGATATTCTTCGAATTCGTTTCGTATTTTTTCATTTTCGATTTTTCCTTCGACTTCTTTGAAAATCATGTAGTTTAATTTTTCGAGTAATTTTTTGTTTTTGGAGATTTCTTTGTAAACTGGGGATTGGATATCAGAGATTACGTTTCTGCGGAGGAGTTCATAAATACCACCCTTTACTATATCTCGCCATGAGAAATCGATACCTGCATCTTGTTCGTAACGGGCAATAATCCATGCTATTACCATTTTATGGGCATGCTTGTCCATTTGGATTAATGGTAAGGGTCTTAGTTTGTCATTCCATCTTTCTATTGAGAAGGCTTTGAAAATGAGGTCGATAGTGTCTAAACTTAGCATAATTTTCTATTTTTGAATTAAATAATTTTAGTGATAACAGTGAGACTAATAAGTATAATTGGAATTTGACTTATTTTAGGATATTAAATTATGAAATTTAGTTTATAAAGAAGAATTTTGTGGATTAAAATTTTAGGATAATGTTTTTATAAATAATTTCATTATTACTTTTCACAATTAATATATAGGTTCCTTTTACTAAGTTTTCAATTTTCATCTTGCCTTGGATATTGAAGTTTTGAAGTGGAGTTATAGATGTTTGGTGCACAAGATTTCCATTTAAACTAAAAAATTGAAAGATAAATTTTTCATTTGAAGTAGTTTGATAAAAATAATCAAGAAAATTATAGAACAAATTGCCGTAGATATTAAATTTGATTACTGTTAGGGTTGTATCTGGGTTGATTATAGTATCGTTATTGATTGTATAAATTTCTCCTATTGTATTATTGGTGTTATTAATTGTTGGCTGGTGGAAATACATTAGGATTGAGTCAATTTCATTGTATTTGCCAAAGGAGATATTTTTTTCGAGTTTAGGATAGGAGAACTCATCTATGAGATTTTTACCTGTATAATCATAGAGTGTTAAATTTTCACCCTCTTTGTTTAGTTTAAAATTGCAATGGGTCTGTGATTCAGCTTTGATATCATCAGCCCAGATTACGTAAAAATCATAGGGTTTTATTTTTGCGTTTAGAGGTATTGACCATTTGAATGGTTCTGCTTTGCTATCGGAGAGATAAAAACCACCTATATTAACTGTTTTATCTGATGTGTTGTGCAGTTCAATCCAATCGCTATAATCTCCGTTGTCATTAACAATTATATCATTACTTGCCATGACTTCATTTATTTTTATTGGTATTTTTGGCGGCTGTAAGAAATTTTCTTTTCCGAATGATGATTGGGTTGGCATTTCCCATTTGTTTGTTTGTTTGTTAAATTGGTAGTTGGTGTTTATTAATATATTTTTGAGTGAGCAATTTATTCTTTGATTGGTTTCGGAATTTAATGAAAGATTATTATTTGGGCTGAAAGGTAAAGACAAATTTAAAATAACATATGTTTTGGGTGCTAAGTTAATTTTTGATTTAATGAGCTCATTATTGTGGTTCAAGTCAATATTTTTAATTGGGAATGGGTTATCGTTATAAACTTCTACTTTTAATGAATCATTTGAATACTTTAGTTCAGTAAAATATATGTTGTTAATGGGGTTATAAAAATCGAGGTTTAGGGTATCAAAATAATTATTCAAATATATATTTCTATTGTTTAGTTTGTCAATATTTTTTTGCTTTTCAATTTGGTATAGTAAGGGAGATTCACTCCCAATTTTATTGAGGTCTCTCAGAATATCGAATTCTGCTTCTTGTTTGTTGTTTTCGATGAGCAAAAATACATAGTCATTGTATTTGTTGAATATTTCTTTGTATTTTATGAAGTAATAATACCGGTATTGGTCTATATTCATAAGTCTATCGAAGAGGATATTGTGGAAGTTGTGTGTTCCTTTGATACCCATAAGTGGGTCGAATTCGAAATCGACGAATGAGTAGTTGTGGTCGAAAAATAAGGGTTGCCATTGATTGGTCTTAAAGGAGCGATTGAAGAGGTAATTCCAGCCAATGTGGTCTATGTCCATGAAGTAATTTACAGAAATTTGTTCTTTTATGTATTTATCTATGTTGAGATGATGGAAAATTTCATCAGCAAAGTTTGGGTTTGGATTATTAATAAGTTCTATAAATTTGATTATTTCAGTTTGTCCTTGTATTTTGTTATTTCTTTTTTGGTATTTATTATCTGTATAATTATTTCGATTATTTTCTATTATGAGATTGGTATTAAATTTTACGACTTCGTGTTTTTCGAGTTCACGGTTTTCGTAAAATTGTTCGTCTTCATGTTCGATTGAAAGGTAAACTCCATAGAATTTATTATTTATAGAGAAGTGAATGTATTCTGTGTTTTGTGAATTTAGTCCTATTAGTTTTCTGAAGTTGTAAATTAGTTTGTCTCTTGCTAGCGATGGGTCTATGATAGCTGAAAGATAAATCGCATTTTTATTGTTAAATAGGTTATCATCGTTGAATATAATTTTGAAATTTACTTTTGAAAATCTTCTACTGCTGTTGCCTTTTATTCTTATTCTGACATTCTTATGAATTTGATTGCTATATATAAAATCGCATTTGACTGTTTGGTCAGATTGGACATTGATGAATAATTTTTGGAAGTCTGATGAATCAATATTTATATAATAGTTCTTTAGTTTTGATGCTTTGTTTTCTAATGGAGATAGTGTATCGGAAAATGTGGGTGTTGATTCTTGGTCTAAATAGTTCGTGGCATTAAATTTATATATATACTTTTTATTTGGTATTATATTATTATCAATAAATTTACTTTTTTCGAGTTTGTCTGTGATTAGGTTGAATTGCTTCTCCCCTATTTCTTTTCTATATACTTTGAAAAACATAAATCCGTGTTGGAGATTTGGGTTTAAGTCAATTATATTTTGATTATATCCATTTGTTTGGAAATTAATTATTGGTTTATTTGGTATTGGTGGAGTTTGGTTTAGTTTATAAATTCTAATAGCGTTTATTATTGAATTGTTTTTTTGTTTTGTAGAGCTTATGATGATTTCTTGTTCTTCATTTTCGATTATAAATCTTTTAGGAGTTATTTCAGTTCTTTTTGAATTTTGGAGTATGTCGAAGTTTTTAAGTACTATTTGATTATTGATTGAAATAGTTTGAATACGGTTGTTTTTATTGAAATAATAGTTTTCACAGAAGTATAGTTCTACTATGTAATTCCCGGGACTTGCTTTGAATTTGTATGAATCAAATCCAAGTTTGTAGTTACTGAAAAGATGTTGTGGGAAATGGTCTGTGTTAGAAAAAAAGTAGTCTTGAATGAATGTTTCGGACAATATGTTTGATGAAGATGAATATCCGTAATTTCTTCCGGAAGCAAATTCTTGGTCTTTAAGCAGGGTTAATGTATGGCTATTAATATCAATTGTTTCGGTGTTTGTAGCTCCGCAATTTAGGAAGTAATCATCTGAATGAAGAAGATAATTTGGAATAGAAATTAGATTAATAATAATGATTATTAAACTAAAATATTTCATTCCATTTCCTCTAATTTATGCAAGAGTTCATCTTCTTTTTTTGGTTTGATGATAGAAAAGATAATTGAAGCGATAAGGACTAAAGCTACGAAAGCTAATGCCCAAAGGGTATCTATATGATATAGGTCTTTGATTAATATTTTTACGCCAATAAAGGATAGTATTACAGCGAGGCCGTATTTCAAATAATGGAATAGTTGCATCACACCTGCGAGAGCGAAATAAAGGGAACGTAGGCCTAATATTGCAAAAATATTGGAAGTGTAAACAATAAATTTATCTTGGGTTATAGCAAGGATAGCTGGGATTGAGTCCATAGCAAAAACTACATCGGTTGATTCTATCATGATAAGTACGACAAAAAGCGGGGTAAAATGAAGCTTTTGATTTTCTTTGACCCAAAATTTGTCTTGACGGAAGTCATCAAGTAGGGGAAGAACTTTATTTAGGATTTTGAATGTAAAGCTGTTACCGGGTTCGAAGTCTCCTTCTTTTTCGAGGGCAAGTTTTACACCTGCGTAAATGAGGAGTGCACCAAGGAAATAGAATACGAAACTAAATTGTTCTACTAGTTCTATTCCGGCGAAAATGAAAATTGCTCTGAAGACTAATGCACCGAAAATACCCCAAAAAAGGACTTTGTGTTGGTATTCTTTTCTGACTTTGAAGAAACTAAAGATAATTAGGAAGACGAATAGGTTATCTACGCTTAAGGATTTTTCGATAAGATAGCCGGTGAAAAATTCGAGTGCAGCTTTTTCTCCCATGTAGTAATATACGCCTGCGTTGAAAACAAGTGCGAGTCCAATCCAAAATCCGCTGAATATTAATGCTTCTCTTACTTTTACTTCATGGTTGTGTTTGTGGAAAACGAATAAATCAAGCACGAGCATGATGACAACAAAAATATTAAATCCTATCCAGTATTCTATATCCATATAAAATCAATTTTCAATATTAAATTCAAAACAATTTAGAATATACAAAAATATAATTTTATAATTGTAGCAATAGGGAAAAATAGGTGAAATAAATGGTTCTTATTCGCCAATAAATTCCGTAGAAATTAATTATAAACAGCTTAAAATGTTAAAATTTAACAGAAATAGCTAAGCCATTTGTATTTTTGTACTGTAATCTTCGGCCTTTTTTGTCAGGATTATTTTTGTCGAGAGGGACTAGAATATCGTGGTCGTATAAAAGGTGGAAAAACATATTAACACTTAACCACGAATTAATTTTCAAATTAATTGTAGATTCCCAGTTTACATCTATATTTGCTCTATTTTCAGCTATTTGGTCAGTGTAGTTCATAAACAGCTCTAATTTTGAATTAAACGAGGTATTTTCAAAGAGTTTTGTTTTGTATTTGGTAACCATATTTGCTCCAAATTCATATTTGATATTTTCACCTTCTGTCGTTATATGATCCAGAGAGTCTCTGACAGCTTTTTTAACACCATATTGCCCTGCATCAGCTAAATCTTGGTCGAATACAAAGATAATTCTACCTGACAGAGGAGTGAAGAACATAGAAACATCCTTTTTTGGTTTGTAGTCTATACCTATAGATAGGTTTAAGTATCCGGGTGCTAAAAAATTTGAAATTACAGTGGAGTCATTGGGATATTTAAAGCCTTCTGCGAATTGGGTTTTGAAGTTTAGAAGTGCAGTTGCATTTAATTTATCAGTAAGGTTTAAACCATATTTTGATATGAAATCAATTTTATCATCAGTTTTTCTAATATCAAATTCGTCGGAATAAATGAGTGCATAACCGAGGTTGAGGGTATTTTCGAATATATATTTTTTTGCGACGTAGTCAAGTTCGTAATCAAAGAGGAAAGAAGTTGCTATTGTACTTTCACCCCCTTTAGCCCAATTCGAAAATATGCTATTGTTGAATTGAAGAGCAAAGTTTCCATTAGAGTTCCAACCAAGCAAGGAGTCTGGAACAGTGTTTTGAGAATAGAGGTTAAAAGAAACAAAAAACATTAAAATTGTTACAAGCTTTTTCATATTGTTTTGATTTATTGTTTAAGAGTAAAAAATATATTAAATTGCGTGAATATCTTACACAAAATTAATAGTTTTTAAAAGAACTATCAAAGAATTTTATGAAATTAGTTTTTTTAGGCCCTCCGGGTGCAGGAAAAGGAACACAGGCACAACGTATAATGCGTGAGTATGGTGTTATACAGATATCAACTGGCGATATGTTACGTGCTAATATTAGGAATAATACGAAGATAGGAATGGAGGCAGCCAAGTTCATTAATGAGGGCAATCTTGTTTCAGATGAGTTGATAGTAGAAATGATTAGAAATGAGTTGCAATTTCAGGATATGGACAGCGGGTATTTGCTTGATGGTTTTCCGCGTACTTTGCCACAGGCTAAAGTATTAGATGAGTTATTGGAGGAACGTGACGAGCAATTAGACGCAGTGTTAGTGTTGAATGTTCCTGATGAAGAGTTGATCAAAAGGTTATCAGGAAGAAGGACATGTTCGAAAACTGGTAAAACATTTCATTTGGTGTTTAATCCACCATCGCCATCGGACAATATAGACCCAAAGGACTTATATCAACGTGAAGACGACAAAGAAGAGACGATTAAGAATAGATTGAAGATTTATCACAACCAGACACAACCATTGATAGAGTATTATCAGGGCAAAGGAAATGCTTATGAAATTGATGGTACAGGAAATTTATCAAATGTATTTAATAGAATTAAAGATGTATTAGATAATTTAATCAAAAATAAAATTAATAGATAGTTTTACTATGCTATTATGAAAGAGCTGATAGATGGGAAACAGTGAAATATTAAAATGCAAATATTGTTCGAGCAGTAGTACAATAAAGTACGGCAAAACTTCAAAAGGGACACTTAGATATAAGTGTAAAGATTGTGGTAAAACTTGGGTAAACGATAGTGATAAAAATGCTGGCAAGCCTCCTATTTATGAATTGGTAGAGCAATATTTGGGTGGGAAGTCATTTAGAGAATTAGTGCCATTTTATAAGTCTTCACCATTGCGAATTAATCAGAAGATTAGAGAATTTTTGGAAGAAACTCCACATTGGGAGGGGTATTTAGATAAGGTAATAGGCAGGCATCAGCCGCAAATTATTTATATGATGGGAGAGAGTTTTTCATGTCAAGTAAAGGGTGAAAATCTTAATTCGAAGTATTTAGCTTTAGCTATTGATGGGATTTCTTCAATGGTAATTGGCTATGAGATAGGCGATTCTAATTCGAAGGAACTTTGGGAGAAGTTAATAAAAAGATTAAAAACTCGTGGTATAATGACTACAACATTTTTTTCGAGTGGTGCTTTGCCGATAGTAAATAATGTCAAGAAGTATTATCCTGATGCGGTGCATAGGATTAATTTTGCAAAGTCTTATAGAAATAAAGAAATATCTTGTTGTTTATTTAAATTACCATCTAAGACAAAATTGATTTTAGATGTAATTAATATGTATAATAGTCTTGAAAATAAGAATTTGAAAGATTATTTGGAAAATCAAATTGGTATAAATTTTCAGAAATATATAAGTAGAAATCAAGGTGAATTTTTAGAGTATTTAGAAAATCGATTTGATTTGACTATTGTAAGAATAGAGAATTTGACGGAAGAATTTAAGAAAAGATTTGATAAATTTCACATGGTAAAACATGACCCTTGGCCATTGGTAAATGGTTGGATTGCTTATAATATGTTGTGCAATTTTAATGGTGAGAATTATAATAGGTTGTGGCTTTATGGATTTTTACCTAAGGAATCAAATTTTGAATTATATTCAAAGAATGAGAAGCCGGATATATCTTATTTGAAGAGTGAAGAGTTGAAGCCATTTATTTTGGAATTGGGTTATAGGATACTTCAATTGCCAATGAGGGTCTCACATTGTGAATTGGATATTGAGCAATGTGCAGAAATATAATTTTAAAGAATAATCAAATTAATATTTATTGAAGGAGAGAAAGATGAGTGATTTAGATTACGGACCTTTGACGGGGTTAATAGGTACTTGGAAAGGCGATAAGGGTATTGATATGGCACCGGAGCCTGATGGGTTAGATGAAAACCCGTATTATGAAACAATAATAATTAGTCCAACAGCTAAGGTAGATAATGCAGAGACACAGGAGATATCGGCATTACATTACAGGCAAGTTGTAAGAAGAAAGTCAAATGACAATATATTCCATGACCAAACTGGATATTGGATGTGGGACCAAAAAAAAGATTATATAATACATTCATTGGCTATCCCTCGCGGAGTTTGTTTATTGGCTGGTGGGACATATAAAAAACTTGATAGCGGTGCTATTGAATTTGAAGTTAGTTCTTTTATGGGCGATAAAGATTGGGGTATAGTTGAGTCACCATTTATGAGAGATAATGCTACAACAAAAAGTTTTACTGCAAAATTTACTTTGGATAAATCTAATTTGATTTATAAGGAAATAACTATTGTAGATATTTACGGACAAACTTTTGACCACAGTGATGAGAATGCGCTACAATTAGTTAAATAAAGATTGAGTTTTAAAGGAAAATGAGAAACAGTATAAAAAGCAGACATTTGTCTGCTTTTTTATGATTAAGTGTTGATTATGATTTTAATTTTTCTACAATTTCTTGGTATTCGTGGGGTTTGTTCATATTGAAGAATGTTCCGGGAATGTAGTTAGGGATTTCAGTTTCTGCGTCGATGATTTTGCCATCCATTTTTTGTACTAATTTGAATACTTTACAGCCTCTCTTTTTTTGGTCGGAGGAGCGGTTTTCTGCTTTGATTTCTTCTTCTTCTTCTTTTGCTATTTCTTCAATAGTTGGAATACATTTTTTATGATATACACCTGCGAGCTGTTGGTTGAAACCATCTGCTTTTGCTATAATTATTAACTTATCTGTTGGGTAATCTATGATGAATTTAATAGTGTCTGTGTTCATTAGTTGCATATCGCAGGAAATAATAAAATTCTTCTCGGTGGTGCTTTGTTTTAATGCGGCATGAATACCTGAAGCTGGGCCTAAGTTATCAAATTCATCTTTGACCATATCAAGTTCGAGAAATTCATATTCTTCGGGTGTGTTGGTACTTAGAATTATTTTTGGGAATAAGGGTTTTATTAGGTTTACTATTCGTTCTATTGCTTTAACTCCGGCAATTTCCATTAATGCTTTGTTTTGTCCCATTCTTGAACTTTTGCCACCGGAGAGTATAATTCCTGTCATATTTTTATACATGATATTCTTTCGTTTTTCTTTGGATATAATTTATTTTCTTCTATGATTATTAGGCAATTAGAATTGCTTAATGAAGCCATATTTCCTGAAGAGGCTGAGCCTGCGTCGGATACGTGATAATGATTGTCTTCGATGTTATAATGTAAAATGCCTCTTGAGAAGTGTCTTTTATTGTCTTTTTTATTTAGGTCTTGATCTAAAATTGCTGTTATTGTTTTACTATTTTGCAGGTTATAGAGTTTGTTAATATTTTCTGCAACGTAAATATGGGAAGTAACGAATGTGGAGACGGGGTTACCGGGCAATCCAAAAATTAATTTGTTATTATTATTACCTTTATGTATGCCGAAAAACATGGGTTTACCAGGTTTGATATTGGTTCTCCAGAATTTTTGTTCAACGTTTTGTTCTTTGAATATATCTTTTAGATAATCATATTTTCCTACGGAAACCCCACCAGTTGTCAATAGAATGTCAATCTTTGATTGCAGGGCTTTTTTGATTGATTGTTCAGTTATTTTTTTATCGTCCTTGATAATGCCAAGTGGTATTGGAGTATGACCAAGTTGAGTAATTGATGATTGCAAAGCATAATAATTTGTTGCTCTAATTTTATCATCGTGAAGTTTTTCGTGGACTTCAATTAGTTCGTCGCCAGTTACCATTACACCGATTTGTAATTTTTTATATACTTTTACTTTTGATTTGCCACATGCGGCGAGCATTGAAATAATTTGAGGGTTTATCTTAGTTCCGATGGGGATTGCTAACATACCTTCGAATAGGTCTGAGCCTTGCTTTCGGATATTTTGTCCTTTTTTAAGGTGGAATTCATTGTTAAAATTAATTTTTTTTTGGTCTTCAATTAGGTGTTCTATTGGGATTACAGTATCGGCAGATTGTGGTACTTTTCCACCTGTCATAATCCTGAAGCATTGGTTATTATTAATTTGTAATTCTTTATAATTCCCTGCTGATATTTCACCAATGAGTTCCCACTCCCTAATGTTATCATCATAATTAATGGCAATACCGTCCATAGCAGAGTTGTCAAATGGTGGTTGGAATGTATCGGAGTAAATATCTTCAGCAAGAATTCGATTTAAGGAGTCTAAAAGAGCTACTTCTTCTGTTTGTTTAGTTAGCAGACTAAATGATTGTTCAATTATTTCATTAGCTTCGTTATAGGAAATCATTTATTTACCTTCCATTGATGGTTACCGTCATCAAATATTTCCTTTCCGAATACTGGGAGTTTATCTTTAATTTCTTCGACAATAAATCTGCATGAGTCCATTGCATCTTTTCTATGTTGAGATGAGGAGAAAACAAAAAGACATATTTCGCCAACATTTACTGTTCCTAAGCTATGATATATATGAAGACATGACAGGTTATAATTATTGAATGCTTGTTCACGTATTTCACTTATTACATTATTTGCCATAACTTCATGTGCCGAATAATCGATTGCATTTACGGTTTGATTATTGATTTGGTCTGCACGCACTTGACCTAAAAATATTTCGTGGGCTCCAATGTCAGTTTTATTTGAGTGATGTGAGATTGATTCGGCTATTTTTTGCGGTGTAATTGCACCATTAATAAAAATTGATTTTTTCTTTTTTTCTTTTTTAATTTCTACCATTTTTTTATTCCTTCTTTAAGATTAATTAAGTTAGTGAAGCCATGTTTTCTTAATTTGATAATGCAATCAATACTTCTGACACCTTCTTGACAAAACACAATAGTTTCTAAATCTTTACTTAACAGGTTAGTATTATTTTCGATGTCGTTTAATGGGATATTTATAATTGAATGATTGTTTATTTTTGGTAATTCCCAAGGTTCACGTACGTCTAATATTTGTATATTTTTATCCTTTAATTTTAATTTAAATTCTTGTAAATTAATATCTTTTATATCATTGTTATGAGTAATACCACAGAATATATCGTAATTATAGTTTTTAAAATTATCTTTATTCTTGATGACGTTGTCTATTTCTGTTCTACTTGGTTTAATTGACATAGAATATGAACTGTTGTTCAATAGATTAAAAACGTTTAGAACACCGCTTGAGATAGTGCCTATGTTTAGAATAATTTTAATTACTTCGTTTGCCTGATAACAACCTATTATTCCTGGTAGAACGCCGAATACTCCAAGTTCTGAACAATTTGGTAAAGTGCCTGCTTTGGGTGGCTCTGGAAACAGGCATCTATAAGAGGGTCCGTTATTGTAATTAAATACTGAGTATTGACCTTCATATTTATGAATTGCTCCATAAACGAGTGGCTTCTTTGTGTGAATACAAGCATCATTGACTAAGTAGCGTGTTGAGAAATTGTCTGTCCCATCTACTATGACATCATATTTGTCAAATAATTCTAAGGCATTTTGTGTTGTAAGTTTATCAATGTAAACATCAAATTTTACAAGTGGGTTAAGGAGCATTAATTTCTGTGCGGCAATTTCTGCTTTATAACTACCGGTATCTATTGTAGAAAAAAGGATTTGACGTTGGAGATTTGATTCTTCTATTATATCAAAATCTATTATTCCTATATTCCCAATACCGGCTGCGGTTAAGTATTGAAGGATTGGACATCCTAAGCCTCCGGCACCGATTACCAGTACTTTGGAATTTTTTAGTTTTAATTGCCCTTCCATGCCGATATTATCTAAAGAGATATGCCTGCTATATCTTGATATTTCACGATTGTTTAACATAAAATTATCCACCTGCGAACGGAGGGAGAACTGCAATTTCATCGCCCAGATTTAGAATATAGTCATCGTCTATCAATTTATTATTCACTGCGAATTTGAAGCTATAACTTAATAACTTAGAGTTTTCAGAGATTAAATGTTGTTTTAAATCAACTATTTTATTGAATGTTAGTTCAATATTATCTTCATTCTTGCCCATAGCTTCTGCTATCATTCCAAAATATAATATTTTAATCATTTTAGTTAGCCTCTATTGAATAATTACCACTTTTTCCACCAGTTTTTTCAACTAACTGAATGTTCATAATTTTCATACTTTTATCTATTGCTTTGCACATATCATAAACAGTTAGAGCCGCAATATTTACAGCAGTAAGTGCTTCCATTTCAATTCCTGTTTCCCCTTCGGTTTTGGCATAGGATTCGATAATAACATTGTTATTTGTCCCTAGACTGAGATTTACGTCTAATTTTGATATAAAAATATTGTGGCATAATGGGATTAGTTCACTTGTTTTTTTTGCTCCGGTAATACCTGCAATTTTAGCCACAGTAAGTACATCTCCTTTTTTGAGTTGATTATCTTTAATTGCATTAAATACTTCGCTTGAGACAACTACTTCCCCTCTGGCTTTGGCAGTTCTAATCGTTTTATTTTTGTGAGATACGTACACCATTTCTGCTTTGCCATTACTATTGATATGGGTTAAGTTCATGTTTATCCTCCTATAGTCATCATTTGATTTTTATCGAATGTAACAAGTTCTTGTACTACTCCATGTTTTTCTGCTTTTTGTTTTATAGCACCGAGCAATTGTTCGGATACTTCATCATTTGTTAGTTTGTTATCAAACATTTCTTTGAAGTCGAGTGCATAAACTCCGTTAGTAAATAAACAAAGTTTTAATTTACCTGATGAAGTAATTCTAAGTCTATTACATGAATCACAGAAGTGGTCTGAAATAGAGCTAATGAAACTAACTTGACCTTTATAACCTTTGATGTTATAATCTTTTGCAACTGTACTTTTTTCTGATAGTATTGGATTTAAAGTGAATTCTTGTTCAACTACTTCTTTTATGTCTTGGTATGACATGAATTTATTATCGTTCCAAGCATTATTTCCAAACGGCATAAATTCGATAAATCTTATATTTATATTTCTATTTTTTACATAGTTTACAAAATCTAATATTTCGTTGTTGTTTATGCCTTTCATAATTACGGCATTTACTTTTACTGGAGTAAATCCTAATTTTTCTGCTTCGTCGATTGATTTTAAAACTGGTGTAATTTTATCATGTCCAGTTATGTAATTAAATTTACTTTTATCGAAAGTATCAAGGCTTAGGTTTATTTTATTTAAACCTAATTGTTGCAATTTGGCGAGTTTATCGTGTAGCATTGTGCCGTTACTTGTTAATGCTATTTCGAAATCATTATTTTGTTTGATTTTAGAAATCATTTCAAAAAATTGCATTATATTATTTCGTAGCATAGGTTCGCCACCTGTGAATCTAACTTTATTAAATCCGTGATTTACTACGAATATTTCGACCATTCTTGCAACTTCTTCTAGACTCATAATGTCCTTACGAGGCATTGATTTTGCCATATTATTTTTAGGGTTGCAATAAAAACAATTCAAATTACATCTATCAATTAATGATACTCTTAAATAATTATGAACTCTTCCGAATTTGTCTGTTAAATTTTGCATTTTACTACTTTCGTATTTGATTTATTTTATTAAGTTTATTTATCGATAACTTCTTCTACTACTTTTAGTGCTGCCATCATTGATGGGAATCCAATAGTTGGCAGAGACATAACAGCTACTTGGCGTAATTCGTCTGGTGTGGCACCGGCTTGTGCTGCTTTTCGTGAGTGAGATGCAATTCCACCTTCTAATTTAGCTCCTGTAGAGAAAGCTAATTTGATTAGTGCTTTTGTTTTATCGTCTAGTGGACCTACACTTTGAACAGCTTCGTTGAGTTGGTCATAGGCTTCAAATACTTCAGAGAATTGTTTTTTTACTCGGAAATAACGGCTAGGGATTTTATCTTTTATTTTATTATTTTTATTCATATTTTTTCATTTTTTATATAAAAAAAGCTCCATTTTTAATGCAAAATAGAGCTTTAAGTATTATACTTAGTCAATTATGAATTGACTAAGCTTAGTAATTAAATTCTCCTTTGCAAGTGAGTGGCAGGGTAGTTTGTTTCCATTGTACCCCTATCGGTTTTTATACCATATAAAAACGTAGGTATAAGAACTCGGAGATTGTTTTTTTTTGTTTAAAGAACTATTGTAATATAGAATTGTTTGACGATTGAATATACAAAATTATTATGGATTGTCAAACTCTCTTTTTGGTCCTTGGTAGTACCACCAGTTTAGAACTAAACATATTAGGTAGTACAATGCAAAACCGTATAGTGCATATTCGGGTGTACCTGCTTTTACTTGTGCACCAAATACTTTTGGAATAATAAATGCACCATAGGCTGCAATTGCAGATGTCCAACCCAATACAGGTCCAGCCTTTTCCTTACTAAATATATAAGGAATACTCCTAAAAGTGGAACCGTTACCAATCCCAGTCATTAAAAAGAGAATCATAAACATTAAGAAGAAAGGCCACCAGTAATCTTCTGGAGTAGCTGAATTTCTTGCTTCTATAACAAAATAAGCTACACCTAAAGCTGCAGCAATTTGGAATATTGTACTCCACATAGTAATTTTTGCACCACTATTGATTTTATCTGAAAGTATTCCACCAACAGGTCTAATTAATGCACCGATAACAGGGCCTAAAAATGCCCATAACATAATATTAGGAGCGTTTGGATTTGCCCATGTAGGATCTGTTGGATTAGAATAAACAAAAATATCTTGTGCTAGTTTTGGAAAAACCATAGAATAGCCAATAAAAGAACCAAAAGTCATTGTATAAATAATAGTCATAATCCAATTATGTTTATCTGACAAAATTGAAAATTGCTTTTGTAAATTCCCTTTTATTTCACTAGGTGTAGCATATTTCATTAACAGAACAGCTAAGATTACAACTATAGGTAAAACAACCCACATTGATAATTTTATTGCAATTAATAAGTATGCGCCTATGGCTGCAGCAATAACACCTAAAGATACCATATAAAGTGTTTTTGAAACACCTTTAACAGTGCCTGGCAAAGATGGAGTTCCTGTTGAAACATTGTTCATTCTGAAGAAAGCACCAAAAGTAGCTAAAGCAATGAGTGGCACCCAAACCCAAGCTGCATTTTGTAATCCTTCAAATGGTGCTCCTTTAGCTGTTGCAATAGAACCAGCTGTTCCGCCAAACAAAGAAATTGTTACAACTAATGGGATAAGTTTTTGCATTACACCAACACCTAAATTTCCAAGTCCAGCATTCATTCCAAGCGAATAACCTTGAACTTTTTTTGGAAAGAAAAAAGAGATATTACTCATCGATGAAGCAAAGTTTCCACCACCAAATCCAGATAATAAAGCCATTGAAGCGAAGAAAAAATAACTCGTGTTTACATCACTAAGAGCCATCCCTGTACCTATTGCAGGTATTAATAATAATGCAGTAGTGATGAAAATAACATTTCTTCCACCCCCGATTGATATCAGAAATGAGTTAGGCAGTCTTAAAGTAGCTCCAGATAATCCAGCAATAGCGGGCAATGTATAATACAGAGCATTTACTTCATTTAGAACATTATTGAACTCAGGAGAACCAGGTATAAGTCCATCTGCCATACCAAAGTTAAATCCAAATTCTTTCATATATTTTACCAACACTCCCCACATAATCCAGATAGAGAATGCTAATAATAATGCGGGTATTGAACTCCACAGGTTTTTATTTGCAATTTTACTACCTGTGGATTTCCAGAAGTTATCATCTTCTACATTCCAGTCTTTTATATTTATACTCATATTTTTTATTCTTATATTTATGAATAATTAAGAAACAAAATCTAAAAAAGATTAGCATGATGAAAACATACTAATCTTTAAATTTTTTATCAATTTACAGATACATCATCGTGAGCGGAATGGTCAAGTTCGTCAGTGAAAGAATCTTCTGGTTCTTTTAGGAATACTAAACAGTAAAGGAAGCTAATTGCTGCACCTCCTGCAATAATCCAAAAGAAAGTTACTGCATCAACCATTGAATATATTACTAAGTAAACTACGGCACCAACGTTACCATAAGCCCCTGCCATACCCGCTATTTGCCCAGTCATTTTTTTATTAACCATAGGAATAACTGCAAAAGTAGCACCTTCAGCACCTTGAACAAACATAGAACATGCTACTGTAATTAATACTGCTACACCAACCCACCATGCTTCATTAACCATTGGCATTAATGTATTAGTAGCAGAATCAAAAGTTGCAATATTTGCCATTCCAACAAATCCTATAGTAATACCTACCATATAAATAAGCATTGTATTTTTTCTATTTTTCATTTTGTCTGAAAGAAGTCCACCTAAAGGTCTAGCAAATAAATTCACAAAGGCAAAAGAAGCTGCCATAATTCCAGCCATTGTAGCTGTCATAACTGTTGAGCCATCAGAGTTAGTCAAAGATTTAAAGGTTAACTCGAAAAACATTGGAAGCATAGATACTACTGCCAATTCTGCTCCGAAGTTAGCAAAATATGTACTATTTAATGCTGCTACAGAACTCCATGAATATTTATCTTTTTCAGGGACTCCTTTTTTCAGTACAGGTAAATTAATTTGCAGAGTTTTCATTGCATGAGCAATATATACTAATGCTAAGACTACATAAATCACTGTTACTATAGTTGGTGAAAGAATTGGTTCACCATCTATTTGTACATTGCTAATTCTCCATGTTAATATTGCCATAGCTCCGACTAAAGGAATTGACCACACGAGATATTGTATTAAATCTCCGTATGATGTTACCATCATAGGTGCTGTTTTTTTAGCCCCAACAAATTTCTTTCCTTCTGGCAGATCTTTAACAAGAAATAAGTACATAATTCCATAAACTAAAGATATAAGACCATTAAATGCTAAAGCCCATCTCCAACCTTCAGATCCAAGTCCTAAATAATCACCAAAAAAAGTAATAGCTACCCATGGCAAAGTCATTGCAGCCCAAGCAGAACCAAAATTACCCCAACCTGCATAAAATCCTTCAGCTCTACCAATCATTTTTGGTGGAAACCATTGAGATACCATTTTAATTCCTATAACAAAACCGGCACCTACTGTTCCAAGAACTAATCTAGATATAAGTAATTGAGTGAAATTATCTCCAAACGCAAAAAATAAAGCTGGTATAGCCGAGAAAATCATTAACCCTGAAAATACAACACGAGAACCATATTTATCAATCAGAGCACCAATTACGATTCGTGCAGGAATAGTTAAAGCAACGTTACAGATAGCTAAAATTTTTAAATGTTCTTTGGTTAACCACTCCATGTCTTTAAGCATTGTAGTGGCAAGTGGGGCCATATTAAACCACACATAAAATGTGATAAAAAAGGCAATCCAAGTATAGTGTAAGACTTTGATTCGTTCCTGAGCAAAGTCGAGAAGTTCTGGTTTTTTCATTGTAGTAGTTATCCCAAACTTTTTTTTAACAATTTACGAAAATAGTAATCATTTTCGTATTTACTATATTAATTGAATTTACTAAGTTTTTATTATTATGTAAATTCTATGAATGTAATATAATAAAAAAATTCCTAATAAAAGACTGATATATCTTTTATTAGGAATTTGTATTTTATGTGTTGTTTGGTCTATGCTGTGACCACTTCGTATTTGGGTCTCTAACTTCTGTTTTATTCCAGTTCCAGAGTACTCTTTGGTATGGTCTCCAAATATAATGGAAAGGTGCTACGAGTACGTGAGCTAATCTTGAGAAAGGAAACATCATTACAATTAAGTATGCTCCAATTATGTGCCATTTAAGTAGAAGTGGCATTGCACTGACTGCTGTTATATCTGGGCTGAATAATAAAACTGAGTTTAGGTATGGAGTTAAGACTGCAGCGAACCACGATGAACCCCATTGGTAGTAGTATGCTACTAATAGTCCGAGGATTACTTGTGAAATTATTAGTAATTCTACGAAAATATCCATTTTAGTAGTTACTATCATAACTCTTTTGTTTGTAAGTCTTCGGAATAGCAACATTGCGAGTCCGAAAAGCATCATTAAACCTGCTATGAAGGCTGTTACTTCGATTATTAATAGCCTTACTGGTTCGGAGTTGAAGGCGAGGACTGAACTTGGGAATAGGAACCCGATTAGGTGTCCGAAGAACAGAATAATAATACCGAAGTGAAATGGTACTGAGCCCCAGAATAGGGAGCGAGATTCTAAGAATTGAGAAGATAGTGAAGAGACACTAAATTTTGTCATTCTATAGCGTAAAATTGTACCGATAAAAAATATAAGCAAAGACGCATAAGGCAATGCTATGAAGAAAAAATCATCTAAGAAACTCATAATGCTTCCTTTAAAAAATTCTAATTTATTAATTAAACTTTTTCATTTTCTGCTGCCAACTCATCGTTGAGTGATTTCAGAAAATCATTACTGTTAAGACTAATAATATCTTTTTTGATATCGAAGTCTGTTTTTATAATATTATAAATAGTACGGAGTGCGTTGTAGTATATCATTTTATACTGCTCTGAGGATTCGATAATAGTTTTATATTGTTTTTTATAAAACTTATTTTTGTATTCCATTTTTTTCGCACCAAATTCATCAATTATTAGCTTCATTGCTGGAGCAATAATTTCTTTTACTAATTCATTTCGGTAGTCATCTTCTTGGATTTTAGCGAGAAGTCTTAGTACGTAAGGTAAATGGTCGGAAAGCTCTCCGTCTGTCTCAATATTGTATTCGCGTAGTTCTCTGTTGAGGTTAGCGAGCAAGGCTCCGCGTTTGTAGTCTTCGCCGAATAATAAGTACCCTACTTCGAGAGTAGTTATTGCTTGCACTTCAAATGTTCTAGTATATAACTCTCCTTGTACCATAGTGGAAGTGTTTTGTGCGTAGTCTTTGAAATGTTCAAATTCTTCTGCAAACTGGGGGTAGAATTGTTTAATATATTCATATACTTCGTTTGATTGATTTTTTAAATCATTTTTTGGGAAGGCAAGAATATCTGCAAATAATTCATATTGTTTATAATTGACACTCATTTGAATTACGCTCCTCTCATTGGGGTTATTTTTGAGCCGAATCCTATGGAACCTTTTGCATCTCCGGTGAATTCTAACATTTCTATTGCTTGCTCTCTGTGTGCAGCTGGTATAACAAATCTGTCGTTAAATTTGGCGAGGGATGTTAAGTAATAAGCTGCTTCTACTTCATCAACTGTAAATCCTACTTTTTTCAATGCTTCCATTGCTTTTTCTTCGGAAATATCTCCTACTGTTTTCCAACGTCTGTAGATACGGATTGACATTAATTTTTCGATTACGCCTTTTACTTTTTCTGTATCGCCGGCTGTGAAAAGGTTTGCCATGTATTCCATAGGGAAACGTGCGTCTTCAATTTTACCAAAAATTTCGTCTGTTGAAGTGTCATATAACCATTTGTCTTCCCAGAATTTTGATCTTCTGTCAAATTTCTTAGCTTGCTCGGTGTGGTCAACGTTTTGAATTGAAGCCATTACTGGTAGCATAGGAGGAACGTAGAATAACATAGGAAGTGTACCAAATTCTGGATGAAGTGGCAGTGCCATGTTCCATTCCATAACAAATTTATATACTGGAGAGTTTTGAGCGGCTCTAATAGTAGAGTCGGCAATTCCATTTTTCTTAGCAGCTGCGATTACATCTGGGTCGAATGGGTCCATAATCATATCTTTTTGTCTTTGGACTAAGTCTGCATCTGTTGCAGCACCTGCTACTGTTTCATGGATTTTATCTGCGTCATAAAGCATAACACCGAGGTAACGAATTCGACCAACGCAAGAGTGCATACAAGCTGGAGCCATACCGGCTTCAAGTCTTGGATAGCATAAAATACATTTTTCGGATTTACCTGTATGCCAGTTATAATATGTTTTTTTATAAGGGCAAGCGGTTACGCACATTCTCCAGCCTTTACAAACATCTTGGTTAATAAGGACGATACCGTCTTCCCCACGTTTGTAGATTGCTCCGGAAGGGCAAGAGGCAACGCAGGCTGGGTTTAGACAGTGGTTGCATATCCTTGGGAGATAGAAAAATGCCATTTGTTCGAGTTGGAACATTGCTTCTTGTTCTGCTGGCGTTAATTTTTTTAGATTTACGTCATTACGAGCATAATCTGGTGAACCACCGAGGTCATCATCCCAGTTTGGACCCATTTTAATATCCATTGGCTCGCCTGTAATCAAAGAAACAGGTCGTGCTGTTGGTTGGTCATCCATAGCTGGTGATTCGATGAGGTCGAGATATTTATAAGTAAATGGCTCATAATAATCATCAATTAATGGGAGTTTAGGGTTATGAAAAATGTTACCTAATCCTTTGCCTTTGCCGGCTCCTCTTAGGCTAATTTCACCATTTTTTCTTTCCCATCCGCCTTTATAAATGTCTTGGTCTTCCCATTTGGTTGGGTAACCTGTTCCTGGTTTTGTCTCAACGTTATTCCACCACATATATTCAGCACCTTTACGGTCAGTCCAAATATTTTTACAGGCAACGGAGCAAGTGTGACATCCGATACATTTATCGAGGTGAAAGACCATTGATATTTGCGATTTGATATCCATAATAAAACCTTTCTTAACTATTTTTTAATTTATTTTTTTCTTTAAAACTACTATTAATAAACAACTTTTGTCATTTTTTTAACTATCACGTGGGTATCTCTGTTTACAGCAGTAGGTCCCCAGTAATTGAAGTGATATGTAAATTGTCCGTAACCTCCAGCCAAATAATTTGGTTTTAGGTGGACTCTTGTAAATGAGTTGTTTCCGCCGCCACGTTTACCACTAACTTGTGATTTAGGTATATTGATTGTTCTTTCAACTGTATGATAAACAATACAAACACCTTTAGGTATTCTTGCACTAACGCAAGCACGACAAACATAAGTACCGTGGTCATTATAAACTTCAACGTGGTCGTTGTCTTTGATTCCGAGTTCTTCGGCATCAACTTCGTTTATCCAACATGGTTCGCCACCACGAGAAAGGGTTAACATTCTCAAAGTGTCTCCATAAGTGGAGTGGATATGCCATTTACCGTGTGGAGTTAAGCAGTTTAGGATTTTTGCATCGCCTTGTTTGATGGTTTCTTTCAAGTCTCCGTAGGCTTGCCATTTAGGTGATGGTTTATAGGTAGCAAGGTGTTCGCCATATTTTCTATACATTTCATGGTCTAAGTAGAGGTGTTGGCGACCTGTTAATGTTCTCCAAGGAACTAATCTATCAACATTGTAGGTGAAAGCAGAATATGCTCTACCATTGTTCATTAGTCCAGACCAAACGGGAGAAGTGTTGTATCTTCGAGGTTGGGCTTGTAAGTCCATGTGGTTTAGTCTTAAATCTTCTGTTCCTTTTCCGAGGTCAGCGAGAACTAAGCCTGTTTTTTTCTCCATGTTTTCGTAAGCTCTTACGTTCAGCTTGCCGTTGGTGAGAGTTGAGAGATGAAGTACAGCGTTTGATGCAGCTACGTCGGCTTCGATTGAAGGGTAGATTTTGTCGCCAATTTTGGTAGTAGGGAAGTGATTAGAAGTAATCATTTCATCATACTCGTCTTCACAGAAATAATGATTACCGTGAGCACCCAATCCTTTGGTTTTAACGTTTTCGCCGAGAGCGATAAATTTATCATAAATTGCTGTATAGTCTCTGTCCACTACTGCTAATCCGTGCATTGACTTACCTGGAACTGGTTCGATTTCGCCGGTGTACCAATCTTTTACTTCTGGTTGGGAAATTTCAGCTGGTGAGTCATGAGAAAGAGGTGAAGCAATTATATCTTTTTGTGGTTTATTGAAGTATATTTTTGCTAATTCACTTGTAGCTTTTGCAAGGTGTTTGAATATATCCCAATCTGATTTGGATTCCCAAACTGGTTCGATAGCTGCTGTTAATGGATGTATGAATGAGTGCATATCTGTTGAGTTCATATCATCTTTTTCGTACCATGAAGCAGCAGGAAGAACAATATCAGAATATAATGCAGATGAGTCCATTCTAAAGTTCAAATCGACTACTAAGTCCATTTTTCCTTTAGGTGCTACGTCATGCCAAACAATTTCTTTTGTCTTTTCTTCACTATCTTTTGCAATTTTAGCAGTGTGAGTACCGAGGTAGTGGTCAAGTGCATATTCATGACCTTTCATAGAACCAGAGATTGCATTTCCACGCCATATATACCATACTCTTGGGTGGTTTACTTCTGCTTCAGGGTCAGCGATTGAATATTGTAATTTTTTAGATACTAATTTATCTAATACATATTTTTTGATTGCTTCGTCGTCTTTTGCTCCATTGTCAATTGCTTCTTGACAAAGAGTAAGTGAGTTTTCATTGAATTGAGGATAGAAAGGCATCCAACCGTTACGAACTGATTTGAAAATCATATCGGCTGTGTGCATTTCTGTCATTTCATTTTCTGGAGCGAGGTTATAAGCTGTTGCACTACCATCGTATCGATATTGACAAGTATTGATATAGTGCCAAATTGGAGCTTGTTGTAATCTTACAGCGTTTACCCAATCTTTAGCAAATGCAATTGAACCCCATGAATCGCCTGGTGCTAATTTTTCTTGTCCTACATAGTGGTTTAATCCTCCACCATTTTTACCTACGCAACCTGTAAGCATTAATGCCATAATACCGGCACGGTACATTAAGTTAGCGTGGTACCAGTGGTTGATACCTGCACCGATAATAATTGAGCATTTACCTTCTGATGCTTCGGCAGTAGAACCCCACTCTCTTGCAAATTGGAGAACTGAGTTCATATTTACACCTGTAAATATCTCTTGCCATTTTGGAGTGTATGCTGCGTCTTTGTCATTATAATCAGCAGGATAATCGCCTGCTAATCCACGGTTAACACCGTATTGACCCATGGTTAAATCATAAACTGTAGCAACGGGTACTTTGCCATCGACAGTATCAATGTATTTTACTGGTACGCCACGATTAGCATCTGTGTTTAATCCCCAATCTTTGAATGTTACTTGGATTACTTCATCGCTTTTGTCTATTAAAGACAGGATTGGGTCGTAATTTGCATTGTCAAATTCTGATTCGTATTTTAAGTTCCAATTTCCACCTTCTTTGTTATATCTGGAGCCAATTGAACCTTTAGGAATTATTAAATCGCCGGATTCTTCGTCAATATTTAAGAATTTCCAATCGCCGTTTTCCATGTCTTTAAATTTGGAAACTTTATTAGCTCTTAGAAGTTTATCGGCTACATAAACTCCATTTTCTTTTTTCAATTCTACTAAGAAAGGAGAGTCGGTATATCTTTTTGTATAATCTATAAAATATGGAGTTTTCTTATCTACGTGGAATTCTTTTAGGATTACGTGAGTAACTGCCATCCAGAATGCACCGTCTGAACCTGCGTGTAATGGAACCCATTGGTCTGCAAATTTAGAAACCATGTTGAAATCTGGAGCAAATACTACTGTTTTAGTTCCATTATGTCTTGACTCTGAGAAGAAGTGTACGTCTGGAGTTCTTGTCATACCGAGGTTAGCACCCATAACAGCAACGAATTTGGAATTATACCAATCTGCTGATTCTGCAACGTCGGTTTGCTCTCCCCAAATTTCTGGTGAGGCGTTAGGTAAATCGCAGTACCAATCATAAAAACTTAGGCAGACACCGCCGAATAGTTGTAGGAATCTTGCACCTGATGCGTAAGACATCATACTCATCGCTGGAATTGGTGAAAATCCGATTACTCTATCTGGTCCATATTTTTTTGCTGTATAGAGGTTAGCAGCTGCCATAATTTCTAATACTTCGTCCCAGTGGGCTCTTCTGAAGCCACCTTTTCCACGAGCAGTTTGATATTCTATTCTTTTATCTTTGTTGTTTTGAAGATTTTCCCAAGCTTCTAATGGGTTATCTGTTTTTCTTCTTTCTGCTCTGTATGAGTCAACTAGTTTACCTCTGATTAAAGGGTATTTTATTCTTAATGGGCTATATAAATACCATGAGAATGAGATACCTCTTTGGCAACCACGTGGTTCGTATGGTGGTAATTGGTCATCGAGCAATGGGTAATCTAATTGCTGAGTTTCCCAAACTACGATACCTTCTTTTACATAAATTTGCCAAGAACAACCGCCGGTACAGTTTACACCGTGTGTTGATCTTGCTACTTTATCATGTTGAAAACGATTTCTATAGAATTCCTCCCATCTTCTAGTTTTGGGAGCGATAATATCTTCAATCCAACTCATGATTCTACCTTTCTTTAAATTATTATTTTTTTATTATTCTGATTTTAATTGTCTATCATAAATTGCCTGGTTAACAGACTTGGCTTTTACTCTTGTCTTTAGCATTGCCAAGAGAATAAAGATTAGGAATAATCCGCCAAAGCCACCTATGAGTAAGGCATTAGCTGAGTTTCCACCTTTATGATTTTCTTTTTCTTCATCAACATGAACTAAAAAAGCAGTTAAATTATATATTTCGTCTTCTGTAATTTTATGATTTTTATATGCTTCTCTCATAGCTGGGAATCCTGGGTTTTTAATCATACCACTAATTCCTACTGCAGAGATTCGAGTATTTGATTCGGTTAGGTCTAATGCAAGTCCACCACCGCTCATAAATCCATCATATTTGACATTGTGGCAAGATATACATGATGCACCGCCATTTTTTAATCTCATTTCACCTGAGAATAGTTTAGCACCGTCTTCGATTTCTTTTTCGGTATATGTAATTTCTTCTGCTGGTGCTTCTTCTCCCCCATCGCCTGCTTCTGCACTTTTGCTATCGATATATGCAATTATGCTTCTTACTTGGTCATCGCTTAGTGCGTTTGGAGGCATTGTGATACTATTAAATTCTTCGAAAATTGCTTTGGCATCTGCATCGCCAGAGGCAATTAACTCAGTTGAGTTTTGCACGAATTTAATAATCCAGTCTTCTTCTCTTTTGTCAGAAATGCCTTTTAAGTCTGGTCCAACTATTTTTCCGCCACCGATGGTATGGCAAGCAGCACAAGTGCTAAATAATTTCTCGCCTTCATCATTTTGACTAATGAGAACGCTGGAGCTCAAAAGCCAAGCTAATAATAAGCCTATTGCATATTTAGTTTTCATAATACTTCTTTAAAATATTAATAAATAATTCTTTTTTTATTTTGTTTGGCAAGATATAATAAAACGAAACATTTTTATTTCACCTTTTTAAATGCTGTAATTTTTGTGTTGTTGATAACGGCATTACTTTTTGAGTTGATGGTGAAATTTGTAATGATTTGTTGTTTCATTAAAGTTTTTTGGAACTACCACACATAACTTAAATAAATAGCAAGCTAATAAAAATGGATAAATAGTTTTTGTATCCTTGTGTGTGTTTTTTTTGAGGAGGGTTGTTTTGATGGTTTATTTGATAGGGGTGGAATGGGGTGGGTATTTTCATTCGATTTTAGATAGTAAGCCGATTCTGAATGATTGGGAATATTGTGTTTTTATTGATTGTTTTTTGTTATAGATAAAATTTAATTTTATTATTAGTGTGAGTGTTTTGTAGATTGTTGCTTCGATTTGGTTGTTGAATTTTACATCCCAAGATTTCATGTCTTCGAATGTGGTGAAACCTTCTAACATACCTCTAAATGTAAAAATTGAATCAAATATGAAGATAGCATCTGTTTTCCAATTTATACCTGTTTCTTCTAAATATTGTTCTTTTATTTGTGGGGTTTTGCGATCGTCGGTTAGCGTGGTGAATAGTTCGGCTCTCACTTGTTTGAAGCTGAAACCGAGGCGTGAGTTTAATAAATCTTTATCTTTTCTATAAGAGTAACCAAACCCGAGGTTTTCTTTGAAAATAATAGGGTCCCAAAGTCTAGCAGTTGATATTACTTTGTTATTTCCTAAATATTCTTATAAATATTTTAACTTTATCAGCAAAATATAAAAACGTTGCAATAAATATTGAAAATGAAAATAAATATTTGCCTAAAAGTTGTGTTAACTCACGTGTAAAAAAAGGATATAAGCATAAGTTTACTCCAGTCAAGAATAAAATAAACATAATAAAAGCTAAAACCTTATGAGTTTTAGCTTTTAATTGGAAATCGTCAAAGTGATTTTCTTTGAGTGAAAATATTTCTATGTTAATTTTATTTGTCAATAACATTAAAATAAATGCGATATTGCCTGAAATTGCATAAATTAATGTATCGTCAAATACTAAATCTCTTTGAGACTTGATGGCAATAATATAATTTATTATTGTGATAATTATTGCTCCTCGAAAAATATATTGCCCATATTTCATATTTAACTCTATTTATTTATTTTTTATTTATTTTTATTTTTCAAGGTAATCGAGTGTCCAACGTTTGTATCGCCATTTGTTCATTAGGATTAATTCTTCTGTGTCGTTTTTTACGAAGCGGGTGTTTAATAGTATGTCATCGTTTAAGTACCATATATCTTCTTTTAGTAGTTTCCCATCAAAATCATACGATTGTATTAATAGTCTTTTTGTGTCGGACAAACCTACTATATATATTTTATTATCCATTATCATCATGTCTTGGATATCAAATTCTTTGTAATAACTTGAAACTCCTTTAAATGAGAAAGAGGTTATTTTCTTATTTTGGTATTTATATATTTTTTGTAGCTTGCTTGAGCATAGGAAGAACTGCTCACCTTCTGCTGCTTCTAAGTAATCTACTAATTCATTTATGCTATATTTATATTCATACTTTTTAAGTTTTAGGTCTTTTACTGTTACTAATGTATCGAAGTTTCCTTCTTTATCAACATTTAGGATTAGAGCGAGGGAATCTTTTATTTTAGAATTTTCTGAATAGTATTTAAGATTGAAAATAAACCTATTCAAATAATTATTAAAGCTATTAAAATCATTGTTTATTATTTTATTAAATTTCGTGTAATGGTTATTGTCAATGTTAATTATACCATTACCTGTAGTAGCATAAATATTATTTGCGTTATATTCTAATTTTATTAAATTTTCAGAGAATAATTGAATTTGATTTTTTATATAATCATAATCAATATCTTTTATATTAAAATAATAATTTAAATTATCAATAATATTAAATGAATCCATCAATGTTTTTCTGATTTTAGTTAATTTAGATAAATAAAATAAGTCTGGAGCAAATTTGACCGCTAAAGTTTTATTAATTAAATCAAAATTTAGAATTTCGTTTCTTCGTTTTGCAAGAAACTGCAACTTATTTTTATAAATAAATGGACTTCTTAAATCTGAAAAATATAATCCGTTAGCTTCATGAATATTTAATCTTTTTTTAAATATGTAATTCTCAGAATTTATTAAATAATTTATTTTATCAAAATTTTCATAAGAACTCATGAGGTCATCAAAATGTATTTTAAATAGTTGGGACTCAATATCTTTTATAAGTATATATGGGAACATAAAATTGTTTTTACTCAATATTTTTGAGGTATCTTCAATGAAATAATCACTAATAAAATTATTTTTTAATGCATATGAATCTTTTGGTATTTCAGATTCGATTGCCAGAATAGTAGATGAATTTAAAATTAATTCTTTAAGATTATTGAAAATCCCATTAATTCTGGGCATATTGCAAGAATAACAGGACTTTAAATCCATTGCTATAATTATATAATTATGATTTAAAGTATCATCATTAATTTTTGTAAATATAGATTTATTTAATACTTCAATGCCTTCATTTGAAATAACATTTTGTTCTAAATTGAATAAGAGTATAAGAAATAGGAATATCTTAATTGTTTTCATTTTTAATCTTGTTAAAGTTAACTGGAGTAACATACGCCACTCCAGAATTCAATTAGGTTATTTTTGGGGTATATTTGTGGTATTTTTGGGTTAGGTGTCATTTTTTTTTGTTAAATAAGTATATCACTTTTTGGTTGTACTCCTGCATGTACCGATTTCAAATATTCTTTTTTCGCCTTGTCTTGCATCATCTGTTGCTTGCTGAGATGCGAAGAGTGTTACTCTACTGTTGCCTGCATTTAGAATGATTGGGGTTAGTAATATGAAAAAATATATTAGATTTTTGGGCATTTTTTTAATACTTATTACTCTAAACTAAGATAATAATTCACAGAATCAATTTCAAAATTGCCATTGGATTCATATATGATGTTATTATATCTATTAAGAATTATTAGGTGAGGGATATAATATCCGTTAAGACTGCCATCATTTAAATCAGTTTTGCCTATCTTATTTGATATCTCAAAATCTGGATTAAATTTTTTTATAAAATCTTCAGTATTACTGCTATTTTTGAAATCAAAGGTAAATAAAATTCTGAATGCAGAATTATCCACAATATAAGTAGATGTTTTAATATTTTCTAAAAACAAGAACTTCTGTATAAGTTCTCTTTGTTCAATCGTATTGTAATCACAACAAATATTATAAGACACAAAATTAGTATCATTTAATACCGTGCTTAATTCCTTCAAACTAACACCGCAACTGGAAGACCACCATATGAATATCAACTTATTTTCTTTGTGTGATAATATATCTTGCAATAAACTTTCTTCTTCAATTTCAATCAATTTTGGAAGTTTATAATGAGGTATCTCGAGTTTTTCGGCATCTCTTGTTGAATTTGATATTATTTTGAAACCTGTACATGAATATATAATCAAACAAGAAAAGAGTATTTTTAATTTTAAATACATTATTAGAACCTTATGTTAAATTACAATCAAAGAGAAATAAAATGAGGAATTGTATAAAATGATGTAGATTTACCAATTCTAACAATTCCTCAAATAAACTAATTCTGTGGTGAATCAAAATAATATACTGCAATACCTTTTAGAGTTGAGTTATATCTGGTTAATTGAGTTGGCACATATGCAATTCCAGTACCATTCACAATTTCTTGCTCAATAAAAGTACCCTCTGTACCATTTATAGGATATTCTGATTGAGTTTCAAAATATTGAATCCACGCAAATTTGGAACCAGCTGGAGGTGGTGTCGGAAAATCGAGGGGTGTAGGAAGCTCTGATATAGTTCCACCCACGTCAATACTATTCCATAATACAATTGAGGCTTGGCAACAATTGCTATCCCATAAGCACCAAGTACAACCCTCAATATTAATTTCAAACTTTGCCTTTGCCTCTTCTTTTAAACTTAACATTATTATACTTATCAACGTTACAAGAAAAATTGTTATTGAATATTTTTTCATAATTTTCTCCTAAATATTAATTAAACAATTTAGCTACTCTCGAAAAATTTGCAAGTTCAAATTCGGATAAAATATTTCGAGGGATTTTATTTTGAATTTGCGTTTGCAAATAGTGCCAATAATTTAATTTGTTTTTTGTCAACCACTTTGATTGACTTAATGCAAAGTTATAATTAAATGTTATGCTTGTCAATAACTCAATTGGGTTATTTTTGGGGTATAATTGTGGTATTTTTGGGTTAGGTGTCATTTTTTTGCTCTAAATACCAGGTTATTAGACCAGCAAAATTGTTTATTTTTAATTTTTGATAGATTTTTTTTCTGTGTACTCGAACTGTTTCGTAAGCGATTCCTAAATTAATTGCGATTTCTTTGTTGCAATTACAATCCAAAAGGCAATTTAATATTTCAAACTCTCGGGGTGTGAACTCTTTTGAATAATGAATATATTTTAATAATGGGGGGGGGTAAATTTGTTTTTCCATGGTTTCCCTTGTTTTTTAGTTGTAGAATTTTATTCAGAACATACTTTTAATTAAACATTTTTGTTTTTTTAGTAATTTGCTTACAATGTAAGAATTTTTTTTGAATTTCTTGATATTTATTTTAATTTATTTTTTACATGTTTAACTTTTGGAAGGCGTTGTGGTAAATAAGTTCATGTTTGTTCATCTATTTTTTGATTTTTTTTGCAATATTTGATATGATATATACTGCTATTATGGGTACGTTGGTTCAAGTGTTCGATTTTTCTGAAGTTGGATTTGGTGAATGATGAGATTACACTTGGTAACATATTTTTGCTGTTTTTTGTTTAAGTTTTTCATTGATATTGGGGAGTTTGTTTATAATAATTGTTGATATTTGTTAATAATCGTTGGTTATGATGATTGATTCTGTTTTTTGTGTAGGTTACACTTGGTTACTATTTTTTAATAATAAATATATTGTTGGAGGGTGAATTTGTATTTGCTATATTTTTATTTTGACGAGGGGACGGGTTTCCTTGTTGAGGCAGATGGAGAAGGTTACACTTGGTTACTATTTTACTGTTTTTTGTTTAAGTTTGGTGGAGTGGCTCGGTTTGGGTTTGGTTTATTTGGTTTGTGCAAAGATAGGTGTTGGGGTTGGTTGTGGCAAATAAATGGTTTTAAAGGGGTTTTAAATTTATTTGGCTTTTGGATTGGAATTAGAAAGATGTATCGTCCTAAATTTAGTTGTCAAAATTAAATTAAAAAATATTCCCTACCAAAAGATTTTGGTGGGGATTTTTATGAATATTTTCTGGTGTCTTAAAATTTAAAGATAAATGAGGTCTTAAAGTA
>Ga0209475_10000348_pt1 | contig 112231 bp, 89 predicted proteins | sample tdDd471_FD_187128 | JGI IMG/M metagenome (GOLD analysis project Ga0209475, IMG submission 187128) | Marine sediment microbial communities from the Atlantic coast under amendment with organic carbon and nitrate - tdDd47.1 (SPAdes)... | ecosystem: Environmental > Aquatic > Marine > Coastal >... | reverse complement strand
GAGGATGGTAGTCAAAAAATTAATTTTATACCAAAACTACAAATTGCTTGTGCTACTCCAGTAGCGGATGGAATGGTAGTTAAAACTAAATCTGCAAAAGCAGTAGAAGCACAAGAAGCAGTAATGGAATTCCTCCTTATTAATCATCCTTTGGATTGCCCAATTTGTGATGAAGCTGGTGAATGTAAGTTGCAAGACTATGCTCACAGACATTCAAAAGGTGAGTCAAGATTTATCGAAGAAAAAAATCATAAATTGAAACATCAGGAATGGGGACCTAATGTAGTATTTGATGCAGAAAGATGTATTTCCTGTTCAAGATGTATCAGAATTGCTAAAGAAGTTTGCGACCAAGATGTATTAACATTTGTACAACGTGGAGACCATGTTACTATAGAACTATTCGAAGGTAAAGTATTTGATAATCCATATTCGATGAATGTGATAGAAGCATGTCCAGTTGGAGCTTTAACTTCAAATGATTTCAGATTTAAGTCGAGAGTTTGGGAAATGTCCTTTACGGATTCGATTTCTTATGCTGATGCTTCTGGTTCTAATACTCGAATAGGTGTTAGAAATAATGAAATTTTAAGGATTGAACCAAGAACCAATATGTATGTAAATAAATATTGGCTAACAGATGATGCGAGACTTAATCATTATGATTTTGTAAATAATGATAGAATAGTTAAACCAATGATGAAGACTGATGGTAGATTAAAAGAAGTTACATGGGACGAAGCGAATGAGAATGCTTATGATACTTTAAAGTCAATGGATTCTTCTCACATTTTCTTTTTGGCTTCAGCAAGGGCGACAAATGAAGATAACTTTGCTTTTAAAAAATTCGTCAAAGAAAATTTCAACTCTGATAATATTGACTATTTACCACATATAGATGAATCTTTTGCGGACGATAAATTAGGAACTGCAGACAGAACTCCAAATGCAAAAGGAGTTGAAAGTTTAGGTATAAATTCAAATGGTACAGTAAATAGAAAAAATTTGATTGATAATATAAATTCAGGAAAAATTAAAGCTGTTTATATGCTAGAAGATAATTTGAATGATTATCCAGAATTGTTATCAGCACTTGATAAATTAGATTTTTTAGTAGTTCATTCGCATAATAATAATGAAATTTCACAAAAAGCTAATATTGTTTTTCCGGCCTCTACTTATGCAGAAATTGAAGGAACTTATACAAATAAAGACGGTAGAGTTCAGCATTTCAAACCTGCATTAGTAACAAAAGAAAATCTAAGATATATGGGTTTGAACATGAGCAGATGGGATAAATTCGGTGCAAAAAATGACAGATGGACTAAACATGAAAATCGTGGATGCAGACAAACTTGGAGAATTTTACAAGACCTTTCTGCAAAAATGAGAAATGAATGGAATTATAAAAAATCAAAAGATGTTTTTGCAGATTTAGAAGCAAATCATAGCGAGTTTAAAGGTATGGATTATAAATTATTAGATGAATATCAAGGATTAGTTTTAGGGAAAGCCGACAACCCTGACCCAAAACTTACAAATTATATTTCTCACGTAATGCACCCTTAATGAAAAATTGAATCATTTCAAAAAATGAAATACTAATTCTTAGAAGTTAGTTAAATACAACAAAGAATATAAATTAAATAAATAGATAATATGGATATATCATCAATACTCATCGAAGCCGGAATTAAAATCGCAATAATTGTAAACGTAATTTTAGTTATGGCATCTGTAGAAGTATATATCGAAAGAAAAGTTTCGGCTTGGATACAAAATCGTTTAGGACCAAATAGGGTAGGACCTTTTGGAATGCTACAACCGATTGCAGACGTTGTAAAATTATTTATGAAAGAAGATTTAGTCCCAAAAGAAGCAAACCATACTTTTCATAGAATGGCACCATTTTTAACCTTGGTAGTAGCTGTAGCTGTTTATGCAGTAATTCCTTACTCTTCATATATCAGTGAAGATATTAATGTGTTTGGATTATTTACAATTCCAATAGATAGACCAATATATTTAGGTATTGCACCAAACATTAACATAGGTGTATTATTCATATTAGCAATGACTTCGATTAGTGTTTATGGTATAACCTTAGCTGGCTGGGCTTCAAATAGTAAATACTCATTGTTTGGTGGATTGCGTTCGGCTGCCCAAATGATTTCTTATGAATTAGCAATGGGATTATCCGTCTTAGCTGTTATTCTTATGAGTGGTGAAGTAGAAGGTTTAGGAAGATTATCAATTAATGCAATCATTATTGACCAAGGTGGTTGGTTCTACAATTGGAACTTCGCATTAGCTCCTGTTGCATGTATAATTTTTATTATAACAGCGTTTGCTGAAACAAATAGAACACCTTTTGACTTACCGGAAGCTGAGCCTGAACTTGTAGGTGGATTTAACACTGAGTATTCTGGAATGAAATTTGGAATGTTTTTCTTAGCCGAATATGCTGCAATGGCATTAGCATCAGCATTCATAGTTATATTATTTTTCGGTGGATGGCAGACTGGTATAGCTCAATCTGTTTTAGATAGTATAGGAGCAACTGAAGGTACATTATTCTTAGCATTTCTCCAACTCGGTGCATTTATGAGTAAATTAATGTTCTTCATATTCTTCTTCGTATGGGTACGTTGGTCAATACCTCGTTTCAGATATGACCAATTGATGTACTTAGGATGGAAGACTTTATTACCAATATCTATAGTTAATATCGTAGTGATGGCTTTCGAATATTTTTATGATGTCGTAGGTTTAACTTGGGGTGTCCTAATCATTTCACTTATAATAATGCAAATGATGTATAATAATAAAAAAAGAGATAATAACGAAAGGGCAATAGCATAATGAACAATCAGAAGAACACAGAATCAGAACGACTTTCATTTTGGGAAAATATTTATCTCCCAGAAGTAGTTAAAGGACTTGGAATTACTTTAAAACAATTATTTAAACCAAAGTTTACTCGCTCTTATCCTGAAGAGAGATGGGAACCAACCGGCTCTTATCGTGGAAGACCAGTATTAGTAGAAGAAAAAGGTCAAGAGCGTTGCGTTGCTTGTGGTTTATGTTCAAGAGTATGCCCCGCATTGGCTATTGAAGTTCAACCAGGCTCTACTCCTCGTGAAAAAGAAAGATACCCTGAATTGTTTGAAATCAATATGTTACGTTGTATATATTGTGGCTTTTGCGAAGAAGTATGTCCAGAAGAGGCAATTGTTATGAGTAAAGATTATGATGTGGTATTTACTAGCCAAGAAGAAGCTATTTTAGGTAAAGAAGAGTTATTAGTTGATATAGAAAAATTAAGAGATAGATTAGAATTTTTACATGAATATAGATAATCATTGATTATTTTAGTTAATATTGATTCGATATTTATCGTATTCTTAAATTTCAAATAAATTTCCTTGGCCTAATAGATTTTTTGGGTCAAGGATTTTTTTTATATCTATCATCATTTTAATATTATCTTTAAACATTTCTTTGAGATAAGGTTTTTTAATTTTTCCAATTCCATGTTCTGCACTCACAGTTCCATTTAATCTTATTGTTTCTTTGATTATTTCAAAATAAAACGTTTTTGCCTTTTGCATTTCTTCCTTATTATTATAAAATATATTAGCATGCAGGTGGCAATTTCCAATATGTCCAAAAACTAAATAGGGGAGACCTAAGCTGTCTAATTTTGCATAAAGATATTTATAAAATTCATTGAAATTGCTAATACTAACTGCAGTATCAGTCCCAATTTTTTCATTTTTAAAAGATAGGTGTTCATATACTTGAACCGGTAATTCATGCCTGAAATCATGAAATTCCTGGTGTTCTTTCTCATTTAAAGCTGTCCATGTATCTTCAGAGAATAAGCTGTATCTCTCAATCTTTGAATACCATTTTTCTAAAATAATTTCTTCATTTTCAAGAGCATATTCTTGTTCAACCCAAATCGCACATTCTACATCAGTTTTTATTTGACTATATTTATTTCTTAGCAAATCCAATGAATATTTGTCGAAATATTCGATTACCCTTGCAGAAATACAATCAGTATTTTTTATAGTTTTTTTATTATTAGTTATACTATTTTCTCTTACATCATTTACAAAACTCATCATAGAAGTTCTTCTATCAAAAAATATAATTAATCCTAAAACATATACTGGTTTTTCTAAAACAATTAATTCTGCTTCATAAATTACTCCCAATGTCCCTTCCATTCCAATAAACAAATCAATCAAGTCCATATTTTTTTTAATATAATAACCTGCTGCATGTTTTATTTCTGGCATCCCAATATCATCTATGTATAACTCGTAATCATTACCTTCTGAAGTAGTGAAACAAAGTTTATTATTTGAAGAGTAAATTTTATTTCTTTCAATTTGAATTTCCTCGCCATTTGCTAAAAGCATTTTTATTGATTTAACCCAATTCCGTGTAGCACCATATTTAAATGTTCTCGAACCTGATGCATTTGTTCCTAAATTTCCTCCGATAGAGGAATTTGTTTCTGTAGGATTAGGAGGAAAAAATAGATTCATTTTTCTTAATTCATTATCCAAGTCTTTATGTATTACACCCGTACCAACTGTTGCTAATAATTTATTAGCATTTATTTTTATTTCATCAAACTTTTCAAGGGATATAATAACTCCTTTATCAGGACAAGCTGAGCCGGTTAGCCCAGTCCTAGCACCAGAAATAGTATATGGAATGTTATTATTATATAATTTTTTTAAAAGGTTTTGAAGTTCATTTTTATCATCAGGGATATAAACTTTCTCTGCTTTAGATTTATAGTTTGAAGCATCTGTTAAATAATTTTCTAACTCGTCTATTTTATTTTTTATAATCATAATATTCAAAAATATAAAAAAATTAATAATTAGTTTATAAAATATCAATTTTAACTCAAATATTTTTTATATTATTGTAGTTAAATTAAAATGATTTTAATAATAATAAAAGCAAATAGAAATTAAAAAATTTGATAAAATAGGAAACGTAGATATAGGCAATGGAATATTCTTAGCACCTATGGAAGATGTAAGCGATTTGTCATTTAGAGTTATCTGTAAAAAAATGGGTGCAGACATTGTTTACACCGAATTTATTGCATCTGAAGGAATTATTAGAAATGCTAAAAAAGCTAATCGAAAAATGATAATTGATGACCAAGAAAGACCTACAGCTGTACAAATTTTTGGTTCAGATTTTAATGCAATGATAGAGTCTGCAAAAATAGTAGAAGATGCTGGAGCTGATATTTTAGATATTAATTTTGGTTGTTGGGTAAAAAAAGTGGTAAATAGAGAGGCAGGAGCTGCTTTTCTTAAAGATCCAGAACGAATGGCAGAATTAACAAATAAAATGGCTGATGTAGTCTCAATTCCACTTACAGTAAAGACTCGTTTAGGTTGGGATAGGCATTCAATTAGAATAAATGAAGTAGCAAAAATGATAGAAGATGCTGGGGCAGCTGCATTAGCTATTCATTGTAGAACTCGCTCCGATGGAATGGGGGGTAATGCCGACTGGTCATATTTGATAGATGTTAAAAAAAATGCTAATATACCAATTATTTTAAATGGAGATGTAAAAGACCATAAAGATGCAAAACGAGCATTTGAAATGACAAATTGTGATGCAGTTATGGTTGGTCGTGGTTGTATTGGTTATCCATTTGTATTTAAGGAAATAAAAGATTATTTAGAAACTGGAATTGAACCGAGTACCCCAGACATATATTTGAGGGTGAACACTTGTTTGGAACATTTAAAATTAAATTATGATTATAAAGGAGACCATGGAATAATCGAATTTAGAAAACATTATTCGGGTTATTTAAAGGGATTTTATGAAGCTTCACCTATACGCCAAAAACTAATGAAATGTAAGCAATATGATGAAGTAGAAAGTATTCTAAAAGAATATATTAGATACTTAGAAATTAATAATAGGTTAGAACCAGTTTCAAAAGTAAGACACAAAGCGAAATTATCTTGCGAAAGTGAAGCATATATTAAAAAACAAACGAGCGAATAATGTCTTGGGATAGAGTAATAGGACAAGAAAAAGTTAAAGAAATAATTCAACGAGCAATATTAAATGATAAAATTGCTGGAGGATATTTACTACATGGAATAGAAGGAGTAGGGAAAGAAGCATTGGCATTTGAATTTGCTAAACTATTAAATTGTCCAAACCCAATAATAAAGAATGATGAAATAAGAATAGACGATGATTTTGATAATAAATACAAAAATTCAATATTTAATTTACAAAATATTATCTATATAATCGCTCTACCAAGTTCCAAATCGACTGATAAGTCGAGTTCTGGAATGGACAAAATGACTACCCAGCAATTAGATAATATTAGAGAAGAATTAGAAAAAAAACAAGCAGATTATTACTACAAAACCCAAATTAAAGATGCTAATCAGATTAGGATAGGACAAATAAGAGAATTAAAAAAGAAACTTACTCTATCAAATTCTAATGATTTCTGGAAAGTAATAATCATTTCTAATGCAGAAAAACTAAGTATCGAATCCTCCAATTCACTTTTAAAAACATTAGAAGAACCAAAATCTAAAACTACATTAATACTAACTACAACTAATATTGATAGAATTTTACCTACAATCAAATCTCGTTGTCAAATTATCAAATGTAAATCATTATCTGAAAAAGAGATTGAAATTTATTTAAAACAAAATTATGAATTATCAGATATTAATGCAAAACTTTACTCTATTCTAGCTCAGGGTTCGATTTCTAAAGCAAAAGAATTTTTAGATTCTGATATAATTCTATTAAGAGAAAAAATTATTAATATTCTTCGTATCATATTGAAAAAGAATACCTTTAGAACAGAAACGACTAAGTTATTAGATGAAAATAATTTAACAAAAGATAAGGTATTATTAGAAAAATTTCTTATATTACTGATATTCTGGTTTAAAGATATTATTATTCTTAAAAATAAAGAATTTAAACAAGAAACAAGCGAAAAAGTTATAGAAACTTTTGGTATAATTAATTATGACTTCATTGATATATTAGAGAAGTTCGCTTTTCATTATTCAAATGCAAATTATAATTTAATAATTAAAGAAATAGAAAATTCAATATCTCAAATTTATAAAAATGTTAATCTTAATTTAATTGTATATTCTTTACTTATAAAAATTAGGAAAAATATTTTTAATACATAGGATTAATTACAAAAGAGATTACATATGTCAAATATAGATAACGAAACAAAAAAAATGCTCTTAGAATTTGTATCCGAATCATTAGATTCTTTAGATACAAATGAAGCATATATTGACTCATTAGCAGAAGAAGACAATATAGAAGAAGTCAATACGATTTTTAGAGCATTCCATACAATTAAAGGTCTTTCTGGTTTTTTTGAAATGATGATTATCAATAAAGTTACTCACGAAGCAGAAACTTTATTGGATATAGTAAGGAAGCAAAATAGACCTCAAGATGAAAATGTAATTAACTTAGTCTATAAATCTTTTGATTTTCTTAGAGACATTCTATCGGTAGTCAGCTCGGAATTTTCTGATTTAAGTATGGAATCCGAAGCTGAGCTTATGAAATCTGAACTAAAAGAAATGATAGTTTCAATTGAGTCAGGAGGTAATGATTTAGCTCAAAAACCTGCTACCGATATTGAAATTCCAAAAGATGATTTTAAGCCTATCGAAAAAGAAGATTTTAATTCATCTCAAGAGTCAGTTGTAGAAACTGATAGTCTTATTACAGACGAGATGAGCGTACAATATCTAACAAGTGCAACAGAATTAGTAGAAATCATAGAAAATTCACTTCTCAATTTGGAAGAGGACCCCAATCAACCTGACTTGGTAGTCGAAGCATTTGGCTCCGTTCATAGTCTTAAGGGGAATTCAGGGTTTATGGGTTTTTCTGAGATAGAAGCACTGTCATCTGATATAGAAAATATTTTAGATTCTGTAAAAACTGGAGATTTGGAAATTGATGAAAATATTATAACTATTTTATTAAGTAATATTGAAGTTATAAAAAACCGTTTAGGAAGTATTGCTGATGGCACGCTAAAAAGTAGTATTGAAGAACAAAGTGAAATTGTCCCACCAGAGCCTGAAGCTTTAACAAAAGAAGTTATAAATCACGAATCTGACAAACAAGTAAACACTGAAAATGAAATTAAAATAGAATTAGATCGTATTGAGAATACTGAAGTTACAAAAAATGAAGAAAAACCTAAACCAGTAAATTCGACAAAAAAAATACAACCATCTGATGGAAAAGATAAAGCAAAAGATGAAAAATCTAAATTATTTAAACGACAAGATTTAAGAGTAGAAACAACTAAAATTGATAAGTTATTTGATTTAGTGGGTGAATTAATTACAATAGAGTCGATGATTACAAAAAGTCCTGATTTAGAAGGTTTAGATTTACCACAATTTAATAAATCAGCAAATATATTAAATAAAATCACAAGGGAACTACAAGAAATATCAATGTCAATTAGAATGACACCTATAGAAGGTCTATTCAATAAAATGAAAAGACTAGTTCGTGATGTCTCTGTGAAACAACACAAAAAAGTAAATCTATCGATTTCAGGACAAGAAACAGAGATGGATAAAAATGTTATTGATGAAATATCTGACCCATTAGTTCATATATTAAGAAATGCTTGCGACCATGGGGTCGAAACTCCGGAAGTTAGAAAAGAAGCTGGAAAAGATGAACAAGGTAAAATCAATTTGAGTGCAAAGTACGAAGGTAATGAAATTTTAATTATTATAGAAGATGATGGTAAAGGAATTGACCGCGATATAATTTTAAACAAAGCAATTGAAAAGGGGCTGATTGATACTGATGGTTCAGAACTGACTGACCAAGAAGTTTTTATGATGATTTTCGAACCGGGATTCTCAACTGCTCAAACTGTTACTGATATATCTGGTAGAGGGGTTGGAATGGACGTAGTCAAGAAGAATCTTGAAAAATTACAAGGGACTATTGATGTTTATTCTAAACTAGGGCTTGGCTCAACATTTATACTAAGAATTCCATTAACATTAGCAATAATGGAAGCAATGTTAATTAGTATCGGTGAAGCAGTATTTGCCTTGCCTATACTTGCATTACGCGAATCATTCATTTGTGATATGGAGAATATTAATAAAACTATGGATGGCTTAGAAGTTGTAAATATTAGAAACGAGATAATGCCAGTTATCAGATTGCATGAATTATTGAACATTGAGCCCAAAAGCCATAATCTTGATGAAGGAATAATGATAATTATAGAAACAAGGGAGAAGAAAGTTTGTTTATTTGCAGATTCGATTTTGGGACAACAACAAGCTGTGATAAAAACATTAGGAGATTTCATCGGAAAAGTTGCTGGAATTACAGGGTGTATGGTCTTAGGAGATGGTTCGATAGGTCTAATCTTAGATATTGAAAGCCTAATCAAATTGTCAGAAAATTATGAATTAATTAGTCAATAGTATTAAATTAAATGAATTAATAATATGAATCAAGAAAATTTACAAATCGAAAATGAATTATTAGAAGAAGATACAATGAATGAACGTTATTTATCTTTTAATATCAAAGATGAAAAATATTCAGTAGAAATTAGATACGTTACAGAAATCATTGGCATTCAAAAAATTGCACCTATTCCTAATACTTCGCATTATATTGAGGGGATAATCAATTTAAGAGGTAATATTATACCAGTAGTCAATGTAAGAGCAAGATTTGGCTTAGATGTCATCGAGTATGACGACAGAACTTGTATAGTTGTTGTGGGATATGATAGCAATGTTATAGGCTTAATTGTTGATTCTGTATCTGAGGTACTAATAATTAAAGATGCTAATATAGATAATGCACCACAAACAAACAAAGGTGCTAAAAGTAAATTTCTAAATGGTGTAGGAAAGTTGGATAATGGTGTTAGTTTAATATTAAATTTAGAAAGTTTTTTAATGGACAAAAGTTAATGTTTGATACTAATCAAATTGAGCAACAATTTAATAAAAATGTTATCGAATTAAAAGATAAAGAATTTAAAGTAATTAGAGATTATATTTACTCTACAATCGGGATTAATTTATCAGAACACAAAAAGAATTTGTTGTCTGGAAGATTACAAAAATTACTAAGAAAATACAGACTCAATTCATTCTATGAATATTATGAATTTGTGCTTACTGATAAAACCGGTGAATTACTAAGTGAACTAGCAGATAATATATCTACAAATCATACCTATTTTTATAGAGAAGCAAAACATTTCGATATATTTAAAAATGAAACAATCCCAAAGATTATTACAGAGAAAAAGAAAAGAAATTCAAATGACTTAAGGATTTGGTGTGCTGGCTCTTCTACTGGTGAGGAACCTTATACCTTAGAAATGATTTTAATGGATTCTTTAGGTATTAACTATAAAGACTATAATGCTGGATTATTAGCTTCTGACATCTCAATGAAAGCATTAGCTGTAGCAAAAGCTGGTATTTATCATCAGGATAAACTAAAACAAGTGCCCAAAGACTTTATAAGAAAATATTTTAAAAAAATTAATGAAAATGAATTTCAAGTTAGGGAATTAATTAAAAGAGAAGTATTATATAAAAGATTTAATTTAATGAATAAAACTTTTCCATTTAATAAAAAATTTGATGTAATTTTTTGTAGAAATGTAATGATTTATTTTGATGATAAAACTCGTGAAGAATTATTAAAAAAATTTTGGGATTGTTTGGAGCCTCATGGTACTCTTTTCATAGGTCATTCTGAAACTATTAGTAAAAAAAGTGATTTATTCAAATTTCATAAACCTGCAATGTATTTAAAAGTGGAGAATTAAGTTGATTAAAAAGATAATTAAGGTATTAATTGTAGATGACTCCATAATCGTAAGAGATATATTAAAAAAAGGATTATCAAAAGACCCGAATTTTGAAATTGTAGGTGCAGCACCTGATGTATATATTGCAAGAGATATGATAGTTAAATTAAAACCAGATGTCCTGACTCTAGATATAGAAATGCCCAGAATGAATGGATTGGACTTTTTAGAAAAACTAATGCCTCAATACCCATTACCAGTTGTTATGGTTAGTTCATTAACTCGGAAAGGACAAAAAGAAACAATTAGAGCATTAGAGCTTGGTGCAGTAGATTTTATTCCTAAACCCGAAGCAAGAACTGAAAATAATTTAGACAGAATGATAAAAGAACTGATTACTAAAATTAAAATTGCATCTACAGCTAATGTATCACATTGGAAGAATAATAGAAAAATACAAAATACCAACAAATCATCTAATTCAATATTATCTAAAAAACAAAGTAAAGAAATTATTGCCATTGGTGCTTCGACTGGTGGAACTGAAGCTATATTGAGTGTGATAAAGGATTTACCAACTGTTATGCCCGGTATATTAATAACACAACACATGCCTAAAGGTTTTACAAAAACTTTTTCAGAAAGATTAGATAATCTATCAAATTTAAGTGTTAAAGAAGCAGAAGATGGTGATGAAATTATTGACGGAAGGGTTTTAATCGCACCAGGTGATTTTCATTTAACAGTTAAAAAAGATGTTAATGGAAATAATATAGCAAAATGTATTTCCACTGACAAAGTAAATGGTCATAGACCTTCTGTGGACGTAATGTTTGATTCTGTTAATGAAAATTATGGCGATAAATGCACTGGCGTTATCTTAACTGGAATGGGGAAAGATGGTGCATTGGGACTATTAAAATTGAAAAATTCTGGCTCATATACAATTGGACAAGACGAGAAATCATCTGTTGTTTATGGTATGCCGAAAGTAGCGAAAGATATTGGGGCTGTTACTTTACAATTACCCTTAGAAAAAATATCAGAAAAATTAATAAGATTATATTCTAAGTAATGAAATAAGCAGAAATTTTAGACTTAATATTAAACAAAAATGAATGAATATAGTGAAGTAAAAATTTTATTAGTAGAAGATGACATAGCATCGAGTTTTCTTCTTGAACGTATAATCTCGAAATTTACATCAAAAGTATTTACAGCAAAAAACGGCAAAAGAGGTTTAGAGATATTTACTAAGGAAAAACCTGATTTAGTCATAACTGATATTGGTATGCCTGTTATGAATGGATTAGAGTTTTCAAAAGAAATAAAATATATTTCCCCTAAAACACATATAGTAGTACTATCTGCATTCGACAATAAAGAATCCCTTTTGGAAGCAATTAATATTGGAATTGACCAGTATCTACTAAAACCAGTAGATTCTGAAATAATAAAAAAAGCAATTACAAAAGGACTACAAATACTTTATTTGGAACAAGAACTAAAACAAAAAAATGAACAAGTTGATATATTATCTAAAGCTGTGGAGTATAGCTCTAGTATGGTTATGATATTAAATCCAAATGACGAAATTGAATATGTAAATAAGCAGTTTCTTGATTTTTCTGGTTATACTTTAGATGAGCTTTTAAAAAAAAATCTAATAATATGTTTTGAAGATGATAATTTTCGTAATGAATATCACGAATTTCTAAAAAATAAAGAAAAAGGACAAAATTGGACAGGTGAATTTATTGAGAGGAAAAAAAATGGAGAGAAATATTGGGTGTCTGCAACTATTTCTCCAATCTATAACGACCAAGGGGCAATTAGCCATTTTGTTCAGATAATGGAAGATATCACAAAGAAGAAGCTCTATCAACAAGAACTACAAGAAACTAATGTGATATTAGAAGAAAGAGTTAAAGACAGAACAAAACAACTTATTATAGAAAAAGAAAATGCAGAAAATGCTAATAAAGCCAAATCTTTATTCCTTGCAAAAGTTTCTCACGAATTAAGAACTCCGATGAATGGTATTCTTGGAATGACAAGTGTACTATTAGATACTTCACTAACTGAAAGACAAAGAAGGAACCTTCATATAGTAAAGTCTTCGGCCGATTCCCTTCTAACAATTATTAACGATATTTTAGATTATTCACAAATAGAATCAGGTATTTTTAAAGTACATATTTCAGAGTTTAATTTAAAAAATTTGATTGATAAAATAATTAATTTACTTAAAAAATTATACGAAGAAAAAGGTCTGATATTTAATCTTGAATATGACAATTCCATTCCAGAACTCTTAAAGAGTGATCCAAATAGGATAAAACAAGTATTAATTAACCTCCTAGGTAATGCAATTAAATTTACTGAAAAGGGAAGCGTAAGTTTAATAGTTGAAAAAATAATGGAAGATGAAAATACAATATTCATTAAATTTTCTATTAAAGATACAGGTATTGGAATACAAAAAGATAAAATATCACAATTATTTCAGTCTTTCAGTCAGATTGATGGTGAATTAAATAGAAAATATAGTGGTACTGGATTAGGTTTAGCAATATCTAAAGAAATAATTGAAAGGTTAAATGGAGATATATGGTTAGAAAGTACTTATAAAAAAGGTTCAAATTTCTATTTTTCACTTACTTTTTATAAAAACCAAGAAGACATAGTTAATGCTTATGACCAATCAGTTAAAGTTGTAGAACCAACTATCGATTTGAATAAGCAACTTAGCGAATTTTCAAACTTAAATAACTATATATTAATTGCTGAAGATAGTGAGATTAACCAAGAATTACTTAAAGAAGTACTTTCTTATACATCAATAATTTTTGATTTTGCCAATAACGGAGTACAAGCTGTAGAGTTAGCCAATAAAAATAATTACGATTTGATATTTATGGATATTCAAATGCCAAAAAAAGATGGTTTGGAAGCTACCTACGAAATTATTTCTCAAAAACCTGAACAGATTATAATTGGTCTCACAGCTCATAGTCATAAATCAAATAAATTAAAATGTTTGGAATATGGAATGAAAGATGTAGTAACAAAACCAATTGACTGGGATAAATTTTTCCAAAAAATAATTACTTATACTAAGTCATACCAAGAAATTCCATTAAATCTAACCACAATGCTTGATTCAATTAATTATAAAGAAACAATATTGATTAAAATAATTAATAATTTTAAAAATAATCATAATAAGATTATTAGCAATTTAAATAAAGCTATTAAAAATAATGACTACAAAACAATTCAAGCTATAACACATAGATTAAAATCAGAAATATCAACATTTAGAGCTAATGATGCTTTAGAAATAATAACTAAAGTCCATGACCTTAGTTTTAATAATCCAGATAAAATTACAATAGAAGACATAAATAAAATAATTTTAGAATTAGATAAAATTAATTTGTATTTTAATAAATATAATATTTCACAAATCATTAAATACTTCAAGGATAATAAAAAATGAAAACTTTAGTAATTGAAGATGATTTTGTAACCTCACAAGTTATGAAAGAAATACTATTATCATTCGGCGAATGTGATATTGCAGAAGATGGTACAATAGGCATAGACTGTTTCAGAGAAGCATTAGAATCTAATGACTCCTATGATTTGATATTTTTAGATATCATGATGCCAGGACTTACAGGACAAGAAGTATTAAAAGTTATAAGAGACTTAGAAACTAAAAATGGGATTATGGGCTTGGAACAATCTAAAATTGTAATGTCCACAGCATTAGACGATATTAAGAATGTCAAAGATGCATTTAAGTCTCAAGCAGAAGGGTATATTGTTAAACCAATAGACAAAGATAAAATATTAAAAATATTGGTAGATTTGGAAATGTTATAAAATATATTTTATCAAGCAATACCAAAGTAATTATCTTCAAATATTTTTTCATTCTTTAAATATTCTCTTATTCTAATATTTTTTTTGTTTTCAAGTTTAGGGTCTTCGTTTATTATCCTGTTGGTTAATTCTTTTGTTTCTCTTAAAATATTGAAATCTTTAATAATATCTGCAAATTGAAAATCTGGTATTCCAGACTGTTTTGTTCCTAAAACATCACCAGGACCTCTTAATTTCAAATCAACTTCTGCTATTTCAAACCCATCAATATGCTTCTCCATAGTTTTTAACCTAATTATTGATGTAATTTTTTCTTTATCTATTTCTTTATGACTTTTTACCAAATACTCATAACTATCTTTTGTTACTAAAATACAAAATGATTTGAATTCACTTCTTCCAACTCGCCCCCTTAGTTGATGCAACTGAGACAGTCCAAATCTTTCTGCGTGTTCAATTACCATAACACTCGCATTTGGTATATCAATTCCTACTTCTATTACAGTCGTAGTAACCAATATATCATACGCTTTCTGAGAAAAATTTTTCATAATCTCTTCTTTTTCTTTCCAATTCATCTGGCCATGTAATAAACCAACTGATAAATCAGGAAAAACTTCATCATTTATTATATCATATTGCTCAATAGCAGATTTCAAATCCAATTTTTCTGATTTGCCTACTAAAGGATAAACAAAAAATACTTGTCTTCCTTTCTCAATTTCTCTATAAATAAAATTATAGAGCTTTGGTTTATTTTTTTCGTAACTTATGATAGTCTGAACTTCTTGTCTATTACTTGGTTTCGATTTAATAATTGAAACATCTAAGTCGCCATAAGCTGTCATAGTTAGAGTTCTTGGAATTGGTGTAGCTGACATATATAATACGTGAGGTGTAATATTCCGTTCTGGAAAAGATAAAACTGCCTTGTTGATTAAGTCCTTTCTTTGCTCTACCCCAAAACGATGTTGTTCATCAATAACAATTAGAGCTAATTTATTAAATTCAATTTTTTTCTGGAATATTGCATGCGTGCCTATAACAATATCAACTTCTCCAGACTTTATTCGTTCATTTTCTATTTTTTTTTGTTTCAAACTTAGAGAACCCGTAAGAAGTGAAATTTCAATATTCTGATTAGCCAAATAAGTATTAATAGTAAAATAATGCTGTTCTGCTAAAATTTCTGTGGGTGCCATTATAGCAGTTTGGAATCCATTATCTACACTCATTAACATCACGAATACAGACACGATAGTCTTACCAGAGCCAACATCACCTTGAAGTAGTCTATTCATAGATATTCCTGAAATCAAATCATTATTAATTTCATTTATAACTCTTTTTTGGTCTTTTGTTAATTTAAAAGGAAGATTATCATATAAACTTCTCGCACTTATACTTTTTTCAATTATTTTAGGTGCAACATTGTTTGTTCTATTATATTTTTTTACAAATCCTAATTTTAATTGATAAAAGAATAATTCTTCAAATTTCATTCTATATAATGCTCTATTCAATTTTTCTTTTGTCTCAGGGAAATGCAAGTTTTTGATAGTAGAATGTATATCTAATATATTATACTCTTGAATTATCCATTCTGGTAAATTTTCATTAAAATTTTTAATTTCTTCATCAATAATAGAAAATATTATACTTCTAATGGTAACTACACTAATACCAACTCTCTGAAAAATATCACTTATTTTATATTTAGGTAAGATAATTCCTTCTGAATATAATTTTTTGTCCTCTTCATTAATAATTTCAAATTCGGGATGTGTAAAACTTACTCCATATTTATCAACATTTGGTTTTCCACTAATTATTATAAACATTCCTTCTTGAAATAATTTTTCAAAATACTTTACTCTTTGCCAAAAATTGATATTTGCAAAATCTCCTTGTTCATCTTTTACCCTCAATGAAAAAAGTGTTTTGCCTCTTCCAAACATATTTAATCTTTTACTTACAATTCTGACAAAAATCATTGATTCAGAAGAAATAATTTTTTCAATATTTTCTTGCTCAAATAATTTTATTTCTCCATTTAAAATTTCTTCCTTCAGTTGCTTGATTGAACTAACACTATTTCTATCAATATAAGACCTCGGAAAATAATTAATTAAATCTTTTTTACTATATATTCCTTCATTAGCAAATGCCTCAGCTCTTTTCGGTCCGACACCTTGTAAGTATTGTAGTTGGTTTTTGTTAATAGTTTTAGTATTTTCCATTTTATTATTTTCGAAATTTATAAATAGGAATAAAGCTTGTTTCAGACTTTATTACTCTTCTTTATTACGGCCTTAATAGTATCATTCATTTGTTCGATTCTGGAAGCCGTATTATTAAGTATTAATCAATCTTATATTTCATTAAAATTGAAAGATAAGAAAAAATATGCTGAATATCTTCAAAAATATAAAGATGATATAGAAAAACCATTAACTGCTATATTGACATTAAATACATTTGCTAATACAATCGGTGCAGCAGGTGTTGGTGCATCTGCTCAAACATTGTGGGGAAATGAATATTTAACAATAGTTTCTGCTGTTTTAACAATATCTATTTTAATATTTTCTGAAATAATTCCTAAAACTATTGGTGCTAATTATTGGAGAAACTTAGCTCCGGTAGCAACTTATATACTCAAATTTATGATTGTTTTAGTTTATCCATTTGTTCTTTTAGTTCCTTTTATCACAAGACATTTAAGAAATAAAGTAGAAGAAGCAGAAATAAGCAGAGATGAATATGGCGTTATAACTGATATGGCAAGTGAAGAGGGAATATTAGAACAAGAAGAATCAAAAATAATAAAAAATATGCTTCAATTCGAATCAATTAAAGCATTTGATGTTATGACACCACGAACAGTAGTTTTTTCAGCACTGGAAAATACAACGATAAAAGAATTATATAATGATAAAAGTATAAAACACTTTTCAAGGATACCAATATATAACGAAAGTTTGGATGATATTACCGGTTATGTACTAAAAGAAGACCTTTTATTTGCAATTATCAAACATAAACAAAATAAAAAATTAAAAGCATATAAACGTAAAATCACAAAAGTAAATGAGGATATTCCTTTACCTGTTCTATATCAATTGATGATGGAGAAAAATGAACAAATAGTTGCAGTCGTTGACGAATACAGGGCATTTGAAGGTATTGTAACTATGGAAGATATTGTTGAAACAATACTAGGTATAGAGATTATTGATGAATCTGATGCAATTGAGGATATGCAAGAGTTTGCAAGAAATAATTGGAAAAGAAGAGCTTTAAATATGGGGCTGATTGATGATAAAGATAGTGATAATATAAAAAATGAATAAATATAATATTAGATTTATATTATATAATTATTTATGAAAGTAAACTTTAAAATGACCAACGAAATAAAAATATTACCTGATTTTATTGCAAATCAAATTGCTGCGGGCGAAGTAGTTCAAAAACCCGAGTCAGTTGTAAAAGAATTAATTGAAAATTCAATTGATGCTGGTGCAACTGAAATTTATTTATTAATAAAAAAATCAGGAAAAGAATTAATTCATATCATTGATAATGGTGATGGTATGAATATAGAAAATCTTAAACTTTCTATCAAAAGACATGCTACTAGCAAAGTATTTACTCAAGATGATTTGGAAGAAATTAAAAGTTTTGGTTTTAGGGGAGAGGCTTTAGCTTCTATCGCTGCTGTTTCTAAATTAGAAATACGTTCTAAACAAATTGATAATACTTTAGGCTGGAAATTACTTTCTGAACCTAATTCCATTCCAGAATTTGAAGAAATTGATACCTCAAAAGGAACTCAAATATTTGTTAAAAACTTATTTTACAATGTTCCAGCTCGAAGAAAATTTCTAAAAGCAAACATTACAGAATTTAGATATATATCTGATACGATGATTAGGTTTGCTCTCAGCCATCCCGAGATACGTTTTACATTCTATGATGATACAAATTTAATTTTTGATTTAAAAAAAGACACACGTGAAAATAGAATACAAGAACTTATGGGTGAACATACTTGGAACAATATGTTTGGAATTAGTTCTGACAAAGGTTATATCAAATTTTCGGGCTTTGTATCTTCGCCTAATATAGCAAGAGTTTCAAAAGCAAATCAATACTTTTTCTTAAATTCAAGACATATTAAAAGCAAATCATTATCTCACGCAGTTTTTTCTGCTTTCGGTCATTTACTGGAAAAAAACCAACAACCAGTTTTTATAATTAATATTGATATAGATTATAAAAAAGTAGATATTAATGTCCATCCTCAAAAACACGAAGTTAAGTTTGAAGATGAAAAGACAATTTATAATTATCTAAAATGGGCTGTTCAAGATGCAATCTCCGAAAGGAATCTTACAGAACAATATGATAAATATTCTCATTCAAATTATAATAAAGACCAATTAAATTCTACAGAACCATTCTTTATAGATAAAAGTTCTGGTAAAGATGTTTTAGTTAATAGTTTAACTGGCGAAATAGTAGAAAATAGAAATTTTAGTGATAACAGGCAATATCCTAATCAACATGCAACAGATAGATTTGGAAATAATAATTACAATGAATCATCTTTTCATAATGAAAATAAATATAATCACGAGAACTCAAAATCTGCATTCGACACATTATTTAGCAATCAAAACAGTAATGAAAATATAAACAAAACATCTGATAATCAAGAACAATCACAATCAAAATTAGACTTGGAGCAAAATAATAAAACAGAATTTCTCCAAATACATAATAAATATATACTAACACAAACAGAGAATGGATATATAATCATTGATATGCACAATGCTCATGAACGTATTTTATACGAATCAGCTATAGAAATGATGAAAAATGAGCTTAAAAAATCACAAAAAGTATTATTTCCAGTTTCATTTAAACTAAATATTTCAGAAAAATCATTATTAGACGAAATAAGTGATGAAATTAAAAATATCGGATTCGAATATGAACTCAATGACAATGAAATTACTTTTTTTGGATTACCTACAGATGTTGAAATAGGTAACGAAGAAACTTATTTTAGAGATTTACTAGAAATATACCTCGAATACAAAGAAGTCAGACAAACAGATAAAAGAGATAATATAGCTGCTTCCTATGCTTGTCGTTCAGCTGTAAAAACTGGAAAGAAATTGACCAATGAAATGATGCTTGCATTATATAGAGATTTATTTAGATGTAATATGCCTTATGTTTGCCCACACGGTCGTCCTGTTGTATTAGAATATTCTGTACCTGACCTTGATAAAAGATTTGGTAGAGCTAGAGACCCAAATTTTGTGAAATAGAAGATTATAATATTTACAATAAAAATTGGTATTCAAAATGAAATCTTACAGAAAAGAATTATGGTTTAATACTTCATCAAGAAGAGAGTTTATTAATATTACTCCTGAAGTAGATAATTGTCTTTATGATTCAGAAATAAAAGAAGGATTTGTATTAGTAAATGCCATGCACATTTCAGCATCAGTTTTTATAAATGATGATGAGTCTGGTTTACACAAGGATTTTGAAATATGGTTAGAAAATATTGCTCCAGAGAAACCTCATTCTCAATACTACCATAATACTTATGAAGATAATGCCGATGCACATATTAAACGTCAAATATTTGGAAGAGAAGTAGTAGTAGCTATAACTAATGGTAAATTAGATTTTGGACCATGGGAGCAAATATTTTATGGTGAATTTGACGGCAAACGTAAAAAGCGTGTTTTAGTTAAAATAATAGGTGAGTAAGTATAAAACATACAAACTTTTTTTTCTATTGGTCCTTATATTCACATTATTTACCAATAATAAAACTTTATCAAATGATACTTTATCAACTAATTATTTGATTTATGGATTTGATAAGCAGATAAATAACACTGTTTTTAATAATGACTTGAATTATCTTTTAAACTCCGAATTTGGAAACATCAATTTTAATCATAATTATTATGCAGAACATTATTTAACAGCAGACAATTTTAAAGAAAATGAAATCTTAAAATTAAATTATATCAAAGATTATGATTTGATTAAATTATTAATCAATAATAACTTAGATTATAATTCAAATAATATTGATAAAACTGGCTTAGCAAATAAATTAGAAAATAGTTCATTAATTGGATTTGCACTAAGTACCAAATATTTAACTAAACTTGAATTAAATACAGGCATTCAATATAAACAACAATTAGACACAAACTCCTTTGGCTCAACATCAACTGGTAAATTACTCATTGATATTGACGATTTGTATTCTTTAAAATCAAATTTAAACGTCGATGCTAATTATACCAAACATAATTTCGATAGAAATAATTATACAATCAATCTGTATAATTCTTATATCAAAACTCTTTCACTTAATGACAACATACAACTAAATTTTCTGTACAATCTTAATAATATTGATTTTCTAAGAAAATTTGAAAATTTTGATACAAAAGAAATTTATAAAAAAGAAAATAGAAATGATGAGATTTATACTCTTAACACCAGTATTAATACCAAATTAATAGACCATTTATATTCAAATTTTGATTTATCATTTAATGATAGGACTATAATTTCCGATTTAGAATTAAGTAATAATCTAATAAATGAAAAAACTAAAAAGAATATTTTTAATTCAAGAATTAGAAACAAATCTTATTTTGAAAATATTAATTTTTATTCATCATTAGAGTTTGAATACCATTACAATAAATTAGAAAATAATTTAATAGATTCGTCAGAGAATAGTATAATTGAAGAAAGAATTAAAAGAAGTGATAATATCTCATCACAGACTAATTTAGGGTTTGATATAATTTATAAATCAAATCGTGATACAATAAGTATGAATCTTCAATTTGAAAAGTTTATCTATGATAGTCCAAGCAATCAAACACATGATGATAGAGATGAAATAACCACAAAATTAGATTTATCATATAAACACGTGTTTAGCAATAACCTTACAGGGTCAATAAATGCAAAGTTTTGGGGCAAACATTATGTTTATATAAAAGCACAACAATCTGCTTCAAATCGTTGGAATAGAGTAATAAATTTTAATCCCAATTTTCATTGGAATACAAAATATTTTGAATACTTTCCTGGACTTGAAATCATAGCAAATTACACAGTTTATGACTTTAAAACCACAGCACAAAATTACAGCAATAGAGAATTGAACTATAAGGATTCATTAAAAATATATATGACAAAAAATACTTATATTCAAACAAATTTTTATTATAGATTTTTTATAGATGGTCTATTGAATTGGGAGAATTTCTCTGAGAAAGTAATAAAAACTAATGTAGATAATATTTTTCGATTGAGACTTTTTCATAAATTAGATAATGATATTTTTTCTCTTGGGATAAGGGTTTATAACCAAAATCGTATAGATGAATTATCAAAAAAAAGTAAATTGTTAGATTATGAATATAAGGTTTATACAATAGGACCAGAAACTTCTATAGAATTTAATTTTGAAAATTATAAATTTATTCTCTCTGGGTGGTTAGAGTATAAATACATCAATGATAAATTTATAGATTATAATAGTTATTTATATATAAATTCTTATATTCGACTATGATAGATGACATAATTTATAAAATAGAAAAGAAATCTAAGACTACAAAAAACTTAGTCAAAGATGTAGAAATATTAATTTCTAAGATTAAAGACATCGTAGAAGTTTCTGACCAAATATATTATAATATTATTGTTGCTGTTACGGAAGGCATAAACAATGCAATTAATCATGGCAATAAATCTGATAAAGAAAAAGATATAAAAATTGACATTTATCTAAATAAAAATGCTTTTGCTATCCAAATAGAAGACCAAGGCGAAGGTTTTGAAATTGAAAATGTAAAAGACCCAAGAAATCATGAAAACTTACTCAAAGACAATGGCAGGGGAGTTTTTCTTATGAAAGAACTCTCAAATGACTTCCAAATCAGCTCTTCTGTGTCTGGTACTGTTGTCAAGATGATTTTTAATCTCAAATAATAAAAAAGGGACTATTAAGCCCCTTCAGTAAAGTTGAATTTTTAAATACATTAATTACTTATTTACTTCTAATATTTTAATTTTTAAAGCTAAATCTACTCCAGCCTTTATATCAAATTTTGGATAAGTATAATCCAGAAGATAAGCAGGGATTACAATGATTTTTTCCCCATCATTCTTCATATCGTTTACTGCTTTATCTATCATTTTTTCAACCTCACCAATTCCAGAAATAAATTTCAAAATAGCTTCAGATTTTTCAGCAGTTAACATATTATTTTCATTATATATTTGGTAAGACAATTTAACTTCATCTCCTAATTCTATTTTATCACCTTTACCATTTTTGAGAGTAGTTGATTTTAATCCGTTTTTAGATATATGAAACTCATATTGTTTATTATCAAATTCTATAAATTCTTTACCTTCTTTCAGTTTGAACGATACAGGAATATCTAACCATACTGGAACATTCTCCTCACCATTTTTTGCAGGTTCAAAATTAATTTTTTTGATTGCTAAAAACGCAGCTCTATAAAAATCAAAGTCTTCAAAATTATATTTTTCATTCCATTTATTTACTTTTCCATCTTTATCAACTAAAACTCTTATTTTAATTTCGTTTTCAATTTCTTCTTTCTTTTTACCGAATGGATATATTAAATTATTATAAATATCATTTTCATTGTATGTTGCATGCTTATCTATGGCTATCAAATCCATTGGATCCGGTGTCTTTAAATCAGTTTTTGAATAGTCATCTTCTGTACTAAACCGCGATATAGCACCAATTTTTGTATTTTTACTACCTCGTACTTGAAACCCTCCACCGCCTGATTGAACTCCAGCACTTAATTTAACGATACCATCTGAATCGTCATATCTAATTGCATTATCACTTACACCCTCAGGCAATGGCAAAGGTTGTTTCACTAAAGTAGTTTTCCCATTCTCATTCCTTACCTTATAATCTACTGCTAAAAATGAAGTATATTTGGTTAATAAATTATATTTTAATCCCAATTCAGTAACTTCTTTTTCAATTTCTTCAGTTAATTCTCCGCCATATCTTACGCCAGAATAATCATCTAATAATTGTATTTTTTTTCTAACCCATAAATACTTTAAAGCAGGGGAGGGGTCGTATTGTCCAAATCTTTTTGCATCGAACACTACCTCTATATCTTTATCAGTAAAACCAGAAACTTTAATGTTACCATCAGCATTTCCTCTGTATTTACCATATACAAGAATTGGTCTATCTGCCATCAAATCAGGTATAGTTTTTGGTTCGATGTCATAAGCCTGAAAACCATCAAATTCTAATTTGATATTTGTTAAAATTGGATTTTTTATATAATCAATAAATAAATCTGCTTTTTCACTTGCTTCAACTCTATCCGTTACTATAAATGGCTCACCCATTCCAACATGAGCCATACCATCTATTATTGCACGGTTTACACTCGAACCAATACCAAATGTAAATATGTTAGCATTTCCTAAATTATCTCTAATTAAATCATAAGTCTTAGCCTCAACATTTACATATCCATCAGTTAAAACTACAAAACTTGTTGATATTTTCTCATCTCTTTCCATTTTTAATGCTTTATCCATAGCTTTTAACAGTTGTGTTCCTCCACCTCCCCTCGTATTATCTATAAAATCTAAAGCCTCTAACATATTTTCTCGGTTTGCATTCACAGAGTTTTCTTTAAATACTTGCGAACCTCCCGAAAACAACATGATATTAAATTTATCAGTAGGGTTTAAAGATTTCATTAGTTTCACTAATAATTTTTTACCGATTGTGAGTGGAAAACCAGTCATAGAACCAGAAACATCTAAGATAAATATATATTCTCTTGGTGGCAATTCACTTGGATTTACTCTTTCCGGAGGTTGCAACATCATTAAAAAATATTTTTCATCTTTGCTTTCGTGCAATAATAATCCAGATTCTATTTGGTCGCCAACTAACTTATATTTTAGGATAAAATCTTTATTTCCACTTCTATTTTGCCCATTATCTAATCCTATTTTAACTTCATTTTTTGATAAATATTCAGCATTGATTTTATGACTACCTGAATAAACTTTACTTACTGGAATACCAGTTTTCATTGTAATTTCTATATCAAAATCATAAAATGGTTTTTCTCCTTCTTTTGTGTAAGGAGTATTTGTAAATTTATCACTCTCTGTATCATCTTTATCATTTTTTTCGCTTGAATCTTCGACTTCATCTACAAATCTTGGACCTACCACAGTAGGAAATACGAACTCATATTCCTTGTTCTCAGGTACGATTAACTCTGTGTATTTCATTTCAACCTTAATCAAATCACCGGGCATTATATTGGCTACGTTCATAGTAAACACATTCGGTCTTTCTTGCTCTAATAAAGATGCCGAACGACCTTCTTTTTTTGCTTCTTCATATCGCTGCTTTGCTTCTTCTTTTTTAAATACCTCTGCTTTTATTATTCTATCTCCAATCGTCATTTTCATATCATAAACAGCGGCGTTTATTGATGCTGGAAATACATATTTTGCTTCTATAGGCTCTTTCCCATCATTTTTATAAGTTTGCGTAACAGTAACGTCAGCGATAACTCCAGTTATATTAACATCAGCTTTTGTTGATAATAATGGAAAATTTTCAACACCGTTTTTAGATAATACTAAAAAGTATGGAGATTCAGATTTTATATTAGACTCTGTATTTGAGTTGCTTGCAAGTGCTATTACACTCATAAACGATAGTGTACATATATGTAGTAATAATTTCCTATTCATGACTTTTGCCCCTGTTTTATTATTTAAAATAAATTATTAAAATAAAAAATTAATTTTAATAATTTAAAAAAAGCAATTTAGAAAAACTAAATACGTTTTTACTACAAAACGTTGCAAGTTTAAAAAAAGTTACTAAAAGTTAATAATATATAAAAATTAAAAGGAATTTGATGAGCCACGAAAATATTAAAAAACAATTTAAACTAAGAGATAGAATTTTCAGAGCCCATTCAATTGATGGTAATATTAGAATAGCTGCTATTAAAAATTCTAACACTTCTAAAACAGCTCAAAATAAACATAATTTGGATTTTGTATCAGCAACTCTATTATCTAAATTATTATCTGGTGCTTCACTGATTGCATCATTTCTCAAAGGAGAAGAAAGAATAATATTGGAAACAGAAGGAAACGGACATATAACACGACTTTATGCAGAAGCTCTACAAGTTGGAGAAGTAAGAGGATTTGTAGTTTCTGATAATAATTATAATGCCGAATCAATTCAAGATTGGCGAGATGTACTCGGTATTGGACTTATGAAAGTAAGAAAAATTATTTATAATAAAGCGGAGCCTGTAGAAGGGCTTGTGCCTTTACAAAAGGGTGATATTTCAACAGATTTAGCATTTTACTTTACTCAATCTGAACAAATACCAACCGCAGTACGACTTGATGTTAGCATTGATGACAATGGAAAAATAGAACATTCAGGTGGCATAATTATTCAGGCATTACCTGGAGCAGATGAAAACGATTTAGAGATGATTTATAAAAATATAGAAAAAATGGATAATATTACTGACTATTACAAAAAAGGATTAATGCCTGATGATATAATTAATGAAATAATCCCATTTAAGTACGAAATAATTTCTAATACACAGATAGATTTTTATTGCAGATGTTCATTAGACCATTTCAAATCAAAAATATTAACTTTAGGAGTTGGTGAAATAAGAGATATGCAAGACAAAGGTCAAAATGAACTAGTTTGCCAATATTGTAATTCTAAGTATTATTTGGAAGATGAAGATTTTCAAGGATTATACAATGAACTTACTGCGATGAAAAATTAATGTTAAAACTAATTTTAATAAAATTATTTTATTTAATTTGTGTCCTTCTAATATTTTCATGCCAAGAACAAATTCCATTAAAGCTTAAAACTGGGATTTGGCAAGGTAAATTACAATTAGATTCGATGGTCAATTTACCATTTAATTTTAGAATCCTTGAAAAAGATTCGACTTTGTTGTTGGAAATTTATAATGCTTATGAAGTCATCAAAGTAAATGAATTATCTTATAGAATGATTCATTGTTTATTAAAATGCCTTATTTCGATTCGGAATTTATTTTGAAAAATTATGGAGATACTTTAAACGGCTATTATTATGATAACTCAAGAAATTCTAATTATAAATTACCTTTTAAAGCAATTCACAATATTTCATATAGATTTGAGAATAGTCTTAAAAAAGTTATAAAATACCCCCGTATAAAAAATTATCATATCAGATTTAGTCCTAATAGCTCAAATCAGTATGATGCCATTTTAAATACACTATACATTACTCCGAGCAGAATATCTGCTAATTTCCAAACAGAAACAGGAGATTATAGGTATTTGGAAGGTAATATTGATGATGGTACTTTAAATCTTTCTACTTTTGATGGTTCGCACGCCTTCCTTTTTAAAGCAAAAATAATCAACAAAGATTCTTTATATGGAACTTTTTGGTCTGGAAGTCATTGGAAAGAAAATTGGTTAGGTAAAAGAAATGATACTTTCCAATTAAACAATCCATACCAATTAACAAATAAAACCCATCAAAATATTGATTTTAAATTTCCTAATTTAAAAAATGAATTTATTAGTTTAAAAGATAAAAAATATCAAGACAAACCAATTATAATCCAAATTATGGGTTCTTGGTGTCCAAATTGTTTAGATGAAAGTAAATATTTAGCAAATATCTATGATAAATATAAAAATGATGGATTGGAAATAATTGCATTAGCCTTTGAAAAACAAAAAGATACTAATAGACTAATTAAAAATCTTTTTAAATATAAAAAATCGATTGGGATTAATTATGAAATCTTATTAGCTTCTAATAACTCCGATAAAAATGAGGCAAGTAAATTATTGCCATTTCTCGATAATATCCTATCATATCCCACAACTATTTATTTAAATCGAAAACATGATATTATAAAAATTCATACTGGTTTCAATGGACCTGCTTCAAAATCTAAATATACAGAATTCAAAAAAAATAATGAATATTTGATAAATAAATTATTGAATTAAAAATAATATCTTAAATGATATAAATATAGAATTACAATTTTTTAATTATTAACTTTTTATAACTTATATATAAAAATTTTCGTATCTTAGTAAAACTCTGTTAAAATAAATAGAAGAATTAAAAAAAATGAAAATCAAAAGTATTACTATTGTCTTATGTAGCATTGTTTTTGCTAATTTTAGTGCAAATGCCCAATTTTTTGATATGCTTAAGCAAGAAGTTAAAAAACAAGCATTATTAAATGATTCGGACTTAAAATATTCTAAGGAAGAAGCTGCAAATGCAATAAAAGAAGCCTTATCAAAAGGAATTACTAAAGGTACAGATTTGGTTTCTAAAAAAGATGGGTTCTTTAAAAATCCTGAAATCAAAATACCATTTCCAGAAGATGCAAAAAAAGCCGAGAAAACACTCCGTAAAATTGGAATGGGCAAAGAAGTTGATAAAGCAGTCAAAACGATTAATCACGCTGCCGAAGAAGCTTCAAAAGAAGCAAAAGAAGTATTTATTGATGCTATAAAAGAAATGACAGTTAAGGATGCTGTAAATATAGTCAAAGGAAAAGATGACTCTGCAACAAGATATTTGGAAAAAACTTCTACAGATAAATTAAAAACAAAATTTTCTCCAATAATTGAAAAAGCATTAAATAAAGTCGGAGCAACTAAACATTGGAAGACTATAATGTCAGCATATAATAAAGTACCTTTTGTTGATAATATTAGTCCAGATTTAGAAGAATATGTTACTAATAAAGCTTTAGAAGGCTTATTTATAATGATTGCAAAAGAAGAGAAAGAAATAAGAAAAGACCCAATTGCGAGAACTACTGAACTATTAAAAAAAGTATTTGGAAACTTATAAAAACCAATGAAGACAAAAACAAAAGATAATTCTAACAATTCTCCTCAACACAAACCAGAGTGGAAAACAATTCTTGATTATATTATTTTTCAAGATAAATATTTGACCTTTAGAATGTGTCGGAAAATGATTATCCATTTAGAGCGTATGAAAGTCCCTGAAATAGATTTTTTTATGCTTGAGCTAAATCCTACGTTTGAAGACTCTAATGAAGTAATATCGAATGGACAAAACTGGCCAAAGCCAAAAGGAAATCCATTTTTAGCTAGAGATGTGATATATAGAGTTTTTGATATTGCAGATAAATACATTCCGCACTCTGAATTAACTTATCTAATTACTCAATGGCTCAATAGAGAAAAACTAAGAAATTTATCAAAAGTATTGGAAAGACATAACTCACCACTTAGCGAAATAATCGATGCTCTAAAAAGGTATTTCGAACTCGGAGGTTCAAAAGAATTTACATCACTCGAAGAAAGAGTAGGAGTGAGGGTATTCCTTATTTCTCGTTTTTTGTCTGAAAACTTAAGGTATATAAACATAGCTAAAAACTATATTACTCTAATGGCAGTCGAAAATATCTTTGATAGAATTATTGGACCAGCAGAAGGAGCAGGGAAAGTTGGCGGTAAAAGTGCAGGATTAATATTAGCACAAGAAATATTAAAATCTAAGAAAAAAACTAATCCTATATTGAAGGACGTAACTACTCCGCGTTCATGGTTTTTATCTTCTGATGGCTTGTTTGATTATATGAATTATAATGCACTTGATGACTTTGCTTTTTCAAAATATCAAGACCCCGAAGAAATAAAAATTGAATATCCCTTCATGGAGTTTGTATTTAAAAATTCAGTTTTCCCTCCAGATGCTTTGCAAGCACTTCACAAAATACTCGAAGATATTAATGACCGTCCAATTGTTGTTCGTTCTTCTTCAATCTTAGAAGATAGTTTTGAAGCATCATTTACTGGTAAATATAAATCGTTGTTTGTATCAAATGTTGGAACACTAAAAGAAAGACTTTCAGAGCTAACAAATGCAATAGTAGAAGTTTATTCATCAACTTTCAACCCTGATGCAATTGAATATAGAAAACAAAAAGGATTAGTAGATTTTCGCGAAGAAATGGGAATATTAATTCAAGAAGTAGTTGGAAAAAAAATAGGCAAATATTTTATGCCAAGCTTTGCCGGTGTTGCTATGAGTCATAACGAATTTAGATGGTCTCCTCGTATTGAAAGAGAAGATGGAGTAGTGAGATTAGTTGCTGGACTTGGTACAATGGCTGTCGATAGGACAATTAATGACTATCCATTACTCGTATCGCCTAAAAAACCAGACTTCAGACTAAATCAATCACTTGATAAAGCTGTTAGATATTCACAAAAATTTGTTGATGTTATTGACTTAGAAGAAAAGAAATTTAAAACTTTAAAATTTAATGATTTAATAAAAGAAACTAATGGTATCTTCCCAGGAATTGAAGACATAGTTTCATTTCTTAGAGGTAGTACACTCATAAAGCCTATTTCTGAATTTGCTGACTTTACACAAGATGAATTAGTCATCAACTTTGCAAAACTTACTGAAGATAAGGACTTTCTAAATAAAATAAATGAAATTTTAAGTGAACTATCTAAAGCATATAAAAGTCCAGTTGATGTTGAATTTGCTTCTGTAGATAACATCCTTTATATGCTCCAATGCCGTCCACAAAGTCAAGGGGAACATATTGAAAATGTTGTTATCCCAAGTGATACTGATGAGAAAAATAAAATATTCTCAGCAAATCAATACGTAAATAATGCAATTATTGATGACATACAATTTGTAGTTTATGTAAATGCAAAAGGCTACTCGTCCCTTCAAACTGAAGGAGAAATGAAAGAAATAGGAGAGATTGTAAGTAAATTAAATCGAATGTTACCAAAGCGAAAGTTTATTTTAATTGGTCCAGGGCGTTGGGGTTCAAAAGGCGATATTAAACTCGGAGTTCCTATAAATTATTCTGATATAAATAATACATCAATTTTGATAGAAGTAGCAAGAAAAACTGCAGATTATGTACCAGAACTATCTTTCGGAACACATTTTTTCCAAGATTTAGTCGAGGCTAATATTCAGTATTTACCTTTGTATCCTGATGATGATGGTATAATATTTAATAAGAAATTTTTTGAAGATACACCTAATTCTTTGCCAAACTTTATAGACAATATAGATAAGTATTTAGATGTTATAAAGTTAATAGATATTAACTATTACAAACCAAATGGAAAAATGACAATATATATGAATGGAGAAACTTCTGAAGCACTTTCTATAGTATCTTCAATTCAAAAAAAGGAAAGGTAATTGATTAGATATTTTTTACAAAAAAATTATAAAAATAATATTTACGCAAATTTATTAAATACCAATTAATTTAAAACACATTATGTCAAAAACAGATAAAATAATTAATACACAAGAATTTGCTACATTACCTAATGTTGCTACAAGAATTCTTAGGCTTCTTGAAAATCAAGATATAGATTTTAGAGACTTAGCAAAAGTTATAGAATCTGACCCATCTCTAACCTTAAAAATTATTAGAGTTGCAAACTCTCCATTGTATGCCTCACGAGTAGAAATTGAATCAGTAACTCAGGCTATCCAAGGCTTAGGATTAAACAGAGTTGCAAACATAGTTTTAGGTATAAGTATTTTTTCTAATTTCATGATTGGAACAAGTAATGACATGAAAGATATTATTGAAGATTTTTGGTGGCATTCTTCATGCACTTCAATAGTAGCCAAATCATTTGCAAATAAAATGAATTATAATTTTAAAGAAAAAGAATTTATTGGTGGCTTATTACATGATATTGGCAAATTAGCCTTAATTCAATTTAATTTAGAAGACTACAAAAAAGTAAAAGTTTTGGTAGAAAGCGGTGTTAGTTTATTAAAAGCAGAAAAAGAAATATTCGAAGTTGACCACGTAGAAGTTGGTACTAAGATTGCCCAACTATGGCGATTACCACAAGACATAATTGATATTATCCATTACCATTATATTCCTAACGAATGTGTTAACAACAAAGAGTTAGTAGCATTAGTAAGACTTTCTAACCTTTTTTGCGAGATGTGGGGAGCGGGATTTGACGAAGGTATAAAATCACTTGAATTTGAAAATGAAAACTGTTGGTCTATTTTAGTTGGAAATGAAAACAACAAAGACTTTGATATAGAAAAAGCCACATTCGAACTTGAACATGACTTCAAAAAAACTACTCAATTCCTTCAATTAGTAAGGTCTTAACTAACAGTATTTACAATTAATAATCTATATTACTTCAGAAAGATTTTTCATACAGATTTGATTTTCTTCTTCTGTCCCAATACTAATTCGTAAGCAATTTGGGAGACCAAAAGCACCTAATGGGCGAACTATAACACCTCTTTTAAGTAACTCTGAATTTATACGATTGACTTGTTCAGCTGACTCAAATTCAATCATTACAAAATTTGCATAAGATTGAAAGAATTTCAACCCTAATTTTTCTAATTCTTTGTAATAATATTCTAATCCAATTTTATTATTATCCAATGTCTTTATTAAAAAATCAACATCATCAATTGCACCCATTCCGGCTGCTTGTGCCATAATAGATGGTTCAAAAGGTAATTTTATTTTCATTAAAGCTTCAATAATCCTTGGGTTAGAAAACCCATAACCAATTCTAACTCCGGCAATTCCATAAGCCTTAGAAAAAGTTCTTAGACTAATCAAGTTATCATAATCATATTCTAAACCAACAGGATAATCATCTGTTAAATCCGCTGCAAACTCAAAATAAGCTTCATCTAAAATGACTAAGACATCAGAAGGTATCTTATTCATGAAGCTTTCAAATTCATACTTTCTAATTATTGTTCCAGTCGGATTATTAGGATTAGCAATATAAATTCCTTTAGTTTTTTCATCTATCCGAGATAATATCGCATCTAAATCAAATTTATAATCAGAAGTCAATGGCAATTTATGACATGCAACATTATAAGCCTGAGCCAAAACATATACACCTATAAAAGAACCTTCGCAGGTTATAAGTTCATCATTTGGAGAAAAAAATGCTTTAAATATATAATTAATAATTCCTTCAGAACCATTACCTACAATCACATTTTCTTTTTCTGTATCAAAAATCTTAGCAAATTTGTTTCTAATATCTATACATGCTGGCTCTGGATAAAATTCTAAATCATCAAACGATTTAATAATCTCTTCTTTAGCTTTCGTTGATGGCCCTAAAGGATTTTCATTAGAACCTAATTTAACAACTTTTTCTAAGCCATAATCTCTTCTTAATTCTTGAATAGGTTTCCCTGGCTTATATGTTATTAACTCATTTACATGTTGTGGTATTCTTATCATTTTTTATTCTGCTAATTATTAATTATGCAAAATAACTAAGTATTCTCTATTATAAAAATGGAATGGAATAAATATATCAACAGCTTCAATTAGCATTACAATTTTAAAAAATATTTTAGTTAGCTATTCTTAAATCAATCTATCGACTACTATTCCATCTTGTTTAGCATTATATAGCCTACTATTTCCTATTGAAGGGATTAAAAAGTGTTTTTCTATCTTTCCATTCGAGTCATAATACCTATGCCCTACAATACCTTTCTTAAGCAGTGTTGCTATCATTTTTAAAGTATCATCTTTTTCTTCGTCTGTAAATCCTTCAAAAGAAAAATTAAAACCCCTATCTAAATCAAGAAAAGAATCAACTTTGTCTAAGGTTTTATTAATTGAATTTCTTTGATTTTTATCAATTTTATCTTCAAAAAATTTATTCCTTAAATCATTGGTATTTGTATTTATAATATTATTCATAATTTTCTATAACTGTTTGTATATAATAAGACTATCGTCATAAGCCAATCTAATATTTAATTATAAATTGATATTAAGGGTTTATACCTAAAATGTTTACATAAATTATAGATTCACAATAAATCAAATTATATGGTTAATAAAAATTAAATGAATGCTAAAGATTTATTTCTTAAATTCGCATTGATTATTGTATTATTTTCAATTTTCACTATTATTATTTTCAATTAGTATTAACATATTATTAATTAGCATTTTAAAATTATGTCAGAAAAATTATCAATTGTAATTCCAACTTATAATGAAGGAAGAACAGTTCACCGCATTCTTAATAAAGTAAAAGAAGTAAAATTAATTAATGATATTCAAAAAGAGTTGATTATTGTTAACGACTGCTCCAAAGATGACACCGAAGAAGCAATTTTAGAATATATTAATACTAATAATGATTTGAATATTAAGTATTTTAAACATGAAAAAAATAAAGGTAAGGGTGCTGCATTGCATACAGGTATTAAGCATGCAACTGGTGAATATCTTGTTATTCAGGATGCCGACTTAGAATATGACCCAAATGAATACAATGATTTATTGAAGCCTATCATAGATGGTTTCGCTGATGTTGTTTATGGTTCAAGATTTATAGGTGGTAGCCCACATAGAGTTTTATTCTTTTTTCATACTATCGGAAATAAATTACTTACTTTTATGTCTAACTTATTCACAAATATAAATTTGACAGATATGGAAACATGTTATAAATTATTTAGAACAGAAATGATACAGTCATTAAATCTGAAGGAAAACAGATTTGGCTTCGAACCAGAGGTTACTGCAAAGATTTCTAGAATTAATAATGTCAGAATATATGAAGTTGGTATTTCTTACTATGGAAGAACATACGAAGAAGGAAAAAAAATAAATTGGAAAGATGGTTTTAGAGCTATTTACTGTATATTGAAATATAATTTATTTAGTAAATAGGGGAGAGTTGATTTATATATAATTTTACTTAGTATTTAGAAGGTGTATCCATTCAAAATCAGGATTATCAAAAATAAAATAATCAAATGTAGGGTAAAATACAACTAAAGTGTAAACCAAATATAATGTAATTATAGACCCTATTATTATAATAAATAATTTACTTCCATTCCTTCTCATCAAAAACAAATAATACCAAATTCCAAAAGTTGCTAACATTACAATAAAAATATGTTCAAATTCAAATGAAAAATCCATAATTGGTCTAATGCTTTCCTTAGACTTAATATTTTCGGCAAAGACAATTCCTGGCACATACAAATCTTTATAAGCAATTAAATGAAATACACTGTCACTCGGAGTTTTTAATATCAAAGCTGAATGAGAATAATCTCCTTTTAAATCTTTAAAATAATATGTTTTTCTGTCAGCAACATCTACATCAATTACTGGGAAGTACATAGGTTTATTCAAATCATACTGAACTGCCCATTTCCCATTGCTGGATTTTTTTCTTATGATATAATACTCTGTATCATTTCCTATATTATTATCAATTGTAAAGGCTTTTTGAGGTACAGGAAAAACATATTTATAAAGAAACTCTAAATTAACTTGACCAACATTATAAATAAATAATATCCAAAATGGCAGAACTATTAAAAAACGAAAATAATATTCTATAAAATTTCTAGCTTTGATTCTATGCTTTAATAGAATACCTATCCAATAAAAAGAATATACAACTATTGTAAGTAAATAAATAAAATTTATCCAATTTACATAAGAAAGTAAATATTTATATTCTTCCATGAATTCAAACATATTTTTTATCCTATCCTTCTATCTTGTCTTATTATAATCGTATTAATTACTTATCGGCATCATTTCTAAACATTTTAGGAAATTCAAAAAATTTTAGCTTCCCATTTTCTTCATTAAGCTCTTTCCAACTGCTTATTTCAAATTCAATACATACTATTCCGCATGTTGGTATATTATAAAATTGTTCCCCTAAATAATAAGTGGCTAATGAAGAAAAATCAGGATTATGACCAAAAATAATTACAGTATTCCATTTATTATTCCAGTTTAATGCAGTACTTTTCATATAACTATTGCCTGAAGAATATATCTCTTCTTCAAATTGTATCTCTTCATTTGTGATTTTAAGTTGTTCTGCAAATATTTTAGCTGTACTCATCGCCCTAACAGCACTGCTCGAAATAATTTTATCAATTCGTATTTTTTTATCAGTAAATCTCTTCGCCATAAAGTAGCTATCATTTTTACCCCTTTTATTCAAAGTTCTTTCGAAATCAGTTTGGTCAGATTGAGACCAATCAGACTTACCATGCCTATTTAGAATTAATGTTTTCAATGCTTTCCTTTAAATTATTAAACCCAACTAATGAATCTTTTACAATTGAACTATAATTAACAATGAAACTTTCTTTCTTTTTAAACAATTCTTTTTCATTATCTATATTTTCAATTACAGAATTACCTTTTTCATCTTTTCCGAGTTTGAAATATGCCTCTGATAACAATACTTTAATATCTTCTCTTATCCAATCCATTTTAGTTTTGTCTAATATCTGATGCCATGCCTTCTGATTATAATATGTTTTCAAATTACGAATTACATAGAGCGGTCTATTCAATGAATCTTTAACTGATTTATGTATAGCCTTTTCTAATGTTTTGATAACATATTTAGATGTTTTAATATTGCTTGAATCCCCTTTTAATCTAATTTGATTACTCAATTCTGCAATCACACTTTTATCTGTAAAATCATAAGATTTAAATTTAATTTTTAATTTTGGACGAACTAATATTTTAAATAAAGAATCGCTAATTTCAATTTCATTAATCCTAAATTTATCCAATATACCCACAGCCTTTTTTTGATTCAAATTAGTCTCAACCAAAGCCAACAAACCTTCAACCAATATATTTCCAAACACTCCATCAAATTTATGTTGATTTTTTATAATCATTTGCTTAATAAAAGTACCTTGATTATAAGTTCTTTGCCAGTCAGACCCCTTGAAGACTTTTCGAGACCTCAATACTTGTAGAGTATTATGATAATTATCATATCCTAACCATTTCAATATAGCCATTGCTTGACTAAACCCAAATTCTATATAATAATGAATTTTATCAACTTCAGCTATATTTGCTAATTCATTAAGATACGCTTTCCGTCCAAGCATCCCTCTTACATTTGTTAATTTATTCAAATTTGTAGTATCATCTAAACCTGCATCAGCATAAGTATCACGAGGTATTGAAATAATCTCAATTATTTTTTTTTCTGGTAAAATTGATAAAACATGATTCGCATCAGCATGTTTATACCGATGTCCAATTCTCGAATCTACACCAGTTATAGCTATATTAATGCGTTTACCACTATAAATTCGTTTATAAACCCTACCAGCTTTTTCATCTATTTCAAATGGTACTTTAGATTTACTGCTAACTTTTTTAATATAGACAGTCGTATCAAAACTCACTACTTTTTTTCGTAAATATGACTCTGTAAATTTATATTTTGTCTTTATTTTTCCATTACTACTTTTTCTAAAAGGAGAAAAAGCAATTTCTTTTCTGGCTTCGACTGTCTGTTTAAGTTCATCATTGAAATTGTGTGAATACCCCCATACAATTAGTATTGTTGTAGAAACTAAAAATAAAATCAAAGTAGGAATAAATACCGTATGTTTAATTATTTTTTTCAAGTATGAATTTAAATAAATTAATAAAACTATAAAAATTAACTATAAGTTAATAACAATAATGTTGCCAAGATTAATCATAATAGATTACTAAATAATTGAAATATAATACAATTCTATCTATTTATTATTGCCGTTACAGGACATTTCCTTATACCATTAACCATACAATCTCCACCACAAGCCTTAGCATATAACCTCGAAATTGCTGTTGGAAACTTCTTAATAATAGCTTCTTGCAATTCAAATTCGAGACTATTTTTTTCTTCCATTGTACTATCAAATGGCAAAACAACATCTATTTCAATAAAAATATCTTTTCCAGATTGGCGAGTATGAATACTTTTATATTCACACATTTTGTCTAAATGTTCTACTACTATACTCATAATTTCAAAGCCTAATTTATCTGGCAATGTTCTATCTAATAACTGATTCAAAGCATTTTTTGAGCCTTGTAAAGGAGTCTTAAGTGCATAGCCCATAAGTACTACTGCCGTAATAGAATCAACAATTCTTGCCAAATTATTATAATCGAAGTATGACAACACAACTCCAAGTATCAAATTACATATAATTCCTAATTCAATATAAGAGTCCATTTTCCATATATTCGAATCGTATTCGAGCATCGGTATGTTATACTTTATAGATGCTTTTTTTTCATATCTATGTAAAAAATTCATAATAAAAAAAGATATTACCGAATATGAAATTAAAATATAATAGTTACCACTTACTGTTTCTCCTTGACCAAAACTGCTAATTGCCTCATATAATGTATAAGCAGAAACAATAAAAAATAGACCAGAACTTGCTAATGTAGATAAACTTTCATACTTCCCATATCCATAATTATAAACGTAATCAGGAGATTTAATCGAATGTTTAACTGCTGTTATAAGTAAAAGTGAATTGAGCACATCAACACCAGCTATCAACCCATTAATCTGTACAGCCAAAGAACCTTCCATTATACCAAGAAGAATTCCAAATATAGCAAAAAATAAAGAAGCAATAAATGAAACCCTCGTAACAAATACAGGTGTATCTTTTTTAAACCAGGAGCTTAATAAAGTAAAAAAATTATATTTCTGTTTATACATGCTATTAATTTTAAGTAGAGCTTAATTTCTAAAACAAATATAAGGAATATCAATGTCTTTTATTTTGATTTTTTCTAAGTTCTTTTTTACTTTTGATAATATTAGTATATTATTACTTGAAATTATGTTTAATATTAAAACATTGTAGAATAATTTATTTTTTTTAATTTAGGCATTCATTTTGATATGATTAATAAAGATATATTTCAAAATACATTGAATTTATGATAAAAAAAGTAAAAAAGTGGTTTCAAGAATCTGATACATTCGAAATTGTAGCTATTATTTTTATACTGTTCGGTATAATTGTTATTGGTTTTGCAATTTATTGGGGAGCATTCTTAAATCATATTACTTTAGCTGGTGAATCTAATCCAATTACTAATTTTAGTGAATTTATTGGTGGTATTGTCGGTTCATTCTGGTCTTTAGCAGGGGTATTACTTTTTTATGCTTCACTTACTAGCCAAAAGCATGACTTAGAAGCACAAAAAGACCTATTAGTAAAACAAATTGATGAAATCGTTGCACAAACAAAAGAATCAAGAATTCAAAATGAAATGTTAAAAGAACAGAAAAATGAAGAAACATTTTTCCAGTTATTAAAATTTCACAATGAAATCCTTCAAAATATTGCTATTGAAACCTCAGAAATGGATTTTGCTACAGGAAATTCAGTCCTTAAAACTATAAGTGGTAGAAAATCTTTCGTTGAATATTATGATATTTATAAAAGATTTTTCCAAGAAGCTTCTGAAACAATTAGTGGTACGAGTCATGAAAATTTAAAAAAATTATTTGACAAATCTTTCAAATCATTCTTTGTAGAATATCAAGCAGATTTGGGACATTATTTTAGAAACTTATTTAACGTATTATTATTTGTGGATAATCTAAAAGAAAGCGTTCAGCCTTTTTATTTATCACTAATTAAATCACAACTTTCAAATTTTGAATTGGCTCTTCTACTTTTCCACTGTCTAACAAGCGAAAATTCGGATTTTAAAAAATTAGTAGAAAAAAATGCTCTATTATCTACTGTTCCACAAGATGAAGTTACTACTATGGCACACGTTTTATACGAACCTGATGCATTTGGTGATGATGGCTTTGGAAGTAATAATTATGAAGACGAACTTGACACAGTGCAAAATTCTACTGATAATTCAAGCTTAGAAAAGGACTTAGAAGCAACAAGTTCATTTTTAGATAAAATAGGTGGGTTTTCAGAAGAATTAAACAAAGATAATAAGGATATTTCTGGGATTGGCTCTATCGAAGATATAATGTCAAAACTCGATAATATCACAGTTGAAGAAAAAAACAAAGATATTGAATTAAACCCAAATGAATTTGATATTAATTTAACTGACGATTCGGATAATATTTTAGAAAATGAATTTGGCATAATCAATGAAGATGAAATTTACATTGATATAATTGATAATGATGAAACTGATAATGATAATGAAAATAAATTAAATATTGACATTGACCAATTAGAAGAATTAACTGACGAAATAGGTGAAGATGGTGAAAAATATGAAAACGAGTTCTTAAATACTTTAAAAGATAATTTTAACCCTGAAGAAATAGACGCTTCACTTCCAAAGAAAAATACTAATGATATTCAATTAGAATCAATAAATCCAGACTTATTCAACGAAGAAGAGACACCAGTCATAGATAAGATGTCTTTTACCGACATAAAATCAAAATTAGATGGAGAATTTGAATCTGACGATACTGATAAAATATTTTTGAAAGAAGACATTGTAGAAAAAAATAAAAACTCTAACCTTGATTTGATTTTTGATAATAAAGATAATAATGATTCAAATAATGAAGAAGAAGACGAATTTTCATTTACAAACTTAAAAGAAAAATTAGATTCTGATTTCGAATCAAGCGACAATACTTTGCTAAATAAATCAATTAGCATAATCGAAGATGAAGATTCTGATGAAACTAATGAGAGCAGTGATAATCTAATTGTTGATGATTCTGGCTTTTCTTTAGATAGCCTTTACGATGATGAATTTATTGTCGATAAAGATGATACTGACCAAGAGTTAAGTGTTAAAAACGAAATAGAAAAAAAATTAGAAACCGATAATATCAAAATAATTATAGAAAATGATGATTATAATGAAGATAATAAAAACCAAGCAAGCGACCAAAATGAAGAATTAAGTGATGATTTCCATTTAGAAGATTTATATAATTCAGAAGAAGATGATATTATTGAGATAGAGGACAACAGTGAAGAACCTATTCAAGATATCGATATAATCAACGATAAACACAGTAATAATGACTCTTCAAAAATAGAAATAGAAAATGAAATTACCGAACCAAAAGCAAATAAAACCATTGATATAAGTACTGAAACCACAGCAAATAAGAAAAAAAAGATAATTATCAAACGAAATAATAAAAATGATGATAATTCCACAAATAAACCAAAAGGAAATGGATTATTATCGGGACTAAAATAAATTGTTGAATGAAAAAGTTATTTTTTAGAATAAAGTTTTATTATATTGTAGAATTAATTATGTTAATGAAAAAAATATAATTTATTTAGAAAGAATTTTAAAATGGCAATAATAGACGCATTAAAGAAAAATCAAGATTTAGCCTCCTTACCGCATATAGCAAGTAAGGTGTTAAAAATGATACAAGCAAAAAATGCTGAATTAAAAGAAATTGCCAAAGTAATTGAATCAGACCCAATTTTAACTATGAAACTTCTTAGAGTTGCAAATTCTCCTATTTTTGCTACTAGAAGTGAGATTCGTTCTATCCAACATGCTTTAATGTTGCTTGGTATGAAACGTATTTCAAATATTGTTCTAAGCGTTTCAATTTACTCAAAGTTTTTTATGGGAGCTCATAAAAATGCCGCTATATTAATGGAGAGATTCTTTAAACATTCTTACTTAACTGCCGCAACTGCAAAAACCCTCTCATTGACCCTAAGAAGACAATTTGATGACAATGAATTTGTTGGTGGATTATTGCATGACATTGGCAAAATGGCTATGCTCCAAGTTCATCCAAAAGAGTATTCATTAGTAAGACAATTAATTGACCAAAAAAACTTAAATGAGCTTTCTGCCGAAAAAGAAGTGTTTGGCGAAAATCACGTAGAAATTGGATTGCAAATAGCTGCTCTTTGGAAACTCCCATCTGAAATACATAGAATTATTGCATTTTATAAATTTCCTAATCAAAATGATGCACAAAAAGATTTAGTAGGTATTGTAAGTTTTGCAGATGTTTACGCAAAAGTTAGAGTAGATATGGACGAAGATGAAGCTGAAAATTTCAATTTCTCTAAAATAGAGTCCTGGAAGGTACTTTGCGAAGAAATACCCGAATTAAAAAAAATCAATACTAATAAATTAACAAAACACTTAGATAAATCTTTGAAGATAAACCCAGAAACATTAAATTTATTTACAAAATAATGATTCTTCAAATTTATCAATTTAATTTAATTATAATAAAATGAAAGACGAAACTAATCAAGAATTTAAAGTTGAAGACAGGATTTGCTTCGAGGAAAAGAAAGAAGGTTTTCCTATTTTTTCTATTAGAGAAGTGAAATTAAACAGCGATGATGAGCCTATTGAAATCTCTGACATTGGTATATCATTAGAAGGTAATAGTTTAGATGAAATCAGAAAAGACCTCGACCATTTAAAAGATATCGTAGATAAACCAATAATTAATTTGAATGAGTTTTTTAGAAATCATTGATTTTAATTTTCTGATAAAGTATTCAATATATAACTCAAATGCCATTCCTTTGCAGCATCTTCTGATGAGTGTTCTATAAATGCCTCCCCATCATCATCTAATATCCGAGTTTCAAATATTATTTCATTATTTATCCAATATGCTAACGTAGAAATTGAATGTCCACCAATTTGGAATGGGTTTAACCCGAATGTTAGGAGTTTTGGTTCTTTAATCATAAAATTTTTATACTTTTTTATTTTTAAAACTATTTAGAGTTTCGGCTATTTTTCTATAAACTTTATAATTTTGTTAATAATTTCTCTCCAAAATAATATTCAATTAATTTCATGCTTTTTCGTTAATACCCAACTTAATCTTTTATATTTATTGAAATCCTTTTTAATGAACGTTTCTTTTTACAACTTAGGCTGCAAAGTAAATCTTGCCGATATTTCTCGAATAGGTAAACAATTTCAAGATTTAGGGCATAATATTGTTGATTTTGATAATCAAGCAGACGTTGTACTCATAAATACCTGTACTGTTACTCATAGAGCAGATGCAGATTGTAGAAAAATTGCTCGAAGAGCTTTAAAAAAGTCTCCAAATGCTTTTGTTGGTGTTCTAGGCTGCTTTGCTCAACTTCAACCAGATGAAATTATTAAAATTGAAGGTGTTGATGCTGTTTTTGGACAAAGTGAAAAATTTAAAATTCCTGAACTTATACCTGATTTTAAGAAAAATGATACTCCTCAAATTTTAGTATCTGAGTTAGATGATATTCCTTTCCACACATCTGCAGTTTCAGACAACACTGGAAAAACAAGAGCTGTCTTTAAAATCCAAGACGGATGTGAATATAACTGTACATTTTGCACCATACCAAAAGCTCGTGGTGGATTTCGTTCAATGAATTTTGAGGAATTAGAGCAGAATTTATTAAATTTTGAAAAACAAAATTTCAAAGAAGTTGTATTTTCTGGTATCAACTTAGGTGAATATAAATCAGAAGAAAATCATAACTTTTATGATATACTCAAAAAAACAGTTTCTTATGATTTGGATATAAGATATCGAATTTCATCTATCGAACCAAATTTATTAAAAGATAATATTATTGATTTAGTCGCAAATTCTGATGCTATGTGTAAACATTTTCATATTCCTTTGCAAAGTGGAAGTCAAGAAATATTGATGAAAATGAAAAGAAGATATAGAACAAAAAACTATGAAAAACTCATTTATAAGATAAAAGACCAAATGCCAGATGCTTGTATCGGAGCAGATGTAATTGTAGGGTTTCCATGCGAATCCGATGAAAAATTTGAAGAAACATATAATTTTATCAAATCACTCCCAATTTCATATTTACACGTTTTTACCTACTCCGAAAGACCTAATACAATCGCATTAAATATAAAAGAAATTGTTCCCCATAATATTAGAAAAGAACGAACCAGAAGACTTAGAGAACTTTCCACATTGAAATTAAAAGAATTTTATCAATCTCAAATTAATACCATCAAATCAGTCATACCTGAAACCTATGTCGAATCCTCAGGTCTATGGAAAGGGTGGACCGAAAATTATGTAAATGTAATTTTTAAAGCTCCAGAAAATCTACCTAAAAATCAAACTAAAGTCAGATTGATTAGTGAAAATAATGAACATATCCTCGCAGAATTAATATAAAGTAATTAGATATATAAAATTTAATTTTTACAATATTTTTCTAAATATCCATCTGCATTTACGTCGTTTAACTCTTTTGCTTTCTTCCAATTTTCGCATGCTTTTTCAGTATTTTGTTGATTAAAATATATCACCCCTATATTTATATAAACATAAGACATATCGCTATTTAATTCCAATGCCTTATTAAAACTATTTAAAGCTTGATCCACATTTTTATCTTGCATGTTTATAACACCCAAATTATAATAAACATCTGGATTTTTATCATTTATATCGAGATATTTTAATAATACATCTTTTGCTTTATTAAATTTTCTCAAATTTAAAAGTGCATTTGATTTATTAAACAAAGCATCCTCAGACTGTGGCTCAAATTCTAAAACTTTATCATAATCTGAAATAGCCTCTTCATACTTTTTGCTGTTCAAATAAAATGTACCTCTATTATAATAATTCAAATAATTTGGGTCAGTATTATTAATCACTTTGCTTAAATCTCCGATAGCCAAATCATACTTATTTTGAATCCCATATATTTGACCTCTAATATTGTATGCCTCATAAAAAGATGGATCAATCTTAATAGCTTCTTGTACATATTTCATTGAATTAGTATAATCATTAAGCCTAAAATAAATTTGTGAGCAATTGAATATAGCTGTAAAATTTTCTGGATTCAGCGAAATAATCTTTTCAAAATCACCAAGTGCCTTCGAGAAATTATTTTGTTCAAGATACAATAAAGCACGGTTATTGTAAACTTCTTCATTCTTTTTATCAATTTCGATTACTTTTTCATAATTCAAATATGCTTTGCCATATTCTTTGAGTAGCCCATAATTTCTCGCTAAATTAAAATATACATGTATTTCATTCTTGTTAAATTTTAATACATTTTCTAAATCTTCTATTGCATCTTCATATTTACCTAATTCAGTTAATACAAGAGACCTGTTCGTATAATAATTTAATAAATTCCCTTGCGATTCTGATTCAGATAAAAAATCAATTAAAAATTTATAATGTTCCAAATCATTATCATTATTTTCTCCTTCTATATTAAAAGCTGCCTTTGTTGATGCCTCTTGTAATTCAATTGCATCATCTTCTTCCAATTCAATAGCAATATTGTAATGCTCTATTGCTCTGTCATATAATTTTTGCTTAAAATATATATATGCTAATTTGTTATTTGCATTAGAATTTAACTCTTCTAATTCTATTGATTTACTGTAATCTAAAATTGCCTTATCAAATTGCTCGTTATAATTATAAATATCACCACGAGAATTATACAATAAATAATTATCAGGAGCATTCTTTATAAATGAATTAATTTCATTTAATGCTTTTTCCAATTCACCTAATTCACCAAAATATTCAGCTCTTTGAATTTTAAAAAAAGCATTTTTAGGGTTTAATTCTATTGCTCGATTATAGTTTTTCAACGCTCTTTCTTTATTCTCTAAATTCCTATATGCAGTAGCTCTTATTAAATAAGCCAAAGCGTAACCTTCGTCAATATTTATTGCTCTACTCGAAAAAACTATAACGTTTTCATAATCCCTTTTGCTTTCGTAAACTTGAGCTTTTACATAATAAAACTCACTAACTAATGGGTCATTTTCGATGGCTCTGTCTATATATTCTAAAGCCTTTTTAAATTCATTTTTTCTATAATAATATGTACTCAATGCAGATAAAACATAGGAATAATTTGGGTCGATTTCTAAAATCCTATTATAATCTGATAATGCCTTTTCATCTTCTTTTAAAAATAGATATAAGCCACCTCGTTGCAATAACAATTCAACATCTTTATTATTAAACTCTAAATTTTTATTAATTAACTCTATTTGTTTCTCAATATCAAATCCATTTAAGTACCCACTTGATATTACTACTATTATAACTATATTTCGTATAAATACTAATGTATCTTTCATTTTAGATTACTCAATTATTTTCTTTCAAAAGTGTAACGATTAATCCACAATATAGTATTTTATTGATAATACTTTTCAAAATAATAATTATTTTTAAAATAAATTATTAACAATTTAAAAGATAACTATTATATATAAATAACATTTATTAACTTAGAGCTTTAAGAGAAAAAACTTATTTATATAAGATTAATTAAATGACTACTACTATGAAATATTTTATTTTTATCTGCTCGATTTTTGTATTTTCATATCTAAATGCACAAAATCATTATATGATACCAGATATTGGTACACCGGGTATGAATACCTATATAGAAATAATTGCTCCACATGACCAAAAAAATTATTTTGGTGCTGACGGCTTATATCTAAATACTACTACAAGTACCGAAAGACTTACTGTAACAGCCGGTTGGGAGGACTTAGTTATAATTTCCCCTTTTGTTGTCAGTTGGGAAGGCAGAATGATTTCCGCACAAATATTTGTATCGCCTCAACTTGAAGCTAAACATTGGGACTGGGAACAAAATGTTGATGCAGTTATGATTTCTTACTCCAGTTCAACTATTAACTACGATATTGACCAATTTTACATAGTAAAACCATTCCCATTCGGCGACCAATCATCTAACAACGAAAAAGTTATAGGCGAAAAAACAAGTCAACTCGGTAAACGTTCTCCAAGAGGAGCAATGATTGTAGATGAAATGATACTTGGTGATTTGGAATATAAAGTCTCAACTGATGATTGCGACCCTAATACTCCTGGAAATCAAGGTTATCTTCCATTTATATTACTATCCAAAGGAAATGTACAAGGTAGTGGTAGCAACACAGAAATAAATGTATCAGCAAATGGACGTGAAGGCGGACCAGGTGGCGGTGGAGGTGCAGGTAAATGGGTAGATTTTTTAGGAGGTGGTCAAACAGATGGTGGAAATGGTTTTTCTGGAGGAGGTCCCGGAGGTAAAAATACTCCACCTGGTAGAGAAACACCAGGCGAAGGTTCAGGCTCAATAAATGTTGATGCAACAACAGGCGGATCAAGCATAAATGGTGTTAATGGTGGAAACTCATCTATAGCTTATGAGTCAGCTGGTGGTGGAACAGGTCATCCATTTGGCAAATCTGCAAATGGAGCTAACACAGGTCCTAATTGTACCTCGTGTTTTGGTGAATATGGAGCCGGTGCAGGAGTATCTGATAATCTAATGGGTGGAGGTGCAGGATATGGTTCAGATGCTTCTGGTGGAGCTTCATCAAGCAGAGGATTTTTACATGGGAATAAAATGGGAATACCATTTGCTGGTGGTTCAGGTGCTGGAGGAGGGAATCCAAATGGTTTTATAAATACCTCTGGAGGAGCCGGCGGTGGTGGTGGCGGTGCTATAAGAATATTTGCAAATAAAATTAGTGAACTAACTATAAATTCTAATGGCGGAAATGGTGAAAATGTTTCAGGCACTGCAGATGGCGGTGGCGGCTCAGGTGGTATGATAGAAATTGGTTCAAAAGAAGTTATATCGAATGTAAGTTTGAGTGTTGATGGTGGTAAAACTGGTGGTACAATGACTGGTGGCTATGGAAGAATGCGATACGATGTTAATCCAAGTTCATTACCAAATGTACCTGTTGGAGCTTTTACTCAGTTTAACGGAATAATTACAGACAATAGCTCATCAGTTACTAAACTCTATTCTCTCAACGGTACATTTGCAAATTCACTTCCGCATGTTTATTTGAAATCAAAAAATATGGAATGGACTAAGCTATCAAATGTAGCGGAAGCAGGACAAAACTGGTCTGTCGATTTAGATATGTCAAACGGTGATGAAGAGTTCTATTTAATGGCAATAGAGCCAGCCACCGAAGTCATAGAAGAATATAAATCCGTACCTCAATTTGTATTTTCACAGGCTGCAGCAAACATATTCACAATTGTTCAAAATGTAGATTATGACGATATTTCAGAAAGAAATTTGATAAAACCTTCGTGTGGAAACGATTATGTTTATGATACACTCGAACTTACTTCTACAGGAACAGAAGATTTAATTGCAGAATTTGATAATGCTACATGGGAATTTAATGATTTTAATGATAGGGGATACGAGCTTTTTGAACCAACCGACAGAGAAACAATTACTCCAAACCAAAATATTGATGTAATAGTTCGTTTTCAAAAACAAGTTGGTCAATTAGGCACAGTATTTAACAACAATCTTATTATTCCCAATAATGCAAATGACCCAAGTAAAGACCCATTAACTATAAGCTATACAACAAACGAAAGTGATGCAATTAAAATTTCTTTCTATGAAACTGATGATATTGGATTTACGACTCCTTTAGATGTTCTTGATTTAGGTGACTATTGCATACCCGGTACTGATGAATTCATTCAAAAATCTTTTGTCATGGTAAATGAATCTTCCTACGAAATAAATGTAGATTCTTACAATACTTCTACAACTTCATCAACTATGACTATGGACAATAGCACACCCTTGGGTATAGATCCAAGCAACAACTCAAGACTAATTGATATTTATTATAAATCTATAGATGACACCGAAGAAATTGAATTTAGCAACGTTACATTTGATTTAAGAGAATGCCCTGGAGTCCCGTTTGAAAAATCAGTTAGAGTTAATAAATTTGATTTCCATTTTAAAAAAGTATCAAGTATTCAAGATTTTGGTAAGGTTCAAGTTGGCACTACAAAAAATTTAGTAATTGAATACAGAAACGATGGTGATAGACCAATTAGTATTGTAAATAATGGTATTAGACTCCAAAATAGTACTGATTTCCAGATTTTAGACATTCAACCACCTTTGCCTGTAGTTCTAAATAAAAATGATAATATTGTTATTACAGTTGAATTTGCACCAACTGAAGCAAAAATTTATAAACAACCAAAACTCAAATTTGAAGTTCAAATAATTGATGAGATAAACGGTTGTGAACAAAATAACTTCTTCAGTATTGATGCCGAAGGTGTAGATTCTCAAATATTCTATGATAACCCTACTGATTATGGGACATTTCTACTTTGTGAAGGAGGAAGTAGCCAAACATTCACATTATTTAACTCTAATAATGCAACTTCAGACCTGAATATAAGTCCATCTCAACCAACAATTACTGGCGATAACGTATTTTTCTCATTAGATAACCCCAATCAACATACAGGAACAGCAATACCACCAGGAGAAAAAGTTGAATATGATGTTTATTTAGATATTGGAAATAATGGCATAGGAAAAAAATCTGCTACTCTAACTATTCCAACTGACTTTGAAGACGTAGTAGTTGAACTATTAGCCGAAGTAGAAGATTTGAAAATAAGCTCCAACCCAACTGTAGTTGATTTTGGTGATATTCCAATTAAAATTAAACAAGCTCAAAAAACTGTTACTTTAAATAATAATAGCAATTATTTTGATTGGAGTTTGATTACTCTTAGCTCAGCTGACCCATTTGACTATGATAAACCATTAAGAAATGATTTATTATTAACTAATACATCTTCCACAATAGGAGTAGGACTAACTCTCGATACACCTGGTCCATTTAGTGGTACAGTCTCATGTGCTTTCAGAGAAAATGGAGATATTAATTGTACAAGAACATTCAGCTTACCTGTTATTGCTAATGGAGTTTTAGCTGAGACAACAATTTCTCCTTTAGCAAGTACAATTGACTATGGTATTTTTAATAAATGTGAAGCCTATGACATGGCAGGGCAACAAATAATGATTGAAAACTCAAGTCTGACTAACATAACTAGTACAACATTTATGGGTGCGACTATTTCAGGAACAGACGCAAATCTATTTAATATTATTGATAACAATATTGTCAAACTAGGGCAAAATGCAGTAAAAACTCTTAATATCCAATTTAACAAAGACCAAAATGAATTAACTTATGGTAGAAAAAACGCTACTGTAAATATCGATGTAATGGAAAATGGAAACATAGTAAAATACACTAAATACTTGACTGCTGAAGTAGCAAAAGGCTTAGTATCACTTAATCCAACTATAGATTTTGGACAAGTAGTAATTAGTTTATCATCAGAAAATTCAGCTTCTTTTTCTAATACATTTTCTTGGAATATTTCTGCGGCAGATATTGGTGATGCTATTAGCTTCCCTACAATATTTAATGCAAATGATAATTTCGATTTCCAATTAATACCTAATGGGTCAGAACCAACCTTAAGCCTAAGTTTCACTCCAATGGCAGAACAAATTTATAATGACCAAATAATAATTCCATACCAAATAAATAATATTTGCGACGAAGAATTAACCTTAGACTTAGTCGGCGAAGGAATTGCTGGCTCATCAATAGCCCTTCATATACCTGACCAATTATTAGACCCACGAAATAACTTTGATTCAATACCTATTATGGGACAAATAACTAATGGAATTGAACTAAATGATATTAAAATCAATTTGGAACTTACTTTAAATAAAAATTCGTTTTTACCTAATTCTGTGTCCAATGGAAATATTACAAAACATGAAATAACAGGAGATAATCTAAAACTATTTATCAGTTTAGACGGTGTAAATGTAGGCACAGAAGAATCCTCAATTTCGAGTATTCATGGTACTACATTATTAGGAAATACAAAAATCTCAGATATTATTGTAGAAAACGTAGAGGTAACACCACTTGGACTCGTTTCACAAACAAATCTACCACTTGATAATGCAAAACTCGAATTAGTTATATGTTCTTTGGGTGGAGATAGACTCATTGAAGCTAATGACCCTATCAAATTAGATCTACCTTCTCAAATTATTAACACTAATTCAATAATTAACGTTAATGTATTGGAATCAGGTACACATAAATTAAGTTTAATAGACATATTAGGTAATAAAATTGAATTAAAAGAATGGAAACACTCAATTAATTCTTCTACTATTTATACTCAACTCTTAGATGTAAATAATCTTAATTCAGGAGTTTATATGCTTCATTTGGAAACGCCTAATAGAACAAAACAACTCAAATTTATTATAAATAAGTAATTATACTAAAATTCAAAAATTAGATTTAAAATGAAAAACATATTATTTAAAACAGGGTTCATATTCACTTTATTTTTAATTTCATTCGCACTGAGAGCAGATGAAACAGAAAAACCAATAATACATTTTGGAATTAATGGTGGATTTAATCTAAATTATCATTTAGCAGATTTTAAAAATTTACCAAGTACTCCATCATGTTGCCCAAAATTTGAATCAACATTTTATCCCGCTTATAATGGTGGTATTTTTACTGAAATCCCTTTAAATGATAAGTATGATATAGGTTTCTCTGCTAATTTCAACATTATACCATTCGAATTTATTAAAGAAGAAAATATTGGAAATACTGCTGTAATCGGAGTAAACGGCACTTCAGTACCAGAAAAAATTTACACAGAACATAAAATCGACGGCTCAATAAATACAATTTCTTTAGAAGCCTATGGCAACTACTATTTAAATAAAAATCTACGTCTTAGTCTCGGTTTAATACCTTCTTATATTATTACGAATACGTTCAATCAAAAAGAATTAATCTTAAGACCAAATAATGTAGTTTTTTCAGATAATAATAGTCTTGCCAGAAATGAACAAAACGATGCAGAGATAAACGAAATAAATAAGTTTCAATTTGCTTCTTCCGTAGGTATTTCTTATGTTTTCCAGCAAAGTAAAAATTTTTCTATCATCCCACATTTTAAATACAAACATTCATTCACAAATATTGCGACAGATGATTGGACTATAATAGGAGGAGAGTTAGGGCTGTCATTAAGATACTCAATTTATCCGTCCAAAGAACTCCCAATTATCAGAGATACTATATATAATATAGACACAACAGATATATTTGTATTTCATATAGATGAACCGCAAACTAGACTAATTGACTCAGCCTTCAATCATAAAGTACAAGAATTTGAAGATAGAATAGAAGAAACTTATACTATTTCAAAACAATATGAAAACCAAATACTAAAAGATGCCAAAATTCATTTGAGTTTAAAATTAACTGGGATTGATAGCGACGGAACAATAATGGAAATACCAACAATCATTATAGAAGAGACTGAATATGGAGAAGGATTCCCAATAATTCCTTACGTTTACTTTGAAGATAATCAATCCGATTTGGCTAATTCAAATCAAACTTTATTAAGCAATAATCAAATCAGTAGTTTTAATCCAGAAAAACTCCCATGGGATGCCTATCAAATTAATGATAATACTTTAAACATACTCGCTCAACGTATTCAGCAAACAAACGCAAGAGTTTCAATCAATGGATATTATACTTTATCCGAAACAAAATCCGTAGCAATGGATAGAGCAAATTCAGTTATAAATTATTTTGTAGATGTTTGGGGAATAAATAAAAATAGGTTTAAAATAAATACCAAAAAACAAAAAATCACTTCTTCAAAATCAAGTGAACCAGCACTAAAAGCCGAATACCAAAGAGTTGAAATAATGTCTGATGATTTATCGTTAATCAAACCATTAGTATTAAAAAATATAAAGAAAACATCAAATCCACCTAAAATTAAAATTGATGGAAGTATTTATGCCGAAACTGGGCTAAAAGATTGGAAATTAAATATCAATCAAGATGGTAATCCTTTCAGGTATTACAACGGTTCTGATACTTCTTTTTCAAAAGAATGGTTTGTAACCAAAGAACCAGTCCCAGAATTAGAAAAACCGATTTCTGTTGTTCTCACCGCAAATGACAATACTAATAACAGCAGAACTAAAGAAGAGAAAATACAGATAGAACAATTAACATTAAAGAAAAAGCGAGTAATACTTAAAGATGATAAAATTATTGAAAAGTATTCATTAATAGTATTTGATTATAATAAATCTACATTAAATGATATTCAAACTTCAGTTATTAAAGATATTAGAAAAAATATTAAGCCAAATTCATTTGTTACAATCGAAGGCTACGCAGATGCTTCTGGTAGCGAAGAATACAATAAACTATTAGCTCACAGAAGAACAATTTCAGTTAAAAAAGCCTTAGATAAAAAGACTGCTGGCTATAAATTAGTGCCTTATGGCTCAAGCGTTCAATTGTTTGATAATTCAACACCAAAGGGAAGAGCTTTAAACAGAACAGTAATTGTTACCATCGAAACTCCAGTCAATGAATAATTATTATAATTCTATATTGAGAATAGTATTAAAAATAAAAAGTTAATCATTAAGAATAAAAAGCAAATAAAAAATGAAAGTATTATTATTATCAACATCAACAGTTTATGGAAAGCCTTATTTAGAATATTGCACAGAATTATTAAAAGACTATTTCTCTGGTATTAAAAACTTATTATTCGTACCTTATGCTCGCCCAGGTGGTATAAACCACGAAGAATATACCAAAGTAGCATCAGATAGATTTTTAAAATTAGGGATAGAAACTAAAGGGATGCATGAATTTGAATCTCCACAAAAAGCTGTCCAAGATGCTGAAGCAATGTTCATAGGTGGTGGAAACACATTTCTTCTGCTCAATCAATTATATAAAAATGATTTGATTTATACAATCAGAGATGCTGTAAAATATGGTATGCAATATATGGGTACAAGTGCAGGCTCAAACGTAGCCGGACTAACTATTAATAATACCAACGATATGCCTATTATTTATCCACCAAGTTTTAATTCTCTTGGTTTATTACCATTCAATCTAAATCCTCATTATTTAGACCCTGACCCAAACTCTAAACACAAAGGGGAAACAAGAGAAACACGAATAAAAGAATTTCATAAACAAGAACAAAATTCTCAAACTATAGTAGGGCTCAGAGAAGGTTCTGGATTATTATTAAACAATGATAATTTATCTTTAACAGGTAACCTTAATGCTCGAATATTTGAACAAAATAATGACCCTTACGAACTATCAACAAATGATGACTTCAATTTTTTATTAAAGTAAAATTATGAAATTACCTACTTTAAAAGATATTCAACAAGCTCATAAAAACATTGATACTTACATAAATCATACCCCAATTCAAGTCTCTGGTATGTTGAATAAAATGTTTAACACATCTTTGTTTTTCAAATGTGAAAATTTTCAAAAAGTAGGAGCATTTAAATATCGTGGTGCTACTAACGCAGTTTTAAATTTAACTGAAACAGAAAGGAAAAATGGAGTAGCTACTCACTCATCTGGCAACCACGCTCAAGCTCTTGCCCTATCCGCTAAAATGCAAGGAATAAAAGCCCATATAGTAATGCCAAGTAATTCTCCGAAAGTAAAAAGTAACGCAGTGAAATATTATGGAGCAGAAATTACTTTTTGCGAACCTACACTAGAAGCAAGGGCAAACACATTAAATAATATAGTAAACAAAACTAATGCAAAAGTTATTCATCCATACGAAAATTTCAATGTTATATGCGGACAAGGAACAGCAGTTTTAGAATTAATCAATGGAATCGAACATCTTGATATTATCATTACACCAGTAGGAGGTGGGGGACTACTGTCCGGAACTGCTGTTGCAGCCAAAGAAATAAATCCAGATATTATTATTTACGGAGCTGAACCAGAAGGTGCTGATGATGCTTATCGTTCATTTCATTCAAATAAACTAATACCATCTATTAATCCAAATACTTTCTGTGATGGACTTTTAACTTCTTTAGGAGAAATCAATTATACAATAATAAAAAAATATGTTAATGAAATATTAACAGTTTCAGACGAAGAAATTATAACAGCAATGAAACTAATTTGGGAACGTATGAAAATAATAGTAGAACCCTCATCAGCAACAGTTTTAGCTTCTGTTATTAAATACAATTCACTATTTAAAAATAAAAAAGTAGGACTTATACTATCAGGTGGAAATGTAGATTTAGATAATTTACCTTGGTAAAATTTCAACTATTATTAATTCCAATTATTTAGACCTAAACTTATCTTCGTCATTATAAAAAATAAAATTAAATGAAGTCAGCGAGCCATAAGACTTTGTTATATAATGTTGAAATTTGATTTTTTCAGCCTCAGATAAAGTTTTATTTGAATTTATTTGTTGCTCCAAAACTCTTAAATTATCTCTAACCATTATTATTTTATGCAATAATTTCTCAATTGGAAAATCTTGTTCTTTAGTACTCGAATCCCCTGGAATAATTTTAATCGTTCCTCTATCCCATTTATGAGCCATATCAGCATTATATTCTGATTCAAATTCTTCTTTGATAAATCGAGCCATCGCTCTTAATTCATTCGGTTCCATTTTAATTCCTAATTATATTTTTCAATAATAAATATCAAATTTTCCATTCACCTTTTTCAGGGTGATGTAATGTTAAATTCATATCTCCAGGCTTTGCAGTAACAGTTCTCGAAATATTACCACCAATTTCTTGTGATAATAGCTTAATCCCGTGCTTCATTAATTGTGCAGTTACAGCTAATCCATTCCTTTCGCCAACAGCAAAATGATTTCCAACATCAACCGAAGTTTTAGCACCACCAGCTATTTTAGCAAATATTTTATCTTTGGTGCAACCTAATGCCAACATTTCTTTTAATATTACAGTCAATGCCGTATCTGCAAAATACCCAGGTTTCATTTTTGATTTTTCTTCATCAGTTGTTGAAGTGGGTAACACTACGTGAGACATTGCAACAACTCCTCTTGATGGACAAAATAACGTCAATCCAACGCATGAACCAAGTGCATATATTTTCAATTCTTTAGCTTTATCATTTGTTACTTTATACGCCCCCATGCCTAATATAACTTTATTTGATTTTGCTGCTTTATTTAAAAAAGCAGACTTTGGAATTTCAATAGGCTTAATTAAAGGTTTATCTGCTCGTTTTAAGTATGAAACATCTTTACTTGCAACGATTTTAATTTTTACCCATAACTGTTGAATTAATTTATTAAGTCCCATCGGTCCGCCAGATGGTTTAGGTAAAAAATCTACAGCACCAGCTTCGAATGCGTCAACAGTAATTTGAGAATCTCTATGTGCAATGGAACTTAAAATTATAGTAGGTACTGGATTGGCAGGCATCTGCTTCCTTAAAAACTGCAATCCATTCATTACAGGCATTTCCATATCTAATACGACTACATCTGGTTTTAATTTTTCTACTTTGTCTAATGCTATTGCTCCATTTGTAGCCGTTCCAACAATCTCAATTCTCATATCTTTTATTAAATTCTTAGTGAGAATATCTAAGATTAACGATTGGTCATCTACTAATAGAACCTTTATTTTATTTAACGTCATGTTTTTTTATTTATATTAAAATTCTTTAACTTAATTTACAAATATCTATTGAAATAAAAAATATTTTTTATTCTTTCAAAGCTCCAACTGTCAAACTATCTATTATTTTCCTTTGAAAAATAATAAATAAAATCAAAATTGGTATTGATGATAACCCGGCACCCGCCATCATATTAGGCCAACTTATAGACTGCTTGCCTATATAAAAAGTTAAACCAACTGGAAGAGTTCTGAACATTTCATCATTTGTAAATAGAAAAGGAAATAAAAATGTATTCCAATTATGTAAAAAAGTATAAATAAATAATACAACTAATATTGGTTTAGATAAAGGATATACAATCTTAAATAATACATATAAATCCGATGCTCCGTCTATCTTTGCAGCATTTTCTATTTCAATAGGTAATTTTTCTAAGTATTGTTTGGCTAAAAAAACGCCAAAAGGAGTAACTAACCAAGGCACAACCAACGCATAATAACTATTTATCCAACCAAAATTTACCATTAATCTATACAATGGTATCATTATAACATGAGGGGGAATAATCAGAACGCCCAATATTGTATAAAATACCAAATTAGTATATATATTCTTTTTTCTTACTATAGCATAAGCAACCATCAAACAAAACAAAACATTCCCTAAGCTAACCACTAATGCAACTATTATAGAATTTAAAAAATATATATCAAATCTATCAGCTACTAAAATCTTATAATAATTGCCAAAACTTAAATTTTTAAATATACTTATTAACTCAAAATTTGATTCGCTCAATGATAAAACTAACATATATATCAATGGAAAAATCATTCCTAATGAAAAAAATATAAGAATAAAATATATTATTCCATTTTTTAATCCTATTTTTTTACTCATACTTTTCATTAAAATAGAAAAAACCAGAAATCAAATCTGCTAATTCATTCTCTATATATTTGAACGTTTTTCTTTTTTTCCCATTGAATATAAATGCAAATGCAATATTTTCTCCATCTACAGTTTTTAAGTAACCAGCAAGCCCACTAACGTTGTTTAATGTACCTGTTTTACCATTTATATTATGTTCTCCATGGGTTCCGATTAATCTACTTTTCAAAGTACCATCTTCACCTGCTTCCGATAATGATTCTCTAAACTCTCCTATAAAATCCATTTTATAGGCAGTCCTAAGCAAAGAAATTATAGCTTTAGTAGTTAGTTTATTTCTTCTCGATAGTCCCGAACCATCATTTATCTTACAATTATCAAAATTAATATCTAAACTATCTATAATCTCATATAATCTTTTTTGATTATTTCTAAAATCAGATTGTTCCTCCCTGTGAATTAATGAGTTAAGTTTAAACAAATGCTCTGCAAAAAAATTATTAGAACGTTTATTAGTTGTATATACTAAGTCCAATATATGTCTCTCCTTACTACCAATTAAGTTTAACTCACTATAATTAATGTCATTATAAGTAAATTTTATATTCCCTCTAAAACTAATCTTATTTTTTCTAAAAAACTTTTTTATATAGTTCTTTAACTTAGTTCCAGATTTCGTTGAAATACAAAATGGAGTAACAGGATTAACATTTTGCACTCTATCGTCATCACCACTATATTTAAAACGAGAAGTTTCTTTATCAAATTTTGACAAATCAATGTTAATATTACCATTCAAAACCGATATATCATTTGTTTTTAAATATAAAAATAATGAATCCAAATCATTATATGAAAATGCACAATCTCCAGTACCCATTATATATAAATTACCATATACCTCTTTCGTAGCACTATCAACACTATCAACATATAAATTAGTCTTGAAAACGTATTCTTTCCCATAATTAACAAAAGCTGAGAAAGTTGTAAATAATTTCGTAAGTGAAGCAGGAGTATAAGGCACATCTTCGTTTGACTCGTAAATAATCTCCTCTCTATCAAGGGAATATATTGAAACACCATATTTAGTCTTAGACAATCTATCATCATTTAAAATTTCTTCAATCCCACTTCTTAAGTCTTTTAATGAATTTAAAGAATCTTGTTTGCTTATGTATGATATAAATGTCTCGCTTAATGCTTGTTGTTTTATACTATCTTGTGCATATACTCCACAAGTCAAACCAAATAATAATAATATATTTAGTAATTTCATGATTTTCTCTTTATTTCTTTCTGCTGCTATCAAAATACGAATTATCAGATGATTTATTCTAATTAATTCATTTTATAATATACTTAAATTACTTTTTTTCTTTGAAATACAATTCTATGAATATATAAAATATACTAATCAATGAAGATAGAATAAATGCAAGAATTAACATCAATTTTCTTTGAGGTGAAGCTCGCTTCTCTGGTTTATTTGCTTTATCCAATATTTCTACTAATGGTACATCTTTTTTCTCTTGGATTGCTTCCTGATGTCTTTGTGTCTCCAAATATAAAATTACTTTTTCCAATGTTTTTTTGTCTCTAAATAAATCTCTATAAATTCTCATTAGTTTTGGTACATTATTTAGAGGGATAGCAAACTCACTCTCAGATTCATTCCCAGTTTGTATATCTAATGATTTTTGTTTCAAATAACTATATTGCCTAGATAATGTATTTATTTCTGAAGCTTCTTCGTTATATAATATCTTTGCCATATTTAACTCCAACCCAACCGTAAGCAATTCTGTTTGCACTGTAATAGCTTGTTCTACTATAGCTTTAGTTTGGTCTTCTAATGACAATACTTTATTTTCCGTTTGAAATTCTTCAAGTGCTAAAGAAACCGAATCTAGTTTTATTCTATAATTATCAAGTTCATTTTCTATATAAATTCTAGATAGTTTTGCCTTAGAATTTGTGAAATTTCTCATTATATTGTCCAAACCCTCAGTGCAAGTATTCACTATCCTTGCTGACAAAGAGCTTATTCTATTTTTATCTTCATCATTAGGCAAAAATGGTGTTTTTAACTCAACACTGATGTTAATTACCCCACTTTTTTCAACAGTAATCAAAAATGCCTTTTGTAAATTATAAATCAGCTCTTGTTTATTTACACTCTCAAAATACGAATTTGTATCTAATCGTAATTTATCAACTATATATTCTGTATTTTTATATGAACTTAATATATCAACATAAACCAATGAAGTATTAGATTTGCCCAAACCTCCCAACACCAAGCCTCCGCCAGACATATTCTGAAGAAAACTTGATAATCCACCTCCACTACTGCTCGAACTCGGTGGCATAATAGTAGAGTAAGATTCATAAGAATAAGGCATAATAAAAGAATAAATAACTGTAATTATTGATATTGAACCCACAATTAAAGCTATTTTTTTCTTTGAGTTTTTTATATGATCCAAATATATATTAATATCTTTTTCTTCCATATACTTTATAAATTTTTATAAATTTTACTTCTAATTTGGACGTATTATAGTATATAATACCCCAACTACTGCAAGTGTCTGCGAAATCGGTGATATAAACGCCTGCCATTGTTCCATAAATGATACTTCCTTAACTGGAGGTACTAATATCACATCACCAGGTTCTAATTTATAATCCATATCCTCTGCTATAAACTGCTCACCTGTTGCTTTAGTAATAAACGTCTCGTCTTCATCTGCTCTTGAGCTAAACCCACCTGCCAATTTAATATAATCCATATAAGAATAATTCGGATTATACTTAATCAATCCCGGATTTCCAACTCTTCCTTGCACATTTATATAATCAGTAATTCTCGGAATTATCAACGAATCTTTAGATACCAATTTTATATTATCAGTCGAATTTTCATCATCAACTATCGATTGCATATCTAAAGCCATAACACCTTTTTTCTCGCGAATCCTAACTTGGAAATAACGCAATTCACTTTCTGTCATCTCCGAAGGATTTGTCATTCCCAATCTTTCTAATTCAGGGTCCCTAATATCCTTTTCTTTTTGCCTAATAAATTCCACTTGAAATAATGCCGCTTCATCTGTTACTCCGCCAGCTCTTTTTATCAAATCCGAAACTCTTTCCATTCCTGCATTTATTGCATATTTTCCCGGATATTTTACTTCACCTTCTATTACTACATAATTCGATTTTATCCAATCTTTCTTCTTACGGATAAATACCCTATCTCCAGCTTTCAACTCAAAATCATTTTCCAATTCTTCAAAAGTAAATAACTTATCTCTCCAAGATGTCAAATCTATAAACCAACGATTTACAATATTTTTATTCAAATCATATCTCGCAATTTCTACCGAATCTAAAAAAGCAGAAGTTAAAAATCCCTGACCTAACTTTATTATTGTTGATAATTTATCTCCTTCTACGTATTCAAATGTAGCATCTTCTGCTGCAATGTCCCCTGATATTTCAATCAAATTATGCAAATCAATTGGGTTTACAATTATCATATCACCACCCAAAACATAAGGATTAGATTCCTTATCACCCAATAAATAAAACTTTGCCAAATCTACCATTATTAACTTTTCATCTCTCAATAATTTAATTGTTCTAATTCCTGCATCTAATTTCATGCCTCCTGCCTTTTGAATTACTTCCGAGACACGGTCCATAGCCGATGCTACCACTGAAATTGGCTTATTAACTTGCCCACTAACAATAACTTTAAATTTTCTTATTTTTGAAATTGTAACATTTATTTCCGATGTATTATATCTTTTACTAACTTTTTCCTTAATTATTTCATACGATCGATTTAATGTCATTCCTTTTAAATTGACGATACCTACACCCTTGATAAACAACGAACCATCTGGAGATATTTTTGTTTTTATTTCTACTGGTTCTACTAATATTATTGATATAATAAAATTATCATTTGGTCCTACAATATACTTATCTGGATTAACCTCACTTTCCATTAAACCATCAGAGTCTTTCGATACTTCCATAGCAGTCTCTTCTGCCAATGTATCTATTCCCTTTTTGTTCGCATTCGTCAAAAATTGATACTTTGTCTGAGAGTGTGTTTGATTCGTGAAAAAAATAGTTATTAATAATCCTAAAACTACTAATACAATTGTTAATCTCATATTTTACTTATTTTTATTTTTATCTCGTTTTTGAAAAACAATTTAATAAAGATTTTACAAAGTTTTGTAGTTTTGTTTATAATTTGAAGTCAAGGATTAAAAAAATGTATCAAGATTTATTAGATTGTGCAAAAGAATCTGCCTTATTAGCAGGCAATTTATTAAAAGAAGGATTCGGCACAATCTTCAACATCACCAATAAAACTGGTAAAAATAACTTAGTTACCGAATATGACATAAAAGCTGAAGAAATAATTATAAATAACATCAAATCAAAATTTCCTAATCATTCATTCCTCGCAGAAGAAAGTGGATATACAGGCAATTCATCAGGAGATGTTAGATGGATAATTGACCCTCTTGATGGCACTGTAAATTTTGCTCACAATCTACCTATATTTTCCGTAAGTATAGCAGCAGAACTAAACGAAGAAATTGTCTGTGGTGTTATTTATCAACCCATTTTAGACGAATTATTTTATACAACTAAAAATAACGGTGCTTTTAAAAATGGAAAACAAATATTTGTTTCAAAAAATAAAGACCTATACTCAGCATTTATGGTAACAGGTTTTCCCTACAATGCTTATTCAAATCCAGGTCAATGTATAGACCAATTTTGCACAGTAATCGGTAAAGGACTACCAGTTAGAAGATTAGGCTCAGCTGCTATGGACCTAGCCTATGTCGCAGCAGGAATTTTCGACGGCTTTTGGGAAGTGAGTTTAAATCCATGGGACGTTGCAGCAGGAATTTTATTAGTAGAAGAAGCAGGTGGAAAAATATCACATTACAACGGCTCAAAATTCACTTTCGATAATCAATCCATGGTTTCATCAAATGGATTATTACATAATGACATTTTAAACTTAATAGACGTATAATATTCAATAAATAAATAACATGTTCAATACCGTTTCCAATTATATAAGTATATCTCGAATAGTTCTTTCTATCCCACTTGCACTCGCACTATACTATGGCTATCCTTACTGGGCTATAGGTATAGCATTATTTGGTGCTTTTACTGATTTCCTTGATGGGTATTTTGCTCGAAAACTTAACCAAATCAGCGAATGGGGAAAAATTCTTGACCCACTTGCTGACAAACTAATGATTGGTACTGGTGCTGTAATGTTACTCGTTTTAGAAATTATGCCTTTATGGTTCGGAATAATAATCGTAGCAAGAGATGTTCTTATTTTCTTAGGAGGAATTTACGCAAGGAAAAAACTTGGATATGTAATTCCTTCAAATTGGACAGGAAAAATTACAGTAAACGTAGTGTCATTAGTAATTTTTGGACTTATACTCAATAACCAATTTTCTTACGATTATGGAATGTATATTGCTTCAGCATTTCTTATATTTTCATTTCTTAACTATCTTTATGGAATGATTAAAAAAATCAATTCAGCAAATTCTACTGTCGAATAATTACAACAAGTTATCATTTTTGTTTGATGTATTTTTTTTAAATTAAAAACTATTTTAACTCAAAATACTTACAAGAATAATCAATACTCGGAATCATAAATCTTTTAAACTCCGTGTTTATATCTTTAACTTTTTCTCCTTCCTCATTCATTTTACTTTCATTTCTACAAAAATGACCCAAACCAATCCCTACTGCCCAAGTACCATACTTGCAGGTTTTACAATTTGGTCTATTACTCTTAAATTTTATGTCTATATAACTATTTAAATATTCTTCAAACTCTCCAAACCTAAATTTTTTATAATTGCCATTAGTTGACAAAATCAATATATTAGAATTTAATCTATCCAATTCACTACCATACTTTTCAAACCAAATATTTATTAATTTCAATTTCTCACCAAATTCAAAAGATATTCCATAACGGTTATAATGTTTTAATTTCTGATTAGTTTTTGGTCTCAAATCTATATCACCAATATTTATTTTCCATGTATTCGACTTATCATCATATCTTAAACGTATAAATCTTTTATCAAGTAGTCCATTAATAATATCATACCTCGCCTTCCCTTCAAATCTTAATTTCTCTCCATACTCATTATATTTATCAACTATATAACTCATATCCAATCCAAACAATTCCACATTATCTATCACATAATCAATATGCGTAGTTCCAACAGAATGAAGTTGAGACTGACTTTTATGTCTTTTTGCTAATCTTTTTTTGGGGATTAACCAATATGCGTTTTCCATGATTTTTATCCTTGAATTAATTATTAGAAAATATCAAGAATAACAGAAAAGGGGGTAAACATTTTTTGGCTTATAAACCCATATCGATTGTACCACCGTGGTGTTTTACTCGGTTGGTATCTCATTCAAGAGATTCTTGATACATTTACATTAACGAATATATATACATTTTATTTTTTTTACGTCATATATTTTATTCATATTGCTTTGCTCTATGCAACTATTTCCTTATTATTCCGTTTATACATAAGGTAAATTTATATAAAGAAAAATGAAAAATATAATATCAATTTTAATAGTCTTATCTTTCTTTTTTTCCATTGACTTATACTCAATAGATAAAACTGAATCTGCTATCCAACTCGTTAGAGTAAAATACGAAGGTGGGGGAGACTGGTATAATGACCCTTCCGCCGAACCAAACCTACTAAAATTTATTCAATCTAAAACGAATATAATAGTTAATCCAAAATATAAGTTTGTCGAATTAGCAAGCGATGACCTCTTCCAATATCCTCTAATTTTTTTAACTGGTCATGGAAATGTTAATTTTTCACCCCAAGAAGTTAGAAACTTAAGAGCATATCTTGAAAATGGGGGCTTTTTATATATCGATGATGACTATGGACTAGATAAATATATCCGTGAAGAAATGAAAAAAGTATTTCCAGACTCAGAATTTAAAGAACTTCCATTCTCGCATCCTATTTATAATTCTCATTTTGACTTTAGTAATGGATTACCTAAAACTCATAAACATGATGAAAAATCTCCACAAGGATTAGGATTGTTCCATAATGGAAATATGGTAGCTTTCTTTACCATCGAAACTAATCCAAGTGATGGCTGGGCTGACCCCGAAGTACATAAAGACCCTGAAAATAAACGAGAAGAAGCATTTAAAATAGGCACAAATATTTTAGTTTGGGCGTTAATGAACTAATTTCAATATAGAAAGTTAAAATGTCAGATATAAAAAATAGATACCAGGTATTAATAAACAAAATTCTTAATGTAAGGAAAAAACAACATTTTCTAAACATTACCAATGCACTTGCAATTTCGCTTGCACTATTTTCACTTGTATTTCTTTTTACTGCTATAATAGAATACTTTGCAAGTGGTGATATGTCATTTCGAACCACTTTGTTTTATCTCTCAATAAGTTCAGTTATTTTTGGCTCAATCATTATTTTCTATAAGCCATTGAAACAATTATTCGCAAATAATTTTATCTCTGATATCGAGCATTATAGTAATAAAATTGGGACTCATTTCATAGACTTAAAAGATAGATTATTAAATGGAGTTCAATTACTTAAACAATCAGAAAATAATAAAGAAATAAGTAAAGATTTGATTTATGGAGCATTTGATAATTTATATACACAAGCAAAAGATTTAGACTTCAATCAAGTTATAGACTACAAATCAAAACAAAAATCTATATTTATAGCATTATTATTCTTATTTATATCAACATTAACTCTTGGCATTAACTCTAATATTAACAATGCCTTCACTCGTGTAATTAATCATGATATTTCATATCTACCACCAATTCCATTTGAAATTAAAATTAAAAATCAAAATCAAAATATTCTAAGAGGGGAAGATTTAAGTTTAGAAATTATTGGAAATGGCGAACTCCCAGATAAAATAGACTTATTCTTAAAAGAAGGCCAACAGTCTAACTTCGATAAATATTCTTTGCGAAAAAATACCAACAATCAATATGATTTTAATATCAAATCCATAAAAAATAATCTATCATTTTTTGCACAAGCTCAATATTTAACTCAAACAACAGCAACTGATACCGGAATTGTTTCAATTATCGATAGACCAATTATTAGAAATTTGTCAGGAAAAATTATTTACCCAAGATATACAGGCATTAATTCAAAGAAATTCGACGATAATAATGCCGATATTACGGCTCTAAAAGGTTCTACAATAAACCTTAATTTACTATCAAGTAAAGAATTAGACTCTGCATATTTTATTTTTCAGTCAATAAATAACTCTTCTAATACAATCAATTCAGATAAAAAACTACTTATGAATACTCAAAGTAGAAAAGCATCTACACAATATAAAATAAAAAACTCCGGATTATATAGTTTCATAATCAAAGACAAATTAGGTCAAACTAACTTAGACCCAATACAATATAGAATTATATCAATTGATGATGCATACCCATCTATAAGCCTCATTCAACCCAGATTTGATGTTCAAATAGATGAAAATGCTATATTACCTACTAAAATTTATATATCTGATGATTTTGGATTTGATAAGCTATACCTTAATTATAAATTATCTTACTCAAAATATGTACCCGCAGAAGAAAATTTTAAAAAAATCGAAGTCCCATTTGTTAAAGATGGATTAGCACTCGAAATTCCTTTTGTTTGGGATTTGAACCCTTTAGGCATTTCTCCTGAAGACAGATACCAGTTTTATTTTGAAGTATTTGATAATGATATAGTTTCTGGTCCAAAATCATCAAGAACTAAAACTCTAACACTCAGACTTCCTTCCTTAGAAGAAGCATTCAAAGAAACTCAATTAGCACAAAATGAAATTGAAAAAGAATTAGATAAAGTATTAAAAGAAGCTGATGAATTAAAAAAAGATATCGACAAACTTCAACACGAGCTTAGAAAAAACAATAAAAACAAAAAGTTATCTTGGGATGAAAAAAAGAAGGCAAATGATATTTCTAAAAAGCAACAAGAAATCCAAGAAAAAATGAAAGATTTGAGTGAAAAACTTTCCGAAAATACAGAAAATATGGAAAAAAATAATCTCCTTTCGCAAGAAACACTTGAAAAACTTAAACAACTACAAGACTTAATGAAGCAAGTTGCAACTCCTGAAATGATGCAAAAATCACAAAAACTGCAAAATGAATTAGAAAAAATGACCCCCGAACAAATGCAAAAAGCATTAGAACAAACCAAAATTAATGACGAAAAAATGAGAGAATCTATTGATCGCACTCTAAAAATGCTAAAAAAAATGCAAGCCGAACAAAAAACTGATGAAATTCAAAAACGTGCTAAAGAATTAGCCAAACAACAAGAAGAACTAAAAAAAGAAACTCAAAAAGCAAACGAAAATTCTCAAGATAAAAAATCACAAGAAAAGAAAAACCAAGAACTTGCAAAGAACCAAGAAAATATCAAAGAAGATTTTGAAAAGTTAGAAAAAGAAATCAATTCATTAGAAGAAATGATGAAAAATAATGAAGATATGCCCAAAGATATGTTAGATAAAGCTAAAAAAGAACTTGACCAAAACCAAACAAAACAAGAAATGAAAAATTCGGAAAATCAACTCAAAAAAGGAGACCACAAAGAATCTCAAAAAAACCAATCAAAAGCTCAGCAAAAACTTCAAGATTTCGCAAATCAAATGCAGCAAATGAAACAACAAATGATGCAAAATGAAAATCAGAAGATGATTAACGAATTGAAACAAAAACTTGCTGACCTTCTCAAACTTTCCAAAAAGCAAGAAGAACTAAAAAACCAAACTCAAGAGTCATCAAATAACTCAACCCGTTTACCTGAAATCCAAAGAAACCAAGCTGACGTACAGAACGCTCTTGAAAACTTAGCTAAACAAATGTCTGAATTGTCCAAACAGTCAATGGCTATTACTCCACAAATGGGTGAAGAAATTGGGAACGCACTAAATCAAATGCAAAAATCTCAATCTCAATTAAGTGAAAGACAATCAAGAAACTCTTCAGCATCTCAGCAAAATTCAATGACCAATATGAATAAAGCTGCTTCTATGATGCAAGCATCACTTTCTCAAATGCAAGGACAGGGAAACGGTTCATGTAAAAATCCAGGTGGCCAACAACCCGGAGGAGAAGGACAAGGCCAAGGTCAAAGTTCTGGAGGACCCGGAATGGGCTTTAGCCAACAACTACAAAAAGCTGCTGCACAACAACAAATGATTAGCCAATCACTTCAGCAAATGCAACAAGGACAACAAGGAAGTAAAGCAGGGCAAGGTCAAGGAAATGGAAAAGGTGGAAAAAATGGTTCAGATAAAGAATCCGAATTTGGAAGACTAAAAGACCAACAAGGAAGAGCAAAAAAATCCGTTGATAAAATGATAGAAGAACAAAAAAAATTCTCTAATGGCGGAGACAAAGATAAGATAAATGAACTTCAAGAAATTTCAAAAGAAATGAATGAAGTAATGCACGATTTAGAGTCAGGAAGTATTAATCCTGAAACATTAAAAAGACAAGAAAAAATCTTATCTCGACTTTTAGACGTAAATCAATCCGTCAACGAAAGAGATAAACAGAAGAAAAGACAAGCTAAATCAGGACAAAACATAAATAGACAATCTCCTCAACTTGACCTCGAAGCATTAAAAAATGATAAAAAAGCATTAAATGACCTACTTAAAAAAATTAATCAAGGTTATTCAAAAGATTATGAAATTCTAATTAGAAAATACTTAGAAGAAATAAAAGATAGAAATAATTAATTAAGTTAAACTGAAATAAAAATATTATTTATTAAATCTGTCAATGAATTCATGTACTATCCTATCATCAGAGTTTCGCATTTCATCTACAGTCCCATTAAAATATACCTTACCATCATGTAACATAGATATCTTATCTGCTATCCTATACACCGAAAACATATCATGAGTAATCACAATTGATGTAACATTTAAAGTATTTGCTAAACTTGCAATCATATCATCTATTTGTTCAGATGTTACTGGGTCTAAACCCGTAGTAGGTTCATCATAAAATATGTATTCTGGACTTCCAACTAATGCCCTCGCAACTCCAACTCTTTTACGCATCCCACCTGACAAATCCGAAGGCTTTTTGTCTTTTAATATCTTCCATTCATTTTCATAATTATCACTTCTAATTTCACTAATATCTGGCAATAAACTAACTGCCGATAACACACGTTTTGCTTCTAATTCTAATTTTAGTAAATCTCGTTCTCCGTGTTCATACATTGAAATAATAGTATTCTCAAATACTGTCATAGAATCAAAAAGTGCAGCACCTTGAAATACAAATCCTAACTTTTTTCGCATTTCAAATGACTCCGACTTACTTAAACTGCCAATATTCAAATCATCAAAAATAATTTCCCCTTTGTCAGCACTAAGTATTCCCACAATAATCTTTAATAATACAGATTTGCCAGAACCAGATTTTCCTATTATACAATAAGTATCTCCCTTAGAAATTGTCAAATCTATTCCACTTAAAACCGATTTATTTCCAAAACTCTTATATATATTTTTTACTTCTATCAAGCCTCGCGACCTTCTAAGAATTCAAGTATTTCTTTACAGTTCTTGATTGACCTTTCATTTATTGCATTTGCTTCAGCCATAATCTCTTTTTTCCATACCTCATCTTTGACGCTACTCATATTTATCAATACATTTTGATAAGAACCCCAAATACCCAATTCTAAAGCTCTCGTCCCAACTTGAATATCCGACTTAGATGCAAAGTTTCCACTTTCAGCAGCAATCCTCATTTGCTCCCATGCTCCATCTCCAATACGCATAACTGAAAGGGGAGACATAATAGCTTTTTTCATACCATTTTCCATTGCTGCCCTACGTAACTCCTTCTCTTCTTCAGTATTTTTAGGCATTCTCAAACTATCTATATAATCATTAAATGCGTCTGTATCTTCATCAACTTTTGGTATAAATTCTTGAGTTGATTTTACTAAATTTGGAATTGCTTTTTTCATCTCATCTTGAACATTATCATATTTCCTTACTCCATACGTCAGCCAAGTTACCATCGCCCCTAATCCTGTCCCTAACCCTGCTATTGCAGCTGAAACCGACCCGCCACCAGGTGCCATTGTCCTCGCAGCTACCTCCTCTATAAATCCACGCAAACTAAGTGAAGCCAAAGGTTCATTCGGTTCTTCCCTAATTATATATTCAATTATCCTTTTCTCAGGAATAAATTGTGATATTGAATTCAAACCCAATCTATCAATTACTAATTTTATTTTCCTGTCTTCATCAATTATAAACAATCCTTCCTTTTCTATATAATAATCAGCTGCCATTAACATAGCTTCAAGTGGAATTAGACCAATTAATTCTGAACCTGATAAAGCAATATTCAATTCCGCAGCATCTTTCTTAGCTTCTTCAAATGCTATATGTGGAGGGGTAACCTTGTAATTATTCAAATTCATAGTTATCTGAGCCATATTATACTCATCAACATGCCAGCCCATACCCTTAGTTTCTTTCAACCTACCTGCCTGTCCTTCGCCTCGACCTGCCTCTCGCAAATTCAATGCAATCCTATGTGCTTGATTAAAAGGTGCCAAAACATTGATATTATAAGCTATTAAGAAAAATCTTGCTCCTGTGGCAGTTATACCCCATTTTGGGTCATATTCTCCCGACCAATAATCAGGTTCCCAACCCTCAAGTTTAACTTTATCTTCCATTGCTTCATACTCACCTCTTCTAATGTCAGGTAGTTTTTTTCTATAATCTCTATTTGATGACTCCTCATACAAATAAAAAGACAAACCTAATTCTCCAGAAGCTTTTTTTGCAAATTCTTTAGAACATTCAATACAATCTTCCATTGTAGCATTAGCAACTGGAACAAAAGGACATACATCCATTGCTCCCATTCGCGGATGTTCACCCGTTTGAGTCTGCATATCAATTAATTCTTTTGCTACCTTTGCAGCATTAAATGCCCCTTCTACAACCGCATTTTCATCACCAACAAAAGTATATACAGTCCTATTTGTAGAAACCCCAGGGTCAACATCTAACAAACTACAACCATCAGTATTTCTAATAGCTTCCGCTATTGCATTTATAGTTTTTTCATTTCTACCTTCCGAAAAATTCGGAACACATTCTATTATCTTTTTCATAATCAATTTTCAGTTTTTTATCTTAAATATATCTTTATAATTTTTTTATTCCAATAAAATATAACTACTTCATATTAATCATATTTTCAACAGACAACAAATCATCTAATTTTTCTTTGCTTAATAAGTCTTTATCTAATATTAACTTATAAACACTTTCACCAGTCTCTAATGCTTCTTTTGCAACTCCACTACAAACTTCATATCCCAAAACAGGAACTAATGCAGTTATAATCCCAATACTATTTTTTACCATCCTCTCGCATACTTCTTTATTAGCAGTAATACCATCAATACATTTTACTTTAAATGTAAGCATTGTATTTTTCAAAATATCCATAGTCTCAAATAGATTTCTTGCAATCACAGGTTCCATTACGTTTAACTGTAATTGCCCTGCTTCCGATGCCATTGTTATTGTAAGTTCATTCCCAATAATATTAAAAGCAACTTGATTTACTAACTCTGGAATAACTGGATTAACCTTCCCCGGCATAATCGATGAACCCGGTTGAACTTTAGGCAAATTTATTTCATTAAGTCCGGCACGTGGACCCGAACTCAGTAACCGCAAATCACTTGATATTTTCGATAGTTTTATTGCTAACCTTTTAATAGTCGATGCAAACATAACAAAAGCTCCCGTATCAGAAGTTGCTTCAACTAAGTTCGATGCTATTTTTAATGGTAAACCAGTGTAACCTGATAAATACCTAACAGCTTTCTCCCTATATTCATTATTAGCATTTATACCAGTTCCAATAGCTGTCCCACCCAAATTTATTTCATAAAGTAAACTCACATTTTCTTCTATTCTGTGTATTTCTTCACTTAAAGTATCTGCAAACGCATTAAATTCTTGCCCTAAAGTCATCGGAACAGCATCTTGCAATTGAGTTCTACCCATTTTTATAATATCTTTAAATTCCTCAGCTTTCGCTTTAAAAGATCCAACTAACTCAGTCAATGCTTTTATCAACTTCTGCTTTTTATATATTACAGCTATCTTAATGGCTGTTGGATAAGCATCATTAGTAGATTGAGATAAATTAACATGATTATTTGGATGACAATGCTGATAATCACCTTTTTCATACCCCATTATCTCCAAAGCTCTATTCGCTATTACCTCATTTGCATTCATATTGGTTGATGTCCCTGCACCTCCCTGAAATACATCTACAATGAAATGAGTATGAAACCTATAGTTTTCTACTTCTTCGCATGCTCTATTTATAGCCTTATATACATTTTCATCTAACAAGCCTATTTCATAATTAGTTCTTGCTGCCGCCTTCTTAACATTTGCCAAAGCAACTACCATATCCCCATACAAAGATATTGAAACACCTGTGATTGGAAAGTTTTCTTTTGCCCTAAGCGTCTGTATGCCATAATAAGCCTGTGCCGGCAACTCTTTTTCACCTAATAAATCATGCTCTACTCTTGTCCTTCCCGACATATATTGTGCCGCAGCACTCACAACCTGATTAGTATGCAATCTTAATTTTCTTGATACAATCTTTGATATTTTTGTAACTAATTTCCCAGCTATTAATGGATGTTGATTTGATATTTTTACAAAACTCTCCCTTGTCAATCTTAATACTTCTAAAGACTTCAATACTCTTGCCGACGCAGAATGTGGATAATCTTCCAATATATCAGCTTCTCCTAATATATCATTCTTACTAAACATTGTAATCGATTTTTCAGTTCCAAATTCATCGTGAGTAAATAGCTCTACAGAACCTTTTAAAATCAAATACAAACTATTCTTTTTAGTATTTTTCTCAAATAATATTTCTTTATTATTATGAGACTCTTGAAGCATATGTTCAGCGAATATCTTTAATTCATTTGTATCAAACCTTAAAAACAACTCTGATTCTTTTAATATTTTGATTATATCCATTATGTTTTTCCACTGTTAAGATTGTTTTATTTTTGTTTTTATTAAAACTATTATTCTCTTAATACAAAGATAATATATAAGCATGTGATTGCAACCATTTATCATGTTTTTTATGTTTTGGGTCATATTTTCTTATCATCTCTTGAAAACCTCTGGAGTGATTGAAATATTTCAAATGAGATAATTCATGAATGATTACACTATCTATCACCTCTTCAGGTGCCATTACCAATCTCCAATTAATATTGATATTACCAGAATTTGAACAAGAACCCCATCTTTTTCTTGCGTTTGATATTTTAGCTTCTTTATAATTCAAACTCATTAATATCGAATATTTTTCTACATTTTCTTTAACATACTTTATAGCTTCATTTTTTAAAAATTCAATTATGTTTAATTCTAATTTAGATTCATTTTTTACAGCACTTAAAATATTATTTCCATCTATCCTAGTAAATTCAAAATTTTCATTCTTTTTAATGACATAATCTCTACCTTTAAATAATATTTTATTACCATATTTAATTAAATATTTATCTCTTCTATTTTTTTCTTTACTTACCTTTTCTAAAGTGTTATTTATCCAATTCTGTTTTGTAAGTATATAATCTTTAATTTCAGTTTCACGTAAATACTTAGGTGCTTTTACGTAAATTACACCCTCAATATCAACGGAAATAGAAATTGTTTTTCTATTACTCTGTTCTATTTTAAGTTCATATTTAAACATATTCAAATATATGAAAATTATTCATATTTTAACCAATTTACTATTCAACATAGCATGATATTTTATTTATGGTTTCTTCTACTATTAATGACTCCTTTTTCAAAATTATTGTAAATAATAATTTAGTTTATAATACTTCATGGGAAGATTCAGCTATTGACAGAGAATTATTGAAACTGTCCAAAAATTCAAAATTATTAACTATTACCTCAGCCGGTTGCAATGTCCTAAATTACCTTTTAGATGAACCACTATCAATCCATACCGTAGATATAAACCCAAGACAAACAGCATTACTTGAACTTAAACTCAACATAATCAAATATATAAACTATGATGAATTCTGGAATTTTTTCGGTCTTGGATATTCAAATAACTATATTGAAATCTACCAATCTATTAGACATGAATTTTCTCAACCTTCACAGAATTTTTGGGATAAAAAAATAGATTATTTTAATCCCAATAATAAATATAATTTCTATTTCAGAGGAAGTGCAGGGAGATTTGCAAGACTTATTAAAAACCATATTTATCGAAATAAAAAATTAAATTTATTAGTAAATGATTTTATTAATTCTAGTAATCTTCAAACCCAATCTGAAATTTACAAAAAAATAGAACCCAAACTTTGGGACCACTTAACAATTTTTCTATTAAAAAGGAAATTTATTAAAAATATGATTGGCGTTCCAAATATCCAATTTAAAAAATATTCTGGTCCCAATCAACTTATTGATTTTATCAAATCTAACTTAAATCATACATTTAGAAGTATGCCTATCCAATCTAATTATTTCTGGACCTTATATTTAAAAGGCAAATATTCTAAAAATTCTTGCCCCCCTTATTTAAAAGAAATTAACTTTCAAAAATTAAAAAATAATACAAATAAAATAACCTTTTCAACTGAAAGCATAACTCAACATCTAAATACAACTAATAATAAATATTCTCATTTTAATTTACTTGACCATTTAGATTGGCTCGCAAACAAAAAAAGCAATCAAATTGAAGAAGAATTTAATTTGATATTTGAAAAAGCTGAACAAAATGCAAAAATACTCTTTCGTTCAATTTCTGAAAATAGATTATTTATTCCAAAGCCAATTTTAGATAAAATTATATTCCATGACAATATCACTTCTAAAATTCATTTAACCGATAGGGTAGGCACCTATGCCTCCACTAACTTTGGTGTTATAAATTAAATATCTTTATTATACTTCATTATAATTTTTAAATCCAAACAGCTCCTTCCCACCAAATAAATACTTTTCAAAAAAAGTAACTACCTTATATTTCCAACGTTCATGTTTAAACAAACGTCTATTCACCCTAAGCTCACCATCATAATATAATTTATCTCCCCAATCAAATTTATTTATCCAATTTTCCATTATCTTAGGATGAGTTCCTTCATACTTCGTTATTTTATTTAAAGGTCCAAAATCAAAATCCATATCAGTTATATAATTATTTTCTCTCTTATGATTCCCAAAAATAGTCTCAAATTCATTAATTTTATTTTTCATTAAATGAGGTGGGCGAGCCCAACCATAATGATAAACATAAGCATCAATTTTTTTTACATTTATTTTTAATGTTTCTTCATTATTAAATAACATCTCATCAGAATAATTTGGTATTCTTCGAAAAGTCTGTGCGTCTCTCCACGAATAAATATCATCCTTATTCTTTATAATCCTAATTTCATATTTATACCATCCATGTGAAGTATGATAATGCTCATAATCTCCCCAAAAATGTTTATACTTAAATACCAAACCTTCTACATTCTCATCTTTATGACTTTTCTCCATAGCATTTCTGATTGCAGGATAATCTTCTTCATGCAAAACTTCATCAGCTTGAATATAAATTAACCAATCACCACTGCAATGCTTCTTCGCAAAATTTGTTTGCCTTGCCAGTTCCGAACCCTTTTTAAAATTTTCAATATCCCAAACTGTGTTTATTATCTTTATTTTTTCACTCCCAATTGAATTTATTTCTTCTAAAGTTCTATCATCTTCATCACAATCTCCAACAGCAATTACAAATTCATCACATAAAGGCAAGACCGACTCAATACTTTCCTTTATAGGAAAATATAATTTAGTAGCATTTTTTACCATCGAAAATCCGCTTACTTTCATTTCTTGGTACCATTCTTATATGTTTCTAAAAAATCTTTTTTCCATTCAGAAAATCTACCTTCCAATATCATCTCCCTCGCAGTCTTAGTAAGCCACAAGAAAAATGCTATATTATGCTGCGAAGCTAATTGTGCACCCAATGATTCTTTAGTAATAGCCAAATGTCTCATATACCCCAAACTAAAATTTTTAGAAGCATATGAACCAATATTTTCATCTATCACTTCATCAGATAATTGGTATTTCTTATTCCTAATATTAATCTTTCCTCTCGTAGTAAATAATTGACCATTCCTTGCATTCCGAGTTGGCAATACACAATCAAACATATCAATACCTCTTTCGATTGACTCTAAAATATTTTCGGGGGTTCCTACACCCATCAAATATCTTGGTTTGTCTTTCGGCAATATCTCCGTCGATACTTCAGTCATTTCATACATAACTTCAGCAGGTTCGCCAACACTCAATCCCCCTATTGCAAAACCATCAAAACCTATTTCAATCATTCCCTTAATATATTCTTGCCTCAAATCTTTATACATTCCACCCTGACCTATTCCAAATAAAAATTGTCTATGACCATACTTATCTATTGTGTTTCCAAAATGAATTTTACACCTATTAGCCCAATCTAATGACAGCTTCAAAGACTCATAAGTATATGTCTTGTCTGAAGGATACGGTACACATTCATCAAGTACCATCATAATATCAGAGCCAAGATTTCTTTGTATATCTATAACCTTTTCAGATGTAAAAAAATGTTTACTCCCATCAATATGCGACTTAAACTCTACACCGTCTTTCGTAATTTTACGTATATCTTGCAAAGAAAATACTTGGTAACCACCACTGTCAGTAAGCAAAGCCCCATCCCAATTCATAAACCTATGCAAACCACCAAAATGATTGATTATTTCATCATTTGGTCTTAAATATAAATGATAAGTATTACCAAGGATTATTTTTGCCCCTAATTCATGCAAGGTTCTCTGTTCTACTGTTTTTACAGTACCCTGAGTCCCAACCGGCATAAACATTGGAGTTTGCAATTCTCCATGGTCAGTATTTATTTTACCAGCTCTTGCTTTTGTTCTATCATCACTTTTCTTTAATTCAAAAAAACTACTCATTTCTTTAATACTCTTTTTCTTTTTATTATTCTTTTCTTTAACATCGGTATAAACAAACATGATACTATCACCCCAACACTATCCGCAACCCAGTCTAATATATCAGCTTCTCTTCCTAAAATAAAAGTCTGATGATATTCATCTAAGCCTCCATAAATACTACATATTATAAAATTCAATATGATAATTTTTGTTATACTCAACTTAGTTGTATTCAATGCCGCAAACAAAAATGAAATTCCCAAAGTAAAAAATGCTATGAAATGCTTAATTTTATCTTCATATTCAATACCAACACTAATATATGGCAACTTTGATTGATGTGATAATATAAAAATTGCAAGTGCAATCCCTATAAACGGCAACCAATATATAAACTTATTATACTTAATATTTTGACCCTAACTTTTTAATATTCTTAATTATCTCCGAAGCCGTTAAACTACTTTGCAAATTATCTTTCGCAAAATTCTCAGCTATTAACCCATGACTATGAACAACGATTGCTGCATTTTCACATAAATTATCTTTTTTAGATAAAACAGCTCCTAACATTCCAGCCAAAACATCTCCTGACCCAGCAGTAGATAAACCATTATTACCAGATGTATTGATAATTGATTTTTCTCCATTTGTTATTATGCTACAAGGTCCTTTTAATAATATATTCAAATTTAATTTTGAAGCAGACTCACAAACTGAAGCTAATCTATCATTATTAATTATATCTTTAGATTTATTAATCAACTTCGAATATTCACCCAAGTGTGGTGTTAAAATTATATTTTTATTGTACCTTTTTTCAGTATCTATATAATCTAATCCATTTGCATCTATAATTATATTTTTATTATTTAGGTCTATAAAGTATTCAAAAATTTCTTTAAAATTAATATTATCCCCAATTCCACAACCAAAAACTATTGTATCAGCTTTGTCTATTAATAATTTTATATGTTCTATATTATCACTTTTTATTTGCCCTTCCGTACATTCAATTTTATAAGGTATAATTTCTGGTAATAAATTAGAGTTATAGTCTTCGCTAATAAGATGTACAATCCCTGCCCCAGAGCTAATACAAGCATTTGCAGATAAAACCCCCGCACCAGGATATAATTTAGAACCAGCAATTATTACAACATTTCCTAAATCATATTTATGAGTGTTTTCGTCTCTTTTAATCAAATTTGCAATTGTTTTCTTCTCACATAAATATTTAGGCACAGATAGTTTATTTATAACTTTTTTTGAAGGTACACCTAAACTTGCAACGTGAATTTTCCCACATACTCTCGGACCATCATTAAAATACATACCACACTTTGCTGCAAACATAGTAATTGTATCACTACAAACAAAAGTATTATCATTTACTCTACCACTTAAAGAATTTAATCCAGTAGGGGAGTCAATGGCAATAAATTTATTACCAATTTGATTTACTACCTTTAATAATTCAACAACTAATCCTTTTAAATCCTCATTTGCTCCAATTCCAAATATTGCATCTATTACATATTTATTTCTAATAGAAGGAATTAAAGTTTCATCTTTGATATGAACTACTGATATATCTAACTGTTCAAGCAATGAAATATTAAAATAAGTTTCAGAAGACATTTTTTCAGTATCACCTATCCAACCTACTTTTATATTATAAACTTCAGATAAATGTCTCGCAATAGCAAAACCATCTCCTCCATTATTCCCACTCCCACACAAAATCCATAATTCCTCACCCACAGGAACTATAGTCTTAATTATATTCGCAGATGAATGTGCAGCATTTTCCATTAATATCCCAGAAGGAATACTAAGATTATTTATATAATAATTATCAATGTCATACATTTCTTTTGGAGTTAAAATATAATCATTCATAAAATTACCTTTGATTCTCTAAAATTACTTTCTCTATCTTTTTTATCATTTTATCTGCAGAATTATCCCAAGAAAATTCCTTTGCCCATTCGACTGCTCCGTATGATACTTCATCAAGTATCTTTTTATTACTCAAATATTTAATCAATATCTCAGAAAGCTGATTTATATTCCCGTATTCATACAATTCACCCGACAATCCAGATTTAACAGAATCTCTTAATCCAGGTGAGTTAGCAGAAATTACCGGTGTACCACAAGCATTTGCTTCTATATTTGTAATTCCCCAACCCTCTTTTAATGATGTATTTACTACTATATGAGTTTTTGATAATAATGTTATTTTATCTTCATCAGAAATAAATCCATAAAATTTGACTCTGTCTTTTATTTTCAATTCTTCACATAACTCCTTTAATTTATCCTCATAATCCCCTCTACCCAATATTTCTAATTTTGCATCTGGAAATTTGCTAATCAAAATTGCAAACGCCCTTATCAAATCATCAATACTCTTATATTTTTTTAATCTACCAAAAAAGGTAATCGTAGGATTTTCATATTTTTCTCCAACACTCATTGGATATTCTTCTTGAGCAATTGCATTATATATTATTTCATAATTTGAAGTATCAAATCCTTTTTCTGCAAATTCATCTAAAGTACTTTCCGAAACCACAACAAAAGGCGTAGTTTTATATACAAATTTCATCAAATATTCTGCTATATATACATATAAACCAGCAAGTAAAGATGCTTCTTTAAATATACTTGTTCCAAAAAAATGATGGCTAATTCCCAATATAGGTTCTCTAACATATCTTGGGGTATAAAAAGGTATCTTATTCACATCATCTATAACAATATCGTAATCAAATGATTTAATTAATTTCAAATACTCTCGCTTCACTCCAAAATTAAAAGTATTTCTACTGCCACGTCTAATTATTTTAATATCATCTAATACTTCATCTTTAGGTTCATTCTCTACTTCACAACATAATAAAGTAACACTATGTCCCTTACCAGCTATTCTTTTAAAAATTTCATGCAAATGAACTTCTGCACCACCACCATAAGGATTTTTGATACATTGCCAGTTGATTACTAATATATTTATTTTGTTTCCCATATTGGCATAAGTTTTGAAAAAATATTATAGAAATTCATAAATCATGTAAATGAGGCTAAAATGAAAGAAAAATCGAATATTATTAATATTTTCAGCCACTTAATTTGTACAAATATAAACAAGTGTTTTATTACAACCATATTAATCTTTTCAATAGTTATTACCTCTTGCGTTACTCCAAGCAACATTAGAAATAGAAAAGTATATGGTTTCAATAATTCTAAAAATAAAACCATAAAATCTAAAAGAACTACTAAGAATAATTCAATCAAAAAAACTAACAATGAAATTGAAAATAATTCAGAAATTGATGAATATCAACAATTACTCTTAGAAGCAAAAAAGAAAGAAAGATTAGAAAAAAGAAGACAAGAAGAACTAAGTAAAAAAATATTAGATAAACAAATTACTAACACTGATAATGAAATAAAATTAGCTTCCCTTGACAAACAAATTAACGAATTTAAACTCAACCAAAACCTTGTTGCCAATAAAGTAAATTCAATTGAAAACGATTTAACAGATATTAAGTATTCACTAAAAGAGATTAAAAATGCAATCAATCAGCTCAAAACTCCTCAAAGTTCTGCAATCACTGGAATTGAACAAAAAAGTGATAAAAAACAAGCTCCTAATACAAAGACCGAAAAAAGTCATAAAGTAATTATCAAATCAGATGAAGATATTATTCAAGACGGACTTCAACCACAGTCAGATGGCTCAACTATAGATAATCAAGATAAACAAAATAATTATGAAAATATTAATAAGAATAATACAAACAATCATATAGCAGAAACTTTAGACCCCAATATTAAAAATAATGATGATATTTACAAAGATGTTAGCCTCAATCCTGATTATAAAGAAATTACAAAATTAGAACCAAAAGAACAAAAAACCTTAGACGAAGCAATTGAAAACGCAAAAGGTAAAAATTTCCATAAAGCAATAATTAAACTCTTAATATTAGAAAACAAAAAACTTGATAAAATCTCTAAATCAAATGTTAAATTTTGGTTAGGGGAGAGCCACTACGGTTTAAAACAATATAAAAAAGCTATTAAATATTTCCTCGCTGTTCTACAATCCGGAAACAACGAAATCCAAGATGACTCTAAACTAAAAATTGCAAATGCTTTCATAAAATCTGGAAAACCCGAAGACGCAAAAGCATATTATAAAAAAATTCTGACAGAACACCCAAATAGTGAATATGTTCCCAAAGCAATGAAAATGCTACAACAATTATAAAAGAATATTTAAAAATATCCCTGATTTGATTAATATCAAATAAAAAAAGACCCGACAATTAATTGTTGGGTCTTTCCTTATTAATAAAAATGTTACCACATAAATGCAAATCCCAATCCAACATCCCATGTTAAACCAGGGTCAGCTTCGCTACTTAATGTTACTCCATCTTCTACATCAGCCTCTCCCATCATATATCCAAGCCCAATACTAGGAGCTAAAGTAAATCCATTATCCCAAACCCATCTATATCCTACTTTTCCTCCTGGTGTATAAGTTATCCAACTATAATCTTTTGTTTCACCAAAACCAGAAAGAACTGAATTAGTTACTGAAAAAACACTAAATGTAACTCCATAATGTAACCCTGCACCATTCTTATCCTTATACCATAAATATTCTACTCCTGCTCCTGTGAGTGTAAGGTCATCTATTGGACTCCAATAAAAAAATGGAATATTAAATTCAGATGCACCCTCATTTAACATAAACCCAACTTGTCCCGAATAAATATTTAATATTAATCCTAATGGATTAACACCTAAATACATTGTTTTGCCATGGAATTTATCCACTTTTGAGGATTTTACACTTTCCTCTGAATTAGAAACAACAGTCATTACAATTAATAATGACAAAATAAGCATAAGTTTTTTCATAAAAAACTCCTAAAATATTATAAAAAAAGTAAATTTATATTACAATATAGCATTTTTTTTTATAATTAAAAATAAAATTACTCTTTTATTATTTCTTTTTTTCCACAATTATTAATTCATCTCCCGAATCAACCTGATTACCCTGAGAAGTAAATACTGATTTAACAACTCCGTTTATTGAGGAATAAAAGGCTGTTTCCATCTTCATTGCTTCTACTATTATTAATTTATCTCCTTCTTTTACCGCATCTCCTTCATTGACTAATACATCTATAACCTTTCCAGGAGTGTGAGACTTCACTATGTTTCTATCTTCATTTACATTTTCTTCTTCAACATCATATTGGTTCGACTTTAAAGAAGTAAAATAATACCCATCTATATTGATATAAATATTATCCAAATCTTCACTAAAACAAACTTTATATAAATTATTTTTATAATTAACATCTGCAGTATTATTATCAATTAAATTAACTGTGATATTATCATCACTTCTACCGATTAAATCCCAATTACCAATTTCATACCAAATAGAATTTCCCTTATTTATAAATTTTCTATTCAAATAAACATCTTTAAATAAGTGAGCAATTTTCTCTAATCCACTTTTTTCTTCTTCTTTGTCAAACAAGTCTTTTGCATTAGAATCAATAAAATTAGTATATGTCTTTCCACTTTTAAAATCTATATGAGACAAAACATTATACATAAAATTTGTAGAAGTTTTTAATCCCAATAAAACATGTTCTTTCAAAGCATAAAGCATTTTTTCAATAGCCTTATCTCTATTTTCCTCCCAAACTATTAATTTTGCTAATATAGGGTCATAAAATATAGAAACTTCATCTCCTTGTTTTATCCCTGAATCATATCTTATATTTTCACCCTTTGGCTCATTCAAATATAAAATCCTACCAGTATCAGGCATAAAATTATTTTCTGCATCCTCAGCATATATCCTGCACTCAATCGAATGCCCATTTTGCTTTATATCATCTTGCTTATATGCTAACTCTTTGCCCTCAGCGATTTCAATCTGCAGCTTAACCAAATCTATCCCAGTTGTCATCTCAGTTATTGGATGTTCAACCTGAATCCTCGTATTCACTTCTAAAAAATAATAATTTCCATGACTATCTAATAGAAACTCTACAGTAGCAACAGAATAATATCCAACAGCTTCAATAGCTTTTATAGCAGATTCTCCCATTTTCATTCTCAGTTCATCATTTAAAGCACATGATGGAGTTTCTTCTATTATTTTCTGATGTCGCCTTTGGATAGAACACTCACGCTCAAACAAATGAATTGCATTGCCATGCTGGTCTCGTGCTACCTGGATTTCTATATGCCTTGGCGATTCGATATACTTCTCTAAAAATACATCATCATCTCCAAACGAAGATAATGCCTCTCTTTTAGAAGAATCCAAAGCTTCACGAATTTCTGACTTCTTTTGAACAACTCTCATTCCTTTTCCACCACCACCAGAAGATGCCTTAATCAAAACAGGATAGCCTATTTTTTCAGCTTCTTCTTCAAATTCTTTTATATCATTACTCGATGATTTCATTCCGGGTATAACAGGCACACTCGACTTCATCATCGTAATCCTTGATTCTACTTTTGACCCCAAATGAGATATTGCATCTGCATCAGGTCCAATGAAAATCAATCCTTCATTTATTACTCTTTTAACAAAATTAGAATTTTCAGATAGAAAACCATAGCCAGGATGAATAGCATCAGCCTTCATATCTTTGGCTGCTTTTATTATTTTATCTACTACTAAATATGATTCATTAGCAGGGGAGAGACCAATAAACACAGACTCATCTGCCATTTCCTTATGCAATGAATTTCTATCTGCTTCCGAATATAAAGCAACAGTTTTTATTCCCATCTCTTTGCAAGTTCTTATTATTCGGCAAGCTATCTCGCCACGATTTGCAATTAATATTTTTCCTATTTTCATTTTATTTTTTATCAAAGTTTAATTTATTATTCGATTTTATTTCTTTACACTCGCCATAACAACTGCTATTGCAGTCATATCAACTATTTCACTCACAGTTGCACCCTTTTGCAACACATGAACAGACTTATTCATTCCCTGCAATACCGGACCCATAACATGGAAATTACCCAATCTATCCAACATCTTATAAGTAATGTTACCAGAATTTAAGTCCGGAAATACCAATACATTAGCTCCACCTTTTAAAGTACTAAAACTATAATCATTTTCAATAATATCAGGAACTATTGCAGTATCCGCCTGCATCTCACCATCAATTATCAATTCTGGTACTCTCTCTTTAATAATTTCTAATGCCTTCCTCATTCTACTCGGTGATTCACCCGTTGCAGAGCCAAAATTACTATAAGATAATAAAGCAACTTTTGGTTCAATATCAAAACTTTTGCAAAACTCTGAAGTCTGTATAGTTATATCAGACAATTGTTGCGGAGTAGGTGTCTCATTTACTGTCGTATCCGCCAAAAAATAAATATGTGTTTTTGTGATTACAATATAAAGACCTGATACTACATCAAACCTATCTTCTTTCTGCACTATTTCCAATGCGGGCCTAATCGTTTTAGGATAAGAAGTTGTCAATCCTGAAATCATCGAATCCGCCAAACCAAACTTTATCATCATAGCACCAAAATGATTATTTGAATTCAATATTCTATTCCGTGCATTTTTCATTGTTACACCTTTTCTTGACCTCAATCGGTAGTATTCGTCAATAAATCTATCTACATCATCAAATTCCTTAGGATTTATTATAACTATACCAGTCAAATCATTTCCATACTCCTCAGCTATACTCCGTATCACTTCTTCTCTACCTAATAATATCGGATATGCAATTTTCTGCACAACCGCTAGCTCAGCTGTACGTATAATCCTTGGCTCTTCTCCCTCTGGATAAAGCACTCTTCTTATATTTTTAGTGGCTTTCTGATACATCTCAGTCATTATCGAATGAGAACGTCCCATTCTAATTTCTAATTCTAACCTATATTTATCCCAATCCTCAATTTCTTTCCTCGCTACTCCACTATCCATAGCTGCTTTTGCTACAGCAGGTGCCACCCACGTTAAAACCCTTGGATCAAATGGCTTTGGTATAATATATTCACTTCCAAAACTCAAATCATCAATTCCGTAAGCATGTTTTACACTTTCAGGTACTTCTTGCCTGGTTAACTCTGCAATTGCATTTGCTGCTGCAATTTTCATCTCTTCATTTATTTGTCTTGCATTTACATCTAATGCACCTCTAAAAATAAATGGAAAACACAATACATTATTAACTTGATTAGGATAATCTGACCTACCAGTAGCCATTATCAAATCTTTTCTAACACTCGTAGCTAAATTATAATCTATTTCTGGGTTCGGATTAGCCAAAGCCAAAATTATAGGTTTTTCACTCATCGCTCTTACATCTTCTTCCCCTATAATATCTCCACTAGATAAACCAAAAAACATATCTGCACCTACCAACGCCTCATGCAAAGTTCTTTTATTAGTCTCCACAGCAAATTCTTCTTTAAACTCATTCATCCGCTCAGTTCTACCTTTATAAATTACACCTTGCGAATCACACATAATAACATTTTCCGGTTTCAAACCCAAACTTATATGGAATTTTGCACAGGCAATTCCAGCTGCACCCGAGCCACTATATACTGCTCTGATGTCCGAAAGTTTCTTCCCTGCTATTTCAACTGCATTCAACATTGCTGCACCGCTAATTATTGCCGTTCCATGTTGGTCATCATGAAATACTGGTATGTTCATTGCCTTTTTTAACGCTTCTTCCAAATAAAAACATTCCGGACCCTTAAAATCTTCCAAATTTATACCTCCAAATGTAGGCTCCATCATCTTGATAGCCTTTACCAAATCATCATGGTTCGTCGAATCTAATTCAATATCAAACACATCTATGTCAGCAAAAGTCTTAAACAATACACCTTTGCCTTCCATAACAGGCTTACTCGCCTCTGGTCCAATATTCCCCAACCCCAATACTGCCGTACCATTTGAGATAACAGCCACCAGATTTGACTTTATAGTATAATCATAAACCTTACTTTTATCTTTTGCTATTTCCAAACACGGTTCTGCTACTCCCGGAGAATATGCCAACGACAAGTCCCTTTGAGTATTAACAGGCTTAGTTGTAACAACTTCTATCTTACCGTTTCGTTTACCTTGATGGTAGTCTAACGCTTCTTTCTTTTCGATTTTCATTAAAATATCCTACATTATAAAATATGCAAATATAAATTAATAAAAAAATACCAATTATAAGCAAGTATGTTAAATTTTTCAAACATCAAATAAATATATATTAATTTATTGAATACAATTTATTGGAACAAATTTTAAGATACTGAGAGTTAGAATTATTTATATGCGGATTATAAGTTGTAAAAATTTATACTTTTATAATTGCATATTTTACTTCATTTTCAAAAAGAGTAAATTTAAATATTTTTAATAACTTTAATCATTCAATATTATTTCTGGAGTATATATAAACATCATATTATGTCCACCAATTATTTCATTAAAAAAGTCTTTAGTGATTATATTTCTATAATTATTTATATATTTAGCACATATTAAGTTAAAATTTAATAAAATTGCATTTAATATAATTGTAGAAACATCTATTGATTGTATTGTTAGTTCTTGTCTCTCATATTGCTTTCGACTATTTATAAAAGTATTTACAGTTGTAGGAGAAGTATGTATATGTTCTGAAGTCATTTTAAATAGATTATGGTGAAAATATTCGTAAGATATAATATTTTTTGTTCTAGTTTTATCGTCTTCTAAGGAATTTTTATTATAATTTTCTTTAAATTTTATTAATAGTTCTCTATATTTAAATGCAGACCAACTTGTTGCTCTTTGATATTTCTCATATTTTTTAAATGCTGTTTTATATTGACTTTCATTCTTGACTGTTGAATAGTATTCTGTTTCTTTAGCATTTTTAATTATTTCTGAAATTTTTTTTTCTAGCTCATCTAACCTTATATTGTTATTGTATAATTTATTTGAATTAATATTCTTGTGATATTCATTTGAGCTTTTATTAATTTCATATAAAAATAAATCAGAATGCAAATACCATAAAAGCTTTTTAAACTCTCTTTCATCATTAATATCTGATTCTTTAAATAATAATAAATAATAAATATTTAAACATGATTCATATAATATTCTTACTGTTGACTTAGCTAAAGAGAAATCATAAAATACAAGATTTTGATTTGACTCTTTTCTAAGAATATTGAGTTTATCTTCTCTTTGAGTACAAATATTGAAAAGTGAATATGCATTAATTATACTTTTTTCTAAAAAAGTAATTCCGATTTGCATTTCTTCAATTTCAATATTAGCATTAAATTTATTAGAAATTTTTATACATTCATTAATGCTTTTTCTTAAATTATTTTTTATTTCAATTATACTCATTGATTTAAGTTTTTAGATTCTTTAATATATTTTCATTGTTTATTTAGATTTAAAATTCTGCAGCACTACTTTTTTGTATTTATGACTCTCGTAAATCCAGACAACCGCATACATATCAAATCTTGTATATTTCTTGCAACTGCATTCGGAGTTGTAAAGTTATTCATAAAAATAGCAAATGCTAAAGTTTCGTTTTCTGCTGTTCGTACATAACCACATAAATTAGAAATATTTGACATCGAACCAGTTTTCGCAAATACATTCTTTTCAGCTTTAGACCTCAACATTCTACGCTCAAGCGTTCCTAAATTTCCAGGTCTCGCCAACGAACTTTTAAATACTTCATAATACGATTGTCTATATATATGACTAAGCAAATAAATAAAATTAATAGGGGAGAACAGGTCATTTCTCGATAACCCAGAACCATCAACTATTTGCAATCCAAAATCTGCAATCCCAACTTTAGACGCATACTCTTTCAAACATTCAACTCCATTTTTGAAATTTCCAATACCCTTTTTTTCTTTTGCTAACGATTTTAATAAAATTTCTGCTAATAAGTTATTTGACTCCGAATTAACAATTTTTATAATTTCTGCTAATTTTGGCGAATAATGAGTACTTAACTTCTTTTCATCAGTATATTTTATTTCATAAGATAAATTATCTGCGTCAAATAAGCCACCCTTAAATCTAATATTAGAGCTAATTATTTTTTCTTTAAAAAAATTTAAAAAATAAAGTGATGGATTATCAATACTAACCTCCAACACCGTTTCATTTCCTTTTTTTATATCACCATATATTTCAATTATATTTGTTCCATAATCTCTAAAAAACTCAATACCATTATCATCCATCTGCTTGGCAGTATTTATATTATTAATTATTTGAACATAAGAAGTAACAGGATGCAAATCATAATTACCTAAATAACCAATATTTGAACCCGAACTTATTTTCAAATCTACTTTATTTTCATATAAATTTATTGCATTAACCTGGGAAGCATAAGAATGTTTTAAGTCATCGTAAGTCCATCCCTCAGCATAATATTCATCTTCAAAATAAGAATCATCTGCTATCAAATTTCCCCTGATTGATACTATACCATGTTTTTTAAGTTCATCAGTCCACTTTGCAAATACTTCTTCTACATTCGTATCAAACAAATCTGACAAAGAAGGGTCCCCATTACTCCTAACTATTATATCCCCAATAAATTCACCATTCGATTGGATTTCACCATCTAAAAATATCTCCGTTTTATACCTATAATCTTCTCCTAAATAATCTAATACCGCACTTGTAGTTAATAATTTTAAAGTAGATGCAGGAACATAGTTCTTTTTTTCATTTAACCCATAAAGAAAGTCATTTTCTTCCAAAGAGTAAACCAATATTCCAACTTGTGTATCATTCAAATCCGAATTTGAAATTATTTCATTCAAATCTTTCCCTAGCTCTTCTATTGGGTCTTTTTCTATTTGAATTATATTAATACTATCAACAACATTACTAACAACTCTATTATTAACCCTATCTATAGCATTTTCTAAATTACCTTTCTTAATTGCTTGAGCAAATAATATATTAATTGAAAAAACTAAAGTTAAAATAGAAATTGAAATTCTCATGAAATATTGTCTATTATGATAATTGAAAAAATTAAATAAAAAAATGGAGACGAATACTTAATCAAATATAGTATTTCATCTCCATTTTATCAAAATAATTACAATAATATACAAAATGTATATAATTATTAATTATCTTACTATTTTATTTTAAACGATTTAACAGCCTTATCAAAAGCAGTTTTATATGGTTTTTCTTCTTTTTTACTATAATCTATTGTTAGTCTATATAAATCATCTCCTTTTTTAGCAAAATATAATTTCCTATAAATTTCATACTTCGCTAAATACTGTTCAATTACGTATCCATCTTTACCACCAAATTGAGCAGTAGCAACCTTTGAACCAGCTAAACCTTTTGCAGTTTTCTTAACTATTTTCTCTAAGTCCTTTTGTTTTTTTGCATCTATAATATCAACTGTGATATATGAATCAGCCCGTCTTTCACCTTCATATTTCTTAGAATACTTAAAGTTACCAGAACCTTTCTTCTCTTTAAAGTTCTTAGGAATTCTAATTGTATAACCTTGACCTTTCGCGACCTTGGTTTCTTCCGATGGCAATTCTAATTCTTCAGTTATAAATAATGTATCTCCTTCTGCTCGTGGTGGAGGTGTTTTTGCAAACTTTAAACTACTTATCATTTCATCAACTTGTGGCTTATATGTTTCCATTCCACTTGCAAACGATTCAAAAGTAAAGTAACTATATGAGTTCGAGTCGCCTTCAGCAACAACTAAAACTCCATTAAATACACCATCATTAAGCGGAAAAGTATAAGTAAATTTTAAAGCATCTACTCCGTCAATAGCTAATGTTTCCGGACCTTGATAATATTCTAATTTGAACCTTTTTAATTTATCTATAAACTCTATAAAATCAACTCTTTCATTAGAATCCTTTTGTGGGTTATATCTATTAAATTGAATTCTCGCTGCCGGATTTCCTTTTGTATCATACTTCTTAAATCTTCTAGTACCTCTTTTATCTGACATAATTTGGTAATTACCAGGTACGCCAATAAAATCCCAGTTCTCAGGATATTTAAACTCCATTTTATAAATAGTGTCCTTATAAACAGCTAATTTCTCAATAGGTACTATTGGCTGTGATTTTTTGTCGCATGAGCTTAATACTATCGAAAATAAAAGAATACTTAGTATTGAATAAATGATTTTTTTCATAATAATATATTTAATTTATATAAATTTTAATTACTGCTTCGTGCAAAATAACAAGTTAATAAAAAGTACGCAAGATAAAGTTAATTATTTGGTGCACCGTCCTCAATCCATCTTCTAACACCATCTATCTGGTTTTCGCGTGCCGCTACTAACTGCAAGTTCGATAAATGAGGGTTCCGCCCATCTAACACTTGTAATAACAAGCTAGACTCCGTATCAGATAATATCACTAAACTCCCAGCATTCATACCGCTAAAATATGATAAATAATCCGTAATCCTTCTACTTGTTGATTGACTATAATCTCCATGGCATTGATTGGAAGAACAACGTAATTTCATAAAAGGTTGAACATGATTCTGAAAACTCACCTCACCCTCTTCTGGAAATTTATAATCATATATATTTTCCCTCGTATCATCACATGACACTACTACCGTTAATGCTATGATAACAATAAAGATATAGATATTACTTGATAAATATATTTTATCCATATCATATATTTTCTTCAATCTACCTATAAAATAAATATTTATATTTTTAATCTTAATAAGATTCATCCTCATTTGGAAAAGTATTTAATCGTACATCATCATTATAAGTCTGAACAGCATCATAAATAATTGAATTTAATTCTGCATATTTTCTAACAAATCTCGGATTAAAATCTACAGTCAATCCAAGCATATCAGTATTTACTAATATTTGTCCATCACAATCTGGTCCTGCTCCTATTCCTATAGACGGAATACTTAGCAATTCAGTTACTTCTTTTCCTAAACTTGCCGGTATTTTTTCTAAAACTATTGCAAAAGCACCAGCTTTTTCCAACAACAAAGCATCTTCTTTTATTGCATTTGCCTCATCTTCAGATGTTCCTCTCGCTCTATACGAACCAAATTGATTAATCGATTGCGGTGTCAAACCCAAATGCCCCATAACCGGAATACCAGCTTCAGTCATTCGTGTAACCGCTTCAATAACATTTTTTCCACCCTCTAATTTCACTGCCGAACAATTTGTTTCTTTCATCAATCTACCTGCATTCCTAAATGCCTCATTTGCAGATACTTGATAGCTCATAAATGGCATATCTGCTACTACTAATGACCGATCAGCCCCTTTGACAACAGCTTTAGTATGATATATCGTCTCTTCCATTGTTACAGATATCGTCGTTTCATTCCCCTGAACAACATTCCCAAGCGAATCACCTACTAAAATCAAATCAACTCCAGCATTACTAATTATCTTCGCCATAGTATAATCATAAGCTGTCAAACATGAGATTTTAATTTTATTCTTTTTCATTTCTTTGAGTAATAAAGTTGTTACCCGCTTATCATCAATATTTTGTTTTGCTATACTCATAATCTTATATCAAACCCTTTTTATGTTTTTCGCTTAATTTCTCTATCATATCTCTTGACATCAAATCAATATCATACTTCGGACTCCAACCCCATTCAGCTCTCGCCGATGAATCATCTATAGATCGAGGCCAATTATCAGCTATTTTTTGTCTATAATCCGGTGCATAAGTTATTTCAAACTCTTTTATATATTTCTTAATCGATTCAGCTAATTCTTTAGGGCTAAAGCTCATAGCCGATACGTTGAAATCCGAATGATGCTTTAAATTATCCAAATCAGCTTCCATTACTCCAATTGTTGCTTCGATACAATCCGGCATATACATCATCGGTAATGTCGTATTTTCTTTCAAAAAACAAGAATACTTCTTATTCTTAACCGCTTCATAAAATATATCAACCGCATAATCTGTAGTTCCACCGCCAGGCATAGTTTCTGATGATATTATCCCAGGATACCTAATTCCACGAACATCTAAATCATATTTCTCATAATAATAATCTGACAATACTTCTCCCGCTACCTTCGTTACGCCATACATAGTCGTTGGTTTTAATACAGATTCTTGTGGAGTATTTTCCAACGGAACTCCATATCCCCAAACTGCAATCGAACTCGGAATAAATACTTTCTCCACATTATTTTTAACACATAAATCAAGAATATTTAACGTACCATTCATATTTACATTCCAACAAAATAATGGGTCTTTTTCACCAGTAGCTGATAAAATTGCTGCCATGTGGAATATTGCATCTGGTTTAAATTCATTAATTATCAAATCAATCTTATCCTTATCCAATACATCCAACTTCCTATAATTAGAACCATTCAACGATAATGGTATTTTTTCATTTATATCTGTTAATAATATATTTTCTTTCCCATATCTCTTAATCAACTCAAGTGATAATTCTGTACCTATTTGACCTAAGGCACCAGTTACTAATATTTTTTTCATTTATTAATCTAATTATTGTGTTTTAACAGCTACAAAAATAAACAATTTTTTACTTTTGTATTTAATTAATTGGAAAATATTCATATATTGCAACAACAGAAATATAATTATTTCTTTAATTAATAACTAAAATTTAATAAAATGAAACTAATTACACTACCATTCGTAGCCTGATAAATCAATACAACTAAATCACATATTAAAATATGAAAAAATTTATTATCCCTTCTATTATAATTATTTTAGCACTAATTTCCTATTTCTATTTCTTTTCAGAAAAAAAAGAAAATAATTCAATTATTATCAGTCCCAAAACAGGTAAATTTGAAGTTACAGTATCCGTTACTGGCGAACTGCGTGCAATCAACTCTATTGATATCAAAGGTCCAACCAGAACTCACGAAATTGACATCAGAGAAATGACTATTTCTAAACTTGTCCCAGAAGGTACTAAAGTCAAAAAAGGTGACTTTGTTGCAGCCCTCGATAAATCTATAATATTACAAAAACTTAAAGATGCCGAACTTAAAATTGAAAAAAATCAATCACAATATAACATTTCAAAACTCGATAGTAATTCCAACCTCTCCCAAGCAAGAGACAATCTCGAAAATTTAAAATTTGCTATGGAAGAAATGGAACTAAAAAAACAACAATCTACTTACGAATCGCCTACAGTAAAAAGACAAGTAGAAATAGATTTAATCAAAGCTAAACGCTCTTACGAACATGCTAAAAATAATTACTCTAATCAAGTCAAAAAATCTATCGCTAACCTCAATGTGGCAGGAGCTGACTTAAGCAAAGCTCAAAGAAATGTTGATAAAATTCTCGGATTTTTGGATGAATTTACAATTTATGCTCCTGCAGATGGTATGGTTATTTATTCTAGAGACTGGAATGGAAGAAAAAAAGAAGTAAATTCTACAATCCAAAGGTGGGACCCCGAAGTTGCCACGCTGCCTGACCTTTCTCGCATGAAATCAATAACCTACGTAAACGAAGTTGATATTCAAAAAATAAAAAAAGACCAATCAGTTAAAATCAAATTAGATGCTAATCCAGATAAAAAACTTTCCGGAAAAGTTATTGAAGTTGCAACCATCGGCCAACAAAGAAGAAATTCAGATGCAAAAGTATTCGAAGTCATTATCGAAGTAAACGAAAAAGATACAACTCTTCTTCCTTCAATGACAACTAGTAATGATATTCTAATCTCTTCTAAAGACAGCACTCTTTATATAGCTTTAGAAGCAATTCATACTCTCGAATCTGATGAAAAAAGAATTAACTTTATTTATTTATTTGATGGTTCAGACATCATCAAACAAGAAGTAAAATTAGGTCTAATTAATGACAATGATGCAGAAATTTTAGAAGGATTAAAATCCGATGACAAAGTTTTACTATCACTTCCAGACTCCCCCGATAAATTAGAACTCCATAAACTTAAAACCCCAGCTTAATTGAGAAAAAAAATATTATACAATCTTAAAATTTCTGCCGAAGCAATTATTCAAAATAAACTTCGAGCTATCCTTACTTCGCTCGGGATTATTTGCGGTGTTGCCTCTGTTATTGCAATGATGGCTATCGGAAACGGTGCCCAAAAAGAAATTCTCGAAAAAATGAAACTTCTTGGTACCAATAATATTATTATCAAAAAACTTGATAGAGAAGAACAAAAAAAACAAGAAGAAGAAAATGCTAACTCAGAAGAAGAAAACGATAAAACATTAATTAGTAGTAAAAATTCTTCCGTAGGTCTAAGTATCAAAGATGCTATGTCTATTCAAAATAATATTCCAACTGTCGCAAATGTCTCAACAGAAATCGAGATTAACACTAAAGCTCTACACCATGGGAAACAAAAAGATATAAAACTAATAGGCATCAACCAACACTACTTTGATGCTAATAAACTTGAAGTCCTCGAAGGAAATAAAATTTCTGATTTCCATATTCAAAACAATAAACCAGTTTGTGTTATAGGATATGGAATTAAAAATAAATTATTCCCAGGAATTAATCCTATTGGAAAAACAGTCAAATGTGGTAATAATTGGCTAAAAGTGATAGGAGTAATGAAAGAAAAAACAATATCAAAACAACAAAGAATGAGCTTCAAACTACGAGATTATAATTATGATATTGTTACTCCCATTTCAGTGGTCTTGCTTAACTATCAAAACCGTGCTTTAATCACCAGAAAAGATTTAGGCAGAAGACGAAGCCAAGCAACAGAAAATAACTATCATCAATTAGATAAAATAGTTGTTTCTCTCAAATCAACTAAGTCTATAGTTGAAACTGCAGAAATCATCAAAAGACTACTACTAAGAACCCACAACCAAGTTAATGATTTTGAAATGATTGTTCCACAAATGCTCCTCGAACAAGAACAATCCACAAAAGAAATTTTTAATATCGTACTCGCTATTATTGCCTCTATATCACTACTAGTCGGTGGTATAGGTATCATGAATATTATGCTTGCTTCAGTAATGGAAAGAACTAAAGAAATTGGTATCAGACGAGCAGTAGGAGCAAAAAGATTTGACATAATGCTACAATTTATATCAGAAGCAGTTGTAATCTCTCTATCCGGGGGAATTATAGGAATAATACTTGGTATTGTAGCATCTTACCTAATAAAGAATGCAACAGATATAGCCGCAATTATTTCACCTTGGTCTGTTATAATCTCATTCATAGTCTCGATTTCTGTTGGTCTAATCTTCGGTATTACTCCCGCAAAAAAAGCCGCATATCAAGATGTAATAAGTCTTTTAAGATATGACTAATTACATAAAATCCATATATTTCATAAAATCAATCTAAAAAATATGTTTAAATTTTATTTTATCACATTAATTGTATTTTTAACAATCACTCAAAACTCTTTCGCAAAAGAATATACACTTAGTGAAAGTATAAAAATTGCCCAAGAAAAAAGTGAATACGGAAACATAATTAAAAAAAGCAAAGAAAGAAGAGAACTTTTATATAAGTCTTTTATGGCAAGCTATCTACCCCAAATTAATCTAAATGTAAGTGCATTAAACTTTAACAGAAGTATTACTGAATATAGTGATAGAATTTACGACTCTACCTCACAAAAATTTCAATTAATTAAATACTTCCCAGAGCAAAGTAACCTTTCAAATAGCTTAGATTTATCAATTTCTCAAATTATTCCCTGGACTGGAGCCAGTATTTCTTTTTCATCTGGAGTGAGCAGACTTGATAATGTATTAGACAATTCTGTTTTATTTCGTTCAACTCCACTAAATCTTTATATTCATCAACCACTATTCCAATTCAACTCCATGAAGTGGGATAAAGAAGTTGAAGAACTCAATTTCAAAAAAAATGAAAAAATATATTATGAAGCATTTGAAGATTTAGCAGTTGATGTTACCAATAAATATTTCAATCTATACATCGCCCAGAAAGAGATGATAAACGCTCAAAGAAATATCCATATTAATGATACTCTTTATACTCTATCAAAAGGTCGTTTCGAACTCGGTACAATAGCAGAAAATGACCTTTTACAGTCTGAATTAGGGTTTATGAATGCCAAAAATTCATACGAATCAGCTAAGTTAAGATATGAAAGAGCCAAAGAGAACTTAAAAATCATACTATCACTCCCAGAAAATGAAAATATTGAAATAAACCCACCCCTCGAAGCTATCATATTTGAAATTGATAAAGATTTTGCATTTCAAAACGCTATGGAAAACCGACCACAAATCATTGATTTTGAAATCCAAAAACTTAACGCCGAAAGAAACCTCAATGTAGCCGAAAATAGAAATAATTTCCAAGCTTCAATTAACGCCGGCTTTGGTCTTAACCAATCCGCAGGCAACTTCGATGAAGCTTATAAAGAATTACTCGACCAAGAAACATTTAATCTAACTTTAACTATTCCTATTTATCAATGGGGGAAAGGCAGTGCCGATGTAGAAGCTGCATTGATAAACAAACAAAGTGTTGAAGAGCAATTAGTAATTGATAAAAAGAAATTTGAATTAGACGTAAAATACCAAATCAATGAATATATACAACTCCAAAAACAAGTTGAATTATCAAAAAAAACCTATGAAATCGCAGACAAAAGATTTGATATATCAAGCAAAAGATTTAATCTCGGAAAAATAAATATGACCGATTTTTTCAATGCACAAAGAGACAAAGACAATGCCCTTACTGCATACATCAAAATACTACGTGATTATTGGGTTGGTTATTATAATCTAAGAAAACTTACCCTATACGACTTCAAAGAAGATAAAATAATAGAGTATTAAATAGGATATTAAAAAGGGTAATAATTGACCTAAGATTATTCTAAATAATATTTAATCTAAATTATGCCTAAATTGGTCAAATACTGAATCTTTTTTCATACCTAATTTATCCAAATATGGCTCAACCATCTTAGAAATATATTTACCAATCATATCAAATTCTAAATTCACCTTATTTCCAACCACCAATTCCGATATATTTGTTTCCGATAATGTATGCGGTATAACAGCGACTGTAAGCTCATTATCTTTAGTATTTGCAACAGTTAAACTAATTCCATTTATACATATCGAGCCAACATTAATCACATTATTTTCAAACTCCTTAGGAAACTTAATACTAATCTGCCTACTCGTAGGCTCATTTATAATTCTTGACACCTCACCCACACAATCTACATGCCCCTGAACTATATGCCCACCTAACCTTCCGCCACTTATCATTGCCCTCTCCAAATTAACTCTATCACCTTTCTTTAACTCACCCAAATTTGTTTTCCTTAAAGTTTCCTCAATCGAAACTACTTCAAAAATATTGCTATCATAATTAACTACCGTTTGACAACAACCATTTATCGCTATCGAATCATCAATCCCAATCCCTTCCAACACCTTATTTGCCTTTACCCTAATTTTTCTTCCACCCTTATACTGCACAGCCGAATCTATCATTCCTATTTCTTCTATCAATCCAGTAAACATTATTTAACTCCTTCTATTCGTATTATATTTGCTTGTCCTACGTGAAAAATTCCATCATTTAATTCAGTAAGCAACTCTTCTATATTAAGTTTACTCATATCTTTGAAATCTTCTTCCAGCTCTTCTCTCGAAAACAACATCTCCACATTTTTAGGTCCACCAGAATTATTATATGCCTGTTCTTTTGTAAACCCTTGCAAAATCAAACTACCGCCTCTTTTCATCTTATCTATTAATTTTCTATGATTTCCTCTCCTATTATTTTCAATAGCATGAGCATTTATAAGACCAATACAATCATAAATCTCATCTTCGCAGTCGAACTCCCCAAATCCCATTAATTTGAAATTTATCTCCACACCATTTTCTTTAGCCAATTTTAACGCCTTTGCTTTCCCTACATCGCTAACATCAAAAGCATCAACTTCCCAACCCTTTACTGCCGCATAAACAGCATTCCTACCTTCGCCTTCAGCAGGTAAAAGTATCCTACCAGGCTTCAACTTATCTATGATTCTCTTAAAATATTCATTCGGTGTTTTTCCAAATACATATTCTTCAATCCTAAATTTTTCATTCCAATGCTCTCTTGACATTTTTTTACCTATTTGATTAACAGTATTATACAAAAATATCGAAAATTATTTTAATATTTAATTCAATAATATAATAGGGGAGAGATGACCATTTTAATTACCATTCTTTATTAGCTTATGTTGAAACTAAAATCAAAATTTATAAATAACTATTTCGTTATAGCAACTATTTCAAAATATAATTTCAAATTTTCAATCCAAAATTAATAATAATAATCAAATGAGCAGACTAACTTCATCAAAACAGTGGAATACACTCCAAGAACATTATTTCAATATCAAAAACTTAAAACTTAAAGATATTTTCCAATACGATGAAGATAGATTTGACCGCTACTCATATAAACTAAATGGGATTACCTATGACTTATCAAAAAATAGAATTAATTTTGATACTGTCTCACATCTTATTTCTTTAGCCAAATTTACAAGCCTCCATAGAAATATTCCAAAATTATTCGACGATAATACATTAAATTATACAGAAGATAGGGCAGTCCTTCACACAGCACTAAGAGACACATCTGATAAACAAATTCATCATCAATATATTAATATAAAATCCTTCATCAATGCAGAAAAAGAAAAAATAAAAATCATCTCAGATAAAATTAATACTTTAAATTGGAAATCTGACGACAACACAATTAATAATATAGTTTTCATCGGTATCGGTGGCTCATTCCAAGGACCCAAATTAATTACAGATGCACTCACAAAATATCATAAAAAAGATATAAATATTAATTTCATATCTAATTTTGATTACAATGAGTTAGAAGCTATATTTGATAAATCTAATCCCAAAAATACTTTATTTGTCATAACAACAAAATCATTCAATACTGACGAAACTTTAACTAATGCAAACACAGCTAAACAATGGCTATTAGACAACAATATTAGTCCAGATAATATAAATAATCACTTCTTAGCAATAACCTCAAACTCAGAAAAAGCCGAACAATTTGGCATTAAACCCGAAAATATTCTAAATACTTGGGATTGGGTAGGCGGAAGGTTCTCATTATGGTCAGTAGTAGGCTTACCAATTGCAATCAAATGTGGTTACGAAGTATTCGAACAATTATTAAATGGAGCAGAAATTGCCGACAATCACTTTCAAAACGCCGATTTAGATGAAAATATACCCGTTTTGCTCGCCTTGATTGATATTTGGTATATTAACTTCTTCAACGTCAAATCAAAAGCAGTTTTTTCTTACAACCAACCACTCGCAGAGTTACCCAATTACCTACAACAATTAAATACCGAATCCAACGGCAAACGAATTGACAAAAAAGGCGAAAAAGTAGATTATCAAACAGCAATTCCAATCTGGGGTGGAGTTTGCACAAATATGCAACATTCCGTTTTCCAAATGCTACACCAAGGAACATCTTTAACTCCCGTTGAGTTCATTGCAATCGCAAAAGATAACGGCAACCCATTACATAACAAAAAATTACTATCAAATTTTCTTGCCCAATCACGTGCATTTATGAACGGAAGAAACATTAATGAAGTCCCAGACAGCGACCCAAATAAAGAATTCCCAGGCAATATTCCATCAACTTCAATATTAATAGATGAACTAACTCCAAGCTCCTTAGGTACATTACTTGCCATCTACGAACATAAAATTATCACCATGGGCTTAATATGGAACATAAATTCATTTGACCAATTTGGAGTAGAACTCGGTAAAGAAATTGCCTTAGAAATAGAAGATAAATTTGAAAGTTCAGAAACTAATAATTTCGATTCCTCAACAAACAACCTACTAAAAATTATAAAAGACATAAACAATTATTAATATTTACACTAAAACACTAACTATTCAATAATAGCCACAAACTAAGCTATAGCTATAAACTATTTAAAAACTAATTTAAAATGATATATAAATAATTTAAAGATAATATATATTATGTAAACTTAATATTATTCTTATTATCCTATATTTGCATTCCTCAATTGTAAATTCCAATTTACTATGTTTACATCAATTCACATATCATAACCCCATACTCCTATTTAATCTAAAATAAAAAATGATGAAAGTTTAAAATATTTATACTTTCATCATTATAAAACAATACTCCCCCAATTAAAATCTAATTATATTTGTTTCATTTTAATAATAATCTATCAAAACTCAACCTTAAATCCACCCACAGGAAAAAATCCCATCTGATATGTTACCCTCTCCGTATTTCGTATTGGGTCATACCTACGAAATGACTCATTTTTTGTATCTAATAAATTCTCAATAGAAAAATATGAAACCATAGAAAAACCTTCGAAATTCTGCCTCCAGTCTATTCTTATATCAATCTTCATATAATCCGAATTTCGCCTATCAAACATTACCTCATTATTTATCTGTCTATGCTTTTCAAATGACTTTTCCAAATCTATCGAAGTATATGGAACCCCACCAGCATAAGCAAACTTCCCAGAAAACTCTAAAGTATTGCTTTCATCTATTTCCCACTCATACCCTGCCAGAACATTAAATATTATCCCATTATCAAAAGCACCAAATTTATACTCCAAATCTCCATTTTCATCTTTAATATTCGTAGCATACTTCTGTCTTATATACGAAGTCGTCATTGTCAAATAATATCCTTCTGAAAAATTCTTTGTAATTGACAATTCCCCGCCATAGGTCAATGCTTTACCACCACTTACCGCCTTCAAATCATTTACTCTAATTCCACCATAAGCCGAACCCATATTAGACAATGATACCTGTGAATTTAATGTATCTTCTATCGCAATATTAGAATAATCTTTGAGGAAAAACTCCGTCTTTATTTGCCAATTCTGCTCAGGATATAGCGAATATCCCAACACATAATGTAAAGACTGCATTGGTTTCAAATCCTTGTTTTCAGGCAAAGTATAATACAATAACAATGGCAAACTCTGATTATGCAACCCTATTCCCATATTGAACTTATTATAATCATTTAATTCATATTTCAAACCAAATCGTGGCTCAAATGTTATGTCTCCACTAATATCAATATATTGAGAATGCAATCCAATATTCGAAGTTAATTTCTCATTAATCTTCCAATTCCAATTCGCAAACAAAAACGTCTGAAAAGTTTTTTCATTTATATATAAATTTGACTCCGCATTCAACGTATCATCTTCCATATTCGGAAATTGAGACTTAAATACAACATCGTGATATTGGTCATCAAAAGAAAAAACTTTATGCCTATACTCCCCCCCAAATGTATAGAAATGTCTATTATTCGGCGAATAATTAACATTATATTTAGCCGTTATAAAACCCTCCGAATCTTTATTTCTCATAAACACATCCGAAGAAACTAACCTAAAATTAGTATCAGCGTTCAATAAATTCAAGTCAGTTCTAAACGTACTATTCGTAAAACCTAATGTCATTTTCGAATACCAATGCTTATTAAATAAATGCTTCCAGTTCAATGCCAATACATATAAATTTGTCCCAAATATAATGTCTTCATCTCCATTATACAAAGTATCAATATCCTCACTCGTTTTAATTTCTATATGACTTTTGCCATACAAACCAGTCAAACTGATAAAATTATTTTCATCAATATCCCAATCATACTTCATAGTCAAATCCTGATATTCAGGTACCCCACTAAAACTAAAATCCACACCAATCGTATTAACCAAAAAATCTAAAAATGAATATCTATAATTCAAAATAAATGAAGAATTTTCATGCAAAGGTCCCTCAACTCCAAATTCAAACCCATTAAATCCAAACTGCCCAAGATATTCAAATTCCTCATCATTACCCTTCCTTGTCCTCAAATCAAACACTCCCGAAAGCTTATCTCCATATTCCGAAGGAAATGCACCAGTTAAAAAATCACTATTATCCAAATAGTTAGTATTTATTGCACTAATCGGACCACCAGTAGCCCCTTGAGTTGCAAAATGATTTGGATTCGGAATGTCCATTCCATCTATCCTCCATAATAATTCCGTTGGAGACCCTCCCCTAATTATTATATCATTTCTTTCATCAGAAGCCCCAACAACCCCAGCATAATTCTGAGCCATCTTCGCCGGATCCATTCTCGATCCAGCAAACCTCTGAACATCATCAATAGTAAATTGAGTAGAAGACACTATCGCAGATTCATTGAGCGGAGTAAAAGAATTTTTATTAGCAGTTACAACTACTTTTTCAGTTTCGCTATAAGCTTGTTCTAATTCAAATTTCAAATATGGTGATTTCCCTGATGATAAAACAATGTTCGTACTCATTGATTTATAAGATATATACGAAGCAACAACTGAATGCCTCCCAACAGGAATATCCTTCATTACAAACTCGCCATTCGTATTTGTAGCAATCCCTTTCTTCAAACTAAAAATCTTTATTAACGCACCAGAAAGTGGTTGCTGAGATTGTTTATCTATCACCACTCCCCTAATATCATTTCTTATTAACTCTTCTGAGTTCAAAGAATATGCAAATATGAACAAAATCATATAACACAGTATTTTTTTCATTTTATTTTACCTTTCTTATAAATTTATATATTTATTAATGTTCTTATGTATATTTATTGACTATCAGTCAATTTAATTTAAAAAAATTTATTTCTTAAGTATTCCTTCAAGCAAATCAAAATAACTCTTAAACATTTCATTAGTATCAACGTTTTCGCGTTGTTTTAAGGTATTCAGATGACGGAAAACACCATCACTCATACCCTTTAAAAGCTGTACTATAATTGGAATATTAATATCACTTCTAATACTCCCATCTTTAATTCCTAACGACAGCGAATTTGCCATCATTTCATCTATTTCTTCATCAATTTTTGATAATTGATTCAAATATTGTTGATTTTTCATATCTCTAAAATTTATTAATGATAGTTTCGAAATTATATTATAATAGTTAGAATGCTCAGTCAAATACTCATAATACGCCCTACCAATAGCACCAATTTTATCAATTCCCAAAGATTCATTATTCGATGCAGTAGTAAACATATTCCTCATAAGATTTATACCCCTAAGACAAATCGCCAATAGCAAAACCTCTTTTGAAGGGTAATATTGATACAGCGTACCCTTACTATACTCCGCCATCTCAGCAATTTCATCCATTGTAGTATTCTCATATCCCTTATCAAAAAACAATGTTTCCGATATATCTAAAAATAACTTTAACTTATGTTGTCTTTCTCGTTCTTTCCTTTTTGATGTCGCCATAATTATACTCTATATTATTTATTGACTATCAGTCATTAATTTCGCTGCAATATAATATGATAATATTTAACTACCAAATTATTTTATATTGTTTTAAAACCATTTATTAAAACGTTTCATATTTAATCCTTATTATTGCCATTATTATTCAACAATTTCAATTATTCCATAAACTCACGAATGGAGTATTGGAGTGTACCCAAAAAGTAAAAATAAATTAAATACCAATTATATGTAACCAAAAGTAACCTCAAAAAAAAACCGTCATTGCGAGCGATAGCGTGGCAATCTCAAAATCACCTCCAAACCCAAAATTAAAACAAAGTAAAAAAATGCAACCAAGTGTAACCTTTCCACCAAACACCGTCATTGCGAGCGATAGCGTCGCAATCTCAAAACCACCCCAAAACCCATAAATTAAAACAAAGTAAAAAAATGCAACCATGTGTAACCTTTCCACCAAACACCGTCATTGCGAGCGATAGCGTCGCAATCTCAAAACCACCCCCAAACTCAAAATTAAATCAAAGTAAAAATATGCAACCAAGTGTAACCTAAAAAAAACAACAACCTTCCGAAGGTTCCAAAACCTTCGGAAGGTTTAACTCACCTACAAAATTAAAACAAAGTAAAAAAATGCAACCATGTGTAACCTTTCCCTAAAAAACTCCAAAAATCAGCAATGAAATACAAAAAATATATAAAATATGACACCTTGTGTAACCTCCGAATGTCGCCAAAAACACCTTCATTCACAGCAAAGCAAAAATTAAAAAACTGCGTAGCAGTAACATATCAATAGAAAACCAAATAAATAAAACAACCTGCTCCGTAGGAGTAGAATTAGAAAATAATCAATGAAAAAGAAACCACCCTAAAACCCAAAAATTAAAACAAAGTAAAATATGCAACCAAGTGTAACCTCAAAAAAAAACCGTCATTGCGAGCGATAGCGTGGCAATCTCAAAATCACCCCCAAACCTAAAAATTAAAACAAAGTAAAATATGCAACCAAGTGTAACCTCAAAAAAAAAACCGTCATTGCGAGCGATAGCGTCGCAATCTCAAAACATCGATTTTAACCACAAAAAAACCAAAACCTATCTTCCCTCAAGGAAAATGCCAAAGGCGATGGGTGAAAAACAAGGTTATGACAAAACAATAAAAACCCAAATAAATAGTAACCACATGTAACCTAAAAAAAAACCAATCATTAAGAGCAAAACAAAAAATCCATTAAAAAAAACTAAAATCTCCGATTTTAACCGTATAAAAAAAAGTCTTACTCAACTAAGAATAAGACTTAAAATTAAAAAAAATTCAAAGAAATCAAAATCAGTTTAATTTAAAACTTATAGGAATCCTTATCCATGAGCTAATAGCCTTCCCTTCTTCCACAGACGGATTAAACTCAGTTTTCATAACAGCACTTATAACCGAATCACTAAACAAAGTATTTGAAATGTATTCAATTCTATAATCAGAAGCTCTACCTTCCCCACTTACCAATACATTTATTACAACTTCCGCTTCTATTCTCGCTTCTAAAGCCAACTCAGGATATTTGATGTTTTTAATTAATTCATTTTGATTAAATGAAACTTGGTTTTCCAAATTATTTGCTTTGTCATTGATAATAATAGAGTTATTTACCTCAGATTCTTCTTTGTTATTCATACCATAAAATTTATTATTATTATTCAAATCATCATCAAAAGTTGATTCAACATTGTTAAAATCAGATTTAAAATTAAATAACTCAAATATATAATCAAAATTTATATCCAACTCATCAAAAATAGGAGACGAAATATTCGATGTATTATAGATTTCTTCTACACTTTCATTGTTGTTAGTAAAATTAATCACTTGCAGAGAAAAAATACAAGATAAAAATATTGACATACTCAACATATAGAACTTATTTGTATTTTTATTCATTATTTTAGTTTCTTTCATTTTAATTATTCCTGTATTATTGGTTAATCATTTTTAATAAATTTGTTATTAATCACATATACTGTTTTTTGGAAATAAATGTTTCAATTAATTAATAAATATTTAATAATAAATTAGTATTTTTGTAAAATATTATACCATATATAAAAGGAATACATGTTAGTAAATGAAGTATTTGCAATGATGCCTCCATCGGGCGGCGAAGGTGCAGAAGGTGGCGGAGCAATGAGTACAATGATTATGTTTGCAGCAATGTTTGCTATAATTTATTTTCTTATGATTCGTCCTCAACAAAAAAGAAATAAAGAACATAAAGCAATGCTCGAAGGACTTCAAAAAGGAGAAAAAGTTATAACATCTTCTGGGGTTCACGGTAAAATTGTAGAATATACAGACCATACTGTTAAATTAGAAGTAGCTCCAAATTTGATAATGACTTTCGAAAAAACTGCTATTGCAAATAAAAAAAGTTAAAAAAACTATTTATTTATAAAAATAAATCTTTCATTGTTTAACGATGAAAGATTGTTTTTTATTTAAGAAAGAATGAATATTATGAATACAATAGAAGAAGCCCTAAGAGACTTAGTCTCCGGCAAGATGATAATAGTAATGGACGACGAAGATAGAGAAAATGAAGGAGACCTAATCGCTTCTGCCGAACTTTGTACTCCAGAAACTGTAAACTTCATGTCCTCCTATGCAAAAGGTCTAATTTGCATGTCCATCACTTCAGAAAGAGCTAAAGAGTTAAATCTCGATGTAATGGTTAGAGATAACTCTGCTTTACATGAAACAAAGTTTACTGTTTCTGTTGATTATGTACATGATACTACAACAGGTATTTCCGCATTAGATAGAGCTGCAACTATTAGAGCTATTTCAAATGTTGGTACTAAACCATCTGATTTGGCAAGACCAGGTCATATATTCCCTCTCATCGCACAAGAAGGAGGAGTCTTAAGACGTTCAGGACATACCGAAGCAACCGTAGATTTGATGAAACTTGCTGGGCTAAAGCCATCTGGTGTATTATGCGAAATAATTAATGAAGATGGCACAATGGCAAGACTTGATGACATCAACATTTTTGCTAAAGAACATGACTTAAAAATCATTACAGTAAAAGATTTAATAAAATATCGATTAGAAAAAGAATCATTAATTGAATTGATTTCTACAACCAAATTAAATACTGTTTATGGTGATTTCGAATTAAAAATATTTAGAAATATTATTAATGGAAATGAACATTTAGCATTAGTCAAAGGTACGTGGAACGTAGATGAAATTATATTAGTCAGAGCTCATTCAGAAGATTTAAGCTCAAATATTTTTGGTGCCTTAATGTCAAAAGATGATTCCAAAATGGTAAAAGCATTAAAAATGATAGAAAAAGAAGGAAAAGGAGTACTATTATTAATCCACAGAACAGAAGATGGACTAAAAATAAGTGAAAAAATAAAAGCACACGTTTCTCAAGAAGATGTACTGAACTCTTCAGAAATAACTAATAAACTCGGCATTCAAGAAGACCCAAGAGATTATGGTATCGGTGCTCAAATCTTATCAAAATTAGGTATTAAAAAAATGAAATTAATAACTAATAGTCCAAAACGTAGAATTGGTATAGATAGTTTCGGTATAGAAATAGTAGAAAATACACCTTTCATTTAAAAAATTATTAATAAAAACATTGGAGTAAATATGTCTGATACAATTTACTTAAGCAAAGAAAAAAGAGAATCTTTAGAAAAAGAATTAAACGAACTAACTACCAAAGGTAGAGCAGAAATGGCTAAAAAAATTGCCGAAGCTCGATCCCATGGTGATTTGTCTGAAAACGCAGATTATGATGCAGCTAAAGATGCTCAAGGATTGATGGAGTTAAAAATCAATAAAATATCAAAAATTTTAGCAAATTCACAAGTAATTGATACTACTGAGTTTCCAGAAGGCAAAGCTTTTATTTTATCATTTATTGATATTAGAAATACCAATACTGGTGATGAATTCGAATACCAATTAGTTAGCGATGCAGAAGCCGATTTTTTAGAAGACAAATTGTCAGTAGAATCACCAATAGGCAAAGCACTTCTAGGACATGAAATTGGTGACAAAATCACAGTAAAATTGCCAAATGGCGAACAAGAGTTCGAGATAACAAATGTGTATAAATAAAAGTAATTAATATATAAAGTTATTATGTAAATAGCACTTTTTAATAAATTAGTGCTATTTTTTATACTTTATATTTAGAATTAATCATCATCGCTATCACGTAAAAGTTTTTTTATCCCACTTTTAACTTTCGAATCATTATTTCTAATCTTTTCTTCTATTTTACGAATCATTTCCTTTTTCATGCTCTCCTTGAGCATTCGGTTATTCTCTTTTTCTTCGTCGTATATACTTTTATCAAATTCCATACTTATATAAACTTATATATTAAGAAATTATTTTTTCCATTATAAAAAAAGGTGCTTCATCTACTTCAAAATGTGCCTCTCCCCTAACCTTATAATCCAAATCTCTATAAAATTTCACTAATTTAGTATTAGCAGAATGTACTCCCAAACGTATTGATGTAAAACCTTTCTCTATATACTTATCTTCGGCATGACTCATCATTAGTTTAGCATATCCTTTTCCTTGTTCATCTGGAGAAACAGCAAGCCTGTGAACCATAGCATAGTTATCAGATTTATCATTAAAATCAAGCTCTGGAAAAATATCATAATTATATTTCGCAGATGAATATATTCCAATAATTTTATAATTCTTAAGCAAAATAAATTGCTCTCTATTTAATATATCTTTTTCAATTATTTCGTAATTAGGATAACCTTTATTCCAATTGGTAAACCCTTTAGATAAAAGGTTCTTATTAACATTTGAAATAAGAACCATAATCTCTTTAATATCACTTAACTTTGCTAATTCGATTACCATTAAAACTTTCTATCTTGGATAGAACCATAAATAGTTATTTGATGTTTTTGAAGCCATTCTATTCCATCTATCGCAGCCTTCGCAGCTGTTAATGCTGTAATACAATGAACCCCTTTTTGCAAAGATACAGAGCGTATTAATACATCATCTTGATATGATTTTCTTCCGAGAGGTGTATTAATTACTAAATCCATATTGCCACTTTCAATTTGTTCTATAACATTAGGCGAACCTGTACCAATTTTAGGAACAAGTGTTGTTTCTATATTAGCTATTTTCAATGCGTTAGCAGTCCCTATCGTAGCAAATATGGTAAACCCTAATTCTATTAATTTCTTTGCCAATGGTACTAATTCTTTTTTATCAAAGTCATTAACAGATATAAACACATTTCCTTTTGGTGGTAAGAAATTTCCGGCTGCAATTTGAGACTTGATATATGCTTCTCCAAAAAATTCTGATATACCCATTACTTCACCTGTAGAACGCATTTCAGGACCTAAGACAGTATCAACACCAGGAAATTTATTAAATGAAAAAACAGGTGCCTTAACCGTGAAATGTTGCTGCCCTAAAACTGGTATGTTCAAATCTTTTAATTTCTCACCGAGCATTAATTTAACTGCCACTTTAGTTAATGCAATCCCATTTGATTTAGAAACAAAAGGTACAGTTCTGGAAGCTCTTGGATTAACTTCTATAACATACACATGGTCATTATATACAGCATATTGAATATTAATAAAACCACAAATATCCAATTCTTTTATCATCCGATAAGTAAAATCTTTAATAGTGTCAATTACTTGAGCATTAAGATTAAATGTAGGCAATACGCTTGAACTATCTCCTGAATGTATTCCAGCTTCTTCAATATGTTGCATAATCCCTGCAATTAATGGCTCATCACCATCAGAAAGTGCATCAACATCTAACTCTATAGCATTTTCTAAGAACTTATCGATTAATACAGGACTATCTTCTTTTACAAGTGTTGATTCTTTGATATAAGTAATTAAGTCTTCTTCGTTATAGACAATTGCCATTCCCCTTCCGCCCAAAACATAAGAAGGTCGCACAATCACAGGAAATCCAATATTAAGTGCAGTTTTTAATGCAGATTCTTCATCAAAAGCCATATCTCCAGCAGGGTATGGTATTTGTAATTTATCTAACATTCCTAAAAATGAACCTCGGTCTTCTGCTTTATCTATATTCTCTTGTGAAGTACCTAAAATTTTAATATTCTCACTTTTTAATTTTTTAGATAAATTAAGTGGTGTTTGCCCCCCCAATTGTAAAATAATACCATCAGGTGTTTCCAAATCTATTATATTCATTACATCTTCATAAGTAACAGGTTCAAAATATAATTTATCGGAAGTATCATAATCAGTAGAAACAGTTTCTGGATTACAATTAACCATAATTGTTTCTATCCCTATCTCTTTTAAAATCATTGATGCTTGTGAAGCACAATAATCAAATTCAATTCCTTGACCTATTCTAAATGGACCACCACCCAAAACAATAATTTTTTTCCTATCAGAACGTATAGATTCATTTTCGTTAAGATAAGTCGAATAATAATATGGTGTTTGTGCGTCAAATTCAGCTGCACAAGTATCTACTTTTTTATATGTTGGTAATACTTTTAATGCTTTTCTTTTGGCTCTAACTTCTGTTTCTGTCGATGAAAATAATTTTGCTAATTGAATATCAGAAAACCCTGATAATTTAGCCTTTTTCAGCTCATCTCTATCTATCGTATCAATCGTTTTTGAATTTAATTTTCTTTCGATTTCTACAATTTCTTTGATATTTTGAAGAAACCAAGGGTCAATTTTTGATAATTGGAATACTTTATCTATCGAATAACCTCTTATAAATGCTTCCTTGACATAAAAAGGTCTCATAGGAGTTGCATTTGATATTTTCTTATTTAAAGTGTCTTCATCACAAGTATCTAAACCTTCATACTCTAAACCATTTGCACCGATTTCTAAAGAACGAAATGCTTTTTGAAGTGCTTCTCTGAAATTAGAACCAATGCTCATAACCTCCCCAACAGACTTCATTTGTGTAGTCAGATTTGAAGGTACTTTAAATTTTTCAAAATCCCAACGAGGTATTTTAACAACGATATAATCTAATGCAGGTTCAAAAGAAGCAGGTGTAGTACCTGTAATTTCATTTGTTATTTCATCTAACGTTAAACCAACTGCAAGTTGGGCAGCTATTTTTGCTATTGGGAAACCTGTTGCTTTAGATACTAAAGCAGAAGAGCGAGAAACTCTTGGGTTCATTTCAATTATTTTTACGTTCCCATTTTCAGGGTTAACAGCAAATTGAATGTTTGAGCCACCAGTTGCAACTCCTACCTTCCTAATTACAGCTAAAGAATAATCTCGTAATAATTGGTATTCTTTATCAGTAAGTGTTTGTGCTGGCGCTACAGTGATACTATCGCCAGTATGTACACCCATTGGGTCAAAATTCTCAACAGATGCAACAATAATTGCATTGTCTTTAATATCCCGCATCACTTCAAATTCATATTCTTTCCAGCCCAATAATGATTCTTCAATTAAAAGTTCGTTCGTAGGAGATAACTCTAATCCCCTATTAATTATATCTTTATATTCTTCTAAATTATGAGCAACCCCACCACCTGTTCCACCCAAAGTAAATGAAGGTCTAATAATTAAAGGGAAACCATTTGTTTCAGTCAATTTCATTGCTTCATCATATCCCTTAACAATATTACCAGAAGCAGAGTCTAAACCTATTTCGTCCATTGCTTCTTTGAATTGCTCCCTACTTTCAGCTAATTCGATTGAATGAGTATTAACACCAAGCAATTCGATATTATATTTATCTATTATACCTTTGTTTTTTAATTTTAAAGTAACATTTAATGCTGTTTGTCCGCCAACAGTTGGTAAAATTGCATCAATTTTTTCTTTTCTAATTATCTGTTCTATAATCGAAGTAGTTATAGGTTCAATATACGTTCTATCTGAGATTTCCGGATCAGTCATCACCGTTGCTGGATTAGAATTAATCACAACAACAAAATAACCCAATTTTTTCAATGACTTAACTGCTTGACTTCCAGAATAATCAAACTCTCCTGCTTGACCAATTACTATCGGTCCTGCACCGATTACTAAGATTCGTTTTATATCATTTCTTATAGGCATAATAATTAATTTCTATATAATTTTTTGATTTAATAAATTTTACAAATTTACAAAAATTCTATTTCATATTTAATCTTTGATATAAAAATCATCCTATTGTTGAATAATAATTTCCTAATCACTTATTGGTTCAGCATAATATATGTCAAAGTCAATTTTATTCTTTTTTGTTGACCTACAAAAATAAATACCATTTGTAAAGTCATCTGGTAACGAAATAAATTGCTCATTATATTTCGTATTGATATCTGGTCCTAGGTTTTTAGGTTCTGACCAAGTACTATCAGTCTCATTATATGAAGATATATATAAATCATACCCACCATAATTATCATTTTTTCTATTTGAACTAAAATATAAAAATTTACCATCATGTGTTATAAAAGGAGAACAATCTGAAAATTTAGTATTTATTCCTTCTACATTTGTTACCTCTCCCCAATCACCATTATCCAAATATTTAACATTCCATATATCATAATTAATAAATGTATATTCTCCATTTGAATTAGGGCCTTTCCTAGGAGAAACAAAATAGATGGAATTATCACTACTACTAAAACTTGGCTGAGTTTCGTATCCCCTCGAATTAATAGGAAGGGGAAGTAACTGAGGAGTACCCCATTCTCCTTCCAACTTATTAAAAATATATAAATCACAAGAACCATAACCTACTTTTCTACTACATAATGTTATAAACATCAATGTTTCAGATTCATCTAATGATATTGCTCCCTCATGTCCTCTTGTATTTATTCCGTTCTTCCCTTCAGGGTCTAAATTTAAAGGTTCAACAAATTTATCATTTGTATCTTTATATGAATACCATACATCATGAGTACTTTCATTACCTTGCATTAAACTTCCTTTCATATTAGACACAAAATATATATTTAGACCATTGGCTGAAATAACTGGATTGTAATTTATTACACCTTTATTGAGAATATCCATAGAAGTAATCTTATACCTTGTTGGATTTTCTTGTGAAAAAAGGAGTACTCCACTAAGTAAAAATAAGGAAATATATAAATGTTTCATAATATTAGTAAGTTTGAATATTAATAATTATTCAAATATAAAGATTTATTTTTAATGTATCGTCCTAAATTTAGTTGTCAAAATTAAATTAAAAAATATTCCCTACCAAAAGATTTTGGTGGGGATTTTTATGAATATTTTCTGGTGTCTTAAAATTTAAAGATAAATGAGGTCTTAAAGTA